>BNJS01002545.1_pt1 | contig 114361 bp, 196 predicted proteins | sample 8540461 | NCBI WGS metagenome assembly BNJS01 (sample SAMD00202454, study PRJDB9452) | human saliva metagenome | isolation source: human saliva | place: Japan | reverse complement strand
CAACAGTTCACTGCAATAAGTCTGATTGAATTTTGTTACACTTGGTCCTGTCCCACGAATCTAACTTCTTCTTTTGAACATTTGCTCCAGCAATCAACAATGCGTTTGGGCAAAGTCATTTTCAATTCAATGCAAGCTTCTAATACGACCGCAACCATAACGATTGTCCGTGATTTTCAGCAATCATTCGTTTTCTTTATTCGCTGCCCGCCAGCTTCACTAAAGGCACAACTGTGTCTCGCAGGTCGAACTCCGAATAAGGCCTCAGCTTCTCAGCAACCAGCATCAACAAATATTCGTTACTATTAGAAGCTTGTTGCCGCCAGCCGCACGGTAATAAATGTGGAGGAACTGAACTAGAAACAGAATCTCCCTTTACGAGCTTCAGTAAAACGTTGCGCTGAAAACAACATATGGATCAACCACCCACCGGGCTAACTTTAATAAACTCGTTGCAGGATAGTTGTCACCATAAACCAACTGAAACCATATGTGCAGCAATCATAATTTAGGTGCATTTATCTTTTATGTTCACAGTCCCCGTGGCCCTCCTAAACCATCTTGCTCAATACGAATGACTACTGCTCCATTTCTTTTCTCATAAATTTCTCGAATTATTTTTTCATGTCCACTTGTTGATTGTAATTCTGTTGTTTCACCAACTTCTGTTTTCTTTTTCCATTGTTTCGGCCTCCATAATAAAAGCTCTAATGTGTCGTTCTAGTCCTTTCAGAGTTCTTTAACGTTCCTTTATGAGTTACCTGCTCATTAGCCGACGTTATTTTTATAACTCCAAATTCCATCTGTTTTACATCAGCAAAAAATTCGTATTGCACCAATTCTTCTTGTTCTTACGAGTAATACCACCATAGCATACATATAGTCCACCAAACTTCTTTGTTCAATTTAATTGAATTTTCTGATCCATGGCTCAAGAAACGTCAGTGCTAAAAGACGCTTGACTCATGCTGATTTTCTAAAAGCATGAGTGAACAAGTATTGCCTTTTAGAAGGAGAAATTTCATTTTAAAACAGATAATCGAGGATTATTTGAATATAGTTTATCTTCATTTTTCTCAATTTGGAAATGATTTTTAAGCAAGTTTGCTAGATTTACATCCAAGTAGAGTTTGAAGGCAATGTGATGACCCGAATATGAAGAAAAAGTTTTCTCAAAGGACATCCGATTTGGTCGAGTAGAAGCAATTTTTCCAAAAGAACGTCATCCCTATGAAGTAAAAATAGAGGAGTGAGTAAAATGTCAGAAAAATAAATCATCTTTTAAAGCAGGATTATTCCTTGCAGCCGGTGCTTTGTTGGTGCATGGCTCGTTTCTAAATCATGAGAAGAAACTAGTAAATGATATTATTGTAGGAAATGTTCGTCGTTTATTTACAGTTGTTGGTACAATTAGTTGCCCATGGATTGAAATGGAACCAGTGTATATTGAACAAGAAGATTTAGATATGTATACTATGGTGGATGTACTCGTAAAAGAACAAGAAGAATTGGTGCACACGAATTTTGCTGATGCCAAAACAGGTGCAGTTCTAGATTTATATAAAATAGTTGTCAGCCTAATGAGCAAGGAATGTCACAAAAAGAGTGACGTTAAAAAGGAGCTCTGAAAGGACTGGGAACGGTACATTAGAGCTTTTTATTCTTATGGAGCAAAGAACAATGGAAAAGAAAACAGAAAGTTTAATTAAAACTTTAACAGAATTACAATCAACAAGTGGACATGAAAATGTTCGAGAATTTATGAGAAAAAGAAATGGAGCCATTAGTCGACCGTATTGAGCAAGATGGTTTAGGAGGAATTTTTGGGGTTCGTGAACATAAAGATGCAAATGCACCTAAAATTATGATTGCTGCACATATGGACGAAGTTTGGTTATGGTGACAACTATCACTGCAACAGGTTTATTAAAAGTTAGCCCATTAGGTGGTTGGAATCCATATGTTGTTTCAGCGCAACGTTTTTACATTGCAAACTCGTAAAGGAGATTATCCTAGTTATTTCTAGTTCAGTTCCTCCACATTTATTACGTGCAGCTGGCGGGCAGCAAGCTTCTGTGAAAGTAACAGATATTTTATTTGATGCTGGATTTACTTCAAAGAAGAAGCTGAGGAATACGGAGTTCGGACCTGGGGATACCATTGTGCCTTTAGTGGAAACTATTTGGACAGCGAATAAAAACGAATGATTGCAAAATCATGGGATAATCGTTATGGTTGTAGCAGTCGTATTAGAAGCTTTTTACGTGAATTGAAAAATGAAGCTTTTACCAAACACATTAATTGTTGAGTAAATGTTCAAGAAGAAGTTGGATTACGTGGGACAGGACCAAGTGTAACAAAATCAACCAGACTTATTCTTTGCAGTAGACTGTTCGGCAGCAGATGATTTAACAGGGTTCAAAAGAGATACATTTCGGACATTTAGATCAAGGATTTTTATTTAGAATATTAGATCCGGGAATGATTATATCTACATGTATGAAGGAGTTTTTAGAAGATACTGCTCAACTCATAATATTCCATTCCAATACTTTGTTTCGCAAGGTGGAACAGATGCTGGAAAAAGCTCATTTAATGAATCAAGGAGTTCCTAGTGCAGTCATTGGGGTATGTGCTCGTTATATTCATACACATCAAACAATGTCTTTCGATTAAAGACTATGAAGCAGCACGTGAAATGGTTATCCAAACGATTCGTGCATTAGACCGTAGTACAGTTGATACAATTTTTAGATGGAAGAACAAATTAATTAAAAATAAATTTAAGGAGATTATTATGTGGTTAAGCTTTTTATAATGAAGAAGGTATTTCAGATACATTATTATTAATATCAGGAGCGGCAAGCCGTTATGATGTAGCGATTGAAACAAAAATGGAGTGACACGTGTATTAGATGAAAAAAACGAATACAGTGATTGGCTATAATATTGCAGGATTTCAAACCATATTCGTTTTGAAAAAGCAGGGCAACAATTTTTATCTGCAGAAGAGCAAGAAATTGTTAAAAACATTAATCCAAGAAGCAGGATTTGATGGAGCATCATTAGATTTATCTCCAAAAAGATACTCTAGTAGTTGGTTATGTAGAAACTTGTGTTCCTATGAAGACTCAGATCATTTACATGTTACACAAACACGTGTAAGCCAAGATACAGTTTTACAAATTGTTTTAGGAGCTCCAAATGTAAAAAGCAGGACAAAAAGTTGTAGTAGCAACTCGGGAACAGTAATGCCAAATGGAAGTATTATTTGGTCTGGAGAATTACGTGGGGTAGAAAGTCACGGAATGTTATGTTCTGCTCGTGAATTAGGATTAGAAAAATGCTTCAGCTAAAAAGGAATTTTAGTGTTAAATGATGATGCTGTTATTGGAGAGCCATTTTAAAGGTTAATAAATCGAAGAGGAGTGGTATTTGTGTCAAACAACCATCGTTCGATGAGAGAGATTAGTAATCAACATTTACCAAATAAGCAAAATTTTTAAAACTAAATGGATAGATTTTCCGAATCATTTACATCCAAAAGAGGAAGGGCATTTGATTCTGAACAAGAAGAGATAAAAAGAAGAAAACCATTGTAGAACATTATCTACCTTTTTTCTCATCCAATACGTTCAGCATTAGAAGAAAAATGAATCCTGAAAAAGAAGGGATTTTACAATCTTTAAAGAAAGTAGTCAAAGAGGAAAACAATCGAGATAAATGGCGTAGTTTTTTACAAGAAAAACCGACTCACACTCGTTTTACTCCATCGACGGTTCCTTCTGATTTTAAAAAGGGATGACTCCTTTCTATATCCGTAAAAAGCAAGTTGTTTATGAAGAATTAGAAAATAGATTGAAAAGAGAACCAGAAGAATTACTCATATTTTCGAGTGAAGAAACACCATTAGTAACAGTAGAAGAAGTAGAAATTGAGAAGAAATCAGAAAAATGGAGAATCGAATCACTTCTTCAAAAAGAATGAATTCTTCCTTACCGTCTACTCAAATGGTACAAGAAACATTATTAAAGACTTTTGCTGGATACACAAGCTGATGGAAGTATTGGCTCCTGAATTACAAACCATTACTGGGAAAACAAAGAAGAGCCATGAATCGTTCATTATCTTGGGATTATGGAACAAGAACAAGGAAAAGATAGCTACCATATAGCCAAAAAGTAAATATAGGAAGTGGAATATAAAATGGATAAAAATAAAAATTTATCACTTTACGGGCATAAAAGGCTCCAGGAATGAGTGCATTAGCTTTTAGTATTACATGGAGAAGGATATTCTGTACAAGGGTCAGATTTAGAAAATTATTTCTTTACACAAAAAGGTTTAGAAGATGTTGGCATTAAAATGTTTCCTTTTAATGCAGAAAAATATTCAAGAAGGACAAATTGTCATCGCAGGAATGCATTTCCAGATAGCCATGAAGAATTAGTAGCTGCACGTGAAAAAGGAATTGAAGTGATTCGCTATCATAAATTTTTAGGAGAATTATTAAAAGGCTATAAAAGTGTTAAGTATTATTGGTTCTGCATGGGAAAAACAAGTACAACAGGTTTATTAGCACATGTTTTAAGCGCGATGGAACCAACAAGTTATTTAATTGGGGACGGTACTGGACATGGGGGTAGAAGGGTCTGAATACTTTGTATTAGAAGCCTGCGAATATAAACGTCATTTTATGGCCTATAAACCAGATTATGCAATTATGACAAATATTGATTTTGATCATCCTGATTATTATACGGATATTGATGATGTACAAAGTGCATTTGAATCATTTGGTCGTCATGGAAAAAGGTATTATCGCTTGTGGAGATGATGCAAGATTACGTGAATTAGACCTTACTACCCACTACTTATTATGGAATTGCTAAAGGTAATGATGTTGTAGCAGAAAAATATTCAAAAAGATACAGCTGGTAGTCATTTTGATGTGTATATTCATGGTAAATTCTATGGTAAATTTGATATTCCAAACATATGGAACTCATAATATTTTAAATGCATTAGCGATTATTACGTTCTATTATTTAAAATGATTTAAATCCAGAAGAATTAGCCGTTAATTTAAAAACATTTAGTGGAGTTAAACGTCGTTTTTCTGAAAAGAAAATGAATGAAATTACAGTTATTGATGATTATGCTCATCATCCTTCTGAAATTCGTGCAACATTAGATGCAAAAGACAAAAATATCCAACAAAAGAAAAATTGTAGCTGTATTCCAACCACATACATTTACAAGAACGATTGCATTATTAGATGAATTTGCAAAAGCATTATCTTTAGCAGACGATGTTTATTTATGGATATTTTTGCCCTGTTCGTGAAAAATCAGGAAATGTTTCTATTGAAGATTTAGCTGCATTAGTGGAAGGCGGAGCAACTGTCTTAAAAATTGGAAAACTTATCTCCATTATTAGTTTATAAAGATGCTGTTATTGTCTTTTATGGGAGCGGGAGATTACAAAAATTCGAGTTCGCTTATGAACAATTACTAAGTAGTACTTCTCCGACACAAAATTAATTATGAAAAATTTAATGAAAAATGGTTGACATCATATTTTTCATTTTGTTACAATGGCTTTACAAATTAAATAAAATGGTTATTGAACTTGAGGCGCGGATGACAAAAAGTACGTAATTACGGAAAGGGGATTTCGCCGAAATGTAGCAAAGCTATGTTGGGGGCTGGTCATAATAGGTCAGTCACTGTCACACTCTCTGCCCAGACCAGTGTGAAGTGCAATCAATTACTCGGGCAAAAAGCAGTTTATGCTAATTTTTCTGTATACTTTTTAGGATAAGAGTCTCATTCAGGAGAGATTGCGAACCTTTTGTTCGTAATCTCTTTTTCTTTGCAGCCAAAAGTTTATAATCAAAAAGGAGAGGGTAATAGAAAAATTTATTAAAAGGATTAATGACTGTAGCTCATTGGGTTAGGAGTTAGCTGCAGTGGTAGTAAAAGCTAGTACAAATCAATTAGTTGTTGGTATGGAAGCTGGATATCCTCCATTTAACTGGACACAACAAACAGATGCTAATGGCGGAGTAAAAATTCAAGGTTCTAATGATTATGCGGGTGGTTATGACGTTGAAATTGCAAAACGTGTAGCGAAAAATTAAATAAAAGAATTAGTTATTGTAAAAACTGAGTGGGATGGCTTAACACCAGGTGTTGTTTCTGGTAAACTAGATGCAATCATTGCTGGTATGAGTCCAACTGCTGAAAGAAAAGAAGCAATTGATTTTTTTCAGATAATTATTACAAATCACAATTAGTAATGGTTGTGAAAAAAAGGAAGTAAATTTGAACAAGCTAAAAACATTAGCAGATTTCTCAGGAGCTAAAGTAACAGGACACTAAACACTTTCCACTATAGTGTGATTGATCAAATTCCAGGTGTTGCAAAACAACCTGCAATGGATACTTCCAGCAATGCGTGTAGCACTGCAGCTGGAACAATTGATGCTTATGTTTCTGAATTACCAGAAGGTGTTTCTGCACAAACTGCAAATTCAGATTTCGTAATGATTAAATTATCTGATGGTTTCAAAGCAAGTGATGAAGATACTGATACTGCTGTAGGTTTGAAAAATAGTCCATTAAAAAGATGCTATTAACAAAGCTTTTATCAGAAATTTCTGATGCTGAACGTCAACAAATTATGGATGAAGCTATCAAAAATCAACTAGCTGCTAACTAACATATTTTTAAAATTAGAGGGGGATTCTTCTAGATACATAACTACGAAAGAGGACAAAAGATGAATATTGAATGGATTATCAAAATTATACAAGATAATTGGCCAATGTTTTTAATGGAGCTTGGGTAACTTTATATATATTCTCAAATTATCGGAACAATTATCGGAACGGTTATCGGATTACTCATTGGTTTAGTTAAAACAATTCCAATGCCAGAAAAAAGGTTCAAAAAGAATTACTTTTAAAAATAGCAAATGCTTTATTAACAGCATACACTGAGTTCTTTAGAGGAACTCCAATGATTGTACAAGCAAATGGTTATTTATTATGGATCAGCATTAGCATTTGGAATTGATATGGATCGTACATTTGCTGCTGATTTTTCATTGTATCAATTAATACAGGTGCTTATATGTCTGAAATTGTTCGTGGAGGAATTATTTCTATCGATAAAGGACAATTTGAAGTTGCTCAAGCAATCGGGATGACACACACTCAAACAATGATGAATGTAATTCTCCTCAAGTGATTCGTAATATTTTACCTGCTACAGGAAATGAGTTTGTTATTATACATTAAAGATACTCAGTATTAAACGTAATTTCTGTTTCAGAATTATATTTTGCTAACAAAAACAGTTGCTGGAGCAAACTTCCGTTACTTTGAAACATTCTTTGTCACATTGATTTTATACTTCATTATGACAACTGTTTTAACACTAAATTTTACGTTATATTGAACGTAAAATGGATGGTCCAGATAACTATGAAATTATTCATTCTGATCCATTAAATTCAAATTCAATGGCATCTGTATACGAAAAACGAAAGGGAAAAGGATAAAAATCATGAGTCAAGAAGTAGTAACGATTAAACATTTAAATAAAGTGTTCGGGACTCATGAAGTCCCTAAAAAGATATTTCATTTTCAGTAGAATCTGGAGAAGTAGTAACAATTATGGTTCTTCAGGTTCTGGTAAATCTACTTTATTACGTTGTGTGAATTTATTAGAAAAACCAACTTCTGGTGAAATTTTTATATAACGGAAAAATATTTTAGATGAAGATACAAATATTTATGAATATCGTACGTATTTAGGAATGGTTTTTCCAACAATTTAATTTATTTAATAACTTAAATGTATTAGAAAAACTGTACAGTGGGTCCCTATTAAAGTGTTGAAAAATCAAAAAGAAGAAGCAGAAGAAATTGCGAAAAAGTTTCTTAGAAAAAGTTGGTATGAGTGCTTATCAAATGCTCGTCCTCGTCAATTATCTGGTGGACAAAAACAACGTAGCGATTGCTAGAGCTTTATCAATGCAACCAGATGTATTATTATTTGATGAACCAACATCTGCATTAGACCCAGAAATGGTAAATGAAGTTTTAGAAACAATGAAGAGTTTAGCCCATACTGGATTAATAATGATTATTGTGACACGAAATGGAATTTACTAGAGACGTTAGTGATCGCGTTATTTTTATGGATAAAGGGTTATTGCTAAGAGGGAACTGCTGAGCAAATCTTTACAAATCCGCAAAAAGAAAGAACAAAAAGAGTTCTTAATGCGTATTGTCATAATTTGACTTTTCTAATAGTAGAAGGGACGGCAGCAGATATTGAAAGGTATCTGCTGCCGAATTATTTTATATAGATGAATTAAAATGGAGAATTTTTCGTTTGATAGCCCTGTTGGACAGTGAGTATAGGCTTTTTAAAAAGCTTCTATTTCATGTTCAGGAAGGGGGATGCTTCCAGTATTGTTATCATGTTTTATGAATGCTATCCCATCATTATCATATTCAAATAGTTTACTAGCTTTTAGTTGGCAAATGCCACAGGCAATACAACTTTCACAATCTACTTTTCCATAAATGGAATGGTGTTGTTTTTGAATTACAGGATAGCCTCCATTTCTAAAGATAATGATAGATACTGTAAGTTTCTATATTTTAAAAATTTTTCAAAACATTTAAAAATTGAAAAAGCAATGACATCAGAAAAATGTGCTAAAATGTTATCTATAGATTGAAAAAGATTGCATATTATTACGCAAATGTGCTATAGTTTTAAAATGAATAAAGTCTAATGACGACAGTGGTTGAATGTAGGAGGATTTTTAATGACTGATAATTTAAATAACGAAAGAAACCCAAAAGAAGAACAAACCATGGGATCGCCAATTTGGTGAAGATACACACAAAGCACGTCAATACTCTGTAGTGCTCGTAATTCCAATGGTAAAGCAGTAGCACCATTATTAAGTGTGTTATTATTTGTATATTGTGGTAGTAGTATTCCACTATTATTTATGATGTGGTTCTATTGGTCAAGTTCTAAGGCAGAGGTAAAACCCTCGTACGGCAGATGAGGTAATGTTGACAAAAGTTGTGGAAACAACTACAGCAGAAAACAACTACAGCTGAGGCAAAAATCTACAGAAACGAAAGCAAATGAGACAAGTGTGACATCTACAACAGTAGCACACTATCAGATGCTGCAAGACAACAAAGAGAACAGTCTACTGAAGCTCAATCTACTCAAAATGGAGCTTATGGAACGTATACAGTTCAAGCAGGGTGAAACATTATATAGAATTGCTGTAAACCATGGTATGGATGTTGGTACATTAAAATCTATTAACGGATTAACTAGCAAACAACATTTCACCTGGAATGCAATTAAAAGTATTACAACCAAGACATTAATAGCTAAAGGCTGGGCAGAAAAGTCCAGCCTTTAGGTTGTTATAAGGCAAAAATAAAAATTTAAAGGAGATATGCTATATGCAAGTTGCTATTGACGGACCTGCTTCATCTGGAAAAAGTACCATTTCAAAAATTAATTGCCATCATTTTGTTTATTTAGATACTGGAGCGATGTATAGAGTTGTGACATTAGCAGTATTGAAAAATCAAATTTCACTGGACGACCATAGAGCAATTGAGCAGTTAGTTCAAACGATTGAAATTGGTTTTTCGATGCAAGATGGAAAACAAAGTGTATTTATGAATGGGGAAGATGTCACAGATGAAATTAGAAGTGTAGAAGTGACTCGAAATGTTTCAGCTGTCTCAGCTTTTAAAGGAAGTTAGAACAAGATTGGTTCATCTTCAAAGAGAAATTGCAGAAAAATCATTCAATTATTATGGATGGAAGAGATATTGGAACAGTTGTGCTTCCACAAGCAGAAATTAAAATTTTCTTGTAGCTAGTGTTGAAGAACGAGCAAAACGCCGATTCATTGAAAAATCAAGAAAAAGTGAATCGAAATGTCTTATGAAGAATTGGTGGAAGATATTCGACGTCGTGATCATATTGATTCCACTCGCAAAGAATCTCCATTAAAAAAGCAGAAGATGCTATTGAAATTGATACAACTACAATGACAATTGAAGATGTCGTAAAAACAGTGACTGCTTTAATTAAAAAACCAATAATATCAGCTTTTAAAAAGGATATCACTAGAATTGTGAAAGAAATAGTGATATGATGTAAAAAGGAGAAAAATTAATTTTTAGAGTAATTTTTCGTTCGGAAATGAATGGTTGCGTAATAGGAGGAAGTTAAATGTCAGAATTACAAACAATGCAAGATGCGCTTGATATTGTAAAAAGATATCCAAGTTGGAGACTTAGTTCAAGGAGAAGTACTAGTTTTACAAGATAAACAGGCCATTGTTGGTATTATTGGTGGAGGTGTTGAAGGTGTTATTCCTTTTAATGAATTATCAGCAACTCCATTTGATAAAAGTAGAAGATGTCGTAAAAGTGGGAGATGTATTAGATTTAGTAGTCATTAAAACCAATTAAAGATAAAGAAAATGGTAGTTTCTTACTTTCAAAAACGTCGTGTAGATGCTCGTAAAGTTTGGGAAGAACTTCAAGCAAAAGCAGATAATCATGAACAAGTTGAAGGAACTGTAAAAGACGTAGTTAAAGGTGGATTAGTTGTAGATGCAGGTGTTCGTGCATTTGTGCCAGCTTCAATGATTTCTGACCACTTTGTTTCAGATTTAAAAACAATTTAAAGGACAAACATTAGTATTTTGATATCGTTGAAAATTTTACCACAGATAATCGTTTAATTTTATCACGTAAAGAAATCACTGCTAATGAAAAAGCAGCTAAACGTGCTTCTGCGCTAGAAGCTGTTTGAAGGAGCAATTGTTACAGGTAAAGTTGCTCGTTTAACAAACTTTTGGTGCGTTCATTGATTTAGGAGGAATTGATGGATTAGTTCATGTTTCTGAAATTTCTCATGAACATGTATCAAAACCAAGTGATTTCTTAGCAGTTGGTCAAACTGTAGAAGCAAAAGTAATCGGTTTAGATGCTGAAAAAGGTCGTGTTTCATTATCAATTAAAGAAACTGTTCCAGGACCTTGGGATAATATTACTGAACGTGCAGCAGTTGACTCTACATTAGTAGGAACTGTTAAACGTTTTGCAGCGTTTGGAGCATTTGTTGAATTATTCCCTGGAGTAGAAGGGTTAGTTCATATTTCTCAAATTGCTCATAAAACATATTGCTACTCCTCAAGAAGTTCTTCAAGTGGGACAAGAAGTATCTGTTAAAGTATTAGAAGTAAATGAAAGCTGAAAAACGCATTTCATTAAGTATTAAAGCTTTAGAGGAAGCTCCAGTTGTTGAAAAGCCTGAAGTGGAAGAAGTTGTTGAAGAAGAATATGTCTTACCAGAAGAAGATGTAACATTTTCATTAGCAGATCGTTTAGGTGAACAATTATCTGAATTAGTTGTTGAAGACTAATAGAAAATATTAAATTAGGGTGAGGTTGGGAAAAACTCCCAGCCCTCATTTTTTGAGAAAGGAGGAATTTTGATGTCAACACCAGTTATTGCGATTGTAGGTCGTCCAAACGTTGGGAAATCTACAATTTTCAACCGAGTTGTTGGTGAAAGAATTCGATTGTCGAAGATATTGCTGGAGTAACGAGAGATAGAATTTATTCTGAAGGTGAATGGTTAGGACATCAATTTCACATTATTGATACAGGTGGTATTGATATTACAGATGAACCATTCATGTCAAATATTCGTATGCAAGCTGAAATTGCAATGGAAGAAGCAGATGTGATTATTTTTCTAACAAGTGTAAAAAGAAGGTGTAACATCAACGGATGAGCATATTGCAAAAATGCTTTTACTCGTACAAAATAAACCTGTATTATTAGCTGTAAATAAGGTAGATAATCCAGAATTAAGATCAGATATTTTTGATTTTTATGCATTGGGTTTTGGTGAACCATTCCCACCTTTCAGGAAGTCATGGTTTAGGTCTTGGAGATTTATTAGATGCAGCTGTAAAAGCATTTCCTGAACACGATGATCAAGAAGATGATACAGATGTAATTCGTTTTAGCTTTATTGGTCGTCCAAATGTAGGAAAAATCAAGTTTAGTGAATGCAATGTTAGGGAGAAGAACGTGTCATTGTATCAAATGTTGCTGGTACAACACGTGATGCGATTGATACAAGTTTTACGGATGAAGAAGGTACCATCTTTAAAATGATTGATACAGCTGGTATTCGTAAAAAAGGACGTGTTTTTGAGTCTACTGAGAAATATAGTGTTTTACGTGCATTAAGAGCAATTGAACGTAGTGATATTGTTTGTGTTGTCTTGAATGCGGGAAGAAGGTATTCAAGAACAAGATAAGAAAATTGCAGGGGTATGCCCATGAAGCCGGAAAAGGTGTTATTATTTTAGTGAATAAATGGGATACTTTAGAAAAAGATAATTCTACGTTTAAAGAATTTTGAAGAGAATATTCGTAAAGAGTTCCTATACTTATCTTATGCACCAATTTTATTTGTTTCTGCTAAAACAAAACAAAGATTGATAAAAAATTGCCCCATTATTAAAAAGAAATTCATGAAGTTCGTTCTAAACGTATTTCGTCATCGATTTTTAAATGATGTATTAATGGATGCTATCGCAATGAATCCAACTCCAACAGATAAAGGAAATCGATTGAAGATTTATTATATGACACAAGTGGCAATTCAACCACCAACATTTGTTGTTTTTGTTAATGATGTGGAATTAATGCATTTCATATGAACGTTTCTTAGAAAAATCGAATTCGTTCTGCCTTTGGTTTCGAAGGAACACCGATTCATATGATTGTTCGACAAAGAAAATGATAAAAATCGTGTATAATTCGTTGAAAGTCCGTTCATCAAATGGTATACTTGTTTAGAAATCAACAGTAAGGTTTCCAGAGTTATTGGACCACCCAATAACTACTGAATTATTTTCTTGTGTGATGGAGGTGAATCTAACATGGCAAATAAAGCAGAATTAGTAGATCGCGTAGCTAAAAACGCAATTAACAAAGAAAGATGTTTCAGCAGCAGTTGATGCATTATTCGAAACAATTCAAGAAGCATTACAAAGCAGGTGAAAAAGTACAAGTTATCGGATTTGGTAACTTTTGAAGTACGTGAACGTGCTGCTCGTAAAGGACGTAACCCTCAATCAGGTGAAGAAATCCAAATCGAAGCTAGAAAGTTCCCTGCATTCAAAGCAGGTAAAGCTTTTGAAAGATGCTGTAAAAACTAATCAGTTTATTATGACATTTTCATAGAAACTATTTTCATAAAGGTGCTATATTAGAGTTAAATCAATATAGCATCTTTTTATTGTCTATAGAAATGGAGAGAATATGAAATCAATTGTTGAACAAATTCAAAAATGCTTTAGAAGAACAAGAATTGGAAAAAGTTTATACACTTTTTCATCAATTTATGAATGAAGTGACAGAAGAGCAAATAGAGGAATTAATCGAGTTAGCTGCATTTAGTGACAAGTAGTGGCTTTTGATGAAGCAAGACAGGCTTATTTATTATTAACTCAATTTGAACCTGAAGAACTGCTTGACTATTTTTATTAGCAGAAATTTTAGTCAATCAAGGGAATATGACCAAGCATTATCTGTTTTATATGATATTCTGAAGATAATCAGAATTATCCTAGTGTTTTTAGTAATTTTGTCAGAGTTATATAAGGCTCAAGGATATTATGATGTTGCTGAAAGAAAATTATTACTCGCAAAAGAGTTGGCTCCGAAGAAACTATCCCTAGATTTTTATTTAGGTACTTTATTGTTTGAGTCTGGTGCAATGGAGAGAAGTGTTCAATATTTAGAAAGATTTTTAAAAAATTCCCATGAAGAAACTGGAGAAGAAAAATCGCAAGGAATTATTAGTGGAAGCTTCTTTAGAAATTGGAAATGCAGAACCTTTACAAGAACTACTATCAGACAGAAGGATTAGAATCAGCTTCTAATGAGTTGTTAGTGACGATTGCTAAAACATGATGTCCAAGAAGGAAATGTTGATCATGCAGAAAAATTTATATCAAGAAATATTATCTCGAGATGAAGAAAATTATGAAGCCTTACTAGGATTAAGTCATATTCAAAATGTTTAAACATGAGTATTTAAAAAGCTATTATGAGCTTATCCAAAATGACAGAAACTTATCCATATGAAAAAGAACCATTCTTTAGTTTAGGAGTGTCTTATTTTATCAATTGGCCAAATGGAAAAGGGACAAGAAGCCTTAAAACAAGTTTATGAATTATCGCCTGAATCATTTGAGATTATGCAAGCTTATATAGAAGTATTATTATATCAAGAAGAATTTGAAGAAGTACAAGATATTATAGCATCGGAGATAGAAGAAGGCTTTAGAGAATGGTCAAATTTTCTATTTAATGGCAAGAGCTAAAGAAGGACTTGAAGAATTTGAAGAAGCTTTTAGAGTTTTATCAAAAAAGCAAGTGTCGAATTAGAAGATCTCGTAGAGTTTATTATTGATTATGTACGATTCCTTCTGAGAAGAAGGTCGAACTACAGAAGCTAAAGAGTGGTTAGAACATGGTCAAAAATCTTGAACCATTAAAATGAAGATTTACAAGAATTGCAGCAATATTTTTGAAGCCCTAAGGAGGAAAGAAAATGTTTCAACCTAGTTTAGAGGATAAGAAAAACTTTATTTCATGGTTTGTATCCAATCAAGCCTCTAAAAAGAAGAGAAGCGTTATGGATTTTAAAATTATTTATTAAATCATGAATTATTAATAAAACAAGTTCATTTTTGTAGAACGAGTAGGATTGTACCCTGAAAGGAATGTGGTTTTTCTACAGATAAAGCACCGGATGAATCCTTTTATTTTTATAAAGCAGGTTCACGTTTTAATAATCCAGAACAAGCATTCCATGATATTCGATTGAATTGGAAAAGAAGAATGTTATATTGAAATGGAATTTGAAGATCTCCTATTTAACCATGGTAAAAATTTGGTATACTAGAAAAGAATCCATTTTACGAAGAAGAAAGCTCATCTGATGAAGAGGTTCAAGATGTCTTGTGAAATCCAAACAAGTGTATTAAAACAAGAAATTTTTATCTCAAATTGATCAAGCTTTTTAGAATCAGGAAATCAAGGGTTATTTATTAAATTAACGGAAAAAGTTAAAAAGAATTAGAAGATTAAAAAGTTGAAAGTGAGGCGAGTGAATGTCTATTCAGAAAGAACCATTATTTTTAGAAGATTACCTGTAATGCAACAATTAGTTGATGCAGGATATGAAGCCTATTTTGTAGGTGGTTCAGTAAGAGATATGCTCCTTCATAGCCTATTTCAGATGTAGATATTGCCACTAGTGCTACACCACAAGAAGTTAAAGAGATATTTTTCTCTACAGTTGATGTGGGAATTGAGCATGGAAAACAAAGTTATGGTCATTCATCATAAAGAAGGGTATGAAGTCACAACCTTCCGAACAGAAGAAGGTTATGAAGACTTTAGACATCCAGATAAGGTAAACTTTGTTCGCTCGCTAGAAGAAGATTTAAAACGTCGTGATTTCACGATTAATGCATTAGCGATTGGAATTGATGACCAATTGATGGATTTTTCGATGGTATTGGTGATTTAGAACGTCAGTGTCTTCGATGTGTTGGAGATGCAAAAGAACGTTTTCAATGAAGATGCATTACGAATGTTTCGCAGTGTTTTTGTCGGTCAGTTAGATTTCAAATTGAAGAGAAAACGAAGAATGCTATTTCTCTTTTAAAAAATGAATTTATCTAAAGTAGCCGTGGAACGGATGAAAGTTGAATTTGAAAAGATGATTCAAAGTTCTTTTCGTAAAGAAGCTTTGCAATTATTTGTTGAAACGGGCTTATATCAAGCTTGTCCATTATTCGATGGAAAGATGAAATTCTTTGAAATTAGCAGAATTTCCTTTAAAAGAAAATGAGTGTCTTGCAAGCTTTGGATTTTTATTCATAGATGAATTGAATTTGAGTGATAAAGAAGTGACTCATTTATTAAAAATCATGGAAATCATCCAATGAACAAATTCGAGATGTATTAGTTGGATATAAAACTTATCGTGCAATGAAAAGAAGAAGAGTGGAATTTCTTTTTCGCTTATGCTTGTCCATATGAAGTTGCCTAGTGAAGTGGAGACATTATTGATAGCTCAAGATAAGAGTACCTCCATGAAAAGGCTTTAGAAGCAACGTATCATTCTTTACTGATTCATTCGATGAATGATATTCATTTAAATGGGCATGATATTATTCGTATTTTAAAATTAGATAAAAAGGTCCTATTATTGGACAAGTTTTAAAAACGGTTGAAAAATGATTTTAGAGCAAAAGTATTTCCAACGATGCTGAAGTGTTGGAAACGTATGTTTTATCTCACTTTGGAGGAAAGAGTGTATAATCATTGAAAAATATTTAAGTTCAATGGTAAAATTCGAAGAGTAAAGAATAAAAAGTGTTTTCACTGCTCAAAAATGGTGAGAACATACATAAAAAAAGGAGAGACTTTTATGAAAAAGTAATGTCAGGATTACGTTTTGTATTCCGTAACGGAGAAACATGGACGATTAACTGTCGTTTAATTGAGATTTATGGATCAAACAAGTTACAACATCGTTTGGTCGTATTAATGGAAGTGAATTCCAAGAAATTCATCCATGTGAATCATTACGTATTGAAGTGTTTCCTGAAGTAGACCACTGTAAATGTCTGAAGACATTAACTTAGGTGGATTAGAATTAGGAATGTTCGAACGAGTTAAAAAATATAGCGATATCGAATTAATGGATATTTTATATTTAGATAGCGATCATCCAAAATCAGACGTGATTGTTTCAACAGATCGCGTATACTTCCCATATAGCCCAGTGGATGAAGATGGAAATGACAATAAATTCCAAAAGTTCAGCTTATTGGAAAAACATGGTCACTTATACATTGTAATTGACCCAGCAAAAACAGTGGAAGATATTTACCCAGAGATTTATTACGAAGGACTTTTCTGTTGTAGTAATGGACGGAAGCAGCCACCTACGGTGTCTCATTCCTAAAAATTCGAGCCTAGGTCTCGACTTTTTCCAGTACTAGAAGCCAACATGGCTTCTAGTACCAATACTACGGTGAAAAGTCCTTCCATTTTTTTATGTAAGGATATGAAGTGACGTATTAGAATAGGACCTTTGAAATAGTAGTAAAGGACGCCAGTTGCTTCATGAAGCGAATTTCATGGCTAAAAAAATTGAGCCTTGGTCTCACTTTTTTCCTTGTAAAAGTAGCCGATTTCCGGCTACTTTTACGCACATTACTATAAGAAGTCCTTCTCCATTTTTACGTAAAGATATGAAGTGACGTATTAGAATAAGACTCTTTAATATAGTAGTATAGGACGGCAGCAATATTACTGTAAGGAGTCTTTTTGTTTGTACTTATTTCTAAAAATACTAAATAAAAAGACTGAAAACATCTGATAATAAATTGACAATGAAGAAGAAAAACAGGTAAAAATAATTATGATTGAAACAAAAAAAGAAGGTGAGTAAATGCCGACATATCAAGTAGGATATGATGATAATACATGGGATTTTTAATGATGCCATAGCAGCCGCTAAAGTAGGCGATGTATTGGAAATCCAAAAAGATTATTTACTTGAGATTTTCAACGGATAATCCATATGAAATTACAAAAAAATCTTACTTTTTCTAGGATTATTAGATCGAAGAAAATGGAGAATCATTCTTCACGAATAAATTTCAAGGATGTATTGCTCTTGATTGTGGAGCATCCGTAGTATTTGAAAAACATCTGGTTTACGAATGTTAACAATACAACATTAATGATTATTAATGAAAAATTGTTCTGTTACGTTTTTAAAAAAATTGTGTCTTTGAATGTACAGAAGATCATAATGAAAAATTATTTAATATTTTGCAAAAAGAGGATTCGTTTTGTTACATTTGAAAAATTGTAAAACACATTTTGTTAGTGATGAAAAATAATCAAACTATTTTTTTCTAAAAAAATTGTTCTGTAACAGCGAATGATTGCTTTTTTTCCAATGGAGAATTTCTTCGGAAGGTTCGCAATTGAAACTTTACAAATACTATTTGTGAGAACTATTCAGGAAATGCTGTTTATTTACAAAAAAAGATTCACGATTAGAAGCTACTAATTGCCAATTTTATGGTGGAGATATGCTGAAAGGTTATCCAATGATTTGGGTAACGAATTCTTCATTCCAATTAGATACAGGGATTATTGGTAAAAGCTAGATAGAGGACAAGGAATCTATTCTGAAAAAGAAAAGTGGCGTAACTTTTGACGGATGTAACGGTTCAATCAATGGATTTGAGAACAACAATTACTCGTTTAAATAATTGTAAAAATTATGGATAACTTTGATTTAGGTCCAAATACTTATTGCTTTTGCTGATGGAATAATCACATTCCAGTGTGAAAGTAAGTCAAGTATTCCATTAAGATTGTACTATTGTTCAACTATTTTTTTGCGAAACAACTTTTTATCTCGAAAAATCTCTTGAGGTGAGTATTAAAGGATTGGAATCTTCCTTAATTCATGTTCAAGAATTAATGTATGCACAAGGTAGTTCCAGTGAATTAAATATTGATACAGATGAAGATTCTATTTTACATGCATCTGTTCGTCATACAAAAAGGTGTCAGTGCAGAAGGAGACGAGAATGCTCCTAAAGAATTAGATAGTTATGAAGAATTACAAAGTTTAGTTGGATTAGAAGCAGTTAAGAAAGAAATCGATACATTAATTGGAATGGTTGATTATAATAAACAACGTGTTTTAAGAGGAGAACCACCTCAACAGCTAGTACTACACTCTATGTTTATGGGAAATCCAGGTACAGGTAAAACAACTGTTGCACGTTTAATGGGTAAAATCTTATTTGAGCGTGGAGCATTGTTTGGAGATACGTTTTAAATTTGTGGAAGTTTCTGAATCAGATTTATTATCTGGATATGTGAACCAAAACAACAACTCAAACATTAGCAAAAATTAGAAGAAGCACGTGGTGGGGTTCTATTTATCGATGAAGCTTATTCATTAGATAAGAAGAGTACCAAATGATACAGGTAAAGAAGCCATTACAACAATTCTTAAATATATGGAAGACCACAAAAATGAGATTATGATTATTTTTTTGCGGGATATACAAAAGAAATGGAGCAATTTTTACAAATTAATCCAGGATTGACTTCACGTGTTCCAAAATCGATTAGATTTTTGAAGACTATACTCCAGAACAAATTGTTCAAATGGGGAATTAAAGGTCTACAAAAATAGCTATGAAATTGCTGATGTGGGAGTACTACACACGTAAAGTGACGTTGGAATATAATCGTTCCTTAGATCGTAGTAATGCTCGATGGATTCGTAATTTTAACGAAAAAGATTATTAAACAATTAATTGCTCGTGTTATTGCTGAGAAAAGCGAAGATATTTCACTCGATTACAAATGCGGATATTGATGCTAGTTCTAGAGATTGGTAAGTATCAAGACAATGGTACGAAGAAAGATGCTTGGGAAGAATTACATCAATTAATTGGTCTTCATAAAGTAAAAGAGCAAGTAGAAGATTTTATTGCTCAAGCTGAAATGAATCGTAAACGTGAACAAGAAGGATTTGCAACTTCTGTTGCGACTTTACATTCATTATTCTTAGGAAATCCAGGTACAGGTAAAACAACGGTTGCTAGAATTGTTGCGGAATTATTGTATCAAAAAGGCTTAATTGCTACGAATAAATTAATTGAAGTATCTCGTGGTGATTTAATTGGTGGTTATCAAGGACAAACAGCTATTAAAACAAGAGAACATTTACATGCTGCTCTTGGTGGAGTTTTTATTTATTGATGAAGCTTATTCTTTAAAAACATGGCTCTAGTGATAATTTTTGGACAAGAAGCGATTGATGAAATCTTTGAAATTTATGGAAGATCATCGTCGCGATATGGTTGTCATTTTTGCTGGATATCATAAAAGAAATGGCAGAATTTTTAGAAACGAAATTAGGATTGAAGAGTCGTATTCCAACGACATTTGATTTTGAAGACTATAGTCCAGATGAAATTGCACAGATTGGTGAATTTATTTTTACAAGGTCAAGGGTATCAATATGATGCAGAAAGTTATAGAGCAGCTGTGAAGGAAGCTTATGCTGTAACTGATGACCATAGTAATGGACGTTGGATTCGTAACTTTAACCAAAAATTATTGGCACATATGTCTCGCCGTGTGACAAAAAGATGAGTCGAGTGATTTTAATACGATTACAAGTGAAGATTTAGAAAAATGAGGGAGGCATAAGATGACAGATTATGTAGCACCACCAAAAAGGAAAAAGATTCTGATAATGATAATAAGGACTATGTAGTAGTTCCGAACAGATGATTACGTAGCTCCTCCAAAAAGAGATGACTATGTAGCGCCACCAAAGAAAGGGACAATCAAATTCTTCAGATTATGTTGATCCGACTTTGCTGAATGGAGAAAGAATCTAGTCTTTTCAAACTAAACCTTCTTCAGAATATCCAAAAGAGGAACCAAAAACTAGATCCTCAAAGTCATTCCTTATTCAGGACATGGTGGCTATTTTGATACACCAAAAAGCAAGACTTAAGTTTTTATATAACGGGTTATTTAGTGATTTCACTATTCAATTATATTACGTCTTTTAATGAGTTAGGATTATGGGGAAAAATCTTCTGGTCCCATTTATGTCCTGCTTTCGAACTATACTTATAGTTGGTATATTGACTATCGTCGTTTTCAAAGGTGGAATTTTAGGATGGTTCTTTACACCATATGGTGGAATTCGTGCTGGGATATGCTGCTTCTGAAATCATGGATTATAGTACTGGAAAAGTCAAACGTGGACTATTTGGTGGCTATAAGATGAAAATGAAGAAAGATATTGGATCACATCTGCTTTTCATTTTTAATTATTACGTTTATCGTAGAAATTATTAAGTATTTTGTAGCAATTCCAGTTTGCATTTATCTCGTTATTCTTCCATAAGAGTACAGTTCTGTAAACATGTAGAGCTAGTGAAGAGCGTTAGTGAAATGATAGAAATTGACTTTTTCTGACTGTAGCAGTGGGATGCCAGCAGTTTCACTGAAGCGAATCTCATGGTTTTCTGCTACTGTAAAAAGTCATTTCCAAAAATGATAGTACTTGCAATTTTTGGAAAAATAGCGTATTATTCTTATATTCATGGACGAGAACGTTCTATTTTTTTGAAACAATTAGCGAGCTAATGATTGGTGAAAGTTTAGCATGTCCCTCAAAGATAGAGAATCATCTCTGAGATATATTTCTGAAATAATAGTAAGAAATATCGCCTAAATAGCGTTAACACTTACTAAGTTGAAAAAGTAGTGAATACTTTTCAAGAATTTGGGTGGTACCATGAAACTTTCGCCCCTGCTTTTGCAGGATTTTTTTATTTTATAGACAAAGGAGGAAATGCAATGAAAATGAAAGAAACATTGCAAATTGGAAAAACAGAATTTCCAATGCGTGGGAATTTACCCTACAAAAAGAATTAGATTATCAACAAGAATGGGAAGAAGCAAACCTTTATGCACAACGTCAGTTAAAAATGAAGGCAAACCTTCTTTCGTATTACATGATGGCCCTCCATATGCCAATGGGGATGTTCACATGGGACATGCGTTAAATAAAATTTCAAAAAGACTTTATCGTACGTAGTAAATCAATGAGCGGATTCCGTGCTCCATTTGTTCCAGGTTGGGATACTCATGGTTTACCAATTGAACAAGCTTTTAGCAAATGCTGAAGGTGTTGATCGTAAAAATGTCAGTAGCAGAATTCCGTAAATTATGTGCAGAATATGCTTGGCGTCAAATCGACAATCAAAGAACAGTGTTCAAACGTTTAGGTGTAACTGGTACATGGGATAATCCATATGTAACATTAAAAACCTGAATTCGAAGCAGAACAAATTCGTGTATTTGGTAAAATGGCTGAAAACGGCTATATTTATAAAGGATTAAAAACCAATTTACTGGTCTCCATCAGTGAATCTTCATTAGCTGGAAGCAGAAATCGAATATAAAAGATGTAGAAAAGTGCTTCTATTTATGTAGCATTCAAAGTAAAAAGATGGAAAAAGGCTTATTGGGTGAAGATACTTCATTTGTTATTTGGACAACAACTCCATGGACACTTCCTGCAAACTTAGGAATTTTTCGTTCATCCAGATTATGTATATGCACAAGTGAAAAACTTCTGCTGGTACATTCGTTGTTGCTAAAGATTTAGTAGAATCATTAACAGACTACATTATCATGGGAAAAATGTAGAAATTTTACAAGAATTCCCAGGTAGTGCATTAGAATATATGACTGCTTGGCATCCATTCTATGAACGTGAATCATTAGTAATGAATGGAGATTATGTAACATTAGATGCGGGTACTGGTTTAGTACATACAGCTCCTGGACACGGGGAAGACGACTTCTATTATTCTCGTAAATATAATTTAGCAGTATTATCTCCAGTAGATAGCTAAGGTTGTATACAGATGAAGCACCTGGATTTGAAGGTATGTTCTATGCAGATGCGAATAAAGTGATTACAGATTTATTAACTGAAAAAGGTGCACTATTAAACTTAAGTTATTTTTGTACACAGCTATCCACATGACTGGCGTACGAAAAACCAGTTATTTTTCCGTGCGACACCTCAATGGTTTGCTTCAATTGATGCATTCCGTCAAGAAATCTTAGATGTAATTGAAAAACGACGTTAAAATGGTATCACCCATCTGGTCAAGTTCGTATTTACAACATGGTTCGTGACCGTGGAGACTGGGTATTCTCGTCAACGTGTATGGGGAGTTCCGTTACCTGTATTTTATGCTGAAAATGGTGAACCAATTATTACACCAGAAACAACAGAACATGTTGCTCAAATTTTTCGAAAAACATGGTTCAGATGTATGGTTTGAATGGGATGCAAAAGATTTATTACCAGAAGGATTTTTACTCATCCAGATTCTCCAAATGGTATCTTTACAAAAGAATTAGATATCATGGATGTATGGTTCGACTCAGGTAGTTCTCATGCTGGAGTTTTAGGAACTCGTGAAGAATTATCATTCCCAGCAGATATGTATTTAGAAGGTAGTGACCAATACCGTGGATGGTTTAACTCAAGTTTAACAACAAGTGTAGCGGTTCATCAAAAAGCTCCCTTATAAAAGCAGTTCTTTCTCAAGGATTCGTAATGGATGGAGAAGGGAAGAGAAAATGAGTAAATCACTAGGAAACGTTATTTCTCCAGCTAAAGAAATGAAGACTAAAGGAGCAGATATTATTCGTTTATGGGTAAGTTCTGTGGACTATGAGTCAGACGTTCGTATTAGTGATGAAATCTTAAACCAAGTATCAGAAGTTTACTGTAAAAATCCGTAATACAATGAGATTTATGTTAGCTAATACAACTGATTTTGATCCTAAAGCTCACGCAGTAGCATTTTGAAGATTTACGTACAGTGGATCAATATATGTTAGTACGATTCAATCAATTAGTAGATAGTATTCGTAAAGCATATGATAATTATCAATTCTCAACAGTTTACCAAGGGTTATTAACTTCTGTACAGTTGACTTATCACAATTCTATTTAGACTTTCTACAAAGATGTTGTGTATTGATCAAGAAAATGGCTTTTGAACGTCGTGCAATGCAAACAGTATTGTATGATATCTTAGTGAAAATTAACAAAATTATTGAGTCCAATTTTTAGTGCATACAACAGAAGAAGTATGGAAATATTTAAAAAGAAGAGGAAGCTTATGTTCAATTAGCAGAATTCTGAAGTAACTCATTATGAAGGCGAAGAAGCTATTTTAGCTCGTTGGGCTGAATTCTTTAAAGTTCGTAATACAGCTCTTAAAGCATTAGAAGAAGCTCGTAATGAAAAATTAATTGGTAAAAAAACTTTGAAGCAAAAGTGACATTATATCCAACTCAAGAAGTAGCTGATTTATTAGACAGCTTTACAAAACGGATGTTGCTCAATTATTCATTGTTAGTCAATTAGAAGTTGCTCCTGTAGGAACTGCAGCTCCTGAAAATGCGGTTCAAGGTGAAGGTGTTTCAGTTGTTGTTGAACATGCACAAGGGGAAACTTGTCAACGTTGTCGTGCGGTGAAAGTAGAAGTAGGAACATTAGAAGATGCTCCAACATTATGTCATCGTTGTGCGACAATTGTGCGTGAATTTTATCCAGAAGCTCTTAACGGCGAAGAAGAATAAATAATTTTTAAAATGACTTCCTGTATAGTAGCGTGCGGACGGCAGCAAACCTATGGTTTTCATGCGCTAAAAATTTGAGCCTCAAGGTCTCAATTTTTCCGGTGATAGAATCTGTATGACAGATTCTATCACTAGAGCTACTATGGAAGTCATTTTTGTGTCATGGGTCATATGATGAAGGAACGGATGAAAATGATGGGATAACTTTGCTAGTATAGGGCAGCAGCCCTGAGGTCTCAGTAAATAATGCCTACTATGGTTTGTTCATCATTAAAAACAGCTCTTTCCTAATTAGGAGAGAGCTGTTTTTGTTGTTGTGAAAGATACTGCTGTCTTTAATTGTTCTAGTGAATGAGTAACGCAACAGTAGCGATAGAGTCGAATCGATGGTTGAGTCGCTTCTTCTTCAATCGTAAAAAGAAAAATAATGATCCTGATGATCCAATGCATTTTTCCCATTCAGTTTAAAAAGTAAGGGACGATTTGATTTTGCCATGGATAATAATACATCATCGATTAAAAAGTCAGAGGAATCGTTAGAGAAGAATAGCGATAAAAATCTTCTTCAAAACGACGGTACTCTTCACTAAAATAATTCATTTTGTAGTTCATTACGATAATAATCTTGTTGATTCATCCTGTTCCTCCTCTACTTGTTGAATAGATACAATATTCTCAATAAAAATCTTTGATAGCCTATTACTGAGTTTTTAATAAACATTCCGTAGCAGTGAGGTTTTCTAATGTGCCTGTATAGTGCGATAGTTGCTTGTTTTTCAAGAATAGAAATATGAGCTTTTAAAGAATATAAACTGTAATTGCCCTAATAATAAATATTTTTCTTCTAAACTGAGTTGTGAATGAGTAGGATAGGAATTGCATCATCTTCTAATGCACTTGTATGTTCAGAAAGAAAAAATCCCATCCACTTTGCCATTTTTTTCGATCTTGATATAAGCGAGCAGAACGAAAAGGGTAAATAAGAACGATCAATCATTTTAATCCTCCAAGCCTCCAGCAGAATGTCCTCCAATGAGTTTGCTACGAGCAATATTTCTGAACTTTCTAATAGGGAAGTTCCTTTTTGAATCGATAAAAATCCAAATTCATCTCGAATGCCATCAATGGCTTGTTGTAATTTTTTTCTTCTTTTTCCATTAGTATCGGGTCATCGAAATAATGAAATAATGGAATATTTATCATCTACTAAGTCACTATAGCGTACTCCAATTTGACGAACAGCACCGCTATGATATTTTTGTGAAATAATTGTAAGACAGCCTTTGTTAAGACGGCTGTTTGATTGCTTGGTTCAATGGCTTCTTGACAATGAAGGGAGGACTTTCATTTCATATTTTGAAAACCAATATAAATAGAAATCAGTTTTGTTTTTATGTCGTCTTCTTAAGCGAATGGCTACTTGTTCCGCCATTTCTGATAAGACAACTTCTACATCTTCTTGATGAATATAATCTCGTGGTAAAAATCTGTGAATTACCAATTCCTTTTTGATTGTACTTTATACTGGTTGATGGATATTACTTTCGTCAACCCCATTGGCATGAAAACCAAAGTTGAACTCCTATGATGCCAAATTCTTTTTGTAAATCATCTGGATTACTCTCAGCTAATTCACTAATACTATGAATGCCTAGTTTATGTAATCTTTTTCTGTTCTACTGCCAATTCCCCAGAAATCAGTTAAGGAAGGAATAGTCCATACCTTTGTTTCAACATCTTCTACAGGACCAATTTGCCCGCATTGTTTTTTTGTTTTTAGCTTCATTATCGAGAGCTAGTTTAGCAAGAAGGGATTTGCATTGCTCATTCCAACAGTTGAGATAATGCCTGTTTTTCTCCATATTTTTGTTGGATTTTTGGAAGAAAGAACATCTAATTTTTTTCCCTTTTTAGTTAATTGATGATGCGAGATAAAAATAATTCAAGGAAGAAGTTAAATCAATAAAACGCTTCATCAATGGAATACAGGAAGAATATCTGTTTGTGCAGCAAATCTTTTTGAAAAATCTTTTGAATTTCCATATCAATGTATCGATCCATTCTCGGGGGCACAATCAATGTTTTTGTGCCCAATTTTCTACATAGTGAATAAAATTTTCGATTGATGGGTAATCCTTGTCTTTTTGCAGCAGCTAGATTGAAATTTTCTTGTTTGAATATGAAAAGGTAAATCATAAGAGCGACTGACATTTGCTTTTCCAAAAATTTTCTTAAAAAATAGGGAAGAAGCAAGAATCAGTCCATTAGCATTATCTGCACGACTCATGACACAAAGGCAAGTTGTTAATGGATTTAATCCACGATCTACACACCTCACACTAGCATAGAATGATTTCATATCAATAAAGGCACGTCACTATGCGGTCTCTCTCTTGCATAATCAATAACTCATCATTTTAAACCTCTAGGAAGCAGCTACTGGCATAAAGTGATTCACGACGAGTCCAACTACTTGTGGATTTTCTTCATAAGGAATGAATTGTTCTGGATAATTCGGATTTAAAGAAACCATTCTAAAGCCTTGTTCGTCTCGATATAATTTCTTAATATAAACTGCCTCGTTCCATGTTAGAGCATAGACTGCTCCATCATAGTCAAATCCATTAGCTTGAATAAGAGCAACTTCACCATTTTTGATAACTTGACTCATCGAATCTCCTTGAATCCATGCAGCAATATCATAACCTCGTTGCTCTGTTGGAGAGTAGACAATTTCTGTTTCATATTCATCAAAAATTCCTTTTCCTAATCCGGCAGAAAAGTTTTTACCTGCTAATACGGTAATCGGATAGAGCGTTTTTGGCTTTGTTGTTGATGAAGTAATTGTTCTGACATAGTGTTCTGCCTTTTTGATTGTTCGAATGTAGTTGTAAAAGTAGTTCGTTACAATAGTATATTCCGATTCAAAATAACTGGTCTTCTACATTGAAAATTTCTGCTAATGCGATTAAATTGATTTGGAATGGTTTTTCCATTTTCCCAATGATGGTAAGCTACTCGGACTAATTTCTAGTTGTTTAGCGATAAAAAGATTGAGAATATCCCTTGTTGCGTGCGGATTTTTTAGACGATTTGCTGAAAACATGATACACCTCCGTTGTTAACTTATAACTTAACAATAGTTTATCATATGAATGTGAGATGGCAATATCCACCTATATTAATAGCGAATAAAATTGAAAAATGATAAGATACAAGAGAAGAACAGGGAGGAATGATATGAGAAATAAAGTTCGTTTTTAAAGAAAATTATTTCTAGGTACAACATTTGTCATTTGAGTTTGATGGAAGTACTGATTGGAAAAAGAAGCTACCCTAATCAATGGGTAAATGGAAAATGTTCGATTGAAAATGCTTTTGTATCTTTAAAAGTTAATGGAGAATTTCTCCGTGTAAGAGAAGTGGATCAATGGATTGAATCGTTAAGAAAAATGAAAGAAAAATGAAGGAACAGAGCCTTGGCATTTATCATTTGAAGAAGAGGATATTGCTTTATATTTTTCTCCCTAAAGAATATGAATCTGATGTCTGCTTATTAGGATTCGATTACGTCCTTTTATCAAAGGTAAAGATATTTAACAGAATATTATGAGATTAGTTTATTTGAAGAAGAAATTTTTAAATTATTAGACTTTCTTAGAATCTTGCCGTGAATTCAGTGTTGCCTCAAAGAAGAAAAGTTGAGCCGACTTATCAAGATGGAGAATATAAATATTGCCGTGTAAGCTTTTGAAGGCAGTCGAAAACAATATGTATATTTATGCCATAAAAATCTAGAAGTAGAAGTGGGCGATTATGTAACAGTTCCTGTGGGAGAATATTTCCAAGAAGTGGAAGCTTTTCAAGAAAAAGTTTTTTATGGAGATGAAGAGGCAGCGGATTTTCCAATAGAAGAATTGAAAATATATCACAAATGTTGTTTCTTCCAACAAGAAGCTGTGAGCGAGTATCAGCTATCCATTCCAAGAGAACAGATTATTTATAATTCCCTAGAGAAAAATGAATTAAGAGAAAAAACGATTTTTGGAAGCAAAAATAAAACAGTTAATCCTGTCATATTTTTAAAAAACAACGATTGGGGAATTTTGGCTGAAGCAGATGGAGAAGTCATTCCAATGCATTACGAATTTACGAAATTAAGAGTATGGAAAGAAAAATTTAGTCAATGGTTCGTATCTGTTTAAGACCAACTCAATTAGAGGCGTTAGCAGGAATAACGGTTGTATTAAAAACTTCGATGGATTTCGAGGAAATGCGCTATATTAAATCTTATGAGGGAATTGATTTATTAGGAGCACGTGGCAGTGGAATCAGCTAGCAGTCGGAATCTGGGCTGAAAAGGTAGATCCAGAACACTATGAGATTGAAGTGGATTCTGAATGGTGTCGTTTACTATCCACCAGCAGCGAAGAAGGCTTCATTTGGAGTAGCGTGGACAACCTATGTGGACTGATGAAGATGCTACGATTTGGATGAATATAGAGTAAATAGGGTGATGAGATGACAGAAAACATTATTTTTGGATAGAGAGATTAGATGTTTGCATTGTAGACGACATTTTTGAGGATACGTGAATATCAAAAAATCGAATTACCAAGACAAACAGGAATTGATTCCTTATCTTTTGGATGCGTCTATTTTCTTTGAATTTGAATGTCCCTATTGTCGAGAAGAATATACTGTGTTAAAAGATCAAGAGGAACTTGTAATCGATAATCAGGAAAAGAAATATCGTATTTATTATAGTGACAATGAATATGATAATGGTAGCTAAACTCATGCAAGTGTCACATGGATTAGGAATTACATCAGAAGAAGAAAAAGATTTTGTTCTTGAAGTTCGTCTGTTAGATGAAGATGGGTTATCGTATTCGTTTTGAACCTAACTATGGTTCAGCAGTGGAAAAAGATGGTCATTTTTGAAGCGGGTTTAAAATGATGTAGCAGTCGAATTGTTGGAAATCATATATGGAGCTTCGAGTATGATTTTGATAAAGACTTTGATCATTTAGTATTTCATAGATGATCAAGACAGAGCTTTTTGTTGGTGTACAGGATGGTCGTCCAGTATTTGCAGTAGAATTTGATGAAGAGGAATACGAGGCGATTTTAGAAGCTTTTGCTGAAGAGTGTGAATGTATACAGTATGAAGTTGATACTTTATGAAATTAAGAAAATTATGAAAAAGCGTCTCGAAGAACTGGGAGAGGGCGAAAACTAGGCTTTGCTGGGGTTGTTGTGGACGTAAGTCAGCCTCGCAAAATGCGAGTCTCGACACTAAAATTTGAGCCTCAAAGGTCTCAAATTTTCCAAAGGCTGAGCAACAGCGCAAAGTCTGTTTTCTTTATTACAGAAAACAATACAGACTGGTTGTGTTAAGTTGAGGACGGCGAGCACGAATCGATTTTACGATTTTCCTGCCGTCCTTGCATAGTGTCAATTAATCTAATTCAGATTCTTGGTATTCTGGATATCCGTGAGCTACACGACTTGCCGCTGCTGCAGAATAGCACCTACGATATCATCTGAAGAAAGTGTGCAGTAGCCACTTGATTTATCATTTAATAATTCTAAAATTCCTGGTTTTACTTTATCGATATAACCATAGTTTGTAAATCCGATAGAACCATACACATTTACGATAGATAAAGCAAGAATTTCTGTCTACACCATATAAACCTCTCATCTTTTGTAAGAATATCACGTAATGGGTTGAGATAGTTGATCTGCTAATCATCTAACTCCATCCTGCATAATAGCGTTTTGTACTTCACGCTAGAAACAAATTCAAGCCATCATTGCAGCAGTGTTCAAGCGTCACAGGGAAAATATGGTTCTTGTAGGGAAATGAACTAATTTTCTGCAATTTCTTCGACTCCAACTCCACGTTCGTGGAAGAAGGTTAGGTGCATATTCATGCAATTCTTTGTATTTTCATAAAACTTCTCCTTCCGGCTGCTTTCCACTCTTTAAAAGCGGAAATGAACATCACCGCCACGCGGCGCGACCAGAAAAGAGAAGAACGGTGAATGGTTTGGATTCTTCTCAGGATGAAATACGCCATTGCTTGGTTGATAGCAATCGAGCTTCCAAATCCTGTGGCGATAATTTGAACTTTCACTTCGTATGTAAGCTGTACGTCACCAACGCACACACCTGGAAGGTCGACGTATTTTACTATTCGCAGTAATTGCATTTTCGAAGTTCTCATCTAATCTTTAATGGATCCGATAGAAGAGGAGGCCACTTATAGCTGAGCAAATGAAGTCATCCACTTAATTCGGAATTTCACTTCTTCTCCACGAGCTGTTTGACTGTAACAGATTAGCGCATTTCCATCTCCATTTAAACGTTCTTGGACGAAATGGGTGGTAAAGATTTCAACGTGGAAGAATTTTGAAGCAATTCAACGCTGCGTCTCGTGTGCTCTGAAATTGTGGACGACGACGAATGATGCTAACTGCGATATCTTAAATCCGCCACGTGCCCAGTCAACGGCTTGGAATCTCCACCCACCCCACAAATGTAGCAATGTTTTATTTCTAAATTGAATTCTCCAAATTAGTTAATGAAGTAATGCATGATGATTTTCACTGTACCTTTCTGCACCTTCTAATTCTAATTTATGAGGACGGAATGCTCCGCTCTACATGCAACAACAATCGTTCTTGCAAAGTGTTTTGTGTTTAGAAGTTGTAATTTCATAGTAGCCTCGTCGCTGAATTTGAATAGCTTTCTTCTTCTAAGCAAATTTGTGGTAGATCCAAATTCCATCTCAATTGCTTTACTACCGTTTTCTACCAAATCTCCAGCCAAATTTCGTGGATAAGCTATGGAACATCGTACACCATTCTTTTCCAGGATACAGCATTCCAGGCTGTCCCGTTGAGGAAGGCTTGATAATTTTCACGCTTGCTTGACGAAGTCCCGCGTACAGCAGTAAATAATCCAACGGGTCCGCCACTCAATAACGGGCAATATTCCATGATTTCAAGGTCGCCTCTCATTCTCCGGCCTTAGAAACATAAGAAGCGTAGTAGGAGAGCTACACAATTCCTGCCATTGCACCCACCAAAATACTTCTACTGGTTTATGTCCAAGATATTTCTTTAATAATTAATTTTTATTTTCTTCTGTAATAAATAATTGAATAGGTTCATCATCATCAATTTCCTCAATTTCTGACACTCTTTGTAGATCTCGTCTCTCAATTGTTCCTCACAATTGTGGATAATAAAATTCCCAAAGACCACCACTTTGACGTCTAAACGCCATTGCATCGAGACATGACAATCACACCAAATAAGTTGTGGCAATTGCTGCAAGTGCGAGAAGCAAAATCCATGTCTGAACCGCGATGGTCAATGAGGTGAAAGCAACGGCAGCAGATGAGAACCGTGGCATTCCACCAGCACTTGTCAGTAAGGGAGTAAATGTGCCCTCGAGTGAAAAAGGCAATTGGGAACTTTACAAATTGTGCAAATACATTAGCGGAGTAATGCTGCTATTAAAGGATAATTAATGTCATAGCTGCATATGTTAACACTCTTTCCTAATTGGGTCTTTTATACTATACCATATTCTCAAACAGCTAGTACCAACAAGGAAAGTACAGTAAATAAAAAGGGGAAAGTTTTTGACGAGCATGGTGGTACTCAGGGCACAGTAGAATCTGAAAAGAAGGTGTGCATTCATGACAGAAGTAAACAAGTCCCACTCACTGTGGAAACATGTCAAAAGTCTTTGACTACATACGATTTATCAAAATGTGAATGTGACTGAAACTCCAGAGTTAAAAGATGAATCAATCAAACAGTATTTCCAAATGCACTTGGTCCACATTGTGGGCATATTTTATTCCATATATTTTGGAATTATCAGGATATGGATAAGAAAAATTTTGAATTCATCCTTCCCAAAGAAGAAGAGATGCAGAATTTGGCACCAAGTCTCAATTGATGATCAAAACAACCAATCAAGATAGAGAAGCGGATACTAAAGCTCTCGATATGTAGGAAGTTGTGATGAATTTTTGTGAAAAGCTGCATTGCTTGAAGAAGGGTATGATGACTCGCATCATTGAAATTGTAAAATATTGCGTAGATCGAATGTTGCATATCATATTTGACCGTATCTCTTTTTAGTAATCAACAAGAAGCTGGAGTAGGAATTTATAATGCAAATGGAGCCAAATTTCATATTTATCTCCAGTTTCAAGAACATTGGCCAGGGGTGTTCGCAAGAAAAAGCTAAATTGAGAAAAAGCAAAAGTCGAGAGAAAGATTTATTAGTGGATCGTTATTAGGCACAAATTAAGGTGCTCTGTTGGAGAAGAGAAGTCAGCTTTGTCCATAAACTGATAGTGCTATACTATGGTTTGAATTGAAGCAGTATAAAACTTAGACAAGAAGGGAAGAATAAGGGACGGTTATATTTCCGGGCACCAGATGACATATTACCAAAAGGAAACCCTTGTTGTAATTTTACATACAAATATGGTGGAGACATATTAGAATTACTAGAAAGCGTGCACCAAAGACTGGTTAAAACTCGTAGACGCATGCGAGGGCCGATATACATGATGTGAGGATCATCGTGCGATTGAAGACTTTAAGGATCTGCTGCGGAGACCCAACCCGCGCACTGCATGGGTGGAGAATCGACTGTCCAAAAATGAAAGACGACTTTTCAGACTACTTTACTTTACGGAGCTCTTTTCAATGGCATGCAGGCCAACACAAATGGTCTCACACCTGATCGTAACAGCGAAAGGCATGTTCCCGCTCAAATGTTAACACACACAGAGATGGGATGGACAACAGAAAAATCGTTGAAGCGGTGCAAAAGATGGTGGAACACCTTGGTTAGGATCATCGCTCGTACTGTTTTTGGTCATGTAGTTGAAGGGATGGATGCTGCATAAAATTGAACTCCGTTAAACGCAATGGTCAAGACCGTCCAATAGAAGATGCTGCGATTGAACTGACAGTAGTGAAAGGCCATAGTTGAGCCATGCGCAGACTGTATCGCATTGGAGATGTGATTATCAAGCCAGAAGTGACAGGGAGTCTCAGCCTTACGGGAATCTAGCATTTGAGGAAGACACAAGGATTAATTCATACTTTCTGGAAATGTAAGCATGATAGCATGGATAATGTGCACAATTTTGTGCAAAAATTGGAGAAGAAGCACCTGCAAAAGTGATTGATGTAGATGAGCTACCGATAAAACAGTTTAATCAATTCAGCGTTTAGAAAATTAGATGTACCTTTTACACCACAACGAGAATTAAGCGAGCTAAGAAACGCTTTACTCCTCCAATTGATTTTCATCTTAGCGCATCAGAATTGCCGTATTGGATTGAAGAGGTGCAAGATCGTAAAACCAAAAGAAAAACAAAGCTTTAAGTAGTATCTCATTTTATAGAAAAATTGATATAGTTAGATAGATAGCAAATTTTTAGGAGGTTCATCATGGTGACATATACTCATTTGATTATTCCAAAGCATTAGGTTTCTTTAATCAAGAAGAACATCAATCACTCAACCAACTGTAACAGCAGCTGACAAAGATTTAAGAGAGGGAATAGGAGCAGGCAGATTTCACCAAGCGACGATCCGCTACTCGTGACTATGATAAAGAAAGAATTTGCTCGTACTTTCAAAGAAGCGGCCATCTATCGAAGATTCCAGCGGTCATTAGTTGCTATTGCACAGTGGTCTATATTTAGGAGCTCGTGCAGCAATTGATTTCTTTAAATCATGCCATCCAGCAACCATTTACCAGCAGAACAACGTAAAACACCTCAAGTGTTATCGTGCAGGAAACAGTACTAATAGCTCAACTTACTTTACATGGGCTCGATTGAGTTAATAATTGAGAACGTGATTTCTCAGTAAACGTAATTTCTAAATCAGGTACACACCACAGAACCAGCGATTGCGTCTCCGTGTGTTCAAAGATTTATTAATCAGACATGGTGGTAAAGAAGAAGCGGTTAAACGTATGTATGCACACAACTGACCGCGTCAGGAGCCATAAAACCGAAGTAGATGCTGCAGGTGTCAAACATTTGTTATTCCAGATGATGTAGGTGGACGTTTCACTGACAAATAAGGAAGCTGGTAGTCGACACTAAATTGCTGCAATTGGGTGCAGATGTAGATGCGTCATGGCAAGTTGAAGATGCACGTGTGGCTTATAGCTCACCAAACTTAGAAAATGAAGCTTATCAACATGCGGTAGCTATAGAAATGTGTTATAATCAGTAAAGGTAAAGTGACTCGAATTATTAACTAATTGCGAGCCAACTCTTACAATACTTCTCTGAACGTGGAAACAATTATTCGGTGATCTAGCGGAAAGGGCACTTGAAAGGTATTTATCCTTCAAGTGCGAAACTTCTCAACTGATTTACACCTATTAGTTCAATATATTCAAGAAGGTCAACGTAATACTCTTCGAGAAACGGTTATTAAAGTGGGTAATCTCTAATGAAAACCGTAACAATTCTGAAACTGAGGAAGATTTAGATGGTTTAGGTTATTTACAAGGTAAAACAATGGATTTTGTAAATACAAAAAGCTTTCCAAGGTACTTTATTAGCGCATACGGATGTGGGCCAAGTTCCAAACTTTTGTTGTAACAATTCCTGATAATGTCATCATACTTTCAGGTCATTTACTTTACTTCGAAATCGCTGTAGGTATTTCTGTTACTTAAAATGGTGTGAATCCGCTCTGATCAACCTGGTGTTGAAGCGTAAGAAGATATGTTTTGCTTTATGTAAACCAGGATTTGAGAAGCATGAAGAGTTGAACAATCGTTTATAGAATTATATTATTTTACTGGAATTTAAATGTATGCGACGTGTCAAACCTGTGGTTTTTATGGCTAGATACTCGAGTCTAAGGTCTCAAAATTTCCTGTGATTGAAACGGCTATGCTGTTTCAATCACTCATGCATGGGGAAATTCTCGATTGCCATCATAGAATGAAATGTAATGGAGTTAGAAATGGAATTTTCCGAATTTGCAGTAAGACGCGTGCAGCCTCGCCAAGCGAGTCTCATTGCAAATTTCTGAGCCTATGGTCTCAAAATTTCTGTGATTGGAACGGCTAACGCCGTTCAACTACTGCTGCTATGGGAAATTCCTTTTTGTCTGCCATCATAAGCATGGGAGACGGATTGTAGATAGAAAATGGAATTTCCTGAAAGTAGCAAAGGACGCCAGCAAACCTGCGGTTTTATGGCTAAACTTTTGAGCCTGAGGTCTCAAATTTCCCAGATTGGAAACGGCTATGCTGCTTTCAATCACTGCTGCTACATGGGGAAATTCCTTTTGTCTGTCACTCATAAGATGGTGGCGTATAGGAGGTAAAAATTGGAATTTCCAAAATGTGCAAAGAACGCAAGCAGTCTCGCAAAAGCGAGTCTCATTGCAAAGTTCGAGCCTAGGGTCTCGAACTTTATTTGAAAACAGTACCAAAAAGATACTACCTATCGCTATAATTGAAGTGAAAAAGAACTAAAAGAATGCAGAGGAGGCTCTCAATCATGTCAAAGATGAATAAGTTCTACTATTTAACATTAGTACTAGGTTTTTAATATTTTGAATTTTTGATATTTTTGAAAAGTTTATATTTTTAAGATTCCTTGAAGGGGCTTATTGTATTATCAATATTATTATTTTTCATGAAATGTTTACCCTCGTAAAAACGAAAGAAGTAATATGGGTTCTTTGTTAAATAGGGTTGATGAAATAATTGGTGGAGCATTAAAGAAAGTGTCTCACCACCTATATATCCTAGTTAGAATATGTAGCAGAGAGGGTAAAAACTTTCTGCTTTTTTCATCATTCTACCAAATCTTATAGTAATAAATGACTAATTGGGTTCTCATCTCTAAGTTTAATTTCCAAAAAGTAAGGAGAGGTAGTTTCGGATGGTGCCTTCTGCTTAAGTACATCTGCGATTTCTTTATTATTGTATCCTTCTGCTATTAAATACAGTAATTCATTTTCTTTCGTTCAGAAGCTTACTAGTTTTTCGTTGAACCAATTTTTAACCGGCATATCGATTGTTGAATCATATACAATTTGATGATTCATAACTGCTTCGATAGCAGGGGATAATGCCTTTTAATATGTTGTTTTAATAAATATCCTTTACAACAATCGCTAATGCTTTTTGTAATATATTCATCATCTGTGAAAAGGTCGTAAAAATAAAATTTTTGTTTCAGGATAGTCTTGTAAAATATGACTAGCTGCATCAATTCCAGAAGTAGGTTCCATTCGAATGTCCATTAAAACAAATCAGGCTGATGTTGTTCGTATAGTTGAATCGCTTCAGCTCCATTACTTCCCATTCCAACGACTTCAATATGAGATTGGGCAGAAAGAATGGTTTCTAATGCTTGTAATACTAAATAATCATCATCAATAAGAATCGTTTTAATCATGAGAGGCCTCCTGTTTTGGAATACGAATCAAAAATTTCGTAACTATTTTTGTTTGAAGTGTAAAATCTCCATTATGTTTTTCCACTAGTTCCTTCATCATTGTCAGTCCCATGCCTGAGGGAGTATTAGTTGGACGGTCACCATTGTCTCTATAATCAATGGTAGGTTGTTTTTGTTCTAAAAAGGAATAATTGAAGTTGCGTTCCATTGGAATGTTTTCACAAAGTTTGTCGTCAATTCTTTACAAAATTGTTAAAATATCATATTTTTATAGTAATCGAATACTATCTGATATAGTATTCGTAAATTTACTCTGTGCTTTTTCCTTTAAAGGCGAAGGAGGTATCCATTCTTTTGCGAAAGTGAGAAGGAGCCATCACATTTGATGAATAGTTAATCGAATGTTATCCATTTCTGTTGTAAATGTTTGATAAATGTTCAATTTTTCTCCACAACGGGTTCTGAAGAAGACCTGTGGTTTCTAATTGTATAATAGAAGCACTGCATGTCCTAGTTGATCATAATGCATGAGAAACTGATTTCTTTCTTTCAATGTTGCACCTACTTGTTTTAAACTTTCCAGAGCTGATTGGCGTTGTACTAATTTTAGACGTTCAGTTCTAAATCATTTTGTATTTGATAATTTTTCTTTGAAAAGCCCTCATCCTTTGAGTTTGTAACATCACATAACTACCAATGATACCGAGGATAATAAAAATAAATGAGGATATAAAAACAGTGCTCACTTGAAAAATTCGCCTAAACCGTATAAGGAACCGCATGCATGATGAATAGAACACTATAAAGTCCAGTTCGTGGAAAGAGAATACAAAGTATTCCAGAAATCCTTTAATGCTATTATTGATGAAATAAATTTAAACTGATATATGAGAAAGAGAGAGAGGAGACAGATACAAAATCCTAGAAAAATTGTCAATAACAGTTCAATATTTTCCTGTGCTAAAAAATACTGATGAGAATAAAAATAATGATTTTTCAATGAATACGCAAGACTATCCTTCAATTGCTTTTTATTGTAGTATAAACGCAAAGTCACAAAATTTATAAAATATGACAATGTCATATGAAGATGATGATATTTGACACTAGTAAGTGTGGCAAGACATTTTATATACTAAGATTGTGATGAAAGGATAGGTGAACATATGGAAACAAGTATTGGCTAAAGGTTTAGTGAAATGATATAAAGATTTAATGGTATTAAATCACTTTGACATTGAGATTCAAAAAGGGGAGTTATTAGCGCTTGGTCCAAATGGATGTGAAACAACTTTAATCAACTGTATGCTAGGATTTTTAACATTTGATAGTGGAGAGATTTCTGCAGTATTAGGAGAAAATCACTTTCCATTATCTGCTAAAGCTAGAGGACAAATTGGAATTGTGCCACAAGAGTTAGCTTATTTAGAAAATTTTAACAGTGGAAGAAAATATTGATTTCTTTTGTGGACTATACATTTCAGATTCAACATTACGAAAACAATATGTAAAGAAGATTGAACTTACAGAATTACAAGATTTCCGTAAATTCCTTCCAAGAAAATATGGAGGATTGAAACGTAGATTAAATACGTTTCGCGGAATCGTCCATAAACCTTCTTTTAATTTTCTTTTGATGAACCGACTGCTGCAGTAGATACTCAAAAGTCGTTCGTTTATTTTTAGACGGAATTCGTCAATTAAATGAAAAAGGGTAGTACTATTATTTATACCACTCATTATTTAGATGAAGCGGATGGATTAAGCGATCGTACTGTGATTAGTGGATGTTGAAAGGAGAGCATTATCTCTGAAACGTCTCAAGAATTAAAAGCATCGATTACTACTTCAGAAATTATTCAGTAGAATTAACAACGATTCCAACGAGTGAACAATTAGAGCGATTAAGACAAATTCTCAAATTTTAGTAATCGAAAGAACAAAAGCAACAGTTGAAAATTTCATTTAAAAAGGGAAATAATCATTTAATGGCAAGTTGCCAACACGATTGAAGAATTGCAGTTAACATTATATAGTGCTTTATAGTAGTGAACAACCAAGTGAGATGATGTATTTCTAGCCTATACTGGGAAAGGACTTCGTGATAGATGACGACATTTCTAAAGTTATTTAAGCATTTATTTAAAAATACGGTAAAAAGATTTTGCATTTTCATTTTGGTATTATGTTATCCAGTGATTTTAACGACTTTCTTTTATTTATCTCTTTCTAGTGTGATTCATCAGGAATTAAATCCAGTCTCGAGTGGCGATAACCATGCATCATCCTTTTCATTTTGTATCTCGAACAAGCAGGTGAAAAATTTTGAAATCATTGGTGAGCATCAGCAGAAGAGGGGAAAAGCAGTTAACGCTTGGAAGCAAAAGCAGATGGATTTGTTGAAATAATTTAGTATTGTAGTGGCAAAAGAATCAGGTGTTCCTCAAAGCGTTTTGAAAAATGTGGTCACCAAATCAAACAAGTTCAATCTCTTGGAAAAGTGCCTCTACCATTGATTTTAAAAAGTTGATTAAAGAAACAAAGAGTGATGTTAGTGAAGGAAACGATGATGTTCTCATTCAAGTCTCAGCAAGTTTTGGCAATGTATTCTATTTTTAGTGGAGTTGTTTGTGTAGCATATATGAATGGTAATTTATCTGAAGTGGACGAAGAGTTATGGAAGTTCATTTTAGTAAATGGAAATTTCTGATTTACAGTTTTGCTACAGGATTAACGTTAAATGTGTTTTTCGAATGCCCTTTTATTAGTGTATATGACTAAAATTTTAAAATTAGAGTTATTTACCAATTGGACAGGTAGTATTTATTAATGCTTATAGGAAATATGGATTATCCTTTGAATTTTAATAGAAACTCTTCAACAGTTGAGTATACAGGACGGATTATAGTAGCATTAATGACCAATAAGATTGCATCCGCTATTGCAGGATTAATGGAAGTAGTATACGAGTATTTATGAACAGCCATCTTCCATGGCGTGAATCAGTAGTAATCCGGTAGCTGATTATGTCTGGATTTTATCAATTAAAACCGTTTAAATGAGGGAGCACAAATGACCTGCATTTTTGGATTACTCGGAATTTTATACACTCTTTCATTAATGGTCTTCGTATTATGGAGTTAAGGAGAACACGTTATGACAGTTTATAAGTATTTTTAAAAACTCATGAATCGTTATAAAATATATGGCATTATTTATTTAGTGATTTTTATGGGGATGGCTTTACTCAAATTCTGGGACAGATGAAAGGAAGCTATTTTGAAGATATCCTCGTTAAAAATCATGATTAAAGATGAACTCGAATGGTACTAACGAAATTATTAATCAATTGATCCAAACGCTTCAAGAGAAACATGAAGTACAAAAACGACAAAAAGGACACGAGTATGAAAGATAGTCTATATGGCAGGAGATGTAGATGCAGGATTATGGATTCCAAGTGATGCCCAATCAAAATTGGAAAAGAACAAGAAGTTGCTGAGATGGAAATTCCAATCCATTATCGGACATTTAATTCGTGAGTATGTAAATTTTATCTTCGACATAGTGCAGTTGCTTTGAAAAAGAAGAGGATTTTAATCCAGAAAGAATTGAAAAGATTATAGATCAAGAAGTAACAGTAACGATTCTTTTTCTAAAGAAGAAGCGTTTCCAGTCAATATCTAAAAGAACAATTTGGTGAAAATTACTTTTGACTTATAGTCCATTTATTTATCAGTGTTCGTTATTTATTTGGTACGATCTAAAATGAAGGGAAAAGAAGTTGCAAGAGAATTGCGGACTTGCAATGGAAAATGATGAGCGTCGAGGATGTTGAAACAATTTTTAGCAGGGTTAACGATTGTAGGCTTAATTGTTGGCATTAATCTGCTTTTTGTAGGATATTTTAGCTCCTGAATTTTATGCAAGTTCTCGCCATTGAAGATTTTTATTATTGAGTACAGGTCGGCAATCTCAGCTTATGCTTTGTCATTTCGTCAGTAGTAATTAAGAGAATCAATATGCTTTATTCAGCTCGCAAGCTACAATTTTGGGAACGGGATTGGATTTTTATCTGGAATTTGTGCTCCTTTTAGAATTGGTAAGTTCTTATGGAGTCAACATTGCAAATTCTTTCCCAGTGCCTATTAGTGATTTCAGCATGCAAGCATCCCTTCAACAGAGTTTTCTAGTTATGCATCTCATCTAGGGATGATTGCTTTTATTTACCATGCTTTATATATCGTAATGGCGTTTATGCTGCAGCGCATCTGCGTCGTAATACGACTTTTACTGAAAATATCGCGCAGCATGGAACGGCATTGTTCCATGTACTGAGATTTCTTTTTGAATATCATAGTGCTTTGGGGACTGCATGAATCTTTGTTTCATCTAATACAGAACAAAAGAGCATAAGGAGGAATTTCTATGAAAATTGCATGATTAATCGGGAGGAATTTCTTCTGGGAAATCGACGGTATCTTCTTTACTAAAACAATTGATTCCCTGGTTATTGATGCAGATGAAGTTGCTCGCAAAGTAGTTGAACCCACAGTCAAGGCGCCAGAAAATTAGAAAAACTTTTTGTAGTGATGTATTTGAAGAAGATGGAAGCTTTAAATCGTCAAAAATTAGGCTCACTAATTTTTCAAATGCAGAAAACTCGTCAAAACTAGATGACCTATTACAGCCCCTCACTACTATGATTTTAGATGAAATCGAAGAGATCGTCAAAAGCAGAACATGATTGTTTTTAGATTTACCCCTATCATTTGAGAAGCATTATGAGGAATCGCGAAGAAATTATCGTTGTTTATATTCCAAAAGAACTACAATTAGAACGATTAATGAGAAGAAATCAATATACAAAACAAGAAGCACTGTCTCGAATCGATTCTCACTATCCATTGAAGAAAAACGAAAAGAGCGACAGTACTATGGATAATCAAGGCACGATTCAGCAGTTATATCAGTGCGCTTGAAATAGTGGCCAGTATGAAAAATGATATACTAGCAATAAGAAAACTTGAAGAAAGGGGACATCGTCGCAACGTCCAAGATGTAAACTTAATGGTTCACGAGTGATTGATAGCCGTCCAGCAGACGATGGTCGTTCAATTAGAAGAAGAAGAGAATGTGATGAGTGTGGTATCAGATTCACAACTTTAAGATTAGAAAAGCGCTGATTTTAGATCATTAAAAAGAAATGGAAAATCGCGAGGCGTTTAATCGTAAAAATTATTAAATGGGTTAGTCTGTTCTGTTGAAAAACGTCCGATCTCCATTAAGTCAATTAGAACAAAATTGTCACGAAGTCGAAACATACAATTAATCAAGAGGAGAAATGAAAACTCAAGTATGTTAATTGGAGAGATGGTCATGGGACTCACCTTGCTAAAACTGATGATATTGCTTTATATTCGTTTTTGCTAGTGTATATCGTCAATTTACTAGATAGAAAAATGTTCTTAAAAGAATTAGAAAGAATGTCTTTGAAATGATCAAAAGATAGTAAATCATACTAGGAGGACTCAAAATGGACGAGAAATCAACAAAGTGGAGTCAGTTGAATCCACGTGATTGTATTCAAGTGACCAGCAAGTTTTGACTGACACAACGGAATTACAATTTGTGACACAATTATATGTACCATTTTTAGGGGTTCAAGCCTCAACTTTATATTTAGTCTTATTTAGTGAGCTTTCTCCGAATTCCTATCAAAGTGATGTCATTCGATTGGCAGATTTATTAGCATTAGTGAATATGGAATTCCAGATTTTTATCAAGCAAGAACCGTTTAGAATCAGTTGGCTTATTAAAACCTATCGCTATGAAGATGAAGAATCGATTAGTGCTCAATATACATTTGAATTATAAGCACCAGTGAGTCCAAATTTATTTTTCAAAGATGCTTTATTATCGACACTTTTAGTGAATCAGGTGAGGGCATCAACGTTTTGAAATCTTACAAAAACGTTTTTAGTGTAAAGGAAAAGGCTCCTTTATGGTCAAGATGTTACCAGTACTTTCCAAGAAGGATTCCATCACCTTTTAATATGTCACAGCACAGAGAGAAATATTGCTCAAGAAAAACAAAATGATTAAAGATGTGAAGCAACAAGAATCATTTGTCATGAATTCTACTATTGATTGGGGAATTATTAACGGACTTGTTAAAGAGTCAATTTGTTCATGAACAGGCTTTTGACAGATGAAGTGAAGCAAATGTTAAATAGCTTCCAATTATATTATGGATTAACGGAAAGAGAAATTACAATATGTGATTTATGCTGCAGATTTATCAACGGGTGAGATTGATGAAAAGGAATTGTATTCGATTATTATCAATGCTAATCAGCATTTTCAGTAGCTCCCAAAACAAGAGGAATCTACTGTAACTGCAGTTGTTCTGAAAGAAGAAAGTATGCCTGTAGTTTTCAGAAGTTGTTGTCAGGTTGTTGGAAGAACAACAGAAACAACTCCAACGTCTACTCATTTACCTTGAAAGCGATTCAACGATTAATTACATTAGAAGAAAAGAAATGACACCATTTGACTTTTTAATGACAAGTATTAAGCAACAAAGAAATGAAAGTTATGTTTCAAAGTGGAGAACAGCGGATTATTTTAGATTTAGTTCAAGTAGGAACGATTCCGTCTGAAGTGATTAATATTTTCAATTCATTACGCATTAGTTGTTAAAATAATCCAACGATTAATAAAAATTTAATGGATACGATTGCGAATGATTGAGCCGTCAAAGAGATTCAAACAGCTGAACAAGCTATTGAAGCAGTTCGTCAAAGAGATAAAGAATTTTAAAGCTAGTCGTAAAAGAAAAAATTGAAAACCGACAAGTACAATCATACTCAGGTACATATGTGGAAATGTCTGAAAGGAAGAGTAGCTTCTGTTCCTGACTGGGCAATGAAACCAAATAGAAACAAAAAGAAAGTCCACTAGATGATGAAAAATCTTCAATTATTAAAAGCTCAGCTTTCAATTGAAAACAAGTGGAATTCTGAACAAGTGAAGGAGAATAGTGATGGAAGGAATGCAAGATTTATTTGGCAATAAAAGCAGCTACTACAGCATTTCAACAACAATATCAAAAGATTGTAGCAGAAGTTTTACAAGATAAAAGAAGTTCAACAATTTTTACAAGAACATCAAGATGAAATTCCACAAGAAAAATTTTAGTGAAAAAGCTATTCAGCCCTATTGGAATATATTCAACAACGTGATGCTCGTATCCAAGGTGTAGAAACATATATTAAAGGAAAACTGGAACCATTATTAAGGGTCAACCAAAGGTTTTGTTGAAGTTGTGTATCGTCCAACTCAAGAGTTTATCCAAAAACAACAGGAGCAAGATTTAACAAATCGAATTCATGCCATTAATATGCCTAAAAATTTATTACAGAGTAACATTAAATTCCTTAGATATTACAAGAGCGTCAAGAAACTTTTCAAAGCTTTACAATGCATTTATTACTGAATTGTCTGCAAAACCAAATGAGTTTCATCGTGCGATTTATTTTGGTTGGTTCCTTTGGAGTTGGAAAAACGTATTTCTTAGCAGCTATGTGCAAATGAATTAGCTCAACTCGGATTTGAAACAACTTTGGTGCATGTTCCAACTTTATCGAGGTGAATTAAAAAGTGCGATTGGTGCGAATCGTTTTAGAAGAAAAGGTTGAATTTTTAAAAACTTACCAATCTTAATGCTAGATGATATTGAGCTGAATCAAATTCTGCATGGTTTAGAGATGAAATTTTAATGATTGTATTAGAATATCGTATGATGCAACAATTACCAACATTCTTTTTCATCTAATTTAACGATTGAAGAATTACAAGAACATTTAAGTGTCTCAAATCGTGGGAGATGTAGAACTATTAAAGGCGAAACGTTTAATTGAACGTGTCCGTTTTCTTATCAAAAGAAATTTTCTTAGCGGGAGAAAAATCGTCGCTATTCATAATTTTCAAAAAGAAACAATTTTCTGAGTTTTTATAAAAATAGTGGTAGAATAACTAATGAATTAAATATTTTTGAAAATGATGAAAAAGACAAGAAACTGTTATCTGGTTATCTAATAGAGAGAAGTGGGTTGGTGGAACACTTCATCCGAGATAGTTTTACCACTTTTGAACTTGTTTTGAATGAAGTAAGGCAAGCGTAAGCGGAGCGTTAGTCCGTTTAAGAGATTCGTTTAAAAACGAATGAATTTGGGTGGAACCACGTAGAATAATGTCCCATAGTTTGTATGAGTATGCAAAACTATGGTTTTTATGTAAAGCATTTTTGAAAGGAAAGAAGGAGAACAATGTCAATGATTAAGTTATATTTCAGATGGAGCTGTAAAAGAATTTGAACAAGGAATTTCAGTGAAGAAGTTGCTGAAAATATTAGTAGAGCTGACAGAAAAAGCACTTGCAGGTAAAGTAAATGGAGAATTAGTTGATTTAGATCATGCATTAACAGAAGATGCTAGTATTGAAATCGTAACACCAGATCATGAAGATGCATTAGGAATTTTACGTCACTCAACTGCGCACTTATTAGCACATGCGTTAACTCGTTTATATCCAGGAATTCATTTTGGGGTAGGACCAGCGAAATTGAATCTGGATTTTACTATGATCAGAGATATGCCAAACCATTAACAGAAGACGCTCTTCCAGAAGTAGAAGCTGAAATGATGAAATTGTCAAAGAAAACTATCCAATCGTACGTCGTGAAGTAAGTCGGTAGAAGCGTTAGAAATCTTTGCAAATGATCCATATAAAGTAGAATTAATTAATGGTTTACCAGAAGATGAAACACATTTCTGTTTATCAACAAGAAGATTTCGTAGACTTATGTCGTGGAATCTCACGTACCTTCAACAGGACGTATTCAAAGTCTTCAAATTATTATCTCTTGCAGGAGCATACTGGAGAGGAAATTCTGATAACAAGATGATGCAACGTGTATACGGAACAGCATTCTTTGATAAAGCAGATTTAAAAGAATTCTTGAAAAATGCTGAAGAAGCTAAACGAACTGACCATCGTAAATTAGGAAAAGAATTAGACTTATTTGCATGATTAGCCAAGAAGTTGGTTCAGGATTACCATTCTGGTTACCAAAAGGTGCTACAATTCGTCGTACAATTGAACGTTACATTGTAGACAAAGAAATTTCACTTGGATATCAACATGTGTACACTCCAGTAATGGCTGATGTAGGTTTATAGCAAAACTTCAGGTCACTGGGCACACTATCAAGAAGATATGTCTCCTCCAATGGATATGGGAGATGGCGAATTATTAGTATTACGTCCAATGAACTGTATCCCTCACCACATGATGGTTTATAAAAATCATATTCACAGCTACCGTGAATTACCAATCGCATTGCTGAATTAGGTATGATGCACCGTTATGAAAAATCAGGAGCATTATCTGGTTTTACAACGTGTACGTGAAATGACATTAAATGATGGTCATACATTTGTTCGTCCAGATCAAATTAAAGATGAGTTCAAACGTATCCTTGATTTAATTCGTGAAGTATATAAAGATTTTCAATGTAAAAAGATTATCGCTTCTCTAAGTTATCGTGATCCAGAAGATAAACATAAATACTTCGATGATGATGAAATGTGGAACAAAGCAGAAGCAATGTTAAAAGAAGCAATGGATGAAACAGGCTTAGAATATTTCGAGAAGCGATTGGTGAAGCTGCATTCTATGGTCCAAAAATTAGATATCCAGATCTCAAAAACAGCAATGGGCTTAGAAGAAACAATGCCTACAATTCAATTAGACTTCTTATTACCAGAACGTTTCGATTTAACTTATGCGGTGAAGATGGAGATAATACTCACCGTCCAGTAGTTATCCACCGTAGGGGTAGTATCAACTGCAGAACGTTTTGTTGCTTACTTAATCAGAAGAATATAAAGGAGCATTCCCAACCTGGTTAGCTCCAGTTCAAGCAACTATTATTCCAGTAAGTGTAGAACATCATTATGATGCAGCTCATGCATTAAAAAGATGATGAGCTTAGGATTACGTGTTGAATTAGATGACCGTAATGAAAAATGGGTTATAAGATTCGCGCTTCTCAAACACAAAAATCCCTATATCAATTAGTAATCGGGGATAAAGGAAGTAGAAGAAGGAACAGTAACAGTTCGTCGCTATGGTTCAAAAAGAAACTGTTTTCAATGACAATTGAAGCATACTTTAGAACGTGTTCAACGTGAAATTGCGAACTCTCTCGTCCATTAGAAGACTAATAGATTAGTTAGACTGTGAACAAATCCTGTTGGTGAGAAATCACCGACAGGATTTTTATATGCAAAAAGACAACTTCTAAAATGAGAAATTGTCTTTAGGGTGATTAATAATATTTTTGAAGTTGTTCTTGGTTTTCTTTGAAAAATTCTTCTAACCAGTCAATGCCGTATGCGTAGCTAAATCCTTCTAATAGAATTGAAAAATCAATGATAGAAAATCCCATTTTTCAAGGTATCAAAGGTATCGAAAGGGGAAACGGAAGTTTTTAAATTTAATAATCATCCCTGATATCTTTTAAATCTTGCTCTCGAGCGCTCATCATTTTCATTCCGAGTACATATTCAATTGGTGCAACTAGTACGGTTAAGTGAGTAAAGGAGTACAAGGTATCACATAAATCTAATGGAGGTTGTTGATTCATATTTGCTACATTATTGTTGAGCCATAGTTCTTCTTGAGTATTTCAGATTAAACTTTTTGACCCTACACGAGCAATTATTTCATTGATATGATGATTTTCTTCATAAAAAGCATCTACATCTTGAGTAGCTCTGCAAGCCATGATATTCTAACACATAACCACCAACACAAATAATTGTTAAAGAAAGATTTTTGAGTTAATTCTTGGTTTAAGGCTTCAAAGACAGGTTTCATTTTATCCATGTTTGTATTTCTCCATTAATTTTTGAACATTCGTTAATTTAGCGGGTTTATTTAATGAAATAACATATTCATGAGTAGGGCTATGTTTTTGTATAGCATATTTTAAACTCACTTTTTGGAAAATGGGTAAGTTCTTTGAGTTTAATAATTTCTCGATATCTTCCTCTGTTAAATAAGAATGGTCTTCAAAAATAACTTTGCGTAAATATCGAAACCAGTGACTCGCATTAAAACGTGACTGTTTGGATGCGTTTATCATATAATCGTACCATTCCACAATTTTTCCTCCTATAAGAAATAGACTCAATCTTTTTAGTTAATTATAGCTGAAGCACTTATGAGTGTAAAGTTTTGGGAGGATCTTTATAGTTCACAAATGCGTATTCATTGTTTATTAATAAATGGTATTATTATAAGGTATCTGATAAATAGAAGGGAATAACATTTATGGAAGTAGAAGATTTAGTATTTAATGTAATTGAACAAAAATCCCGAACGATTTGATAAATTGTTACAAAAATTGGGATATCAAAAATGACAATGTGCAAGGAAAAACTTAACAACAAGAGAAATGTGAACAATTAGGGATTAATTATAGTTCTTGGAGACAAAGTGAAGTGAGAAATCATCCAGAGATTGTTAGATTACGAGACACGACTATTTCAAGAAATCATATTTATAAATCTAGTAGTTTAAGTATCATAGAAAGAGTTTGGAAAAATAGAAAAAGATAACTACTGTTCATATAGAAAAATATTTCATTGACATACTTTATTTAAACCACCTTACAATATTTTTTTGTTTCGAAGTTACAGAAAAGGAGTTCATTCATGACAACTATTGAAAAATCCGATGGGAACGCAGCCCATCAAAAATTATTGATGCAATTAGCGATTCCTGCAATGATTGCTAATGTCGTCAATGCCTTATATAACATCGTGGATCAAATTTTTATTGGACAAGGAGTCGGGTATTTAGGAAATGCTGCGACGAATATTGCTTTTCCAATTACAACGATTTGTTTAGCATTAGGATTAATGACAGGAGTAGGGGCTGCATCTAATTTTTAATTTAGAATTAGGTCGTAAAAGAAGTCGAGAAAGCTAGAAAATTGCAGGAACAGCGGTTATTCAATTAATTGTAATGGGTATAGTAGTTTGCGTGCTTGTTCAAATATTCTTAGAACCTTTTAATGCAACTATTTGGAGCAACGGATCAAATTTTTGATTATGCTATGGAATATTCTCGTATTACGGGCATATGGAATTCCATTTTTCTTATTTTCAACAGGATTTAATCCTCTTGTTCGTTCAGATGGAAGAGCTACTTTTTCAATGATGGCAATTATTGTAGGAGCTAGTTATGAATACAGATTTTAGACCTATTTTTCATTTTTGTATTTCATATGGGAATTGCTGGAGTCAGCTTGGGCAACCGTGATAAGTCAGATGGTTTCAGCATTACTGTTATTTGCGTATATTCCAAAAGTTTCTGTTCCGTAAAATTTCAATGGGAAGATTTTATTCCACATTTTGAACAGGTTCAAGCAATTGCTTTTTAGGATTAACTTCATTTTATTTTTCCAAATTTCAGCTTTAATTGTACAAATTGTGTCGAATAATTTATTGAAAAACATATGGAGCTATGTCTATTTATGGAAGTGAAATTCCAATTGCAGTTGGTGAATTGTAGCAAAAGTATTTGTTATTTTTTATTGCATTAATTATTGGAATGACGCAAGGGAGTTCAGCCGATTGTTGGATATAATTATGGGGCAAAAATATTACGAGCGAGTACGTCAAACGATTTTTTTAGCATTAAAAATAGGATTTGGACTGTCATTTGTTACTTGGGCAGTGTTTGAAATTTTTCCCCTTACAAATTATTCAACTATTTGGTAATGGAAATGATTTGTATTTTGAATTTGGAATTCGTTATATGACGATATTTTATGTTATTTACTATTAATTAAATGGAATAACGATTTTAATTACAACATTTTTCCCAGCAATTGGAAAAGCAAAAACGGGAGCATTTTTATCATTAGCAAGACAATTATTGATTTTATTACCTGTCATGTTATTGATGACTTATATTTTGGAGTAGAGGGATGATGTTTGCTACTCCTGTATCAGATGTCATTTCTTTTAGTTCTTTGTCTGTTTTTCTTTAAACGAGAATTACATGATATTCATATGAAAGAAGAATTGATTTTATCCGAAATAATCATTAGAGAGTGAAGTAGTCGAATACTTTGCTCTTTTTTTCTTTCTAAGATGGAAATGTTTCGTAAATTGGTTTAAGATAGAGGAAAGGAGTGATGACATGGAATGGAAAAACTTTATTGGCAACTACTCGTCTTTTCAGATAAAGACTCAAACCATCGTAACGAGTTTGATGATGATTATAAAAGAATTGTAACAAGTCCCTGCTTTTTAGGCGATTACAAGATAAGACGCAAGTATTTCCATTGAAAGATTAGACTTTATTCATACAAGGTTAACACATTCTTTAGAAGTAGCAATGATTGCAAGAACATTAGTGAGTGAAATTGTACGATTGTTGCAACAAGATTTATTGACTGAAATAGATTCTAGTAAGCAAGAAATGATTGAGCATCAAAAGTGATATTGCTCGAATTGTAGAATGTGCAAGTTTATTACATGATATTGGTAATCCTCCGTATGGACATTTTTGGAGAAGATATTATTCGTCAATGGTTTAAGAAAAATTTACCACGAATTTTAGCAGAACATTCAGATGTAGCAGATGAATTTTTAGCAAGTCCCTTATGTACATGATTTTTATCATTTTGAAGGGAACGCTCAATCACTAAGAATTATATCGAAACTACATGATTTTAAGGGAATTTTGATGGATTAGATTTAACTCCTGCAACGATTAATACGATTTTAAAATATACACGTGCTTCTAATCAGCCAAAAACAGAGAAAATCACTTCAAAAAAGTAGGATTTTTCAGAGCTGAAGAGGATATTTTCGTCACAATTACTTGATTACTGGAACAGGAGAAAATCGACATCCATTGACGTTTATTTTAGAAGCTGCAGATGATATTGCATATTTAATCGCAGATATGGAAGATGCTATTGGTAAAAGGAGTTTTAAGATTTGCTGTTGTAAAGGAATATTTACATTCTGTATTAAAAAGAAGATAAAACTTCCGCATTCAAAAAGTCGTGAAAAATATTAGAAACCATTGATGAAGAAATTTTTAGTATTAATCAATTTTTGTCGATTTAAGAACGATGTTAATCGATGCAGCGACAGAGTCTTTTTGTTCTTCATTATGAGAAGATTATGAATGGAGAGTATCAGCAAGATTTATTAACGGACTCTAGTGCGCATGAGTTATATACTATTTAAGAAAAATTTCTGAAGATAAAATATATGATCATAAGAGTATTTTACGTTAGAAATTTCAGGTTATTCTACTTTAACGTATTTATTAGATAGTTTTGTCCCACCATTAGTAGCCTGATGACAAAACCGTCGATTAGATTATGTTGATTTGAAGAAAATTGGCATCATTTCAGAAAGTCAAAAACGTTCGTATCATTATTTTGCAGAAGGTAAATCTGAAGTGGAAAAATTATATTTACGCTTATTATTGGCAACTGATTTTATATCAGGAATGACGGATAGTTATGCGCATCAACTTTACCGAGATATGGTAGGAATTTAGAAGTTATTTGAAAGGAATTTATAGCATGAATCAAAACATTAGAATATTTACAAGAATTATTAGCAGTCCCTCTCCAACGGGATATACAGTAGGAGTACAAGAGTACTTAATGAAAACTCTTGAAAAATTATGTTACCCTTACAAAGAACACCAAAAAGGGAAATATTATCGTAACGGTAGAGGGAAAGGACAACACGAGTAGTCGTGTAGTAACTGCCCATGTTGATACATTAGGAGCGATTGTTCGTGCTATTAAACCAAGTGGTCGTTTGAAATTAGATAAAATTGGTGGTTATCCATGGAATATGATTGAAGGAGAAAATTGTACCGTTCATATTGCTTCAACAGGTGAATCTGTAACGGGAACGATTTTAATTCATCAAACAAGTTGTCATGTTTATAAAGATGCTGGTACAGCAGAACGTACGCAAGATAATATGGAAGTTCGTTTGGATCTAGAAGTAAATTCTGAACAAGAGACAAGAAGTTATGGAATTGAAGTGGGAGACTTTGTTTCCTTTGATCCACGCACAACGATTACTTCAACTGGATTTGTAAAAAGTCGTTTCTTGGACGATAAAGTTAGTGCAGCTATTTTATTAAATTTATTAAAAACTTATCGTGATTGGCATGTTCAGTTACCAGTAACGACTCATTTTATGTTTAGTTGTATTGAAGAAACAGGAACAGGGGCGAATAGTAGTATTCCTGAAAATGCTGTGAATTTTTAGCAGTCGATATGGGTGCAATGGGGATGACCAACAAACAGATGAATATACGGTTTCTATTTGTGTGAAAGATGGTTCTGGTCCTTAATTATACGCTACGTCAACATTTAGTAGACTTAGCAAAAAGAAAAAGAGATTGACTATCGCTTTAGATATTTATCCATTTTATGGAAGTGATGCTCAGCTGCCATGCGTGCAGGAGCAGATGTCAAAACATGCTTTTACTAGGAGCAGGAATCGAATCAAGTCATTCCTATGAAAGAACTCATATTAAATCAATTCAAGCAACTGAAGCTTTAGTAGATGCTTATTTGAAAAAGTGAATTAGAGATCACTGACCACCCGTTCAACGGGTGGTCAGTGATTTTTATACTGGACTAATAGAATTATTAAACTATACAACAAAATCAATTTAGAAGAAAAATAAATATTAGATAATCTTAGACGATAGAAATTAAAAACTCTATTGTCTATTTTTTTATACTCAAAAAGTTGAGGGTATGATGATGAGGAAAAATTTCTATATTAGGTCAAATAAAAAGCTTTTAAGATAGATGACAAAACTAAAGTCTAATAAGAAAGACCATAGCAAAGGTGCAGAGAGATAAATATCGGTAGTCTCCGGACGGCCTTTTATTTTTGCTTTTTAAAGTGATGTATCAATTGATTGAAAAATAACCCATAGTTAATGTATAATAAATTTGTATGTAATAACAAACATAAGTATTTTTTTAATGTATATATGTACGAGATTAGCTATTGAAAAAAATAATCTTGGAGGTTATATGGAATTAAGTTATAAAAAGGTTATTTAAAAAAACTTATTGATTTAGATATGCAAACATAATGAGCTTTATGGAAAAAGCAAATGTAAGTAGGAGTACATTTTATAAATTAAAGAATGGTGAGAATGTAACTACCGATATTTTGCTCAGAATTTGTGATGCATTGGATTGTGACATATCAGAAATTATGGAGTGTATTAAAAATGATTGAAATAATAAAATGGAGAATGAATAGAAGAATTGAGGAAGTTAGACTCATCTACGGTTGATTTAATTATTACAGATTCTCCATATAATATTGCGAATTTCATGAACGGGAGAGATACAAATCTACAAAAATGCGTTCTAATTTTTTGGTGCTGCTGGTTGGGATGATTTAGATTTTAATGATTGGAAAGACCATATGAGATTGTTTTTAAAGAATCAAGTAGGATACTTAAGAATGGTGCTCCATGATAGTTTTTATGTCAATATTAAGGGTTGAAACTCTTGTTGAAATAGCAAATGAATTTGGTTTTTATTATAAAACCACTGGAATTTGGCACAAAACAAATCCAATGCCTAGAAATATGAATTTACATTTTGTTAATTCAAATGAGTGCTGGATATATTTTACTTATAAAACAAAAACAGGAACATTCAATAATAAAGGTAAATTGGTTCTAGACTATATTGAAAACATCTGTCACGACTGCTAGGGAAAAAGAAATTAGGTAAACATCCAACACAAAAAGCCAATTATATTATTCGAACATTTTATAAGATTGCTTTCAAAATGAGGGCGATTTAGTAGTAGATCCATTTCTAGGAAGCGGTTCTTCTGCAATTGCAAGCTATAGATTAAATAGAAATTTTATCGGTGTTGAATTAGAAGAAAAATATGCTAAATTAGCGAATATGAGGGTAGAAGATGAAAAGACAAGTTATTGATTTGTTTTTCTGGAGTTGGTGGACTATCTAAAGGATTTTTTTCGACTCAGGATTTGAAATTGTTTTTAGCAAATGAAGTTGATTATTCTATAGCTAATTTTTATAAAAAAATCATCCTAAAGTGAAAAATGATTAATGAAGATATTTCAAAAATTAGATATTGATGATGTTTTTAATGAGTATAAAAATATAGACGTAATTGTTGGGGACCACCTTGTCAAGGATTTTTCTCAAAAAGGGAAAAGAAAAAAATAATGGATGATCCACGTAATTATTTATTTAAATATTTTTGAGGTAGTTAGTGTTGTTAGACCGAAGTATTTTTGTGCTAGAAAATGTACCCAACATATTAACTGCAAATAACGGACATTTTAAAGACGAAATTTATAGCTTATGTTCCAGTAATGGTTACACGTTATGATGATACCCTAGTAAGGAAGATTATCCAGAATGTTAGTGTTTATGATGACCACTTTGTAATATGCTTTTAAATCTGGAATTGAAATGGAAGTATGATTTAATATTAATATAAACCGTCAATTAAGAGTTAGGTTCTCTTGATTGGCGGTTTTTGCATTGACTTTTACATGATTTATACATGTGATATTATCAAAAAAATGTTGTTTATAAGGTTATTGATAAGGAGTTGACCACATGAGTGATGTAATAAGCTGTTAGATGAAGCTATTAAAGAAACCGAAAACTTGTACGAAGGAGAAGTCTTTATTTTTTTAAGGAATTGTTTAAAGGATATGTATGGAACAGGATACCGAGAAAGGACTGTACTAATGTCTTAGTAGATGTTTTTTTGAGATATTTTAAATAATAAAAAAACACTTGAATAAATGCTCATATAACTATTGACACAAGAGAAAAAAATAATAATATAATAAATATACAACGTATGAATGCTTTGTTCAAGTAATCAGATGAAATGATTTAAAAAGAGGTGATAATATGACTAAAAAATTTAATTCAATTGAAAGATGTGACTGCAATGTAATTCATGAGGATATTGTAAATCAAGTTAGAGATAAAATGCCTCAAGAAGAAAGCCTTTATGATCTAGCAGAATTATTTAAAGTATTTGGAGATTCAACACGAATCAGGATATTATGGGCTTTACATGAAGCTGAAATGTGTGTTTGTGATATCGCTGTATTACTTAACATGACACAATCAGCAATTTCCCATCAGCTGAGAGTCTTAAAACAAGCTAATTTAGTGAAAAACAGAAAAGAAGGCAAAGTAGTATATTATTCATTAGTTGATGATCATGTAAGAGAAATATTTGACCAAGGTCTAATTCATATCAACGAGAAGTAGTAATGCGGTAGAATAGAATATTTTTTGAAGATATTTGGGCATATATTTAAGTCTTCATTTCAAATGAGCAATGCTTCAAGAAAATTTGAAAAAGACTTGTAGTATTCAAAATAAAATTACAAATAATATTTAGGAGGATTTAATAATGAAAAAGAAATTTATACTTGAAGGTTTAGATTGTGCAAATTTCGCGGCAAAAATGGAAAAGGCTATTAATGAGCTTGATGGAGTGAAAGAAGCTACTGTTAACTTTATGACCACAAAACTCGTTATTGATGGTGAGGATGAAAAAATGCCAACAATAATAGCAGAGGCCGAAAAAATAGTTAAAAAAATCGAACCCGATACAACTATGAAAAAGGCTTAAAGGAGGCTATTTAGTATGACAAAACGACTATGGCGAATAATTATTGGTGCAGCCGTGTTAGCTACAGCAGTATTGCTTAGTTTAAATAACGAATGGTTACAGATTGCTCTCTTTATAATAAGTTACATTATTGTAGGTGGAGATGTTGTAAAAAGAGCTGTAAAAAATATTTTTAAAGGTCAAGTTTTCGATGAAAATTTTTTAATGAGTATTGCAACAATTGGTGCATTTTTTATTGGTGAGTATCCTGAAGGTGTTGCAGTTATGCTGTTTTATCAAGTTGGAGAACTGTTTTCAAAGCTATGCAGTTGGCAAGTCGAGAAAGTCAATTGCAAGCCTTATGGATATTCGACCAGATTATGCAAAATGTTAAAAAGGTGATGAACTTGTCAAAGTTGACCCAGATGAAGTACAAATTGGAGATATTATTGTAATTAAAGCAGGAGAAAAAATTCCTCTTGATGGCAAGGTAATTGAGGGAAGTTCAATGATTGATACATCGGCACTAACAGGCGAATCTGTTCCTCGTGAAGTAGAAGTTGGAAGTGATATCCTAAGTGGGTGCATCAACATTAATGGGGTTATTACAGCAGAGGTTACCAAGGAATTTGGAGAATCTACTGTAAGTAAAATTCTTGATTTAGTTGAAAATGCAAGTAGTAAAAAATCCAATTCAGAACAATTTATTACGAAGTTTGCGAGATATTATACACCGGTTGTGGTTATAATTGCAGTTTTTCTAGCTATTATACCACCTCTTGTTATAGACGGGGCGACTTTTAGTGATTGGATATATAGAGCACTAGCATTCCTTGTGGTATCCTGTCCGTGTGCTTTAGTTATTTCAATTCCTTTGAGTTTCTTCGGTGGAATAGGTGGAGCCTCAAAAAAAGGTGTTTTAGTCAAGGGTAGTAATTATTTAGAGGCATTAGCAGAAACTGAAATTGTTGTTTTTGATAAAACTGGAACACTAACGAAAGGTGTATTTAATGTACAGGAAATTCATCCAGAAGGAGTTTCCAAAGAAGAGCTACTAGAATTAACTGCACATGCGGAAAGCTATTCCAATCATCCGATTTCACTTTCACTGAAACGTGCATATAGCAAAGAAATAGACAATGGACGTATTTCAGATGTAGAAGAGATATCAGGTCATGGTGTTATTGCAACAGTAGATGGCAAAAAGGTTATGGCAGGAAATATCAAACTTATGAAAATGATGGATATCCCTTATTTCAAGGGAGAGCTGATCGGTACTATTGTACATGTTGCTGTTAATAACAAATATATAGGTTACATTGTAATTGCCGATGAGGTAAAGGAAGATTCAGCACAAGCAATCAAGGAACTTAAGGCAGCTAATATTAAACAAACAGTTATGTTGACAGGTGATAATAAAAGTATTGGTTCAAAAGTTGCTAAAGAGCTTGGTCTTGATAAGGTTTATGCAGAACTGTTGCCAGCAGACAAAGTTGAAAAACTAGAAGAATTATTTTCGCAAAAATCTAAAAAAGGTAAACTTGCCTTTGTTGGTGACGGAATCAATGATGCACCTGTATTAGCTCGTGCAGACATTGGAATAGCAATGGGTGGTTTAGGTTCTGATGCGGCCATTGAAGCTGCTGATGTTGTAATTATGACTGATGAGCCATCGAAAATTGCTACTACAATGAAGATTTCTAAAAAGACACTAAAAATTGCACATCAAAACATAGTATTTGCAATTGGAATAAAAATAATTGTTCTTATTTTGAGTGCTTTTGGAATAACTACTATGTGGGCAGCTATATTTGCAGATGTAGGTGTAACTATCATCGCAGTATTAAATGCTTTTAGAGCTTTGAATGTAAAAGAATCTATAAACTATTTTTTTCCTATTCACCCCTTGAATGATACCGATACTGACGATACAATCAAGGGTATTTTTTTAATTTAAAAACTATAAATGAAAAATTGGTTGGGATTTACCTTGAATTAAATGGTTTTAAAATATGGAGGTTATGTAATTGAAAAGTTATTGATGAATGTTGCTGTGAATGTATCACACAAAATTTAAATAGAACAAAGGAGAATTGAATCAAGTCATTCCTATGAAAGAACACATATAAAATCAATTCAAGCAACTGAAGCTTTAGTAGATGCTTATTTAAAAAGTGAATTAGTATAATAAAAACGACTCTTATGTACGATAACCTTATGCCATTGATAAAAAGCTTATAGACCTGTTTCTACTTACAGACAAGACTACTTGGCATATGTAGTGTTCACTTGTTTCATGTTGAGGTGGTATCACTGCTTGTACGAGCTGAGGCATTAGCGAAGTAGAAGTAGATGCTCCGCCAATGGGATAGGACCTGCAGAATAAGGAGAAACACCGACGAGATAATACGGTAAGTTCAAACCGCTGAGTGTGTGGCTCTGCTCTTCCAAGCTGAGACAGTCGAAAAGTAGAAGGGGATGGTATTGGTATCAATCAATGAGCAACAAAGTAACAGCATGATTCGAAACATTTGCTTGTAATTTGAGGAGGAACATCAATATGGATGGAATAACAAATGATTATATAAAAACGGCTAAAACTAATGAAAACAATTATGGCCCCGATTGTCTGATAAAGAAGCTATTGATGAAGTAAAAATATACGAATGGCAAAAATACTGTAATCTTTACTGAAGTTGAAGGTGACACAATTGTAGGTCTAGCACTATGTTCACTCAGATTTGATTATGTTGAAGGTTGTAAATATAGTCCTGTTGGATTCTTAGAAGGGATTATTGTCGACGAGGAATATCGTTTAAAGAATATTGCTAAAAATCTCTGTACAAAATGTGAGGAATGGGCGAAAAATAAAGGATGTAAGGAGTTTGCAAGTGACTGTACTTTAACGAATACGGATTCTATAATATTTCATCTCAATATTGGATTTCAGGAGGCAAATAGAATTATTCATTTTAAGAAGAATTTATAATTTCAGAACGTGGTAAAATTTATGTATCTTTAGGAAGTGTGAAAGAATGGACGGACTATGAATTACTTTTCATTAGTTAAGAATATAATAATGTTGTAAAGTTAATCGAGGAGTGATTGATAAAGATTATTAGTAAAGTAGCCATAAATAAAAAGCTGGTCAGATGATAAAAAAATATTGTGTGACAGATCAAAATCAGCAAAAATATTTCTTGTGTATTTCTGAACTATAAAATATTTTAATTCTAAAGTTTAATTTTAAACAACAATTTATTACTTTTCGTTCTATAATATAGAAGTTTGCTAACACCACATTTTATGTTTAGTTGTATCGAAGAAACGGGAACAGGGCGAATAGTAGCATTCCTGAAAAATACTGTGGAATTTTTTTAGCAGTCGATATGGGTGCAATGGGAGACGACCAACAAAACAGATGAATATACTGTTTCTATTTGTGTGAAAGATGGTTCTGGTCCTTATAATTATACGCTACGTCAACATTTAGTAGACTTAGCAAAAAGAAAAAGAAATTGACTATCGATTAGATATTTATCCATTTTATGGAAGTGATGCTTTAGCTGCCATGCGTGCAGGAGCAGATGTCAAAACATGCTTTACTAGGAGCAGGAATCGAATCGAGTCATTCCTATAGAAAGAACTCATATAAAATCAATTCAAGCAAACCGAAGCTTTAGTAGATGCTTATTTAAAAAGTGAATTAGTATAATAAAAACGACTCTTATCGTTCGATAGGAGTCGTTTATTTTTATGATAGAGTTTTTATTAATGAGTTTCATATCCCATTAAAAAATACCACCTTGTTCAGCATAGTAGCTACATAATCCACTAGTAGGATAAGCTTGAACATCAGCATTAGGAATTCAGCATGAATTGCTGTTGTAATCATGGCGCAAATTTCAGGGTTGTCACAATGACTAATCGCCACACGTCCACCTTTGGTAATTATTCTTCTTCATTTCATCCCAAATGGCAGTAACAGCACGCTTTTGTCCACGTGGTTTGTGGAGTAACTCTAATGTTCCTTCTGTACTAGCTTGTCCAACCATACGAATATTTAATAATCCAACAACACGCCCAACTAATTTGCTAAGACGACCATTTTTAACAAGATTATCAACACTTGCTAGAGCAAATAATAATTTTGTTTTTGAATGATAATTACGAGCTTTCTAACAACTACTTCAAATGAAGGATCTTCTTTGATGAAGTTTGCAATGGCTTGTGTGAGTAATACCATTTCTCCGCTGGCTGATAAACTATCGATAATTTCAATGTTTGCATCAGGTGTTCTTCAAGTACATTTTTGGCTAATTGTGCACTATTATGAGCTTCCAGATAAAGTACCAGTAATCGTTACGACAATAATGTTGTCGGCACCTTCAAATGATTGTAAATAGCCTCAGGGCTTGGACAAGATGAAGAAGTTTTTCCTTCATAGGCATACATTTTTACCATCATTTGATCAATTTCTAATGCTTCATTATCAATAAATTCTTCCTCACCTACATGAATCGTTAAAGGAACATTAATGTAAGTACAATGCTCAGGTAGAGATTCTAAGTGTTTGATATCACAACCAGAATCTGTAATAATTTTCCCAAGTCATTTGTTTCCTCCTAGGGATTATATTTTCAATTAATGAGTTCAATATACTGAGAAAAAGGAATTGTCAATGGATAACTGAAAACGCTACCACTGTTGAAAAATGAGTTTAAAAATCGTTACAATAGAAAGGAAGAAGAACAAGGAGGAGTTCAAATGAAAAAGAGCAGCCATTGTATTGACAACAGGTTTTGAAGAAATTGAGCAATAGCGCCAATGGATATTTTACGTCGTGCAGGAGTAGAAGTCGATATAGTTGGAGTAGATGCTAAAGTAGCGACAGGTTCACATAATTTAACGATTTCAACAGATAAAGAATTAGTAGAGGTTATGAATGAGTTATATGATATTGTAATTTTACCAGGTGGGATGCCAGGGGCAAAATTATTGAAAAATCATCAAGAAGTACAAGAGTTTGTAAAACTTCATTATGATGCAGGTAAAATCATTGCAGCTAATTGTGCTGCACTGATTGCCATTGAAAAATTCTGGAGCGTTAAAAATCGTCATTACACTTGTTATCCTGGATTTGAAAAACAAATTGCTGATGGTCATTTTACAGGGGATTTTGTTCATCAAGATGGTCGAGTGATTACAGGGTCAGGTCCCAGCAGCATTTGAATTTTTCTTATACAATTGTTGAGAGTTTAGGGATTGATGCAGTCCCCACTTAGAGAAGCGATGGGGTATAATCGTTTGGTACAATAAAGTATTCATAAGTCAGAATATCGTTTGAAAAATAGTCATTTAATAAAATGGACAGGTGAATTTAAAATTTTAGATTCATGTCCATTTTTATGTATTGATTTTTAATTAATTGGTTAAAGCAATTTGCTTGTTTGATAAGTTATTAGTATAATGAAATGAACTATGATAATTAATAGAGTAAGATAAGTTTAACGCTAGTATTAATGTTACAAATATGTTACAATATTACAGAACGATGTTATCATAGAAGAAATTATCCGAAATTTAAAGATTAAAGAAGGGGTTCTATGCACGAAAAAGAACTGAAAACAATTAAAAGAAAAACTAAGAGAAGATGGCGTAAGAATGACGACTCAAAGAATAGCTATTTTTAGATTATTTAGCAGAGGCACATCATCCAACCGCAGAAGATATTTTTTTACAGCTATTGTCGCGAAAAGATCCAAATATTAGTATGGCAACCGTTTATAATAATTTGAATAAATTAACAGATGAAGGATATTTACTAGAATTAACGTATGGGGATGATGCTAGTCGATATGATTTTAATATAGGGAAGCATTATCATGTTGTTTGTCAAGAATGTGGTATTGTGGAGGACTTATTTTATCCCTTTATTAGAAGACGTAGAATCAGTTGCAGAAGAATTGACGGGCTATAAAGTTCTAGGGCATCGTATGGAAGTTTTTGGGATTTGTCCAAAATGCCAACAAAATCATAAAATGTAAAGATTAGGAAGAGGAAATATGAAGAGAGACTTGAAAGGTATAAAAACGATTAGAACTACCTCAGATTAGTTGCAATTGCAATATTGATTTTATTTTTAGTATTAGTAGAGTGGTTCTGTAGTCAGCAGCCTAGCAAAAATCATTTGATTAGAAGAAATGAATCTGTTATGAGAAAAAGCTGAAGCAATAGATGCAATGCAGTATAATGATGGTGTAGAAGTTCAATCTCAAACAATTGGAAATACAGTATTTACGGTGTCATATCCTACTGTTGACCAAACAATCGTAGAACCTATTCAAAAAGGAATTAGATGAGTTATTAGAAAAAGCAAAAAGAACAATATAAAAATGAATCGAAAACGTACTTGGGTATATTTAAAAGTATATCAATCTTCTGTTTTAACAGGTGTGAAAGATGTCTATTATTACCAATCTGTTTACCAAGAAACTAAAAAAGGATTGGAACAGATAGCTTATGATGAATTAGGTCATCAATTAGAAGGAAAAGAAAAATCTGGGACAGCTGTTATTGGTGAATTATTTGTAAATGACTTAGAAGTTACGAATCATTTTGTTAAAAAGCTATGAACGTAGCTAAGGAACAATCTTTATCTGAAGAACAGACTAACCATTACTACAAGAATTTGCATATGAAAAATTGGAAAAAACTTAGATGCATCTATTATTCAAAATGGATTTAGATTTAACTTGAAAGAACCTATTCAAACTAGTAACGGAGAAAAATTGACTCCAAATTTCATTTACGTTCCAAGAACTATTTCCACTTAAAAAGTGATCGTATTCCTGAGTCACAACAAGAAGCTTATGAAAAATTGGAAAAATCAATTAGAGGAACGTTTAAATGAAAAACGTGTGGCAATTAGTTTTTGATGATGGTCCAAGTAGTGAGTTGACTCCGAAAGTTTTAGATATTTTGAAAACGATATGGAGTTCATGCAACATTCTATATTATGGGAAAAACATGTTCCAGGAAATGAAGAGATTATTAAGCAAATTATTGAAGAAGGACATGAGGTAGGAAATCATTCTTACAGCCATCCATTATTAACAACCTTAACTCCTGAAGGTGTTCATCAACAAGTAGCAGATACTCAAAAATTAATTGGAGATGCTACTGGAATTCGTCCAACAACTTTTAAGACCTCCATATGGTGGATTTGACCGTATGGTTGCAGAACAAGCAGGAATTGCTATTTTAAATTGGTCTGTAGATACTTTTAGATTGGAAGAGTCGTAATGTAATAGTATTCTTCAAGAAGTAAGAGAAGGAACTTATAATGGTTCGATTATTTTTAATGCATGACATTCATCCAGAAACAGTTGAAGCTTTACCAAGTCTGTTGAATTTCTTACAAAAAGAAGGATATGCAATTGGTTCAATTGAAGAATTAATGGGTGGACAAGCAATGTTACCAAATCATGTATACTTCTGATAGAAAAACACATAAAGAAGTTCAATAATAAAACTATCAAATGATTTTGATTTTTGATAGAGTTACGTTAATCTATTAGTGTGTTTTAACACGGACCTTGTACCGAGTTTTACGATTCACCAACGTTTTACTCAGTAGAAGGAATAATATAAGAAAGAGGTGTTTAGAAATGGCTATTTCTAAAGAACAAAAACGCAATCATCAAAGAGTACGCGATTAAAGAAGGAGATACTGGTTCACCAGAAGTACAAATTGCTGTACTTACTTACGAAATCAATCACTTAAACGATCATATTCGTGACATAAAAAGACTACCACTCAAAACCGTGGTTTATTGAAAAAGTTGGTCACCGTCGTAACTTATTAGCTTACTTACGTAACAAAGATATCCAACGTTACCGTGAGTTAATCAACCGTTTAGGGTTTACGTCGTTAATCAAAAGATTCAACAAGTCTCACTCCATCGTTTTTTTCGATGGGGTGTTTTTATTATCAAAAAGACGACCGAAGTCGTCTTAATAGGTTAATGATTGTTTAAAGTGAAATAATCTGATCATTTGTATTAATTTTTTGAAAATTTTATCTGTTAAGAGATAAGCTTCTCCGTATAATTCTTCCATTCCATCATGTCCATAAATATAAGTCCCATCTGGGAAAATGTAAAATGCTTGATTCATGCTATCTTCTGTTGCAATTTCTTTATGACATGTTTTTCATCTAAATATTCGTGTTTTTAAAAAAATTATAATGAGGAATTACTTGCTTTGTTGTCAGTCCTAAAACCTGTTAGAAATCTTTGGTAATCTGGATTTATACTTTCCCTTCTAATTCAGGATGAGCGTAAACAGTTTTTGCTGCATTCATTGTTCCAGCGCTAATGCCAATAATGACTCCTTCAAAAACTGGATTTTTCAGCTAGTTTAATTTCTTGAAAAACTGATTTTGTGTAGGGACATGACCACCTGATAAAAATAACTAAATCTACTTCATTTAAATATTCTTGAACATCTACTGTTTGACGGTGGTCAAAAATAATAAATGGATCAAAAATGAAGTCCAACTTCTTCAAAGCCTAATTTTGTATAAGAAGAAAAGTCATCTGTTAATTCATATGCATCTGGGTCAGATGAAATATATAAGGTTTTAATCGTTGTTTTGCTAAGTGCATTTTTTTAAGTTTTTCAATAAAAACCATTAGCGGAGTTTACTTTTATAAGATTCAGGAATACTTGCACTACTTGTTAAAAATATTTCATAAGATTCATCCTTTCGAGTTGTATAAGCATAGCCTAAGAGAGAAAAATTTTTGTCAAGAATGAAGCTATGGTATACTACAAAAAATAGAAATGGTAATATGAAAGGAATTTTGAATGACAATTAGAGTAGCAACTAATAGAAGATGCAGCAGTTTAGTTGAAATTTATCGATATTATGTAGAAAAACAGCGATTACTTTTTGAATATGATATTCCAAGTGTTGAAGAATTCGAAAGAAGAATTCAAACGACTCTTGAGAAATATCCATATTATGTAGTCGAGGAAGAAGGAGAAGTGCTAGGATATGCTTATTCAGGCCCTTTTGCGAGTCGGAAAGCTTTTTCTTGGTCAGCAGAAATTAGTATTTATTTAAAAACAAAAATCAACAAAAAGGATATGGAAAAATTATATCAATTAATGGAAACTACATTACAAGAATTAGGATATCAAAATGTCTATGCTTGTATTGCAACACCTGAGGTGGAAGATGAATATTTAACAAATAATAGTGTTCAGTATCATGAATATATGGGCTATCGATTAGTAGGAGAATTTAAACGATGCGGTTATAAATTTGATCGATGGTACTCATATTGTTTGGATGGAAAAATGGATTGGAAAAACACGAAAGTCCAATAGAAGAGCCAAAAAGATTTTTAGATCACGTATAAAGTTTGTGAAAAAACTAATTAACCGTTGTTGTTAAGCAGTTTCTTTTGATATCAGTTTGTGCAAGTGGTATACTGAGTACTCATTAAGAAATTACTTTGGAGGTAGTTTATGTCATTCGAGTACTATTGTACTATAAATATGTATCCATCGAAAATGGAGCACAATTTGCTGCAGATCATTTGGAATTTTAGTAAATCAATTGGACTAAAAGGACGTATTTTAGTCGCTGATGAAGGAATTAATGGAACTGTTTCAGGAGACTATGAAACAACTCAAAAATATATGGACTATGTTCATTCTTTTACCAGGAATGGAAGACTTATGGTTCAAAATGGATGAAGAAGAAGAACAAGCTTTTCAAAAATGTTTGTTCGTTACAAAAAGAAATCGTTCATTTAGGATTAGAAGATAATGATTTTGATAATGATATTAATCCTTTAGAAACAACTGGAGCCTACTTATCTCCTAAAGAATTCAAAGAAGCATTATTAGATGAAAATACAGTTGTTTTAGATACAAGAAATGATTATGAATATGATTTAGGACATTTCCGTGGGGCAATTCGTCCAGACATTCGTAACTTCCGTGAATTATCACAATGGGTTCGTGATAATAAAGAAAAATTCATGGATAAGCGTGTAGTAGTTTATTGTACAGGAGGCGTTCGTTGTGAGAAATTCTCAGTGATGGATGGTTCGTGAAGGGTATAAAGATGTAGGTCAATTACATGGTGGTATTGCGACTTATGGTAAAGATCCAGAAGTACAAGGCGAATTATGGGATGGAAAAATGTATGTTTTTGATGAACGTATTGCAGTAGATATCAACCATGTAAATCCAGTTGTAGTCGGAAAAAGATTGGTTTGATGGAACTCCATGTGAACGTTATGTAAACTGCAAAATCCAGAATGTAACCGCCGAATTTTAACTTCAGAAGAAAATGAAGCAAAATATATCGGTGGATGCAGTCATGAATGCCGTGTTCACCCAAGAAACCGTTATGTTGCTGCTAAAGGATTAACTCCTGCAGAAGTAATGGAACGCTTAGCAGTAATTGAGAAGAATTGCCAGTACAAGCTTAATCGTAAAGTGAAACTCTTATTGTAACTGATGTTATAGTAAGAGTTTTTGTTTTTTTCTAAAATCGCTTGACAATTTATATTTGGTAGCCAATAATGAATTTATTCTAGTAAATAGGAGGGATTCTAGGACAAGAACCACTAGAGGAACGGTATCAATTATTATTGCGATTGTATTAATGGGAATAATATTTTTATAGTTCTTCAATGCCGTATCATGATCAATCGCTTGTTTCAAATATACAGAAGCTTATTACTGTTTCAACCTTTTTCAGAAATGTTATCAAAAATTCATTTTTACTTATGCAGGAAAAGTGATTAGTATTCCAAGTTTAGGATATGCTCAATTTCTTGAATTTTTATTCGTAAGGGAGCTCATTTTCTTAGTTTACTATTTCATTGGTTATCATTGGTCTAGAGGGCTAAAAATTCATCTAAAAATCCAGTTTGGAGTTTAATGATTGCGATTTTTATTACTGTGTTATACGCAATTACAGATGAGTTTCACCAAGGATTAACTCCAGGAAGAACTCCATTAGTTCAAGATGTGGTTTTTAGATAGTTTAGGTGGAATTTTTGGAGCATTATTAGATTTTTAAAAAATAATAAAAAGTCGAGAAAAAAATATTTTTCTGACTTTTTTTGCATATATATAAGGTGACTAGTCAATTTTTGTAAAGGAGGAGAAAAATGGAGGAGCTAACGAATGAAATTTTTATTGGCAGCACTCCAATTCCGCATTGATGACATTCATTTATTGCCTTTGGTGAGGAGTATCGTTTTTATTTACGAGATGGAGAGCAATTATCTTTACTAAAGACAATTGATTCGGATACTGCAAATCGGTGGATTACCTTTATGAAGTATCGGTCTGGAATGGATGTAGGGGAAAAACGTGACCGCAAAAGTGGTGCAATGAATTATGAATTGACGAATGGAAGAAGTATTGAATTAAGGTTATCAGTGATTACAAACTTTAAAAATGCAAACATCCGTTGTCATTCGTTTATTACATTTATCGATGGAGGAGAAAAAAATCTGGAGAAGTATCTACATATTTTCCAAAAAGATATTGAGCTTCTTCAAAAATGTTGCATTACAAGAGTGGGCTAATATTATTTTTCAGGACCCTGTCAGCTCCGGAAAAAACTACAACGATGTATCACTTGTTAAGAAACCGTGTTAATGATACCAACTTGCAAGTTATCACGATGGAAGAGCCAGTTGAAATGAGTGAACCTTTGTTTTTACAAACAGAAATTAATGAAAAAAAGCAGGAATTACGTATGACCATTAATAAAAAGTTCATTACGGCATCACCCTGATATGATGTTAATCGGAGAAATTCGAGATGAAATGACAGCAAAAATGGTTATTCGTGGGGCGTTAACAGGACATTTAATGTTAGCGACGGTTCATGCAAAAAGATTGTAAAGGAGTCATTTCAAGGTTAGAGGAATTAGGAGTTACAAAAGACTTATTAAGGCAAACATTAGTAGCAGTAGTCGCACAACGTTTAGTACCGAGATATTGTTCTCTTTGTCAAAGCCACTGTTGCTTCCACTGTAATCACATCTCTTTCAAAGAAAAAGGCAACGTTATTTGATATTGCGTATGGAATTTCATTGCAATATTTAATTCAAGAAGAAGATATGTTGAATCCCTTTGGAACATCCGTTTAATAGAAAGTTGAGGAAAGCTTATGCACTTGGATATTTCTAAAAAGAAAGTTTTGAAAGCTCTACCAAATCTATTAAGAAATGGTCTAACAAAACACAAGCGTTATTTTTAACACAAGTAGGAGAACTATCTAGAAGAGGGATTTACATTGCAAGAAACTTTGAATTTGCTAAAATTACTCATTCCAAAAACAAGAACAAGTGATTCATAAATTGATGGAACAATTATTGATAGGTGAGAGATTTGATGAAGTTTTACATCTTGTAGGCTATTCTGATTCTATTTGTTCGCAAATATATTTATCCATGTCGACAGGGGCCTTGCACTTTCTTGTTTGACAATTGACAATATTTAACACAAAAAAGATCTTCAACTATTACGCCAAGTATTAATGTATCCATGTATTTTAATTGTGTTTTTAGTTTGTATGGTTGCTGCGATTCGTTATTTACTATTAGGCAACTGCAATCCATGGTTCAAGTAGAGAGTATCAAAGAGCATATGATGCTTTATTTGATATGGAAATGGTTTTGTTCATTTACCTTGGATTGTTTTAGGGAATCAGTCTGTTTATTGTTACTGTGGCAAGTATAGTGTATGTATATTGGAAAAATAAAACGATTTTGAAAACGTCTACGCTTATTAATCTCGCCTACCATTGTAGGGAAGTATAGTTCGTCAATATTACACATTTTTTTATACGCTAGAGAATTTGCCTACTTTTTAGGGAAATGGACAGTCATTGCTGCAAATGATTGAACAGATGAAACAAGCAGGTACAAGTCCATTAACAAAGGCTATTGCTGAATTTATTGAAAGTGAAATGCAAAAAGGAATTTCATTTGCTGCGTACGATTGATCAATTGAAGTTATTTCAACAACCACTTATTTTACTAATTGTATAAGGAGAACTAACTCACTCAATTAGACATTAAATTACGACACTTTTCCAAAAATTCATTTGAAGATTTTAAAGGAACACTGGAAAAGAAAAATAATGCTTGTTCAGCCAGTTTTATTTATTGAATTGGGCTAATGATTATGTCAATGTACATTATTTTAATGTTACCAACGTTAACAATGATAGAGGAAATTAAGATGAAAAATTATTAAAAAGAAAAAAGGTTTTACATTAATTGAATTACTCATTTGTCTCATTTATTATTGGGCTGATGATGTTACTTATTATTCCAAATATTGCTAAACAAAGAGAAGAAGCAAAAGAAATCGATGATGCGATTGTGAAAGTTATAAAAATCAGCAAGAATTGTACCAATTAGATAAAAAATGTTAATGAAAACCAACTGCAGATCAATTAGCTAAGGAAAATTATATAACTGTTGAACAATTAAAAAGCATATAATAACTCAAAAAGTCCTAAAGAATAACGAAGAAAATTAAGGAGGCAATTCTATGAAGTCTCATGCATTTACTTTAGTAGAATTACTCGTTTCCTGGTATTCTATTCGTATTATTATGGTTAGTTCTCCAGCTATAGTGTGGATTTTGGAGAAACGTATCAAGAAAGAGATATTTATAAAGCAGTTTGAGAATGATTTGAAATTAGTACAGGCAAATGCACAAGCGACTGGGAAATCTTCAAGTTTAGTGATTAATGATAAGAAGCAAAAACACGTATTCTTTTAATATGTTTTTGAAAATGAAGGTTTGAATGCTACCAGAGAAATACCTCCTAGTATATATATATCTGGTATGAATACAATTAGTTTTAAAAATGAAACGGGTAATCTAACAACTTATAATAAAGTACAAACTATTACATTTAAAGGTAAAAATATAGTTATGAATATATTTTCAGGGTTTGGAGGAGGTAGATATTATGTTAAAGTTTCAAAAAAATTAAAGCATATGCCTTTGTAGAAGCTCTCCTAGCTTTAATGATTGCCACTTTAACAGTATTATTACTTTCATTTGTATTAGGTGATTCTGCAAAAAGAGAAACAGCAGCATAAATGTGTTTTAAAATGAATACTGAATCAATTAATGAAGTTACATGAAAGTAGACTTCCAGTAAGCTGATACAGAAGATAAAAACTAGATCTACAACTTCTACATCAAAAATAGATGATACAAATGCTGCAAATAAAAACACTCATAAAACTAAAGAAGTCATTCTGTTTGAAAAATCAATTCAACAACTCCAGTAACTTCTGTGCGCATTTCTTGTGATCAGGAGGAGGTGGTTCAAATTGAAAGAATGGATTCAAGCAAAAAGTCAGCGTTTCTACTAATTGAGCAATTAATGGCTTTTAGCGATTTTTACAGTTAGTATTCTACTAATTAGTGGAGTTTATCAAGTATTATTAAAAGTGCAAAAATAAGTTGGAAGTTCTTAATTATATAGAGTGGCATTTGATGGTGACACAAGTAGATACTCATCTACAAGGATTCATAAAAACTAAAAATTATTATGATGTAGAGTTTTTTTGGTGATGGTCTTACAAATAAGGGAAGCTTTAGATTTAGAGCTGAACCAGAGATGGTGATAAGAAAGCTAGACTATGGATTGAAAAATGGTGGAACACATTATGTATTAATAGGATATGAAAAGATGCTTCTTCATAGTGAAAAAGATGGAGTGCGTCTGAAAGGAATCTTACGAAATAACGAAAAATTTGGAAAACATATTTTATTCCAGGGAATCGTGTTATTTCAGTTGAAAAAGAAGTCATTCAAAAAGAGGAATCCACTGAGTAAAGAAGTTCATAAAAAGGAGGACCTCATGATAAAAAAATTTAATAAAGCATCAAAAAGATAAAAAGCTAGTTTAGTAGTTCCTTTCTTAGCTTTTACTATTTATTACAAGTTTAGTTACGGTTGCTTTTATCAAATTAGAGTCGCAAATGCGAATCAGTATCGTTTACTCCGTGATACGTATCGACTGAAAATAATGTTAGAATTAACAACTCAAAAATTTAGATAGTCATTTAGAAGTAAAAGATAATGAAATGATTTTTCCAACGAGAATAGACTTTTTCGACTGAAATGTAGAAATTAAATGGGATGAAAAGTAAAGTTTTTGAATTAAGTGCTCATTTAAAAATGGTTCTACCTGTTCTGAAAAGTTTTTTTCTTGTATTTAATGAGAAGAAAGTTAACGAAAAACACAGTGAATGAGTTTGTTTCATATGTAATCTATGGTATACTTTTCATGATAATATGAAAAGTTGGTGGTTAAATGGAACAAAACAATTGAGAAAATCTTAAAACGTGCTCGTCAGCGTTAAAAGGATATACTTTAGATGACTTGCAACAAATCACAAAAATTCAAAAATATTTAATTGCAATCGAAGAAAAATGATTTCGATTTAATGCCTGGAGACTTTTATACTCGTGCATTTATTAAACAAGTAGCAGAAACAGTTGGAGTAGATGGTGTTCGTTTGTTAGAAGAATTCGGAATTAGAAACTCCAAAAATCCTGGAGGAATTCCAGAGGAAGAATCTGTATTGGCAGATAAAAAAATTTATCTCAAGTCGTTTATCCAATAATAGAGAGCGCAAACTTCTGTTACAAAAGCTTGGGGACAATTTAAAAATTATTTACCTACAATTTTATTAGGAATGTTAGCTGTAGCAATTGTATTTATGATTGCACAGTCATTATTGAATAAACGTTCAACACCGAAGCGCAGCAGTTGCAACAACTGTAACAGTTCAAAAATACAACAACAGCTGAAAAAGCAGAAGAAACAACTGTGGCAGAAACAACACAATCAACAACAACTACAAAAGAAACAAAAAGAAACAACGATTCGTTATTCATATGCAAATGGAAATTCATTATATTACACAGCAAAATTAGCTGAATTTCCTGCAAATTTAGTAGTAACAAACCGTGCAAGAACACAATTATGGGCAAGAATTACTGCAAATCAAAAAGTAGTAGCTGATGGTGCTCCTACAACAGGACAACAATTAGTAGGATCAATTCTGAAGGAACAAATTCAATTGTTTTAAACTTCGGTTACACACCAGTTGGTACATTATTTTAGCAGGACAAGAAATTCAAATTCTGATGGAGTAAGTGCTACAGCCATTTATATTACAGTGGAATAGAGGAAAATAGCATGAATATTGCCAATCGATTAACCATTGCTCTGAATTGTTATGATTCCATTGTTCTTACTACTAATGTGTTTTCCAAAAGATACTTTTAGGAATGGTGAATGTTTTTCATTCAAACTTAAGTGTTAGTTGGGTATTGGCAATGATTATTTTTACGATTGCTAGTATTACAGATTTTTTTAGATGGATATTTAGCTAGAAAATATCACTCTAATTACAAACTTTGGAAAAATTTTGCTGATCCTTTAGCAGATAAAATTATTAGTGATGACGGCTTTTATTACATTAGTAGGAGCTGGTGTCATTCCAATGTGGATTGTAGCAGTGATTGTATGTAGAGAACTAGCTGTAACAGGACTTCGTTTATTATTAGTGAATGATGGTGAAGTACTTGCAGCAGCATGGCCTGGAAAAAGTTAAAACAGCAACACAAATGTTAGCGATTATCTTTTTATTGATTGATGATTTTCAGTAAAAGGATTGCCGTTTTCAATTGGAACGATTTTGCTATATGTTTGTTTAGTTGCAACAGTTTATTCAGGAGTAGATTACTTTTATATATAAAACATGTTTTTTTGCAGATTCATTTTCTGTTTATGGTGGAGGCTGGGATTTACCCAGCCTTTTGTTTTTTTATAAATGAGGAGTAGAAAGTATGAAAAGCAGAAATTATTACAGTCGGTACAGAATTATTAATGGGACAAGTTATTACATACAAATAGCAACTATTGCTAGAGAATTAGCAAAGTTGTCTATTCCAACTTATTACCAACAAACTGTTGGAGATAATCCAGAAAGAATGTTTGAAAGCATTCAACTAGCTAGTAGTCGTAGTGATTTAATTATTTTAAGTGGTGGATTAGGACCTACAACAGATGAGATATTACAAAACAAGTTTTTAGCGAAATTTGTTCAAAGAGAATTAGTAGAAGATGAAGAAGCAATGGATAAAATTATTCGTTTCCATAAGCAATCTCATCGTCCAATGAGCTCTAATAATCGACTTCAAGCATTGGCTTTTGAAGGTGAAACAGTTTTTAAAAAAATCATAATGGGTTAGCGATTGGTGGAGCAGTAGAAACGGATTCAACTATTTTTCATTGTTTTACCAGGCCCTCCAAGTGAATTATAAAAATGATGCTTGAAAAAGAGGCGATTCCATATTTAAAAAGATAAAGTTTCCAATGAAGGAACTTTTTGTATCTAGATATTTATGTTTCTTTGGAATTGGAGAATCTAGATTAGTCACTGATTTAGAACAATTAATTGAAGAACAAACGAATCCAACAATTGCTCCATACGCAGGAATGTATGAAGTCGTTCTTCGATTAACCGCAAATGGGGATACAACAGAAGAGTGTGAACAGTTATTAGATGAATTAGAAGAAAAATAGTGTCTGTGGAACGTGAATATTTTTATGGATATGGAGAATATGAAAGCACTATTATCCATTACAAGTGAATTATTAAAAAATAGTGGATTAAGTATCGCTTCTGCAGAAAGTTTAACAGGAGGACTCTTTGCTTCAACATTAATTTCTGTTGAAGGAAGTTCACATATGTACTTGGTTCTTGTGTTGCTTTATCAAGAATCTATCAAGAAAAAAATCAATTACAAGTTTCTCAAGAAATATTAGAAAAATATGGAATGGTCAGTGTTGAGTGTGCCGAAGCGATGGCAGAAAAATGTGCGAACAATATTTGGGAGTGACCTTGGAATTTCTTTTACAGGAATAGCGGGCCCATCACCAATGGAAGAAAAAGAAGTAGGAACTGTATTTGTTTCATTAGCAGATGGGGTAGAAACAAAAACAATAGAATTACATTTAGCAAGAAATCGTAATGGTAACCTGTGAATTTGCGGTTCAATACGGACTTAATGAGCTAAGAAAAATATTTATTAAAAATAACAGAACAAATGTTCGTTTTTCTTGCTTTCACTATTGAGTATAGTGTGATAAGGATGAATTAAGAGGACATGGAGGTTTAAGATGGTAGAACAAGAAAATCGTCAACGTGCATTAGATGATGCATTGAAAAATATTGAAAAAAGTTATGGTAAAGGTGCAGTAATGAAATTAGGAGAAAAAGCTGATTCGCAAGTTCAGACTGTTTTCTTCAGGTTCATTAGCATTAGATATTGCATTAGGAGCAGGTGGATACCCAAAGGAAGAATTATTGAAATTTTTCGGTCCTGAATCAAGTGGTAAAACAACAGTTGCTTTGCTACGGTGCAGCAGAAGTACATAAAAACGTGGTGGAGTAGCAGCATTTATCGATGCGGAACATGCTTTTAGATCCAGAATATGCAAGAGCATTAGGCGTTAATCATTGAAGAATTATTATTATCTCAACCAGATACTGGTGAACAAGGATTAGGAATTGCAGATGCATTAGTGGCTTCAGGTGCAGTTGATATCGTAATTGTCGACTCAGTAGCTGCATTAGTGCCACGTGCAGAAATTGAAGGAGATATGGGACAATCTCATAGGGCTTCAAGCTCGTTTAATGTCTCAAGCACTTCAAATTATCAGGTACAATTAACCGTACGAAAACAATTGCAATCTTTATTAACCAATTACGTGAAAAGTTGGAATTATGTTCGGTAATCCAGAAACAACACCTGGTGGTCGTCATTGAAATTCTATGCAAGTATTCGTTTAGATGTTCGTCGTAGTGATCAAATTAAAAATGGAGCAGAAATTTTAGGAAAATCACACTAAAATTAAAGTAGTGAAAAAATAAAGTTGCGCCACCATTTAAAACAGCTGCAAGTGGATATTATAGTATGGAGAAGGAATTTCTCAAATTGGAGAAATTTTTAGATATGGCTCTGATTTAGATTTAGTGAAGAAGAGCGGTGCTTGGTATGCCTATAATGATGAAAAGATTGGACAAGGCCGTGAAAAATGCGAAGAAATACTTAACGGAACATCCTGAAATTGTTGATGTTTTTAACACAAAAATTCGCGCTCACTATAATATTGGTGGAGAAGTCCTTTCTCAAGAAGTCGAAGATTTAGGTCCAAAACAAATTTATTAGATGAAGAATAGTCATAGAAGGAGAATGAACTGAATAGCTCATTCTCTAATATAATTTGCTAAAATATTTATAGATTTAAAAATACTCCACTATTTACTTCTGTAAAAAGTCAAAGAAATTCATTATGATAGTGTTATGGAAGGGCTATAATGAGATGAGAGAATGTGATATTATTAGTATGAATCTTAAAAATATTAGGGTGAGGTGTATCCATGTCGATGAATCAAAAGAATCTTAATTATTGAAGACGATTTAGCACGATTTGTAGAATTAGAATTACAACATGAAGGATATGAAACAAAAATTTGTTTTGACGGGCGTAGTGGATTGCAAGCTGCAACAGATGAAAATTGGGATGTAATTTATTAGATTTGATGTTGCCAGAATTAAAATGGATTAGAAGTTGCACGTCGTTTGCGCCAAGTTAAGAAACAAACTCCTATTATTATAATGACTGCTAGAGATTCTGTAATGGATCGAGTAACAGGATTAGATCAAGGGGCAGATGATTGTGTTAGGGAAACCGTTTGAAATCGAAGAAATATTGAAGCGAGAATCCGTGCATTATTTAGAAGATTGATATTGAGGAAGAAGCACGTGTTCAAAAACAAACGATTTTAGAATATCGTGATTTAGCTCATTGCAAAAAACATAGACAGTGCGTCGTAATGGGGAATTAATTGATTTAACAAAGAGAGATATGAATTACTATTAATGTTAATGGAAAATATTAATGTTGTTCTTCTCGAGAAGTTTATTAAACCAAGTATGGGGATATAAGATGGAAGTTGAAACAAATCGTTATTGATGTATATATTCGTTATTTAAGAAAATAAAATTGATATTCCAGGACGTGAAGTTATATTCAAACAGTTCGTGGGACAGGTTATGTAATGCGTCGTTAATCAAGTCTAAATGGAGGATATCATGAAAGTAAAACATGAAGAAACTTCCGTTGGGAAAAAATGGTGGTTGATTATTTCGACCACTATTTTTACTATTATCATTAGTGACAGTTGGATTTTTGGATTTGAAATTCATCACTATCAAAGCCAAGAGGTAGTTTTAACGGAAAAATATCGCGAACAATTAAATGAAAAATTATCAGAATATGAATCACCAGTAACATCCGCTAATATTGTAGCAGTGTTGAATCAAAATAATAGTTATCAAAAAGATAAAGATGGAATTTATCAAAAGAAATTTTTATACCAATGATCAACAATTTAATGTACAGGCATGTATGGAACAAATCGGAAAGAAATTTTTAAAACACAATCGTGGAATGATGGAGAGCTATTGGGAACGATGTAAAAACGATAGTGAAAATTGAAAAATGGACAAACGATTGTTCAAACATCTACTCCAATACTTTCTAATAAATCAAGAGTATTGATTGGACATTTGTCTATTACGAATCGATTAGTTAATTTACAACAATTAAAACAGGAATTAAATCAACTAGCTCTTATTACCATTTTTATGTCAGGTATCATTGCAGTTGTTTTAGGATATTTGTTATCGTATCAAATGACAAAACCGATTAAAAATTCAAGAAATCATTTCATCCATTAGTGAAGAAAATATTTCAACGAAGCGAATCAAAAGTTTCAGAAAAAGAACGATGAATTTGCAATTGTTTCTGCGAAACATTTTAATGAATTATTAGATAAGATTAGTTTTTATATTGAACAGCAAAAAACATTTTCGTCGAAGATGTTTCTCATGAATTAAGAACACCTGTCAGCGATTGTGAAGGACATTTAAAACTCTTAAATCGATGGGGAAAAAGACGATCCAGAAGTTTTTAGAAGAATCGCTATAAGCTTCACTAGTTGAGTTGCAAAAGAATGAAAACATTAGTACAAGAAATGTTTCTGATTTATCTCGTGCACCTCATGAAAGAACAATATAAAAGATGCTAGCAACGAATGTTACTGAAGTTGCCAAGCAAGTGGTGCATAATTTCAGAGTGCTATATCCTGAATTTACATTTACATTTGATGATGATTTAAAGCGTGATTTATGGATTCCTATTTATTTAAATCATTTAGAACAAGTAGTCATTATTTTAATGGATAATGCTGTGAAATATTCTCTTGATCGAAAAGAAATTATTTTAAGTTTATCAAAAAGGTGAAGAGCATGTGAAATTAAGGTTCAAGATTTTGGAATGGGAATGACGGAGAAGATCGTAAAAAGTTTTCAAGATTTTATCGTGTAGATAAAGCACGTTCAAGAGAAAGAGGCGGTAATGGTTTAGGATTATCCATATGCTAAGGAATTGATAGAAAGTTATGATGGAGAAATTTCTGTCACAACTTTATTAAATCATGGTTCTATTTTTAAAATTACTTTTGACCTTTGACAAAAGAAAGATAAAGGTAAAAATAATGGAAATGTAAAATGGATAAAGTAGATGCGAGAAAAATTGCAAAAGAAAAATTTATTGAACTTATCTACTGAAAAAGAAAACCTCAAGAAGAAGTTATATTAGACTATTTACGACATCTTCCTGAATGGACAGAAGCAAAAATCATTGCATTAACAAAAATCAATGCCTATTGAGTTTTTCATTGGAAAAAGTTGTAAAGTTAGCTAGAAATATGAATAAGAAAATTGTGAGTTCCTGTAACTTTACCGCATCGACAAAATGAAATTTTGCATTTTGGGATAAAAAGACACAGTTTCAAAAATTCCTTTTGAGTAGAAGAGCCTATTCAACCAATTTGGGTGGATGAAGAGCAAATAGATTTAGCTCATTGTTCCAGGATTGGCTTATTCAAAAAGGAGAGCGATTAGGACTTTGGTGGAGGTTATTATGATCGTTTCCTAGAACAACAGAACTTTTTCTACCATTAGTTTAGCTTTATCAGGAACAAGTTTATGAAGAAGCTGTTTGAATGTGGAGTATTTGATCAAGCGGTTCAAATTTATTACAAAAGAAGGAGTGATTCATTCAAATGAATTATTGGAAAAAGAGAGATATAAAAACTATTTTACAAAAATTTAACATTTTCGAATCTATTTTTATTGATACAAATCATCATGTTTATCATAATGACATTAAAGGGTGGTTCAACGAATCCAGGAATTTTAGTTTATTATGGAGCAAGAGCTAATGCATTTATTATTTTATTTCATGAATATTGGCGTTTTATCACACCGATATTTTTTACATATTGGTCTTGAGCATTTTGCGATGAATAGTTTATTTCTTTATTTCTTTGGAAATCAATTGAAAGTATCGTTGGTCGTGGAAGATTTTTAGTCATTTACTTATTAAGTGGTATTATGGGAAATCTTGCCAGTTTTGCTTTTTAATGCTCAGCATATATCAACAGGGGCAAGTACTTCATTGTTTGGTTTATTTGGATTGATGCTCTATTTATCAACAAGACATCGTTACATTTATGCCTTTAGAGAATTAGGAATGCAATATATGGCATTATTAGTGATGAATTTAATAACAAGTTTATTTTTCAAGTACTATAGATCTTTGAGATCATATTGGTGATTAGTAGGAGGTTGTGTCATATCCTCTATTGTTTCATTTAGAGGAGACCGAGTGACTAAAAATGTATGAAAGAGTACTATTTTGTGATTATTTACGTTCTAATTGTTATTGTATTGTTTAAAAATCGGTATTGAAATAGGAAAAGAAATGCTATGAGAAAACTGTATACTAATCTGATATACTATAAAATAAAATGAATACGTTTTTATGAGAGTGAAGAATATGAATAAAAATTATCGGATTGATTTAGGAGGAACCTCAATTAAATTTGCTATTTTAACGCAAAAATGGTGAAATCTAAGAAAATGGTCTATTCCAACAAATATTTTAGATGAAGGAAGCCATATTGTTCCAGATATTATTCAATCGATTAAACATAAATTAACGCTATTAGGCTTATCAAAAGATGACTTTTTAGGAATTGGAATGGGTTCTCCAGGTGTAGTGAATCGCCAAGAAGGAACTGTTATTGGTGCGTATAATTTAAACTGGAAAACATTACAACCAATTAAACAACAAATTGAATCAGAATTAGGCTTATCATTTTATATTGATAATGATGCCAATGTCGCTGCTCTAGGAGAAAAAATGGGCTGGCGCAGGAAAACAATGAACCAGATGTTGTTTTTGCTAACACTAGGAACTGGTGTTGGTGGTGGAGTCATTGCCGTAAACCAATTAATCCATGGGTTTAGTGGTGCTGGAGGTGAACTTGGGCATATTGCCGTTGATTTTGAAGAACCAATTGCTTGTACTTCGTGGTAAAAAGGGTGCTTAGAAACTGTAGCAAGTGCAACTAGGAATTGTAAATTTAACTCTGTCGTTACGTACAGAAAAATATGCTGAGATTCTGAATTGAAAGCAAAAATTGATGATGGACAACAAGTCACTGCTAAAGATGTTTTTGATTTAGCAAAAAGAGAATGATACTTTGGCGTTAATCGCAATTCGTCATTTTTCAGAATATTTAGGTGTAGCATGTTCTCATCACTGAAACATTTTAAATCCATCAAGAATTGTTATTGGTGGTGGAGTGAGTGCTGCGGAGAATTTTTATTAAAAGGTGTTTGTGAAGAGTTTGAGAAGAATGTTTTCCCACCAATTAAAGATTCAACTGTTTTAGCATTAGCTGAATTAGGAAATGATGCTGCGTTATTGGAGCTGCTTCATTAGTATTACATTGGTAAATCATAACTAGAGAGGTAATCGTGATGTTATTTTGGATTGTATGGAGTATTTTAGCAGTATATGTTGCGTATATTGCGGTATTATTTTGGATGCGTCGTAGCAGCAAAAACTAGGTGCAACGTGAATTTAGTAAAGACTTACGTCATGGTCAATTAATTGATTTGCGTGAAAAGGATGAGTTTAGAGTGACATATTTTAGAGTGCTAGAAATATTCCTTTATTCTCAATTTTAAAGATCGTATGTTTGAATTAAGAAAAGATCAACCGATTTTATTTATATGGAGCAAGGGATGACGATTTCAGGAAGAGCAGCGTATCGTTTAAAACGTAAAGGTTATTCTAATATTTTCATTTTGAAAAATGGATATGATGCTTGGAATGGGAAGGTCAAAAAGGGTACTAAAGATTAAAAGAGACTTTGTCTGATGTAGCATAGACGCCAGTAGCCAGCGGAGCTGTCTTTGGCTAAAATTTGAGTCTAAGGTCTCAACTCTTTGTACCAGAAGCTCGTGTAGCTTCTAGTACTCATGCTACTACGAAAAGTCTTTTTAATTTTGACGTGATTTTACGAGAGTCCGTTAGCAACGAGACTTTATCTGATGTAGCAAGGACGGCAGCAGCTCGCAAGGCGAATCTCATGTTTGATTGCTACGACGAAAAGTCTTTTTAATTTGGCATGATCTGATGAGAGTCCGTTAGCAAAGAGACTTTGCTCTGAAGTGAGCAGAGGACGCGAGTAGCCAGCGAAGCTGTCTCTCACTTTGAGCTGCACCCCAAAAAGTTAGACATAAAAATCTAACTTTTGGGGTGTTTTTAAATGAAATTAACATATGAGGACAAAATACAAAATCTATCAGCTATGGAAACAAGGTGAAAAACTTAAAGAATCTTTCAAAAATTATAATGTCACCGTACGTAATCTTGATTACTTAGTTAAATTTATTGACCGATATGGAATAGAAAGTGTCAAAAAGGGAAAAACCGCCACTATTCTCCTGAACTGAAAAAGGAAATAATGGATAAAGTTCTTTTAGAAGGGCGTTCTCACTCATGTATCTATGGATTATGCACTTAAAAGTCGTGGACTACTCCCAAATTGGCTAGCACAATATAAGAAAAAGTGGGTATACTATTGTTGAGAAAACAAGAGGGAGACCAAATACAAAGGGACGTAAGCCAAAGAAAAATTAGAAGAAATGACAGAATTAGAACGTCTTCAGCTAGAAAATGAATACTTAAGAGCGGAGAATGCAGTTCTAAAAAGTTGAGAGAACTCTGATTGAAGGAGGAAAAAGAGAAAGAAGAAAGACTGAAATTGTTCAAGAATTAATTAGTGAGTTTTCATTAGATATTCTTCTTAAAGTCGTTAAATTAGCTCGTTCAACATATTATTACCATATAAAACAAATCGACCAACCAGATAAGAATCAACAGCTTAAAGATGAAATACAAGCTATTTTTACAGAACATAAGGGAAATTATGGTTACCGTAGAATTCATTTTAGAATTGAGAAATCGTGGATTTAAAGTGAATCATAAGAAGGTACAACGCTTAATGAAAGCACTTGGTTTAATTGCTCGTATTCGTCGTAAACGTGCAGTATTATTCACACAAAGGAGATGTTGTAAGAGATCGAGACAATCTGATTCAACGTGATTTTGAAGGGGCTAAAACCGATGGAAAAATGCTACACAGATGTAACAGAGTTTGCCATTCCAAGTAGTGAACAGAAACTATATTTATCACCCGTTTTAGATGGATTTTAATAGTGAAATATGCAGTACAATCTTTCTCGTTCACCTAACTTACTACAAGTAAAAACAATGTTGAATGAGGCGTTTTCAGATGAAAAGTACGAGAACACAATTCTCCATAGTGATCAAGGTTGGCAATACCAGCATGATTCTTATCATCAATTTTTAGAGAATAAAGGCATACTACCGTCTATGTCACGTAAGGGAAACAGTGCAGATAATGGTATGATGGAATCTTTCTTTGGTATTTTTGAAAATCAGAAATGTTTTTATGGGTTTGAAAAAAGGATTTAAGTCTCTTGACGAATTAGAGAAAGCTATAATTAATTATATTGATTATTACAACAACAAACGTATAAAAATCAAACTGAACTGGGATTGAGTCCTGTAAAATATAGAATGTGTCATTCAAACTCTACTAGAATTGCTTAACTAGTAAAATTTATTTGAGGCAGAAAAACGCGCCAAAAATTTAGGGCGAACCCCTAGGGGTTATTCATACATTTTGTTTATTAATCAAAAAGAGACGACTTAAGTCGTCTCAAAAAGTCTAACTTTTGGGGTCACTTCACTCATGTTACTACGAAAAGTCTTTTTAATTTGGCGTGCTTTGATGAGAGTCCGTTAGCAAGAGACTTTGTCTGTTGTAGCATAGGACGCCAGTAGCCAGCAAAACTGACCTTCGCAATGCTATATCAAAAATCCTCTTTTTCACCTTGAAAAATGAAATTTAGTCATTGACAAATAGGAATTTTTCATATATACTGTTGACAATTTGAATAACTCATCTTTAATGTGATCCAGAGAGGTCAGCAAAGATTTAATGATAGAAAACGAAGTTTTTTTATGGCTGAACCTACTTACATAAGTAGGCTATTTTTATAAAAACAGTATTCATTTGATGAGCAACTCATTTTTAAATTGTTGGATGTCTGTGAAATAAAAAGCATTCGAACGAAAGGAATTGATGTCAAAAAAGATTTTTACTAGTGAGTAATGTTTCGTAACAAAATGTAATAAATGCAGTATCTTTTAAAATAGTCCAGAGAGGCTAACAGAGGGATTGAATTTAACGTTACAAGCTTTATTTGAGTATAGAGTTTTTGCATCACCATTCAAATAACAACTTAAATTTAACATACCTTGTAGTCTATGGATTACAAGGTATTTTTATAATTAGGAGGAACTTGTATGAAAAATATTGTAAAAATGGGAGATTTAACAAATGAGGAAGTTTTCCAATTAATTCATCGTGATTGGAATTAAAAACGGAAAGCATGTTGAAAGTAGAGATGATTTATATGTTGCTAATCTGTTTTTGAAAAATTCTACTCGTACAAAACATAGTTTTGAAATTGCAGAGCATAAACATAAATTAAAAAGTAATTAATTTTGAAGTGGCGACTTCTTCTGTGAATAAAGGTGAAAACATTATACGATACTTGTAAAACTTTAGAAATGTTAGGTTGTAATATAGTTGGTTATCCGTCACAGTCAAAAATGCTTACTATGATGATTTAAAAATTTAAACATTCCAATTCTTAATGGTGAGATGGTAGTGGAGAACATCCAAGTCAATGTTTATTAGATTTAATGACAATGTATGAAAAATTTGGAACATTTGAAAAACTTAAATATCATTATTGCAGGAGATATTAAAAATTCTCGAGTTGCTAAAAAGTAATTATCGTATGTTAACAAGATTGGGAGCAAAAAGTTCGATTTGTATGCCCGGATATTTACAAAGATGAAACTCTTGAGAAGTCGTTGATTTTGACGATGTCATTGGTGAAGTAGATGTATGTATGCTATTAAGAGTACAACATGAAAGACATGCAGATGGGCTTAACGAAAGAAGAATACCATGAACAATATGGACTAACACCAAAAAGATATGAAAATTAAAAAGAAACAGCCATTGTCATGCACCCAGCTCCTGTCAATCGTGATGTAGAAAATTGCATCTGAACTAGTAGAGGCACCAAAATCAGTAATTTTTGAGACAAATGAAAAATGGAATGTTTATGAGACAAGCAATGATTGATCATAGATAATCAATTATAAAAAGGAGAAACTAATGTTACTTTTTAAAAATGGTCAAATTTTAGGAACAAGGTGTTTTAGTTCAAAAAGATCTTTTTAATTGATGGATCATTCACTTTCTGATTCAATTGAAAATACTGAGGCAAAAAGTTTTAGATTTAAAAAGGAAAATTTATTTCTCCTGGATTTATCGATGTTCATGTTCATTGGAGAGAACCGGGCTTTGAATATAAGGAAACGATTTATCATGCATCAAGAGCTGCAGCACGTGGTGGATTTACAACTGCAAATGCCAATGCCGAACTTAAATCCTGTTCCAGATTGTTATGAAAATTTAAAATTACAATTAGATATTATTGAACGTGATTCAGTGATTCGTGCTATTCCTTTTTGAGCAATTACAAAAGGAGAGCAAGGAAAAAGAATATGCCGATTTTAGAACTAGCAAATTTCGGTTTTTGCCTTTAGTGATGATGGTCGTGGCGTTCAAGATGCGAATATGATGTTTGAATCAATGAAAGTTGCGCAAGTCTTGATAAAGCGATTGTGGCTCATTGTGAAGATAATTCACTGATTCGTGGTGGTTGTATGCACTGTGGAAGAAGAAGTAGAGAATTGCAATTACCAGGTATTCCATCTGTTTGCGAAAGTGTTCAAATTGCTCGAGATGTGTTGTTAGCAGAAGCAACAGGTTGTCATTACCATGTTTGTCATGTTTCTGACAAAAAGAATCTGTCAGAGTCGTAAGAGATGCAAAAGCTGCTGGGATTAAAGTGACGTGAGGTATGTCCTCATCATTTATTACTAATGAAATGGATATTCCAGAAGACAATGGAATGTGGAAAATGAATCCACCATTAAGATCAGCTGAAGATCGCAATGCTTTAATTGCGGGACTATTAGATGGAACCATTGATGTAATTGCTACAGACCATGCACCTCCATGCACCACATGAAAAGTGAATTAACGTAATGACAAAAGCAGCATTTGGAATAGTCGGTAGTGAAACAGCTTTTAGTCAACTTTATACAAAATTCGTTAAACCAGGACTCTTTTCATTAGATTTTCAGTGAAGAAGATGAGGAAAAATGTAGCAGATACTTTTTGGATTGCCATATGGTCGATTAAAAGAAAATGGATTCGCAGATTTAGTCGTTATTGATTTAGAAAAATCAATGGAGATTGATCCAAACTCAATTTTTATCAAAAGGACGTAATACTCCTTATATTGGTGAGAAAATATATAGGGATTCCAGTGTTAACTTTATGTGAAGGAAACATTGCGTATCAAGATAAGGAAGTATTTTCAGACTTATAGTTATGAGATGATTTTGACAGTTAATAAGCAAAATGAAAAATGGCAAAGGAGCATTTAGTATGGATACTTATATGATAAGGGTTATCAGTAATGAAAAATTGCGGATAAAATATTTTCGAATGGAATTACAAGGGGATATCGTTCAAGAAATGACGACACCTGGACAATTTGTCAATATTAAAGTGAATAATAGTTATGAATTTCTATTAGAAGACCGATTTCCATTTGCAGAAATTAATCATGAAAAATCATTTGTCATCGTCTATCGAGCAGATGGAGCTGGAACGAAGATTATCTCTGAATTAAAAAGAAGGAGAAATAGTAGATATTTTAGGCCACTTGGAAAAGGATATGATTTAGAAGTTTTAGAAGAAGGACAAACAGCTCTGATTGTTGGTGGTGGAATTGGTGTGCCTCCATTGTATGAATTAGCGAAGCAATTTCAGAAAAAGGAATCCAAACCATTCATATATTAGGATTTAATAATATTAAAGATGTCTTTTGATGAAGATGAATTTGCACAACTTGGAACAACGTATATCGCAACTGCTGATGGTAGTTATGGTGAAAAAGTTTTGTAACAGATGTTATAAAATATGCAGTAGATTATCATAAATATTTTAGTTGTGGACCATTTGCCATGTTAAAAGCCTTAACTCAAATGGATGAGGAAAAATGGGTTATGTATCGCTAGAAGAGCGAATGGCTTGTGGAGTAGGAGCATGTTATGCCTGTGTTTGCAGAGAAAAAGACGGCACAATTTCAAGAGTTTGTTATGATGTGGGCCTGTTTATGACACAAGAGAGTTAGCCTTATAGGAGGAAATGATGAGCGAGAGTTACGAGTAAAATTACCAGGTTTAGATTTGAAGAATCCTATTATGCCAGCTTCTGGTTGCTGCTATCTAGCTTAGAATATGCTCATTTTTATGATTTAAGTAAATTAGGCGCCATTATGATTAAAGCTGCCACAAAAGAACCAAGATTTGGAAATCCAACTCCACGGGTGGTCAGAAACTTCTAGTGGAATGTTGAATGCGATTGCTACAAAAATCCAGGAGTGCATGAAATAATGGAGACTAAATTAAAAACTTTAGGAAAAATATGATGTACCAATTATTGCGAATATTGCAGGAAGTGAAATTGAAAGACTATGTTTATGTTGCAGAACATATTAGTAAAGCTCCCAATGTTCATGCATTAGAATTAAATATTTCTTGTCCAAAATGTAAAACATGGAGGAATCTAATTTGGAACAGATCCATGTATTGCCAGAACATTAACAGAAAAAGTAAAAGCAGCTTCTAGCGTACCTGTCTCGCGTAAAACTATCCCTAATGTAACGGATATTGCTCACTGGCAAAAAGCCGCTGAAGAAGGGTGAGCAGATGGAATCACGATGATTAATACATATAGTAGGGATTCTGTTTAGACAGAAAACAGGGAAGCCCATTATTGCGAATGTAACCGGAGGATTATCTGGACCAGCATTAAACCTGTAGCCATCTCGAATGGTCTATTTAGTATCGCAAGCAGTCAATATCCCTATTATTGGAATGGGCGGTACTATGGATGAATGGATGTCATTGATTTTATTTCAGCAGGAGGCGTGGGTGCAGTTGGAACAGCAAACTTTACAGATCCGTATGTTTGTCTCAAAAATTATTGACCGATTAGAAGGCGCCCTTAATGAATTAGGAGTGCATCATCTACTAGAGTTACGTGGACGAGCTTATCAATAAAGAAGGAGTGGTAGGATGAAAAGGTCATTGTTGCATTAGATTTTCCAACAGTGGAGGAACTCATTAGAATTTTTAGAAAAATTCGAGACGAGAAATTATTTGTCAAAATAGGACTAGAATTATATTTACAAAATGGACAAGTTGTTGTTACAAATTAAAAATTAGGCCATAAAATCTTTTGGACTTAAAATTACATGATATTCCTAATACCGTTTATGGGCTGCAAAAGGATTGGCGCAGTTTCATGTGGATATTTTCGAACTGTACATGCTGCAGGTGGCATGAAATGTTGAAAGCAGCAAAACAGGGAATGTTAGATGGTGGAAGTTTTGACACAAATGTTAGTTGACATTTCAATTAACTTCTACTTCAGAACAAGATATGAGAAAGTATCAATGTATCCTCTTCTTTAGAGAAAGTGTCATTCATTATGCGAAGTTAGCAAAAACAAGCAGGTTTAGATGGAGTTGTTTCATCTGTTTGGGAAGCTGGAAAAATTACTGGAAAATTGTGGAGAAGACTTCTAAAAGTGACTCCGGAATTGGACTTGAAACAGATGAAGTAGGCGACTCAAAAACGTGTGGCAACTCCTAAAAGTAGCAAGCCTTGAAGGAAGTACTCATATCGTTGTAGGTCGTTCAATTACAAAGGCAGAAAATCCAGTAGAAGTATATCATTTTATTAAAGAACAATTTACAAAATAAAGGAGAATAATATGACATTAGAACGTAAACTGGCCAAAAGAATTATTAGCGATTCAAGCTGCAGCATTAAGACCAAATGATTATGTTTTACATGGACATCGGCATTAAATCACCAATTTATTGTGATAATCGAATTACAATGTCTTATCCAAGTATTCGTAGAGAAATTGCTGCAGGAATGGTAGAGTCATAAAAGAAAAATATCCAGCAGTAGAAGTCATAGCTGGAACTGCAACAGCAGGTATTCCTCATGCTGCTTTGGGTCAGTGAATTGTTAGATTTACTGATGATTTATGTTCGAGATTCTGCACATGGAAAAACAAATCAAATTGAAGGAAGAGTATTAGAAGGGCAAAAGTAGTTATTGAAGATTTAATTTCTACTGGTTTGTCCTCTTTAAAAAGTCGCAAAAGCTCTAAGAGAAGCTGGTGCTGAAGTGTTAAGCGTGGTAGCTCATCTTTGAGTTATGAATTAAAGAAAGCGCAAGCTGCTTTTGAAGAGGGTAGGGGTAGAGCATATACTCCCTAACTAATTATCCTGTTTTGCAGAGGAAGCTGTTGCGATAGATTATATTCACCAAGATGATGTGGAAAAATTATTAGAGTGGCGAAATGAATTAATTAGTTGACGAGATTGGAAAACTTCAACTCTGTTTTTAATCAACATTGTGACAGTACAGGTGTTCTTAAGAACTTTTTATGAAAAGTTTATTTTTGCTTTTTCCACTGGAATACTAATTTCAACAAAGCTATCTCGCATAAATAATATCTAAATCATCACAGTTCAGGATGCAACAAACGATGAACTACAAATTCAATTTCTATTATCTTTAACACGGCGTTTACGGTTAATAATAACGATATCTTTATGAGTAGCAGCATCTTCATAAATAACAGTTGTTTGACCTAAAGAATACACTTTTACGAAAAATGCATCCGTATTGGCTAATTGTTCTTTAACAAGTTTTAAGTGACTATTGGTAATATCAATTAACTTCATTTTTCACACACCCTTTACTGTAATCTCTTTCTACTATTATACTCTTTTTCTGAAAAATTCATTATTAAAATTCACAAAAAGCTTTTTATAAAAGGAGTAGATGGAAAGTATGATATTATTAAAATGTGAATAGAAATAGTTGTTAAAATTATAAAAACATGGTAACCTAACTAAATGAGAGGACTCAGTATCCGTTTGCTAGTGCAACTGTTACAACTCTAATAAAAATTTTATTTTTAAAGGAGTTTTTCATGGAAAAGAAGAGAATATCACGTAATTGCAGAACAGGAATTCACGCTCGTCCAGCGACATTATTAGTTCAAACAGCTAGCAAATTTGCTTCAGATATTCAATTAGAATACAAAGGTAAATCTGTTAACTTAAAATCAATTATGGGCGTTATGTCATTAGGTGTTGGTCAAGGTGCTGACGTAGCTATACAGCTGATGGTGAAGATGCAGCAGAAGCTCTGCTGGAATCGAAGAAACACTTAAAAAGAAGGATTAGCTGAGTACATGTGAAACCAACTTATAAGGTATTGCATGCCAGTGATGGCATTGGTAATCGCAAAAGTTTATACTAACTGAGCCAGATTTAAGCTTACAAAAATTAGTGTAGAGACTTACAGATAAAGAAATCTCTCGTTTAGAAGAAGTTTAGTAGTATCGACTAAAGAGATTGGAAATTAATTAAAGAAACAGTATTATTTAGGAGAAGAAGAAGTCTAGCATTTGAAGCTCACTTAATGGTTTTTGAAGTGACCCTGAATTAGTAGGTCAAGTAAAAGATGCGATTATTTCTCAAAAAGTTAATGCTGAACATGCTTTTAAAAGAAGTTTCAGATATGTTTATTAGCATTTTTGCCGGTATGGAAGATAACTGCCACGTAAAGAACGTGCAGCTGATATTCCGTGACGTCTCAAAACGCATTTAGCGAATTTATTAGGTGTTAAAATCCCTCAGCCCGGCTAAGCAATCAGTATGATGAAGTAGTAGTTGTTGCTGGAGACGTAACCCAAGCGATACAGCACAGCAACGGGGTACATAAGTTAAAGCGTTCTGTAAGCTAGATACTCGGTGGACGTACTACACAGCTACCCCAGGCTCGCTCCATTAGAAATCCCTGCAAATGTGTAGAGTACAAAAGAAATTACATCAGTTAGCCAAAGATGGTGATTTGAATCATTATTGATGGTTTATCAGGAGATGTATTCTTAAATCCTTCTGAAGATGTAGTTGCTGAATACCGTGCTAAAGAAGCATTTGCAGCGCAACAAGCTGAATGGGAAAAATTAAAAGATGCTGATACATTTACAAAAGATGTCATCAAGTTGAATTAGCAGCAAATATTGGAACTCCAAAAGATTTAGAAGGAGTAATCCATAATGGTGCTGAAGGTGTTGGGTTATACCGCAGAATTTTATACATGGATTCTCATGATATGCCAAACTGAAGAAGATCAATTTGAGGCTTATAAGCAGTATTAGAAGGCATGAATGGTAAACCTGTTGTTGTTCGTACAATGGACATCGGTGGGGATGACATTATATTTACTGATTACCATCACACGAAATGAATCCATTCTTAGGATACCGTGCTATTCGTATTTCATTAAATGAACCTGAAATGTTCCGTACACAATTACGTGCATTATTACGTGCATCAGTATATGGAAAATTACGTATCATGTTCCCAATGATTGCGACATTACAAACGATTTCCGTGAGCAAAAGCATTATTATTAGAAGAAAAAGCTAAATTAGTTGCAGAAGGTGTTGCAGTTAGCGATGACATTCAAGTAGGATTATGATTGAAATTCCTGCAGGCTGGTATTAGCACACTCAATTTGCAAAAGAAGTTGATTTTTCCAGTATTGGAACAAATGACAATCCAATATACAATGACTGCTGACCGTATGAACGAACGTACGTTTGCATACTTATACCAACCATATAATCCATCAATCTCACATTAATTAAACATGGATTGATTCAGCACATAAAGAAGGTAAATGGGCTGGAATGTGTGGAGAAATGGCTGGAGATCAAAAACAGCAATACCATTACTTGTTGGTTTAGGCTTAGATGAATTCTCAATGTCTGCATCAAGCGTATTAAAAACACGTGCTTAATTTCTAAATTAACATTAGAAGAAAATGAAAGCATTAGCAGATAAAAGCCATCAAATGAATGTGCAACAGTACAAGAAGTTGAAGCTTTTAGTTGAAGAAGCAGTTTCAAAAATTATAATTTGAAATGATTTAGAGGAGGTATATCTCACCTTTTTGTTTCTAACGATGTATATGTCGATAAGCACTGGACTAAGATTCCCAAATTTGAGACAATTGTTTTTGATATTGAAGAATAAAGGAAGTATCATGATTGAATTAGGAATTAGTACTTTTGGTGAAACAACTGAAATTGAAGAAACAGGCATTACTCCTACACATGATGAACGCATTTCGTGAATTAATAGAAGAGATGAAATTAGCAGATGAAGTGGGCTTGGATATTTATGCGATTGGTGAGCATCATCGTAAAAGATTTTGCGGTTTCAGCGCCAGAAATTATATTGCAGCAGGGAGCAGCTGTTACAAGAATATTAAATTGAGTTCAGCAGTCAGTGTTATCTTCAGATCCAATACGAGTGTATCAACAATATGCAACTATTGATGCCTATCAAATGGACGAAGTGAAATTATGGCAGGACGTGGCTCTTTTACAGAACTCATCCACTGTTTGGTTATAGCTTTATCCAACTATGAAGAATTATTTGATGAAAAATTGGAGATGCTTGAAAAATTAAGGAAGAAGAAATATTAGATTGGCGAAGTTTACTCAAAACAGTTAATCATAAAGGAGTATATCCACGTGCTGTTCAACAAGATTTTCTGATTTGCAGCAACTGGTGGAAATGCAGAATCTACTGTTAAAATTGCAATCGAAAAGGTTGCCGATTTACGCCATTATTGGTGGAAAGTATGAGAATTTTAAAGGATTAATAAATTATTATAAAAATTGGAATTGCACTAGGTACTCTGAAAAACAATTAAAAAGTAGCATCTCATTCTTGATTTACTAAGGAAACAGATGATGGCGATTCAAAATATTTCCATCCAACTCAAACAAGTTGTCGATGCTGTTTCAAAAGACCGTCCATTTTGGCAACCATACGATTTGAACAATATTTCATCAAATATTAGTCCAGAAGCGAGCAGTTGGTAGCCCTGATACAGTAGCCAATAAATTAATTAAAATGATTAATGATTAGTTAGATCGCTTTATGTTACATTTACCATTAGGTTCTATGCAACATGGAAGATATTTTAAAAGCGATTGAATTATTTGGATGAGGTTGCTCCAAAAGTACATGAGCGTATTTTTGAAAATAAATATGCTAATCGTATGAGAAATCAACCGCTTTAGTGCTCAATTGAAGGAAAAAGTTAAAGAAAGATACTAGGAAGTAATTTTTCATTGCATGCAACGAAAATCAAAGAGTATAATGATGGAAAAATGTAAATAGGGGTGTTTATATGAAAAAGATAAAAATTTTTCAATTGGTTTTCACAAGCCATTTTAATTTCAATTATTATTTTTACAAAGTTTTATTCCATTTTTAGAATTACCATTAGTAGTCATTGATATTACGATTATTCATATTACAGTGATTATTGGTGCTTGTATAATGGGGTGGCAAACGGGATTATTACTAGGAACGGTATGGTGTAAAGTGCCTTTTATTCGAGCATTACTTCGCAGGAAGTGCCATTAGTTTATTAGTGTTTACAAATCCTTTAATTTCAATTGTTCCTCGAGCACCAGTTGATTATTTTCGGACTACTTTTTCGTAGCTTTACAAAAAGTTACTCATCTAACTCATTTGAGAATGAGTATTGTAGAGCATTCGAAGTTTATTAAACACAACTCTAGTATTATCTTTAATTTGATTTCTTATAGGAAATCAATATGCTGAAAATTAGCAAAAACCCTGTGAATTGCCAGTATTTTTAATGACGATTGTTGAACAAATGGAGTTCAGAAGCAATTGCTTCTGCTATTATTAGTTGTGGGTGGAGTTCTTTTTAAAATTAATGGAAAAACGGAGAATGAAGAATGCTTAATCAAAAGAAAGTAGCAGTATATGTTACAGGAGGAATTGCAGCATATAAAAGCCTTTTATTTGTAAGATTATTAATTAAAGAAGGTGCACAAGCAGTTGCAATGACTCAAGCAGCTTTGTCAATTTGTTTCACCTTTGACGTTTCAAGTATTAACGAAAGAAAAAGGTAATGGTGGATACTTTTTGATGAAAAATGACCCATCAGTTGTTCAACATATTCATTTTGCAGACTGGAGTGAATTAGCTGATTGTCATCCCAGCAACAGCCAATACAATTGCAAAGATGGCAAAATGGAATTGCAGATAATTTTTGTGACAAGTGCATTTGCCCACTAACTGCTCCTAAAGTGATTGTTCCTGCTATGAATGAACATATGGGAAAATCCAGCTACAGCAAGAAATTGTACCCAATTACAAAAAGAGGGTGTTCATTTCATTGAACCAACGTGGTGGTTTCTCTTTAGCAGAAGGATATTCAGGAAAAGGAAGATTACCTGAACTCTGAGGAAGTTCTGCAACAAATAAAAGAAATGAATTTGTTTTGAGCAGAAGAACAGCCATTATTAGGGAAAAAGTTTTAATTACGGCAGGTGGGAACAGAAGAAAGAATTTGATCCAGTTCGCTATATTTCGAATGATTCTTCTAGAAAATGGGGTATGCATTAGCAGAAGATGCTGTCAAAAAGGTAAGCGAGTTATTTTCTGCGACAACTACTTTCCTATTCCCAATGGATTGAAAATTGAGTATGTTGAATCTGCTAGAGACATGCAAGAAAAAGTATTGAATCATTTTTCATCAGTAGACATTGCCATTATGGTAGCTGCAGTATCAGATTATCGAGTAAAAGAACCAGCAACCTCAAAATGACAGATGATGAAGATGAAATTTTACTTTAACTCTAGTCAAAATCCAGATATTTTTAAAACAATTAGGAAGTTTGGAAAGAAGGGCAAGCAGTTATCGGATTTGCAGAAACGCATCAAGTCACTGAGTTTGCTAAAAGCAAAAGTTAGTTAAGAAAAATGCGGATTTTATTATTGCAAATGATGTCGATCAGTCTATTGGTTTTTGGTGCCGATATGCATCAAGTAACTATTCTATCAAAAGCAGGTGAAGAAATTTTATTACCTAAAGTTTCTAAACATTTATTAGCAAAAGAAATTTGGAAGAATTTAATTCAGCATTTATAAAAATTAAATAAAAATGACTTTTTCTAATCTCAGCATAGTTTAACTCTATGACTATATGAAAAGTCTTTTTGTTGCGATTAAGGAAAACAAAAAGGAATATTGTCAAAAAATATAAAGAAAAATCAGAAAACATCCCTTGTTTTATTAAAAAACTGTGGGAAAGCTATTCCAGTGGTCGAATTTGTGCTATAATGATGAAGGTTTATTAGGCATGAGAGGAGTAGATATGAAAACAGAACATCAAATGCCAGAATTTATGAAAAATCATTATACTTTAAAAGCAGAGGAAGTATTGCAAAAGAAAAAGCGACGTTGTTTTTCAAACGTCTTTTTGACATCTGTTTGTCATTAATTCTTTTAGTCATATTATCACCAGTATTTCTAGTTTTAAGTATTTGTATTAAGCTAGAAGATGGTGGGCCTATCTTTATCGACAGCAACGAATTACGACATATGGAAGAGTATTTAGAATTTTCAAATTCCGTACAATGGTATGAATGCCGATAAATGGGACCATTAGTAACTCAGGATAATGATTCAAGAATTACAAAAATCGGGAGAAAGATTAGAAGTTTCCGTTTAGATGAAGTACCACAATTGATTAATGTGTTAATTGGAGATATGAGTTTTTAGAACTCGTCCTGAAGTACAGAAATACGTAGATGCCTATTCTGAAGAAATGATGGTTACATTATTGTTACCAGCAGGAATCACTTCAAAATCAAGTATTGAGTTTTAGAAATGAAGCAGATAAATTTCTAAATGGATGGAGCAAGGATTAACAGCTGATGAAGTATATCCAAAAAGATCCTTCCAGAAAAATGCAATATAATATTGATTATATTGAAGAAGTAAGTGTCTCAAGATATAAAAGTAATGCTCAAACTGTATTTGCTGTTTTAAAAATAGTAACATAAACAATCGGAGGTTAAGAGACATGATTAGAAACATTCCATTTTCACCACCAGATATTAGCAATCGAGAAATTGAATTAGTAACAGAAGTGCTTAAATCAGGTTGGCTTACAACTGGACCAAAAAACAAAGAGTTTGAAAGACAATTAGCAGCATATTTAGGAACGGATAAAACAGTTTGTTTAAATTCAGCAACAGCTGCATTGGAATTAGCTTTTACGAGTATTAGGAATTGGTGAAGAGACGAAGTCATCGTTCCTGCTCATACTTATACAGCTTCATGTAGTGTCATCGAACATGTTGGAGCAACTCCAGTATTAGTAGATATTCAAGAAAACCACTATGAAATGAATGATGATTTATTAGAACAAGCGATAACACCAGCAACTCAAAGTCATTATTCCAGTTGAATTAGGTGGAGTTCCTTGTGATTATACTCGTATTTTTGAAGTAGCAGAAGAAAAAGATTTATTTTTCAGCAAATAATGCCTGCAAGCTCGCTTTAATCGAATCATTGTAGTTTCAGATTCAGCTCATGATGGGAACAACAATTAATGGCTTTATCAGTTGCTCAAGTGGCTGACTTTACTTATTCATTCCATGCAGTTAAAAATTTAACAACTGCTGAAGGTGGTTGTATTACTTGGAATCCTAAGAATGGATTAGATGATGAAGAAATTTATCGAGCTTTTCCAAATTTATTCCTTACATGGACAAACAAAAGATGCCTTAGCGAAGACAAAACCAGGTTCATGGGAATATGATATTGAAATTCCAGGGTACAAATGTAATATGGCAGATATTATGGCAGCCATTGGTTTAGCTCAATTAGAGCGCTATGAAGGAATTTTTAAATCGTAGAAAAGAAATCGTAAAACCAATTAGATGCTGGGTTAAAATCTGAACTTATTCAAGTGTTGCCACATCAAACAGATCATTATGGAATCTTCAAGACATTTATATATTACAAGAGTAAATGGGGCTTTACGAACAAAGAGGTTTGATTATTGAAAAATGGCATGAGCGTGGTATTTCATGTAATGTCATTATAAACCATTGCCATTATTAACAGCCTATAAAAATTTAGGATCTCGATATTAAAGATTATCCTCAGCTTTATCGTTATTTTGAAAATGAAGGACCTTACCATTACACTTTACTAACGGACGAAGATATTCAATATATTATTCAAAACTATAAAGAAGTCGTTCAAGAAGTATTAGAAGCTAATGATGGAGTAAGGAGAAGTGTAGATGAATAATCGATTAAAAATTTTATTATTATTCGTATTAGACTCAATCATCGTATTAGGTTCTGTATTTTTAAGTTTTTAGACTTGTAACAGAAGGGCTTATTCGTAACATCTCATGCCTTAACCGTTACAGCATTATTATTCTAGCAGCTTATTATGCATTTTCCTATTTCTTAAATTTATATTGGAGAGATTGAGGGAATATGCGAGTGTTTATGAAGTTATACTGTTGTAGGGGAATGTGTTAGTGCTGCAGTCATTGTTCTCAACAATTGCAGGGAATTGTTTGGTTCAAAACTTTAGTGACTTGGCAATTTGTAGTAGTATTATGGCTATTACTTGTCTGTGCAGTAGGTGGCGTTCGTTTATCGATGCGTATTTTTAGAGAGTACTTTGTAGATAGTGTTGAGTATGGAAAAATGCAAAGTCAACTTTAATTGTTGGTGCAGGAGCAGCCGGAACATTATTAGTTCGTCAAATGTTAATGCATCCAAAATGAGAATGATGCCAGTAGCCTTTGATGATGATGATCCTGAAAAACAAAGAAAAGATATTTATGGGGGTTCGAAATTTTAGGAACTACAAAAGATATTGAAAAAATTGTTCAGTATATGGGATACTCAGTTGTTATTGCAATGCCTCTGTTAACAAATAAAAATTAAATGAAGCTCTATGATGTTGCACGTAAACTGGTGCAGAATGCGTCATTCTTCCAAATATCGATGAAGTGATGTCAGGAAACTTGCATGTACAACAATTAAGAAATGCTGGAAATTGAAGACTTATTAGGACGTGATCCAGTTGAATTGGATCAAAACATGACACTGAAAAAACAATTACGTGGAAAACGAATTTTAGTAACTGGGGCAGGTGGCTCCATCGGTTCTGAAATTTGTCGACAAGTTTCTTCATTCCGTCCAAAAGAATTAATTATTTTAGGCCATGGAGAAAAATAGTATTTACTCAATTAAATATGGAATTATTTGGAAAAATATGCAGAACATTTTGAAATTACGCCTGTAATTGCAGATGTTCAAGATAGAAAAACGTATCTTTTTGAAGTGATGGAAAATACCGTCCAGATGTTGTATATCATGCTGCATCATAAAACATGTGCCTTTAATGGAAATTAATCCAAGAGAAGCAGTAAAAATAATATTTTTAGGAACTCGTAATGTTGCAGAAGCTGCGAATCATGCTGTACTTTGTAATGATTTCAACAGATAAAACCGTTAACCCTCCGAATATTATGGGAGCAACAAAACGCCTATGTGAAACGATTGTTCAAGATATGGCAACGAAAAAGTGATTCAACGAAATATGTAGCTGTACGTTTGGGAATGTATTAGGATCAAGAGGTTCTATTCCATTATTTAAGAAACAAATTGCTAGAAGGTGGTCCAATTACAGTAACTCACCCAGATATCGTTCGTTACTTTATGACGATTCCGGAAGCCGCACAATTAGTAATTCAGGCTGGCTCTCAGCACGTGGAGGAGAAATTTTCGTATTAGATATGGGTAAACCAGTACGTATTGTTGATTTAGCGAAAAATCTAATCCGTCTATCAGGTTACAGTGAAGATGATATTGAAATTAAATTTACTGGTTTACGTCCTGGTGAAAAATGTATGAAGAGTTATTGAACGAGGGAGAAATTAATCCAAAACAAATCTTCCCTAAAATTCATATTGAATTGCGGACAATTCAAAAATTGATCGTGTTTATGACTTTATTGAAAAGTTTTGAAGATTATTCAGAACAAGAATTACACGATGAATTAATTGATATTGCGAATAAAAAGAAATAAATAGAGAAGGCTGGACAATGCTCCAGCCTTCTTTTCATAAACACAAATTAAGGAGAAATTATGTTAGTTTCAGTATCAATTAGCGCTTATAACGAAGAAAAATTATTTACCAGCAATCTTTAAAAAGTTTAGTACATCAAACTTATCTCACATAAACAAATTGAGATTGTTTTAATTAATGCTATGTCAACAGACCAAACAAGAAGTTTAATGAATGAATTTCAAGAAAAATATCAACATGAATTTTATGTAATTAAGATTTTTGATAATCCAAAGAAAACATTGAATACAGGTTTAAATTTAGGGTTTAAACATTCCGATGGGGATTGTTGTTTAAAAATTGATGCTCATTCTCATATTCCAGAAGATTTCATTGAAAATAATGTAGATGTGATTGAAAGAGGAGAAAGAGTTTGTGGGGGAAGAAGACCAACGATTGTTGAAACAAATGATGAATTAGCTAAAACATTACATATTGTAGAAGAATCTGCATTAGGAGTAGTATCGCTAATTATCGTAAAGGTGATGAGAGTCGTTGTCGATTCTGTATTCCAAGGTATGTATCATAAAGAAGTAATTGGAAAAAGTAGGATATTTTGACGAAAAATTAGTTCGTACGGAAGATAATGAATTTCATTATCGTATTCGAAAAATGGATTTAAAATTTGGTACGATACTTCGATTGAATCTTTCCAATATATTCGACCAACCTACTCCATGTTAAAACAAAAATACGGAAATGGTTGTTGGATTGGATTAAATGTCATGTTTGTCGTGAATGTTTATCTTTTATTCCACTTTGTACCTGGAATTTTTGTGAGTACCTTATTAGCAAACGATTTTAGTTACTGGAATTCTCATTACCATTCTTATTATTAGTGAGTATTTATTTATTAGCAATTATCGGTTTATCTATTTTCGAAATTTCAACACATCCATTTCATAACACTCGATTATTGATTCCATTTATGATGATTTCTGTCCATATGTCTTATGGAATTGGAACTATTCGTGGCTGGATTGAAGGTTTTTGGTGAAGAAAACTTATTTTGAAAATAATGAGCAGTAAAATTATTAAAAAGTAGTAAACTCTCCTCAAGATTAAGAGGAATTATGGTATAATAAATTGATTATAGATAAAAGAGAGGTTGAAAAGTTTGAGTAGAGTTGAAAAATCATATTCATAAAAATTCAAAATAAAAAGAAGAAAAATGGACAATATTTTTTTATTGATAGCAGCAACTTAATTACGGTAACAGGAGCTATATTCGTGCTCGATTAGCAAAAAGTGGAAAACACAATTCACCAAGAGGTGAAAACCGTTAATTTACGTGAAAAAGAAATTAAGGATAATGATAGTTTTTCTGTTTTATTATTAGGGATTGATAATGGAGCTTATGGACGTGAACAGAAGTTGGTCGTAGTGATACGATGTTAGTTGTAACTGTGAATGAAAAACTAGGAAAAACAACAATCGTAAGTATTCCACGAGATTCTTATACAGAAATTATTGACTATGGAACTAATGATAAAATTAATCACGCTTATGCATTTGGACAAGAAAAAGATGTCTATTAATAGCGTTCAAAATATGTTAAATATTCCGATTGATTATTATGTAACGGTCGATATGGGAGGACCAATGGCCTTAGTGGATGCTGTTGGTGGGTTAGATATTACTCCAGTATTAACTTTTTACTTATGAAGGGGAATCATTTACAGAAGGCGTCGATCGTCATGTAGATGGAGAAGAAGCTTTAAGATATGCAAGAATGCGGATATGATGATCCTGAAGGTGATATGGGACGTCAAAAAGAGACAGCAATATGTGATTCAAAAATTAGTTGAAAAATTATTAAATATCACTTGTCACTCGCTATGAAGAAATTTTTAAAAACATTAGAAAAATTCTGTTCGTATAAACTTTTACATTAGATAAATTATTATCTGTTAAAAATAATTATCCAAAGGCTTTTGCAAAAATTTTGAAAGTGATAAAAATTAGTGGGGCAGGTACAATGATTGGTGGTATTTATTATTTCGTTGTTCCAGAAGAAGAAAAGATTGCGTATTTCAAATGTTTTTACGCGGAAAACTTAGACTTAGAAAAAGTAGATTCGTTAAAACATATCGAAACAAATGAAACACAAATTGTACCGATGTGGAAAAATCATCAACCGGTAAATCAGTCATTCTATCAAGAAGAAATCGCAGATGAGTATGTTGAACCAGCCGCAGCACCACAAGTTGAAAACCAACAACCTGTAACGTCTGTAACTCCAGTAGCACCTACTACTGTGAATACAACCACTTCATCAACTAGTCAAAAACGGATGATAAAAAGTTGAGACGACTAAAAATACTCAACTGACTCAACTGGCTCAACCGGTTCAACCAAGTCAACCAACGACTGTAGCACCTACAAGAACTGGAACAAGTTCTGTAGAGCTTGCTCCAGCACCAACTATTACAACAATTGCATTCAAAACCTGCTTCCAACAGAAGCAAAATGGTTCAAACAATTAATAATCAATAATATAAATAGAATTTGAGGAAAGTAAATGGTAGAACATCACGATTTTGGTCTTCGTTCAAAAAGGAGACATAAAAAGAAAAAGGAAAACTGTTATTTATCTTTATACTGATGACAGCTTTTATTAGTAGGAGCTTCTATTGTTTTTGCTGATAAATTGAATTTATTTCATCAAACAGTTAATACAATTACACAAGATGAGGGAATCGTACAGAAGAAGAAGCAAAAGAAATCATTGAAAATGCTAAACCCATTAATGTTTTATTATTAGGGATTGATAATGGGGCATATGGTCGACCAGTGGAAGATGGACGTAGTGATACAATGCTTTTATTAACAGCTAATCCAAGTGAGAAAAAGCTCAATTATTAAGTATTCCTCGTGATACGTATACTGAAATTGTTGGTATGAAAAACTTTTCACGATAAAAATTAATCATGCTTATGCATATGGTCAAGCTAAAATGGCGATTAATTCTGTAGAAAAATTATTTGACACTAACATTGATTTTTATATGGAAATTAATATGTCCGGATTAATGGAATTTGTAGATGTAGTTGGTGGCATTGAAGTGACAAGTCCGTTAACTTTCACTATGAAGGACGTTCATTTGAAGAAGGAAAACAGAATTATTAGACGGAGAGAGTGCTTTACTGATTTGCAAGAATGCGTTATGATGATCCTGAAGGGGATTACGGTCGTCAAAAACGTCAAAGAATAGTCATTGAACAATTAGTGAAAAAATGATGTCCTTTTAATTCTATTACAAATTTTGAAAAATTATGAATGCTGTTAGTAAAATGTAAAAACTGATATTCCAATTGGAAGAATTATGGCTTTAAAAATACTTATGGACCATCATTTGACCATTTAGAACAAGCTTTTTATTGAAGAACGTTCATTATTATTAACAAATTCTAATTGGAGAACAAATTTACTATTCTTATGCAACGGATGAAGAGTTATTAGAAAAATCAAACTTAATTCGTTCATATTTAGGTCAAAAACCTGTTAAAACTTATCCATTATTGCAACAAAGAGAAAATTTATTATATTTAACTACACCAGAGAAAGAAGTCGAAATGATTTACGCTGGAATACTTGCTGGTGGTACGGGAACTCGTATGAATTCAAGATATGCCTAAACAGTTTTTAACATTAGGTCAAAAACCAATTATTATGCATACTGTCGAGAAATTTTTATTTGTTCCAGATATTGATGTGATTTATGTAGCTGTTCATCCAAATTGGATGACTTACTTTGAAGATTTAATCAATAAATATGTGCCAACACAAAAAGAAAAATTCGTGTTGTCTCAGGTGGAAAAAGATAGAAAATCGATAGTATTATGAATATTATTCACGATATTCAAGAAAAATCTGATGAAACGACAGATGATATTTTAATTACTCATGATGCAGTTCGACCATTTGTTTCATATCGAATGATTCAAGAAAATATTGCTGCCATGAAAGAGTATGATGTAGCAGATACAGTCGTTCTTGCAAATGATACTATTGTTGAATCTGTAGATGGAAAAGTTATTTCATCTATTCCAAATCGTACACATATGTATCAAGGACAAACGCCACAAACTTTCAAAATTGCACATTTGTAGATATTTACGAATCGATGGAAGAAGAAGTGAAACAAATTTTTGACAGATGCTTTGTAAAGTATTTGTGTTAAATAATACTCCTGTTGGATTAGTTCAAAGGGGAATATTCAAATATTAAAATTACTACAGTAACGGATTTAAAAATTGCTGAAGCGATGTTGGGAGAGATCTCAAGTGATTAATCGAGTTTATCAATTGATTCGTCCACATTATTTTTCTGTGAAATATGAAGACGTTGAAATGGAGCAAGAAGATACAGTAGTTGTTAGACCAAATTATATTGCATTATGTCATGCAGACCAACGTTATTTCCAAGGAACACGACCACCAAAAATTTTACAAAAATTACCAATGGCATTAATTCACGAATGTTGTGGAATTGTTGTGAGTGATGCTTCTGGAACGTATAAACCAGGAGATAAGGTTGTCATGATTCCAAACCAACCTCCAAAAAGAATTTGAAGAGGGAAACAGAATTTTATGAAAATTATGTAACTGGCGGATATTTTCGTTCAAGTGGACATGATGGATTTATGAGAGAATTTGTTACACTCCTAAAAATCGTGTGGTGAAATATGAAACAATTCCATCAAAAAGTAGCTGCGATTACAGAATTTGTTTCCGTTGGGATTCATGGAATTACAAGAATGAAACAAGTAGCACATTCAAAAAGAGATCGTATTGTGGTATAGGGGTTCTGGAAGTTTAGCATATGTTGTTGCGACACTTGCAAAAAGAAAAATTCCTAACTCAACGATTATTGTAGTTGGAAAAATCATGATAAATTACGTTTATTCTCTTTTTGCAGATGAAGTTTATGATGTGAGTGAAATTGAAGATGATTTCACGTTTGATCATGCATTTGAATGTGTTGGTGGAACTGGAACTCAAGAAGCTTATCGAGATATTATTAAACATATTAGACCACAAGGTGCTGTTATAATGATGGGAGTTAGTGAATTTGAAGTACCATTAAATACACGAGACATTTTAGAAAAAGGTTTAACGTGGGTTGAAGTTCACGATCAGGTCGTGAAGATTTTTGAAGGAGCTGTTCAAAATGATGGAACGTCCTCAAGTACATCTCAAGATTGAATTTAATTATTCATGAATCAAATAAAATTCAAGATATTCAAGATATTTATCATTTCTTTGAAGAAGATACTGTTACACCATTTAAGACAGTTGCGAAATGGGATATTTAATAATGAGGTGAATTACGAACCACTTCAAGAGAAGTGTTTAGAAATGGCAGAGTATTTCGTTCAATTTTGAAAGAAAATGATTTACTTTGCTACTTATGTGGTGGAGGAGCAATTGGGACTTTACGACATAAAGGATTTATTCCTTGGGATGATGACTTAGATTTCTTTTATGCCAAGAAAAGATTATGAAAAATTAGCACAACTTTGGCCACAAAAAGCTGATAGTCGTTATCAACTTTCTAAAAAGTAATGAAAATTATTTAGACTGTAATTTATTTATTACGATAAGAGATACACAAACAACATGTATTAAACCTTATCAACAAGATTTGGATATTCACATGGATTAGCCTAGATGTGCTACCATTAGATTATTATCCAACCAATGAGCTATCACGAAAAACAAGTGATAGCTGCTTTAGTCTATTCACTGTTTTGTGCTCAAACTATTCCAGAAAAAGCATGGTGGATTATGAAGTTAGAGTCAAGTTTTATTAGCACTTGTTCCTTCTAAAAACTTCGTTATAAAATTTGGAAAAAGCTGAAGCTGAAATGACAAAAATATACAAAAGAAGAAAAGTGATGGGATTATTGAACTTTGTTCTGGTCCATACTATATGAAGAAAAAAAGTATCCACTTCAAGTTTTGAAGATGCTTTATGGCTTCCTTTTGAAGAAACGGATTACTAATTCCAATTGGATATGATGCCTATTTAAAAACTGCTTTTGGGGATTATATGACTCCACCACCAGTAGAAAAACAAGTAGGTCATCATGATGCAGTATTAGTTGATTTAGAGAAAAGCTATACACATTATAAAGGTGAATATTATGGCAAAATAAGAAAAAGTACTTTTTCTTTTTATGGTCTTTCTCATTAGGAGGAGGGAGCTGAAAAAATTTTATCAACAATCGTCTCTAATTTGATTTAGAAAAATATCAAATTGATATTTTAGAAATGGAGCATTTTGATAAAGGCTATGAAGCTGTTCCTGAAGGAGTTAGAATTTTAAAACCTTATAAAAAGAGAAAATATGGACGATTAATGGAAACAATTTTATGGCGTCTAAGAATTTATTTTTCCACATTTAGTCAGAAAATGGCTGATCAAAGATGACTATGATATTGAAGTTTCCTTTTACTATTATGAATCCTGCATTTCCATTTTCTAAGAGAGTAGAAGTTAAAAATTTGCTTTGGATTCATGGAAGTATTGAAGCATTTTTAGCAGAAAAATCAAGCTCACTATCGTAAAAATCATTATGAACAATTGAGCTCATGCAGATAAAATTATTGCAATTTCTACAAGAGAATCTGATTGAAACAGTTTATCCAATGTTTAATGATAAAATTCAAAACGATTTATACTGGTTATGATTTTACTTCTTCTTGAAAAATCAGAAGAAGTTGCCCCAGTTACCTTGGAAAAATAGTATTTGTGTCATAGGTCGTTTAGAAGAGCTGAAGGACGGATCGTGTGTTAGAAGTTTTTACCAAATTACAACAGAATTATCTGATGTCCATTTATACTATATTGGTAGTGGAGAACAAGAGACCTTTCTAAAAAGGAGAAGTAGAACGTCTTCAATTACAGAATAAAGTTCATTTCTTAGGCTATCAAAAATCCATATTCCATTTTAAAGCAAGCTAAAGTTCTGCTATCTTTATCAAAAACAAGAAGGGTTTTCAGGAGCTGTTGTCGAAGCAGTAACATTAGGAATTCCTTTTTGTTTCTACAAATGTTGGAGGAGCTTAGAATTATCGAATGAAGGACAATTTGGAGAAGTCGTCGATTCTAATCACAGAAGCTATCGATGCTCTTAAAAATTAGATCATTGGAGAAAAAGAATTTCTGAACAATATTCAGAATTTATCCAACAATTTACAATTGAAAAACAACTGCAACAAATAGAGGAGTTATTTCAATTATCTAAAGAAGAAAGGAGTTAGATAGATGCCGGACTTTTTAAGAAAACTTCATGCAGTACTTACAACTTTCTGTTACGGGTTAGCGATTGTTTTTTTATTTGATTTATTTAAACAATAATCATTTAGAAACTTTATTATATACAGTTGTAATAGTTTTTATTGCACATACATTATTTTAGTTTTCATAACTTAAAATATCAATTAATCTCATATCTTGTTTTATATGACGATTTTTGTATTTTTATTTTCAAGGCCACTTATTGATTATTTAAGAATTGGAAGTTTTGACACGTATCAACAAGATGCTTATGTATTCACTTTTAATATTATTTTAGTATCCTTGCTAGGATTATGGTTGGGTGGAATCATAGGTGTCGATATTTTAATCGAAAGAAAGAAAAGCCTGTTGATGAAAAATTCTATGCTCGATTAATTTTACAAGTTCGAAGAGTTTCTTTAGCAGTATTTTGGCTAATATATCCATTTTATGTATTAAGATTAGTGGAACGTTTAATCTTTTAGATTACAAACTACTTACTATGGATATTATGCGAATTTCACAAGTAAATTACTATACTTTTACTTATTTATTATCAGCTTTTATGTTCTATGCATTATGTGTCTATTTAGCAACGAAAACCTTCTAAAAAGTATCTATTTTTATGCTAGGATTATATATTGCTTAATATGATTCATTTAGTCATTGGAAACGAGAAATCCGTTTATTTTTAAGTTTATTATTTGCCTTTGTTTATTTCTTTTATGCGCCATTATTCTGATAAAAAGAAGTTTGGCTTGGACGTAGAGAAAAGATTGCGTTAGGAGTTGGAACACCAGTCTTAATGCTTGCCATGGGGAGCGATGAACTATATTCGCGATGGAGCGAAATTAAAGTTTGATAGTATCTTTTGCTTTATTAGTCGATTTTATTTACAAACAAGGAACTAGTTTTGGAGTTTTAGCTAGAGGATATTTATATCGTAGTAGTTTACCAATCTCGAGAAATGAGAAACTTTTACATTTGGTCCCATTATTGATTATTTTATCGCGGTAGTATTGGGATGAATTTATTAGGAACAAAAGCTTTTAAAATCAACCATGAATAGTATTGAATTAGCTTTTAGAAAGTAATAGTTATGCTCATAATATTTCGTATTTAGTATTAAAAACAACAATATTTAGATGGGCATGGTATCGGAAGTAGTTATATGATGGAAGTTTACACCGATTATGGTTTTGTTGGATTATTTATAACGAGTTGTATTTTTAGGGTTTATTTTTATCGCGTTACTAAATTCAGCTTATCGTAAAAATCTTCTGGTTTTTACTGTATCATTACTAGTCCTTGGAAATCTATTTTTTTATGGCAAGAAGTAGTTTCTCAGAGAGTTTCTTTTTAGTTTGTTTACAATGCAATTTTTGGACAGTTGTAATAGTGATTTTAATGTCCTATTCAATGAAGAAACCAATTTATCATACAACATTAGCAAAGGATGGTTATATACATGTTTGAAAATTATTCATTAGCTGATTTATTAGCTAATTTAAAGAAAAAGAAAAAGTGGAACGCAATTGCAGTATTTGTATTATTTATTTTAATGGCAGTACTGATGAGTTATAAAAGCTATTACTTCAAAAATCAGTCGTAAAAATAATACAAGTTACTCAAGTTATATCATTTATAAAAATTAATGCTCCAGAAAAAGAATTCAAAACAGAAGCAAATATAAAAATGACCAATATAGTTATTTTTACCTAAACTAATTAGCTCAAATATGAATGGCGCGTATTTATTCAATGATTCAACAGATCAAGAAGTAGCAACATTTGCAGGTGAAATTGCAAGTAATGCAACTCAATTAAGAAATTCAGATATAGATTTCTGGAAAAGAAAATCATTGTCACTTCATTAGGAGATTATACAGGAGTTTCTGTTAAGGCTTTTAACAACAAGTCCTACTTTAAACCAATTAATTGAGAAAAAGTAGATGCATTAATGAACAGTTATAAAGATGTATTTAAAGACGTAACGATTCAAAAATTAAATACTGTTAACTCCCAAGAAGTTGGGGAAGTGAAACAACTGTTTCAAACTTCAATGTAAAAACAATTAGTATTAAGAATGGTAGTTGTTTTTGTATTAGCAGGATTTATTATCATCTTTATGAACTTTGTTTGGTATTTATTCAACCCAACAATGAATCGTGCAGGAGATTTTAAAAATACGATATCCAACAAGTATTTGAAATTGAAAATGCGAAGTGTTACGTCAATTAATTGCTATAAAAAGAAACTCATGGAGAGTTTGCAGTGGTTACTTCAAGTAAAGCTATTGCAAAAACAATGGGAAAATAAAATTCAAGATGTAATGATTGAATATGTAGAAGCTTCTAATTTTGAAAGAATTTGTCAATTTAATGCTTACCTATTCGTTGAAGAATTTTAGGGAAGACTCGTTATGTTGATTTTGAGAAAAATTACAAGAATTGCATAATTTTGATAAAAATTATCGGTGTAGCAGTATTTTCACTTAGATACAAAACCTCGTCAGTTATCCTGGCGAGGTTTTTATTTTAAAAATGAATCAGATAAACCATTTTAAATAGTTAATTAATTCCATAATCGTTAAATTGTTGTGACAAATAAATGGTTTTTTTCTAACCCTTCTATATAGAAATTAGACACAATAATATCATAATCAGATTGATTGAGTATTTCGCCAGAAAGATGAATATCTCGTCCAATTTTTCAAAGATAAAGCGATCATTACAATAATAGGAAAGGATATTCATTAATGTAATCGCATGAGCATGGTCAAAATTACTAATAACAACTACTTTTAATTTGTGGTCGATTCAGTAATAATTGAATAGCTGTATCTTCACCGTGAGTAAATAGAGTGTAGATTAAATGTTCAATATGTTCTGAGTATGGCTACGATTCATAACTTGTAAATAGTTAAGAATTCTTCTTTCATATTTCAAATGAAGTTGAAAAATGTGTTTTTAAAGTTTCGAATCGTAATTTGTTTTTGATCAAATAGAAGTGGATCAGTAAAAGTTTCTTGACGTTCTAAATGAACAGTATTATGCATATACCAAATTAACTCATTACGATTATGGAAATGAATGTTTAGTTTGAATTCAAGTTTTAATAACATTTCATCTAATAACTGGCATGAATTTTTAGCGTATTCATCTTTTCTAAAGAAGCATAAAATTCTTCAGGACTTAGAAAAATTGCATCTTGGATGAAGGAGATAAAAATTTGTGCTAATACTTTCAGGGTGTTAAACTTAGTTGAAACTTCTCAGAAAAATAAACCAATTTTTCTTCAATATCAGGTAACTGAGCAAATGGAGGGAAAATTTCCTCAAAGAAATTATCTGAATCGGAACATAATGTTTATTTCTTTACACGATAAATTCCAATCATAACCATCCATTTATACATATGGAAAGTAGCAAAAGTCATTGGATAATTTCGGTTGGTTCATAAAAATATTTTTGCGAATTATCCAAATCTTCCTCACTAAAATCTGCAAAAAGGCCACTCTAGAAAAATAATAACGCTCTGAGAAATATTGAGTAAAAATATCGAATATCCACCCTCATTACCAGTAATGCAAATAGGAGATAACTGAATATTAAAGTTATATTTTATGTTTGAATATCTTTTTCTAATTTATTGACAATTCTATAAAAGATTAGCTGGTGTTGTATAAAATGCATTACTAATTTCTGTAATAGTTTCCCTTCATGAAAGAACATATATTCTAAAAAGAGAATAATTTTGTGAGTTTGAAAAAGAAATATCTATAAATATCTTGTAAACTAGTTTCTTTTGTAAAATAAGCTTTTAATCCCATTAGTTGATGATTGGATGTCAATATGTGGAAAAAGCTCCTTAATTCTGCAATATCTTGTTTTAAAATTCGCTCAGTACACATAAATTTTTCAGACAAAATTTTAATATGTGTCCATTTTTCGAGAAGACATTAAATATTCCATCAACTCCAATTGTCGTTTTTCTTTTTGACGATAATAAAAAGTCTCATAAAAACTCCTTTTTCGTTATGATGTCTAGACTTATAATAATATAACCTGTTTTTGGAAGTAAAGAAAAACCTTATAAAAATCAACATAGCAAACGGTTGCATTTAGGTAAAAATCCCTTAATTTTATGAGAATTATTCTAAATTATTACAAATAAATTACATGATTATTTCGACCCAAAGGAAAAAGTTAATAATTGCAAATTTATTCCCTTTAGATGAACAAATACAAACTCTAGAAGTATTGATTCTACTGTACTTGCGCACTATAATGACCAACGTATTAAAAATACTAGACGAAATAATTCTGAATAAATTTTAATAATTTCTGAAATATAAATTTAACAATACGGAAAGTAGAGGGAAATGATATGTCTAAAGCAAGAAAAGCAAATGGAATATTGAAGAAAAATACCCGTGAGGGATATACACGATATAGTATTCGTAAATACAGTATGGGTGTAGCCAGTGTAGCAGTATTATCGGATTTTTCTTTTTAACAGGAATTAGTGCACAAGCGGCAGAAATCGTAGCACCACAAATTCCAGGACAAGCAAATGCTAATACAATAACGTCGACCAAGGAAGCGTTAGTAAAGAAGCAAAGTTGAAAAAGCTACTGAAGAAAAAGCAGTAGTGGACAACCAGTTGTAACAGCAACTCCAGCAACTAAAACAACTACATGCGACAACAAGAGAAGCAAAAAGTTGGAGAAAATAAAGCTGAAACAGTTGCTACAACTCCAAAAAGAAGAAACAGTTGAGAATCAACAACAGCTACTCGTGAAACAAGAGAGGTTTCTACAAGAGAAGCAGTAAATAGTGAATCTGGATATAGTGGATTTCGTGCAGCAGGAAGACGTGGACCAAGCCGTCCAGCGACAAAGTCAACCAGTAAATCATCCAGCTGCAACGCCTACTAATACAGTAAACGCAAGTGGTGGAACAACAAATCATGATAAAGTAGAACGTTTAAGAGTTGAAGATGCAGTTGAACCGACTGATATAAGTAATGGAACTCATAAATTTACAGGTGAAGGTACAGCACGTTTAAATACAAAAATTCATTATAATGTAACAACAACAAGAACTAATGGTGGGTTAGATGTTTCAATTAACTATTCAGCTCCAGGAAATACTAGAGAATTTGTAAGAAACAACTTCATCCTTCATACTGGTAATGGTTTTGGAACTCCCACAATTACGAGGTGTATCAGGAACCACTGGAAACCCAAGTATCGTTATAGGGGTGAAAAACTTTATGTCTCATTCTGGTTATATATTAGCTAGTTCTGTAGATACAAATAGAGATCAAACACTCAGATTCTATTTACCATTACTAATCCTACTGGGGATGCAACTTTTCAAAACTACAACCAACAACATTTAATGTGAACCAAGGTGGTGGTAGTGAAGCTACTATTAACGATCCATATAGTAACTCAAACTATTACTTCAAAGAACAACCTATTGTACTTAGATGCTAATCCATCAGGTAACACTGCTAAGAGAAAAGTAATTAAAGAAACCATTGATTTCCAAACAATGTATATTCCAACAACTAAATTAGCTGAAGGCGAAACAAAAGTTGTTAGAGATGGAGTTAACGTAGAACGTCAATCACTTATAAAGTTCATCAATATGGTTCAGAAACAGTTTTAGGATTACCAATTAGTAATGTTATTACGAAAGAAGCTCAACCTCGTATTGTTCAAATTAGTAGTTGCAAAAGACTTAGTGGATAAAACCAGAAGTTAGTTAAACCTCGTAGACCAAAAATAAAGTTGGCGATACAAACCATTTAACATTCTACTTAGATAAAGATGGAAACAATGTCTACAATGAAGGTGTAGATGAATTAATTCAAAATATTGATATTAAAAGATGGTGCAAAAAGGTGAAAAAGGGTAGTAAAGGTGACCGCGGATTAACTGGAGCACAAGGAGCAAAAAGGTGAAAAGGGTGACAAAGGTGACTGGGATTAACCGGAGCACAAGGAGCGAAAGGTGAAAAGGGTGACAAAGGGTGACCGTGGATTAACTGGAGCACAAGGAGCGAAAGGTGAAAAGGGTACAAAGGTGACCGTGGATTAACTGGAGCACAAGGAGCGAAAAGGTGAAAAAGGGTGACAAAGGTGACCGTGGATTAACCGAGCACAAGGAGCGAAAGTGAAAAGGGTGATAAAGGTGACCGCGGATTAACTGGAGCACAAGGAGCGAAAGGTGAAAAAGGGTGACAAAGGTGACCGTGGATTAACCGGAGCACTAAGGAGCGAAAGGTGAAAAGGAGACCAAGGTGAACGCGGACAAGATGGAAACCTATTGTAGTCGTTAAAATGGAAATGAAACAAAATTATATGTTGAAAATCCAGCTCAACCTGGTCAACCATTAGATCCAACTCATCCATTGGCAACAATTACAGATGGAGTAAACGGTCGTGATGGACAATCTCCTACACTTACTGCAACTCAGAACTGCACAAAAACGGAAAAATGGAGTGTTAATTACAGTAACACCAGTAAATGGAACTCCTCAGTCTACATTTGCTACAAGATGGAGCAAAATGGTCAAAATGGTTCTACCACCAACTGTAACAATTACAGAAGGACAAATGGAACTCGTACTTTTAACAGTTCACAATCCAGGACAACCAGATACATCTACTGTTATTAGAGATGGAGCACTAAGGGCGTCAAGGTGAACGTGGACTAAAAAGGTGAAAAAGGGACAAAGGTGAAGCTGGTAGAGATGGCGTAATCCAACAGTGTACAGTTAAAAGATAATAAAGCAGATGGAACTCAGACACAACTACAATTAATGATGGTAAAGGCAATATTACAAATACTATTGCTAAAAGATGGATTTAATGGTAAAACCCATTAGTTGCTACGAATAGAAATGAAGCTGCTAAAACAACAACTGTTATTTTCTATTATGATACAATGGTAATATCGAATTAGATGCTCCAGACAATAAATTAAAAGAATTTGTTATTGCAGATGGAGCCAAAGGTGAAAAGGAGATCAAGGTGAACGCGGACAACAAGGTGAACGTGGATTAACTGGAGCTCAAGGTGAACGTGGGGACCGTGGTGAAACAGGAGCAGCGGGACGTGATGGTAAAACGCCACAAATTACGCAAGCTCGTGGAAAAGATGGACGTAGTACTGATATAACATTTACTATTCCTGGCGAAGAACCTGTAAACTGCTATAATGTAAAAGACGGAAAAAGATGGACGTATACCAACTATTGACTTAAATGCCTTAGCAGAAGCAGCAGTAAGAATTAATAATCAAAGAAGTGGAAGAGTAAGAAGAGCATTAGCAGATGCACCCATCTACACCACCAGCATCACAACCAGTAGAGGGTACTCGTATTACAGCATACTATGATAACAATGGTAACGGTAAATACGATCCAGGTGTGGATGAATTAATTGGTACAAGTGATATCTTGAATGGTACAAAATGGACGTAATGGTGCAGATGGAGCTTCGGTACAGATGGCCGTAACGGTGCCGAATTATTAAGGGAGTTGATGCCCCAACAGCTCAAGATGGTAAAGATGGTGACACATACATCGATGCAACTACAGGAGACGTTTACAAAAAGAAGGCGAAAAACTGGAAGAAAATCGGTAATATTAGAGGGCTACAAGGTCTTAAAGGGGATAAAGGTCAAGATGGAATCCAAGGACCTCAAGGACTAAAAGGCGACAAAGGTGAACAAGGTCTTCAAGGTGAACGCGGACAAGATGGAGCACAAGGTCTACCAGGTCGAGATGGACGTGACGGAGCACAAGGACGTGACGGACGCGATGGTCGAGATGGAAAAGATGTACTAAACGGAAAAGTAAATCCAACAACAGAAGGTAAAGACGGAGATAAATACGTAAATACTGAAAGTGGAGATGTATCTCGTTAAAAACAACGAACATGGGAAAAGAAGGCAACATCAAAACGACCAAAAGGCGACAAGGTGAACAAGGTCTTCAAGGACGTGATGGCCGTGAAGGAACTCATGACCAGCAGGACGTGACGGACGTGACGGACGCGATGCCGAGATGGAAAAAGATGTACTAAATGGAAAAGTAGACCCAACAACAGAAGGTAAAGACGGAGATAAATACGTAACATATCGAAAGTGGAGATGTATTCGTTAAAAATAACGGAACATGGGAGAAGGCAACATCAAAGGACCAAAAGGCGCGACAGGTGAACAAGGCTCCTCAAGGACCGAAAGGTGAAAATGGAGCACAAGGTCTACCAGGTCGTGATGGACGTGACGGAGCAGCAGGACGCGATGGCCGAGATGGAAAAAGATGTACCAACGGAAAGTAGACCCAACAACAGAAGGTAAAGACGGCGATAACATACGTAACACTGAAAGTGGAGATGTACTCAGTCAGAATAATGTGGACATGGGGAAAAAGAAGGCAACATCAAAGCGACCAAAAGGCGATAAAGTGCGAACACGTCTCTCAAGGTCGCGATGGTCGTGGAAGAATCCAGGACCAGCAGGTCGTGACGGACGTGATGGAGCCGCGGACGATGCGACGCGATGGCCGAGACGGAAAAGATGTACCAAAACGGAAAAGGCAGACCAAACAACAGAAGGTAAAGACGGAGATAAATACGTAAATACTGAAGTGGCGATGAATTCGTTAAGAATAACGGAACATGGGAAAAAGAAGGCAACATCAAAGGACCAAAAGGCGACAAGGTGAACAAGGTCTTCAGCGACGCTGATGGTCGTGAAGGAATCCGGGCGACCAGCAGCAGGTCGTGACGGACGTGGCGGAGCTGCAGAGGACGTGATGGACGCGATGGTACGAGACGGAAAAAGATGTACCAAAACGGAAAAAGTAGACCCAACAACAGAAGGTGCAAAGACGGCGATAACACGTAAATACTGGAAAGTGGCGATGTATTCTGGTAAAAATAATGGAACATGGGGAAAAAGAAGGCAACATCAAGCGACCACAAAGAAGTACAAAGGTGAACAAGGTCTTCAAGGATCGAAAGGTGAAAATGGAGCACAAGGTTCACTTGTGGTCGATGGATGACGGACGGAGCACAAGGACGTGACGGACGCGATGGCCGAGATGGAAAAGATGTACTAAACGCAAGTAGACCCAACAATGAAGGTAAAGACGGAGATAACACGTAAATACTGAAAAGAGCGATGTGAGCCCAGCTAAAGCCAATGGAACATGGGAAAAGAAGGCAAACATCAAAGGACCAAAAGGCGACACAAAGGTGCGGGAAGGGACCACAAGCGACCGAAAGGTGAAAGCCGGAGCACAAGGTCTAATACCAGGGACGTGACGGACGGATGGAGCACAAGGACGTGACGGACGTGCGATGCATGAGATGGAAAAGATGTAACAAAACGGAAAAAGTAGACCCAAACAACAGAAGGTAAAGACGAGATAAATACGTAAATACTCGGGAGTGGCGATGTATTCGTTAAGAATAATG
>BNJS01001901.1_pt1 | contig 114363 bp, 155 predicted proteins | sample 8540461 | NCBI WGS metagenome assembly BNJS01 (sample SAMD00202454, study PRJDB9452) | human saliva metagenome | isolation source: human saliva | place: Japan | reverse complement strand
TGGTTTCGAAAAGAGAAACCGCTTACATTTGTACCACACATGCTCTGCGTCAGGATTGGAAGTTATGTATAGGCTGCGGCTTGTTTACGTTGGGAATGGAGGCTTTATACGAGATACGAATTACTAATTTCTAAGTTAGATATTTAATGTTCCCATCTGGATATTTTCCTCCCATTTATAAGGAAAAATAATTTTTCTTTATAACACTTGATTATTGATTCAATAAAATAATCAGCCTTATCAAAAAGCATAGTATTTTATAAGTAATTCTATATCGCGCATTACCTCATCCATAAAATAAAACATAAATATTATTTTCCGCATCTAAATAATCAATTCTTTTACTCAATATAGTGAATATTTTTTTCAATAGCTATACTTATTTTTTTCTCTACCACTCGATGAAAAGTATACTTTATTGATATTCCTCATATACATATCTTTTTAATCTACCATAATAATTTTTCATCAAGTAAATTTTTAACCTTCTGTTCTTTAGTATTTTTCTAAATCCAAATTTAGAAAGATTTTTTTTCAACATACTCTATATTCTCTACATTAATAGGCACATCTTCTCTACTAGGAAGTTCCTTTATTTTATTTGAAAAGTATGTAAGTATTTGATCTTTTCCACTAAGCAAAACTTCCATTTCTTTAATTAAGCTAGATTGATTATCTGGAATTAATTTTACAAATAAATCAATCAACTCAGTTCTTCCTTGAATATCAATATCCGAATCATTAATACTTCTAAATATCAAATCCTGTGCTTTACCTATTTCATTTACTTTAATATATTTTTTTATTAGTTCTATCTTTTTCATTTTAACACTTCCTTGATGATTTAATATAGCGAGTCCATGTAGTAGGTTTTAATTTAGCGGACGAGTCGGTTTTCTATATCGCATTGGTAATATTGGTTTTCGACATTGGGCAGCTGGCGGTAGATCAGGTTACCCAGTTTGTGGATGAGAAATTTTTAAAAGGACGAATGTTTCAGACGGCCTCAAAAGAGATATTGAGGCCGTCTGAGAATATAAAATTACTTTTTCGCAGCGCGAATTTTTTTCAACCCATTCTCTAAAATAGTAACTTTCTCTGGAGGAGTCCCCCTATCCAAAGCATTCCACCAATTATTTACTGGTTTAACAAATAATTGAAAACCTTCATCCGTTAAATTTGATTTCTTAATAACTAAATCTTTTTTTACTGATCCATCTTGATTAAAAGGATTTATATCTACCAACAAATCATTTTCTATTAAAAATTTCATCAAAGACAAAGACATTTTTTTTATTGCTTCTTGGTAATCAACATCTTTACTTCCTGAAATAAATGCATCATAATCAAATAAAACAAAATCCATAATATTAACTCCTCAGGAATCTGTAAGATCGTCTAAACAGCAAAACCGTATGCGTGATGCGTGCGTACCACACACACTTCACGTCAGGATTAAATGTTTTGTCCAAGATACGGCTTGCTACCTATGTATTTGAAAATTTTATGTAGACCATGGTTTTCTGATACTTTATGCAAATACAGCTTGCATTTTAAAGGTCATCCAACACTCAGACCTACAGAAAAGATATCTAGACAGACTACGTTCTTACTTAAATTTCAAAAGGTTCCTGCTTAACCAAATCTACATAATTAGGATCCTCTTCTTTTTGAGGTGCTCCTACCCAGCCACCTTTTTCCTTTACATAGGCTGATTTCCTATAAGAAAATTTTTGGATAATTCTAGAAATATCTTTATCTAAAGTTTCTTTTGTATTCCAGATACTTGAGCATTCTCCACAACCAAAAAAATCCTCATTATCACCAGTAATATGCGCAACCCAACCAGTACAATGTTGCGTTGGACACCTAAAAACAAAATCCTCTACTGGTATTTTTGATTTTAAATAAGAATCTTCGGTATAAGCCGTACTGTTATGGCATATAGGGCACTCTACCATAACAACTTTTAATCCTGTTTTCATCATTTGATTAACAAAATCTTTATCATTCTGAGTTAATTCAGACTTATTACCACAGTATGCACAAGCTATAAACATTATTTCCTCCTAATTTAAACCATCGTACCACACATTCCCTGCGTCAGGATTGGAGGTTTTGTGTAGGCTGTGGCTTACTCTACATATCTCATTAGGTAATTTGAACAAAAACATTACCTTCTGAACAATTTTCATTACAGAAAAAATAATAAAACTCATCTCCAAAATCTTGCTGGAACATATTATCTATCTCTCCTGCATATATTTGAAATTGAAATGACATATTTGATTTCTGAATAGGATCTTGTAGCCAGTATGGTACCTCATCACCAGACTCACTGATTGAAAGTTTTTGCTAGGTTCGATACAGCTTACTTTTTTTACTTTTGAAGAACGAATATCACTTAAAATTACACAAGAACTTTTATTTGGCTCTGGATTTTTATCGCTCAAATCATATATATGTTGATCATCTTCATGATCGTAAGTAATAAAGATATTGCAATACAAGTTAATATCTAGCTTTTTATTTAATAAATTTGCTGGAAGACCTATAAAGAACAGCATAGGGTTTCCATTATAATCTACAGGCCAACTAACTTCTTTCTCTAAAAGAGCTGGGCCAAACATTCGAAAATCAAATTTATCCGCAAATTCATCTATGATTTTTAATTCACCTAACATTTTAGTAGCTCCTAAAATATAATACCTTAAAGATTTCAAATATCGCTGATTCTGTTTTCTCAGTATTCTAGCTCTTGCTGGACCATACCCAGCCATTCTTATAGCTCCCTGCCAAACATCCATTTGACGTTTACTTGGCATAGTTCTACCTTGTTTTACGCCAGATCGTTTACAAACTGAAGTTTTAAATTGATTTTTTGATTTTAGTCCTAAATGTTTTTGTGCAAGCCTTTTCTCATTTTTATGGATAGAATTTGAATTATCCCGGCCTCAGGCTCGTAATAGATCGCATCAGGTTGTAATGTAGCCGGTCTCTTCATCGAAGTATTAGTTTTGCAGTCGAAACTGCTGTTGCAGGCTTCCTGAATGCGTCCGATTTTGTCGTAAACGTAATGGAGGACGCCGTTTCTTTGATTAGCGTTTTGGATCAGGTTGCCATGTCCATTGAGCTCCGTATTTTTCAAGTAAATCAAAGCTAGCTTGAGGTCCCATGCTACCAGCCTTGTAGTCATGAAGGGGAGCACCATTTTCTGCCCAAAGTTTCTCAATACGGTCAATCAATTTCCATGATGCGCTCACTTCATCCCAGTGGCTAAAGTTGGTTGAATTATTGTTTAAAACATCATAGATCAGTTTTTCATATGGGTCTGGTGAAGCACCTGTAGCAGTCGCATCTGTTCGATAGTCAAGAGAATTCGGCGCAAGGCTAAACTCTTCCCCGACCTTTTTACCGTTAAGACTGAGAGAGAATCCTTCAGTTGGCTGGATGTAGATGGTAAGAACATTTGGTGCTAGAGGTTGATCAAAGATTGAATCCATTTGTTTGAAGACAATGTTCACGTGTGTTCCTTTCAGTTAGGCGTTTACCTGTACGGAAGAAGAAAGGTACATCACGGAAGCGGTCGGTATCTACAAAGAAGGCACCTGAAGCGAAGGTTTCTGTCATTGATTCTGGGTTGACATTTGGTTCACTACGGTAGGAAATGTATTTCATGCCATCAACTTTACCAGAACGATATTGACCACGGATGAATTGCTCTTTAAGTTCCTCATCTGTAGGGTGGTAGAGGTTCTTGAAGACCTTAATTTTCTCTGCGCGAATGTCATCTTTGGTAAAGCTTGCTGGTTTATCCATAGCTAAGAGCGACAGGAGTTGGAGTGTATGGTTTTGAACCATATCACGAAGGGCACCAGACTCATCATAGTAGCCACCACGCTCTTCAACACCTAGACGTTCTGCAAAGGTAATTTGAACATTATCGATGTGTTCACGATTCCAAACATTTTCAAAAATCATATTAGCAAAACGAATGGCAAATATGCTTTGAATCATTTCCTTACCAAGATAGTGGTCGATACGATAGATTTGCTCTTCGTTAAAAGTAGCTAGGAGTTCTTCGTTTAGTTTGCTTGCAGTCTCATAGTCTGTTCCAAAAGGTTTCTCAACAATCAAACGTTCAAAGCCTTTACCGTCAACGATTTGCTCAGATTTGAGGTGTTTAGCAATAGTACCAAAAAATTGAGGTGCCATAGAGAGGAAAGAGCTTGTTGTGTTCAGTTTGATACTTTTCATTTAACTCAGCCTGAAGCTTACGTAATTCAATATAGTGCTCAGTGTCATTAACATCGTGACTTTGGTAGTAAAAATGACTAGCAAATGCTTGAGCCTCTTCTGCGCTATCTGCCAAGTCTAAGATAGATTCGACAACAACAGATTCGAAGTACTCTTTACTCCATGGTCTACGAGCAGTTCCAATAACAGCAAAAATGATCAGATAGATTACCTGATTTGTAAAGTCTAAAAAGTGAAGGGTAGAGCTTGCGATGAGCCAAGTCTCCACTAGCACCGAAAATTGTAACAATAACTTTTGATGACATCCAGCTACCTAATTTCTATTTACTTTCCTAGATATTCTAGGCATGAGGAAAACCCTCATTTTGATACTTTCTATTTTATCATAATTTTCAAAAAAATCCAAAATCCCAATATAAGTAAGAAAAAACTGCAAGGTAAATCTTGCAGTTTTTAAGCGTTGAGGACCTTGTCTAAAAATTCTTTCAGACGAGGGTGTTGTGGGTTGTCAAAGATTTGATCAGGTGTGCCATCTTCTAGGAATTCACCGTCTGCTGTAAAGATAACTCGATTGGCAACCTTACGAGCAAATCCCATTTCGTGGGTTACGATAATCATGGTCATGCCTTGTTCAGCCAACTCTTTCATAACGTTGAGAACATCACCGACCATCTCAGGATCAAGGGCAGAAGTTGGCTCGTCAAAGAGCATAATATCAGGGTTCATTGCTAAACCACGAGCGATAGCCACACGTTGCTTTTGACCACCGGATAGACTTTCAGGATTGGCATTGGCCTTGTCAGCAAGCCCAACTTTTTCAAGGAGTTCCATACCCAATTTTTCAGCTTCAACCTTAGTCATTAACTTATGTTCTACAGGAGCGAAAGTGATATTTTCTAATACGGTCATATGTGGAAAGAGATTGAAGTGCTGGAACACCATTCCGATATTTTCACGAACATGGTCTACGTTGGTAGATTTATCCGTCAAATCATAGCCATTAACTGTGATGCTTCCTTTTGTTCCTTCTTCGAGGAGATTTAAGCTACGCAAGAAAGTTGACTTACCTGAACCAGAAGGTCCAATGATACAAACAACATCTCCTTCATAGAATTTCGCTGAAATTCCTTTAAGGACTTTGTTTTTACCATATTGTTTATGTAAGTTATGAACGTCAATTTTTAATTTTGCCATTATTGAATCCTCTTTTCTAAGCGTTTCGCTAATCTAGTTAGAAGAGTGATAATCACAAGGTAAAAGACTGCAAGAATTGCATACATTTTGAAACTTTGGTAGTTACGAGCAATGATAATCTTACCAGTCTGGAAGAGTTCTACCAAACCGATTGCAGATACGATCGTTGTATCTTTTAAAGCAATAACAAATTGGTTGACGAAGTTTGGAAGCATGAGCTTAGTTGCTTGTGGCAAGACAATCTTACGCATGGTTGTTCCATATGAAATACCAAGGCTTCGACTGGCTTCCATTTGTCCAACAGGAACAGCCTTGATACCACCACGAACAATTTCAGCAATGTAGGCAGCTGAGTTTAGGGAAAGTGCGATAGTACCAGCAACAAAGTCGTTGATTGGACTTTGTTGACCTGTGAGGGATTCGATAAAGTTAGGAATTCCCCAGAAAATGAAAGCAGCAAGAATCATCAATGGAATACCACGGATAACGTCAACGAAAATCTCTGAAATCAAACGGAGTGATTTATAAGGGCTGACACTAAACATACCAAAGATAATACCGATAACAATAGCAATGGAAAAGGAAACAAGTGCTAATGCCAGAGTAATTCCAAGTCCGCTGAGAAGTTGTTTGTAGTTGTTTTTCAACAAGCCCAAGATAGTTGTTTCATCAGCGCTTGAACTTGTAGTAGTAGAATCGCTAGCTAGATACTTATCAAGGATTTTTTTGGAATTCTCCATTTGCTTTTAAGGTTTGCAAGCCCTTGTTAAACTTCTCTAGCAATTCTGGATTGCTTCCTTTTTACTGCAAAAAGCAGTTTCGCCAATTGGAGTACCTGCGATTGGTGTTTTTAACTTTTGTCCTTGACTGATAGAATATTTAATAACAGGTTCGTCGTCCATAACGGCATCAATTGAACCAGTGTTTAAGCTATCATACATAGATGCAGCATCGGAAAAAGTTTTGATCTTGTAACCGTACTTGCTTTGATTCTCTGTTAGGAAGGTTTGTGAAGCAGTACCATTTTTCACACCTACAGTCTTACCGTTCAAATCTTCATAAGAAGAAATAGAGCTTGATTCCTTAACACCAAGAATAGTATTTGCTGTATAGTAAGAATCAGAGAAATCAAAAGTTTCTTTACGAGCATCAGTCACTGACATGCCTGCAATGATACCGTCTGCTTGTCCAGATTGGACTGCGTTAATAGCAGCATCAAAACCTGGATTGGTAATCTCGATTTCAAAACCTTGGTCTTCAGCGATTGCCTTGATTAGATCCATATCGATACCAGTGTATTGATTGCTTGAGTCCTGGAAAACAAATGGCGCAAAAGATGAGTCACTGGCGATAACATACTTGGTTTTTTCTGTGTCAGCTTTTACTAGTCCTAATGAAAAAATAGGAAATAAAATAAGCAAACATGCTAGAATTTTTTTCTTCATGTGATGTCTCCTTTCAGGGTATTTTCAAATTATATCAAAAAAGTTAAAGAACAGCAAATATTTTATATTTCTATGTCATAAGATATAACATAGAACAAAATAAGGTAGTCTGTTGAGAAAAAGAAACTCTTTCCTTTTTATGGTAAAATAGAAGGATAGAAAATGTATATGAGGCTATTATGATAAATCGAATTACAGATAACAAATTTAAACTAGTATCCAAATACCAACCGTCTGGGGACCAACCGCAGGCCATTGAACAGTTGGTGGATAATATCGAGGGTGGAGAAAAGGCGCAAATCCTGATGGGAGCGACTGGTACAGGGAAAACCTACACCATGAGTCAAGTGATTGCGCAAGTTAATAAGCCAACCTTGGTCATTGCCCACAATAAGACACTAGCAGGCCAGCTCTATGGGGAGTTTAAGGAATTTTTCCCTGAAAATGCTGTTGAGTATTTTGTATCTTACTATGATTATTACCAGCCAGAAGCCTATGTGCCTTCAAGCGATACTTATATAGAAAAAGACAGTTCAGTCAATGATGAAATTGATAAACTTCGTCACTCAGCAACATCAGCTCTCCTGGAGCGTAATGATGTTATCATTGTAGCATCTGTTTCTTGTATCTATGGATTGGGTTCGCCGAAGGAATATGCTGATAGTGTGGTAAGTTTGCGTCCGGGTCTTGAGATTTCTCGAGATAAATTGCTCAATGATTTGGTGGATATCCAGTTTGAGCGCAATGACATCGACTTTCAACGGGGGAGATTCCGAGTCCGTGGGGATGTGGTGGAGATTTTCCCAGCCTCTCGTGATGAGCATGCATTTCGTGTAGAGTTTTTCGGGGATGAGATTGACCGCATCCGTGAGGTCGAAGCTTTGACAGGTCAAGTTCTCGGCGAAGTGGATCATTTGGCGATTTTCCCAGCGACTCACTTTGTGACCAATGATGACCACATGGAAGTAGCTATTGCTAAGATTGAGGCTGAGTTGGAGGAGCAGTTAGCTATCTTTGAGAAAGAAGGTAAGCTCCTTGAAGCCCAGCGTTTGAAACAACGTACAGAGTATGATATCGAGATGCTTCGTGAGATGGGTTATACAAACGGGGTTGAAAACTACTCACGCCACATGGATGGACGAAGCGAAGGAGAGCCACCGTACACCCTTCTTGATTTCTTCCCTGATGATTTTTTGATTATGATTGATGAGAGCCACATGACCATGGGACAAATCAAGGGCATGTACAATGGAGACCGTTCACGTAAGGAAATGTTGGTGAATTACGGTTTCCGTTTACCTTCTGCCTTAGACAACCGTCCCCTTCGTCGTGAAGAGTTCGAAAGTCATGTTCACCAGATTGTCTATGTTTCAGCGACACCTGGTGATTATGAACACGAGCAGACTGACACCGTTATTGAGCAAATCATTCGTCCGACTGGTCTTTTTGGATCCAGAAGTTGAAGTCCGTCCGACTATGGGACAAATTGATGACCTCTTAGGTGAAATTAATGCCCGTGTTGAAAAGAACGAACGGACCTTTATCACAACCTTGACCAAGAAAATGGCTGAAGACTTGACTGACTACTTCAAAGAAATGGGCATCAAGGTCAAATACATGCACTCGGATATCAAGACTTTGGAGCGGACAGAGATTATCCGTGACCTGCGTTTAGGAGTCTTTGATGTCTTAGTTGGGATTAATCTCCTTCGTGAAGGGATTGATGTTCCAGAAGTAAGTCTAGTTGCTATTCTCGATGCCGACAAGGAAGGTTTCCTTCGTAATGAGCGTGGACTCATTCAGACCATCGGTCGTGCTGCCCGTAATAGTGAGGGGCATGTCATCATGTATGCAGACACTATGACTCAGTCTATGCAACGTGCCATTGATGAAACGGCCCGTCGTCGTAAAATCCAGATGGCCTATAATGAAGAGCACGGCATTGTTCCACAAACCATTAAGAAGGAAATCCGTGACCTGATTTCTGTGAGCAAGGCTATTGCTAAGGAAGAAGACAAGGAAGTTGATATCAATAGTCTTAACAAACAAGAACGCAAAGAACTTGTTAAGAAACTAGAAAAACAAATGCAAGAAGCCGTCGAAGTGCTTGATTTCGAGTTAGCAGCTCAAATCCGTGATATGATGCTAGAAGTCAAGGCCTTGGATTGAGGAATAAATATGATCGATTTAAGAAAACTAATTGAAGAAGATTTGGTGTCTTTGTGGGAAATTGCTTATTCACAATCTAATCCAATTTGGAAGCAGTATGATGCTCCCTATTATGACGATTATCAGCATTTTCCTAATTTTCAAGAATTTAAACTACAAAAATCAGAATCTACTCTAAACAACTCAAATCGCCTTGGTATTTTTGTTGATGATAAATTAGTTGGGACTGTTTCGCGCTACTGGGTATGTAAACAAACAAGATGGATGGAATTGGGAATTTGTATTTATGATAACAAATTTTGGAACTCTGGAATTGGAAAAGCTGCTATGCTACAGTGGATAGATCGGACATTTCAGGATTACTTGGAGTTGGAGCATCTTGGTTTGACAACTTGGTCAGGAAATTTTGGTATGATGAAATTGGCTGAGAAATTAAGAATGAAAAAAGAAGCTCATATTCCAAAAGTTCGTTATTATCAAGGCAAATATTTTGATAGTATTAAATATGGCATTTTGAGAGAAGAATGGGAGGAAGCAAATGGTCATCACTGTCAAACAGATGGAAACTCCTGAAGAGATAGAAGGTAAGTCCCTTGTTCACTGGCAAACGTGGAGAGAGGCTTATGACGATCTTTTGCCTCCAGAATTTCAGGAGACTATGACATTAGATAGATGTCGTTTTTTTAGTCAAAAGTATCCAGAAAATACTTTGATTGCTATGGATGGAAAGCAGGTCGTTGGATTTATCAGCTATGGAAATTTTCGTGATGAGGCCATTCAAACTGGTGAAATCATAGCCTTATATGTTTTAAAAGATTACTATGGAAAAGGTGTGAGTGAACAGTTAATGCATGCTGCATTTGTTGCTCTCGATCATTTTTCTGAAATTTATTTATGGGTATTGAAAGATAATAAGCGAGCCATTGCTTTCTATCAAAAAATGGGTTTTACAGTTGATGGCCCAGAAAAAATACTTGAACTTGGAAAACCTGTTAAGGAATTGCGGATGGTGTGTTCTTCAAATAAAGATTCCTAAATAGGTATCTATCAATCTTTGAACTATTATCAATTAATCAAGTGTATAGAGTGAAAGAGATAGAATGAAACAAAGAGATGAAGGTGAGAACGAATGAAAATTCTAGTTATCAATGGACACCCTGATAAGGAAAGTTACTGTCAGGCTATTTTTCAAACCATTATAGAAAACATTGACTCAGGTCGCCATGAACTTGAAGTCATCAACCTTAATGAAGAGGACTTTGATCCTGTTTTACGTTATGGCTATCGAAAACGTATGGACGAAGATTCTTTTATCCTTCGTTCTCAGGAATTAATAAAGTGGGCAGATCATCTGATCTTTGTTTATCCCATCTGGTGGAGTAGTATGCCTAGCCTCATGAAAGGCTGGATTGATCGTGTCTTCACACCTGGAATTGCTTACTCTGCTAATGATCAGGGAAGTTTTATCTGGAATTACCTTAGAGGTAAGCAGTTTAAAAAGTTATTAAAAGGGAAAACAGCCAGTATTTACGCAACTTCCATGGCGCCCACTTGGTGGTACAAAATCTTTTCGGGCCCTCTCAACATTCCAGATAGCTATGGAATATCCGTCTTAAAGAATGCGGTCTTGAATCACTGTGGAATTAAAACTAAGCGCGTCTGCATCTTAGGAGAAGTCGGCCGGGATGTGAATACAGCAAGTATGCGTGAAGAGCATCTCCAAAAATTAGCAGAAGAAGTTAAAAAACTACCATGAAACAAAAAAAGTAAGAGACAGAAAACATTAAAAAACACCAGAAATCAAAGCAAAAGATAGGAATGCTAAATTGCATGAATCTTTGACTGATGAAGCATACAAAAGTTGCTTTTCTACTTGATGCAAGCGTTCTGTTGTTTCTGCTCTAGGAATATTATGTCTATTGTACGGGACAACCCTTATTCCAAGTACCTATCGGGAACTGCATTATAGTTTTCCACTTTATTTAAATATCGTTCTTTTGGTGAATGCATATTATCATACTTTCCTTCGTACCTTTAGGAAAGACTGGATTTCCTTGCGAAATTTTGCAGAAGTGTTTTTATATCCTAATGGAATTGCTTGTGTATTACAGTTAACGATTGGGATGACCTCTAAAACAGGAAGATGATTACTTCCGATATGGGCATTAGACTATCGCTATATCTGGTTTCCCCTCGCTACTTATTTCATTTTCTTTCTAGTGCCTATTGTGACAATTATAATTTCCAAACATATTGAAAAGAAAAAGGAGGAAGAAAATAATGGGGAAAATACATTCAAATAAAAGTAATTCAAATACAAAAAAGAATCTCTCAAGGAGAGAAAGTTTTCATCTTTGGCTAGATTCTCATAAATTTTTAGGATTCTTCTTAATCCTCGGTCTTATCCTAGCAATAGGACTAAGTTTGAATCTAATTTTTGAAAGGCTTCCTATTCCTTCACCATACAGAGATATCAACTATAGTTTTCCACTATATATAAATCTTTTTTGTCTGGTGTATCGATTATTTGACTATTGGTTCCTAGACTTGACTAGGACAAGAATGACGATAAAAAGATTTTGCAGATTTATATATCTATCTTAATAGTATCGGGTTAATAGTCCATCTCTTTATTGGAATTAGCGGAAAAAACAGTAAAGGTATTTTGCCTTCTCTCTTATCCCTAGACCACCGCTACATCTGGTTTCCGATTCTTACTTATATAACCTTCTTCCTAGTGGCTACTTTGATCATTTTAATTTCCAAATATATTAAAAAGAAAAGGAGTTAATCATGCTAAAACATCTAACTATATTTAGGATTCTTTACCTTATGTTTCTTGTATTTGTCCTGATTCATTTTATCTTAGGCTTGTTCGGTTTTGCTTTTACACCTATTGTGTGGAACATCTGGTTATTTAGTCTTTGCCTTACTTTATTTATTCATCCATGGACTATCTTCTATAAAACTAGAATCTTTCAATGGCATCATCTAATTTTTCAGACTCTCAGTGGCTTTTTCGCTCTTTTAATCTGGTTAATGATATTCTTTTTCCTATCTTTTATTCCAAACTCAGCCATGCCTATCAGTATAGACTATCAAGTCAATAGTAAAGACAAGGAGATAAGGATTAATAGAGGATCTTTACTTGATGATATTCGTGAATATCACGACTGGATTAATCCCTTGATTATGAAGTCTAAAATTAAATATGTGATAGAAAATTAACCAGAGAAAGTGAGTTTTATGTCTCGAGTACAATTAACCATTTTAACCAATATTTGTCTAATCGAAGATCTAGAAAATAAGCGAGTAGTCATGCAGTATCGATCACCTGAAAACAATCGCTGGTCTGGCTATGCCTTTCCAGGAGGTCATGTTGAGAATGGCGAGGCCTTTGCCGAGTCTGTCATTCGTGAAATATACGAGGAAACAGGTCTGACGATTCAAAATCCTCAACTTGTCGGCATTAAAAATTGGCCACTGGATACAGGTGAGCGATATATTGTCTTTTGTTATAAAGCGACTGAGTTCTCTGGTACCCTTCGCTCTTCAGATGAAGGAGAAGTTTCTTGGGTTCAAAAAGACCAGATTCCAAATTTGGATCTGGCCTATGATATGTTACCCTTGATGGAGATGATGGAAGCTCCGGATAAGTCTGAATTTTTCTACCGTCACCGTACAGAAGATGGATGGGAAAAGAAAATATTCTAATCTTTTACTAAATAACCTAACTTATCCAAGGCCTTCTCGATATAGAGGAGGTCTTGTTCGTTTTCAGCTTCGACTAGGTGATAATGGACGCCATCTGTTAATTCAGAAAGTGGTCTAAAGTCAGACCGTTCGACTTGCTCTAAAAAATGCTGAACGTCACGGCGACAAGAGAGTTTGAGCAAGGTTTCAATTTCTCCGTAGACAGGATGATCAATCAAAGTATTGTGAACACGTCCCCCATTATCGACGATAGCTAGAAGTTCTTGACCGATTTCTTCCATCTCGTGCTTTACTTTAAACAGTTTGTGAACATACGGATTGGTTTTGCTTTCTTTATAAATATAGCCACGATTGGTTGATAAGATAGGAGCACCGTCTGCACGAAGAACTGCAATGTCCTGAACGATAATCTGGCGAGTGACATGAAAATGTTCTGCTAAGCTTTTTCCGTTTAGAGGTTTTTGAGCTTCTTTTAAGAGCTGTAGAAGTGCTTCTTTTCGATTTTTTGTCATATTCTTCTTTCTTAACGCTTAACGGCGTTTTTTCAATGCTTTATAAACAGCTAATGCTAAGTAATAGTCTACCATACTATGAATAATTGTACCAATACCAACCAAGACAAATAATACATAAAACATATTTTCTACATTAGTTCCAGTTCCTGCATAAAAGATAATACATGCAAAAACTTCGGCGATGGCATGAACCAAACCTAAGATAAAGTTAAAAATCAAAGAAGATTTTGGATTATCTAAAGTTTGAGGATGTTTTTGCAGATAGAAGGCGCCTAAAGTACCAAAAAGATATGGGAGAACGCTCGAAGTACAATGACAATTGGATAACCAGCCATGAGGAATCCTAGGCTAGAAGCTATAATGACAAAGATTGCCATCCAAGGAGAAAGGAACATAGCAATAAAGATTGCAACGTGGCTTCCTAGAGTGTAAGAAGCGGGTGGAATAACAACCTTGAAGGGCATTATTAAGGGGATGAGGATTGCAATAGCAGTCAGCAGTGCTGTCAAAGTCATAAATTGTGTTTTCTTCTGTGTATTCATAATAACTCCTTTTTAAGTGTATATACACTTGTATGGTACAATAAATAAACATACTTGTCAAGTATAAAAACTCTTGTCACATGTTCATTTCAATCTAAAATAAAAAAGAAATTTTTTTAAAAAAAAATAGGAGAAAACTCTTGCTTTATATTCGCAAGTATGTTAAACTAATAAACGGTTTGAAAAAACTGCCTAAGACAGTAGGGGAGCAAGACTCATAAATATCCTACCGAGGACAAAACGTATCATGTAAAAAAAGAAGCGTATTGTACTTTTCGTGTCTAGGTTTGGGCGCGTTTTTTTCTTTTGGAATAATTCCCCAAGCAAAAATAATTACGGAGGTGAACACACTAATGAGTGAAGCAATTATTGCTAAAAAAGCGGAACTAGTTGACGTAGTAGCTGAGAAAATGAAAGCTGCTGCATCAATCGTCGTTGTAGACGCTTGTGGTTTGACAGTTGAACAAGATACAGTTCTTCGTCGTGAGCTTCGTGGAAGCGAAGTTGAGTATAAAGTTATTAAAAAACTCAATCTTACGTCGTGCAGCTGAAAAAGCTGGTCTTGAAGATCTTGCATCTGTTTTTGTTGGACCATCTGCTGTAGCATTTTCTAACGAAGATGTTATCGCACCAGCGAAAATCTTGAACGACTTTGCTAAAAACGCTGAAGCACTTGAAATCAAAGGTGGTGCAATCGAAGGCGCTGTCGCATCAAAAGAAGAGATCCTTGCTCTTGCAACTCTTCCAAACCGCGAAGGACTTCTTTCTATGCTCCTTTCTGTACTTCAAGCGCCAGTGCGCAACGTTGCTCTTGCAGTCAAAGCGGTTGCAGACAACAAAGAAGACGCAGCTAATCTTAGCTACGCAGCGTAGCCTAGCTACGAAAAAAATAAAAACTAATTTTAAAACTTATTTGGAGGAAATAACAATGGCATTGAACATTGAAAACATTATTGCTGAAATTAAAGAAGCTTCAATCCTTGAATTGAACGACCTTGTAAAAGCTATCGAAGAAGAATTTGGTGTAACTGCAGCTGCTCCTGTAGCTGTAGCTGCTGCTGGTGGTGCTGAAGAAGCTGCTAAAGATTCATTTGACGTTGAATTGACAGCTGCAGGCGACAAAAAAGTCGGCGTTATCAAAGTTGTACGTGAAATCACTGGTCTTGGTCTTAAAGAAGCTAAAGAACTTGTTGATGGTGCACCAGCACTTGTTAAAGAAGGTGTTGCAGCAGCAGAAGCTGAAGAACTTAAAGCTAAATTGGAAGAAGCTGGAGCTTCAGTTACTCTTAAATAATAGAGCGACAACTTTAGTAGCTTAAAAACATGATTAAACCGCTAGTCTTAGGAGTAGCGGTTCTTCTTTTTGTTCAAAAAGGGCAAAAAAGGGGCAGTTAAATTAATTTGGCTAAGAAATATATAGGACTAGTGATAAAATAATTTTACTTTTTCATTCCTTTTTGTTATAATAGACGTCAAGAAAGAATATCTTATCAGTAAATCCTAAGCGAGCCTGTGGTAGTGAGAGCCAGGTGATTGAGAGATGAGTGTGGCGCTTTTGGTATATTTTTTATAAATAATGAAGTAATAAATTAGGGTGGAACCGCGTTTCTGACGCCCCTAGGTCACATGACTTAGGAGCGAAGACACGGTTCTTTTTGTATTCTAGGTCGCAAGAAATCATTTTAAATTAAGGAGTATTCAATGTCTAAGAAATTAACATTTCACTGTGTCAGTGGCAGAGACCTCCTTACAATCGGACTGCCCCACGCTCATCACTAGGTTGCCTGAGCTAGACGCAGTACTAACTCGTCTTGCCTCGTATAATCGACTAGGCAGACTTATGTCGGAAGAAATAATATAAAAAGGAGTAAAATATGTCTAAAAAAATTGACTTTCCAGGAAATTATCCTTACTTTGCAACAATACTGGAATGATCAGGGTTGTATGCTGATGCAGGCTTATGATAATGAAAAAGGGTGCAGGTACAATGAGTCCTTACACTTTCCTTCGTGCTATTGGTCCTGAACCATGGAACGCAGCCTATGTAGAACCATCACGTCGTCCTGCTGATGGTCGTTACGGAGAAAAATCCAAATCGTCTCTACCAACACCACCAATTCCAAGTGGTTATGAAGCCTTCTCCGTCAAATATCCAAGAGCTTTTACCTTGAGTCTTTGGAAAAAAATTGGGTATCAATCCATTGGAACACGATATCCGTTTTGTTGAAGATAACTGGGAAAAACCCATCAACTGGTTCAGCTGGTCTTGGTTGGGAAGTTTGGTTGGATGGTATGGAAATCACTCAGTTCACTTACTTCCAACAAGTCGGTGGTTTGGCAACTGGTCCTGTTACTGCTGAGGTAACCTATGGGCTAGAACGTTTGGCTTCCTATATACAGGAAGTAGATTCTGTTTATGATATCGAATGGGCTCCAGGAGTTAAATATGGAGAAATCTTCCTTCAGCCAGAATACGAGCACTCAAAATACAGCTTTGAAGTTTCAGACCAAGATATGCTTCTTTCTAACTTCGAGAAATTCGAAAAAAAGAAGCAGGACGTGCTTTGGAATTAGGCCTTGTGCACCCAGCCTATGACTACGTTTTGAAATGTTCACATACCTTCAACTTGCTTGATGCTCGTGGAGCGGTATCAGTTACAGAACGTGCCGGTTACATTGCCCGCATCCGTAACTTGGCCCGTGTCGTAGCCAAAACTTTCGTTGCAGAACGCAAAAAACTCGGTTACCCACTGCTAGACGAAGCAACACGCGCCAAACTTCTAGCAGAAGAGGAAGAATAGACAGAATTACGGGAATAAATGACTGAAAGTCGACCGTAGGTCGCTAAATAAAACAAGACCGCTGTAGTGAAAGTCGGATAAGAAGTTTCTTATCCGATTGGGGAACTGACGAGACTTAAGGCTTGGCAGTTAGCAATGAAACCGAAGGTTTGCTTGCGTCCCCCACTACTAAAGGTCTTGTTGAAGAAAATTAATTGATTGTGTAAAGGAAAAAAGATGACAAAAAACTTATTAGTAGAACTAGGACTCGAAGAGTTACCAGCCTACGTTGTCACACCAAGTGAAAAACAACTCGGCGAAAAAATGGCAGCCTTCTTGGATGAAAATCGCCTTTCATATGAAGGTATACAAACCTTCTCAACACCTCGCCGCTTGGCTGTTCGTGTACTTGGTTTGGCTGACCAACAAACTGATTTGACAGAAGATTTTAAAGGACCTTCTAAAAAAATCGCCTTGGATGCTGATGGAAACTTCTCAAAAGCTGCCCAAGGATTTGTCCGTGGGAAAGGTTTGACCGTTGACGACATCGAATTCCGTGAAGTTAAAGGGGAAGAATACGTCTACGTGACGAAACATGAAGCTGGGAAACCTGCCAAAGAAGTTCTGGCTGGTATCCTAGAAGTACTTGCTTCTTTGACCTTCCCTGTCAGCATGCACTGGGCTAACAACAGCTTTGAATACATTCGACCTGTTCACACCTTGACCGTCCTATTGGGTGATGAAGCGCTTGAATTAGAGTTTTTGGATATCCAATCAGGTCGTGTGAGCCGTGGACATCGTTTCCTTGGTCACGAAGTAGAAATTCAGCATGCTGACAGCTATGAAGAAGACCTGCGCAAAGTTTATGTTATTGCTGATAGCACTGAACGCGAAATATGATTCGTGAGCAAATTAAGGCTATTGAAGCTGAACAAGGTGTTCAGGTACAAATTGATGAAGGACTCTTGAATGAAGTTCTGAATTTGGTTGAATATCCAACTGCCTTCATGGGGAATTTTGATCCTAAGTACCTAGAGGTTCCAGAAGAAGTTTTGGTCACTTCAATGGAGACTCATCAACGCTACTTTGTAGTTCGTGACCTTGATGGAAATCTAAAACCAAACTTTATTTCTGTTCGTAACGGAAATGCAGAGTATTTGGATAATGTCATCCGAGGAAATGAGAAAGTCTTAGTTGCGCGTCTGGAAGACGGAGAATTCTTCTGGCGTGAAGACCAAAAAAATTGAAGATTGAAGATCTTGTAGCCAAGTTATCCCATGTAACTTTCCATGAAAAAGATTGGTTCACTTCGTGAGCACATGATTCGTACTGGGCAAATTGCTATCCTGTTAGCAGAAAAAAAGCTGGCTTATCAGTAGATGAAACGCTTGATCTTGCTCGTGCAGCTCAAATCTACAAGTTTGACCTCTTAACTGGCATGGTTGGCGAGTTTGATGAGCTCCAAGGTATTATGGGTGAGAAATATGCTCTTCTGGCTGGTGAAAATGCTACAGTGGCACAAGCTATCCGTGAACACTACCTTCCAGATTCTGCAGATGGTGCTCTTCCTGAGTCTAAAGTCGGAGCTATCCTTGCACTAGCTGATAAATTGGATACTCTTTTGTCCTTCTTCTCTGTTGGCTTGATTCCATCTGGTTCAAATGACCCTTATGCTCTTCGTCGTGCAACACAAGGGATTGTCCGTATCTTGGAAGACTTCGGCTGGAATATTCCAATGGACGAATTGATTGCTAGCCTTTATGCTTTATCATTTGATAGCCTAACTTACGATAATCAAGAAGAAGTGCTTAACTTCATCAAAGCTCGTGTTGATAAGATGATGGGTTCTACTGCAAAAGATATTAAAGAGGCTGTTCTAGCAAGTTCAAACTTTGTTGTCTCTGATATGATTGAAGTAGCAGAAGCTCTTTCAGAAGCAGCGAAATCTGAAGATTACAAAGCATCAGTTGAGTCATTATCTCGTGCCTTTAACCTAGCAGAAAAGGCAGAAGGTTCAGTCAAAGTTGATGCAAGTCTCTTTGAAAATGAACAAGAAAAAGAACTAACTCAAGCGGTAGAAAACCTAGAATTGAAAGGTTCAGCAAGCGATAAATTAACACAGCTATTTGCTCTTAGTCCATTTATTGATGCATTCTTTGACAATACCATGGTTATGGCAGAGGATATTGATGTTAAGAATAATCGTTTGGCTATTCTAGCTGAACTTGTCAATAAAGCAAAAACAGTGGCTGCTTTTAACCTTCTTAATACAAAATAGTAATTAAAAAGTAGATTGGAGGTCCAAATATGACACCAGAAAAAATCGCTCGTATTAATGAACTTGCTAAAAAGAAAAAAACAGAAGGCTTGACTGCGGAAGAAAAAGTAGAACAAGCCAAACTTCGTGAAGAATACATCGAAGGCTATCGTCGTTCAGTACGTCACCACATTGAAGGAATCAAAATTGTCGATGAAGATGGTAATGATGTGACTCCTGAAAAACTTCGTCAAGTGCAACGAGAAAAAGGTCTACACGGCCGTAGTCTTGATGATCCGAATTCATAAATAAAAAAATTCTCGGTTTGTGTGTGCGAACCGAGATTTCTATTATAAAAAAGGAACTCAAAATGGTTCCTTTTTGTTAGTTATTAGTTACTAGCACCAGAAGTTGCATCTGCGCCACCATCGGCTGAGTCAGAAGCGCCAGAAGTAGCATCGGCATCTCCGTGACCTCCAGCAGCAGGAGCAAAAGGTCCGCTACCGCCTACCAAACGTTGGCCAGTTTCTTTCAAGTACCAGTCAAGCCATGGCTGGAAGTTAAAGACGATTTCATTAATACCAGCATATGATCCATCAGGATAGTACATAGCTTGGTAGTTGTGAGTATTAATGACACCAGCTGGAGAACCTGGAACAATGGTACGTACGTATTCCTGATTTCCATTACGAAGTGTACCGATGACCCACTCTACGTTCTTCATACGTGCAGGTGGAAGGGAACCGTGAATAGTTGACATACGGCCTCCCGATTGAGAAGGTACACGTTTAGCAAACATAGTATCTGGATCTTGGTGAGCATTGTTGTAGTAGAGGAATTGGTTGTTATCGTCAGCATATGTCAATTCAAAAGGCATAGCTTTCAAGAACATATCAATTTGGTTAACTGTAAGGATACCATGGTCAAGTTTAACGTATGTATCACCAGATACAGCGCCTGTAATTTCTGCAACTTTTTTTCTACCCATTCTGGATCATCAGGGTCAACTTCTGTAATAGTTGTAGCGATTGGTTTTCCACAATCTAAGTCTTCTGGATCAATTGGTTTTGGTTTTTTCAATTTCGAAACGACTCCTACGTATTTGACAAAGTTATCTAAGCAAGTCTCAAGGAATTTAACAGTTCCTTCGTTGATAATGTTTCCGTTATTATCAAAAGCTTCTTTAGCTTTTCCAAGAAGGAACTCATTACCTGGCAATGTGTATGCATTTACTCCTGGTGCATCAAGAATCTTGCGAAGGTGAACTTGGGCACGTGAAGTTCCTTGGTCATAGTATGAAGCACCAACGATCATGACTGGTTTGTTTTCAAATGGATGAACCTCGTATGAAAGCCATTCAAGAACTGATTTAAGTGAAGCAGAAATTGTGTGGTTGTGCTCTGGAGTGGCAATAATGACACCATCAGCACGTGTAATTCTGTTATAAAGAAGACGTAATTGGAAGCTTTCATCCCATTTTTTTCATCTTGATTAAACATTGGAACTTCATCGATTTCAAGAACTTCTAATTCAAATTTGAGTTTGAAGTTACGACGGATGAACTCCAAGAGTTTGCGGTTATATGATTGATCGTAGTTTGATCCAACAAGTCCAACAAATTTCATTCTATTTTGTCTCCTATCTTACAAGTTTTCCCAGTCAAATTCTTCTGCATCTTTGCGAAGCAATTCTTGAGCGCTACGCAGTTTTTCAGTAATCTTGACAAAGATACGGAAGTCGTCAAAGATGGCATCCAATTTATTGATAACATCAAGATCTACCAAGTCACCATTCTTATCAAATGCTTGAAGAGAATGAGAGAGCAAGAACTCATCTGGGAGAACATTTGCTTTAATTTCTGGTGCATTCAAGATTTGACGGAGTTGCAGTTGAGCACGTGAAGAACCTAGGGTACCATATGAAGCACCTGTAATCATGACTGGTTTATTCAAAAAGTGGGAATACTCCATAAGAAATCCAAGCAAGAGCGCTCATAAGAACAGCTGGAATTGAGTGATCATATTCAGGAGTGCCGATAATCACACCATCAGCTGCATCAATTTTTTTGCAACAATTTCTAAGGCTTCTGCAGGAATAAGTTTATCTGCAGGTTTGTTGAAGACTGGTAGATCTTTAATTTCTACCAATTCGATTTCTGCTTTATCAGCAAAGTGTTTCTGCATATATTGAAGCAGTTGGCGGTTTGTGGAACGTTTTGAGTTAGTTCCTACAATAGCAATAAGTTTAAGCATGGGCTTTCCTTTCTCTTTTGCATTATTAATTAATTACCGTTGGATACCAGATGAACAAGCGATGCGTCCATCTTTGTCAATGAGGATGGCTTCGATGCCATCAATATTTTCGACTTGCCACATAATAGAAGCGCTACGTTCACCGAATAGGCGGGTTGTCCAAATCTCACCATCAACGGATTTATCAGAGATAATCGTTAGGCTAGCGAGTTCTGTTTCGACAGGGAATCCTGTCTCACTATCAAAAATATGGTGATAGTCTTTTCCGTCAATTGTCAGGTGCCGTTCATAAATACCCGAAGTAACAACTGATTTTCCAGTAATAGATAGGTTCATCAGATGATTACCACGTGGATGAGTTGGATCTTGAATGCCGATTTGCCAAGGTTGACCGCTTTTTGCCTGGTTATTACCAATTGTGAGGATGTTTCCTCCAAGATTGATAAGAGCAGAAGTGACTCCATTCTCTTTCAAGAATGTGGCAACCTTATCCGCGCTATAGCCCTTTGCTAAACACCCTAAGTCAATTTTCATTCCCTTTTTTTCAAGAAAACGGTTGAATTCATTGAATCGAGTTTGATCAAGCGAGGGTTTATCAAGGGTAAAACGGAAGAAATTTCTTCAGGACTAGCAACTTTCGCATCGAAAAAACCAATACGCCAGGTCTGAACCAAGGGACCGATACTGATATTGAGATGACTTCCAGGCGCTAGACTATGGTCTAAACCTAAGGAAATCAGTTCAAATAAATCAGGATGAACTTTAACAGGAGCAATGCCAGCAAGATAGTTGATTTCCATCAATTCAGATTCAGCACTATTGGCATTGAACCGAAATTCAAGCTCTTTAAGCAAATTAAAAGCTTGTCTGAGCAGACAATCAGCCCGATCATGTACTAAGGAAATGGTAATCGTAGTTCCCATTAGTCGTTCAGAAGATGAACAGAAAGGCAAAAAACTAACTCCTTTCAAGTCAATTGGAAATAGTTGTAAATCTGTCATGAAAGTAACTTTGAGATTTATATTTTATTCCCGTATAAATAGCATATCATAAAGTCAGCGTTTTCACAAATTGTTTTATTAAAAAAGTCAAGAAAAATGCTCAAAAACATAATTATGAAAAATAATACTCTTGATAAGTATTTTTTTATAATAAATTAATTTTAAATTATAGTCAAAATTAAGTAATTTCAAACAAAAAAACTTGTAAACGCTAACAGAAAATGATATACTAGCAAAGTAAAAAAATTTTTAAATAAAAGGTAGGAATTATCTTATGAGTAAAAATCGTAGTTGTGGGTGCTAACCACGCTGGAACTGCATGTATCAACACAATGTTGGACAATTTTGGAAACGAAAAATGAAATCGTTGTATTTGACCAAAACTCAAATATTTCATTCCTTGGATGCGGAATGGCTCTTTGGATCGGTGAGCAAATCGATGGTGCTGAAGGATTGTTCTACTCAGATAAAGAAAAATTGGAAGCAAAAGGTGCTAAAGTTTACATGAACTCACCAGTTCTTTCAATTGACTATGACAACAAAGTTGTTACTGCAGAAGTTGAAGGAAAAGAACACAAAGAATCATACGATAAGTTGATCTTCGCTACTGGTTCTACACCAATCTTGCCACCAATCGAAGGTGTTGAAATTGTTAAAAGGAAACCGTGAATTCAAGACAACTCTTGAAAATGTTCAATTCGTTAAATTGTACCAAAAATGCTGAAGAAGTTATCAACAAACTTGCTGATAAGAGCCAACACCTTGAGCGTATTGCTGTAGTTGGTGGTGGATACATCGGTGTTGAACTTGCTGAAGCTTTCGAACGTCTTGGAAAAAGAAGTTATACTTGTTGATATCGTTGATACTGTATTGAACGGATATTATGACAAAGACTTCACACAAATGATGGCTAAAAAAACTTGGAAGACCACAACATCCGCTTGGCACTTGGTCAAACTGTAAAAAGCTATCGAAGGTGATGGTAAAGTTGAACGCTTGGTAACTGACAAAGAAACATTTGACGTTGATATGGTTGTTCTTGCAGTTGGTTTCCGTCCAAACACTGCTCTTGCTGACGGTAAGATCGAACTCTTCCGTAACGGTGCTTTCCTTGTTGACAAGAAACAAGAAACATCTATCCCAGGTGTATACGCTGTTGGTGACTGTGCGACTGTTTATGACAACGCTCGTAAAGACACTAGCTACATCGCACTTGCTTCAAACGCTGTTCGTACTGGTATTGTTGGTGCTTACAACGCTTGTGGACATGAACTTGAAGGAATCGGTGTTCAAGGATCAAATGGTATCTCAATCTATGGTCTCCACATGGTTTCAACTGGTTTGACACTTGAAAAAGCTAAAGCTGCTGGTTACAATGCAACTGAAACTGGATTTAACGACCTTCAAAAACCAGAATTTATGAAGCATGACAACCATGAAGTAGCTATCAAGATCGTCTTTGATAAAGACAGCCGTGAAATCCTTGGTGCTCAAATGGTATCTCGCGATTCAGCAATCGGTATGGCTATCCACATGTTCTCACTTGCTATCCAAGAACATGTTACAATTGATAAATTGGCATTGACTGACCTATTCTTCTTGCCACACTTTAACAAACCATACAACTACATCACAATGGCAGCATTGTCAGCTGAAAAATAGTATCTATTAAAACAGAAGAGCATGCTCTTCTGTTTTTTTGTATATTGAAATAAAAAAGCAATCCTGTAATGGGATTGCTTTTCAGTTCAAATTGCTAGTTTACCTAGGATCAAATGTAAAACCTTCCCCTAGGATTTCATGGGCTTCAGTGATAGTAATAAAGGCCATAGGATCAATGCTGTGAATCATCTCTTTCATCTTAACCATCTCATTTCTAGCTACGATACAATAGACAATCTTTAAATCGTTTTTACTGTAGTAGCCTTGACCTGAAATAAAAGTAACACCACGTCCCAGCTCGTCATTAATTTTATCAGCTAGTTCCATTGGCTTTTGAGTGATGATCATGAAGCCTTTACCAGCATAACCTCCTTCTCCAATCAAATCGATTACTCGAGATACGATAAAGTCGAATAAGAGGGTATAAGTTACTAGACGGAGATCTTGAAAAATAATTAAAATCAACATCAGGATTAGGAAGTCTAATCCAAAGAGTAATTTACCGACTGAAATATTGGTATATTTATTAAGGATTCGAGCAACGATGTCAGTTCCACCTGTAGTTCCACCAGCGTTGAAAATAATTCCTAATCCAACACCTAGGAGTACTCCTGAGACTAAGGCTACGATAACTAAATCACCTTCAAGATTAAACTGAAGAGGAATCTTCTCAAAGATAGCCAGCCAGACGGATACTGAGATGGTTCCCAGGAGACTCGAATATAGAGTCTTTGCTCCAAAAATTTTCCAAGCGAGAATAAAGAGCGGGATGTTAATGATGATGTTCATCAATGAGATAGGGATATTAAAGAGATAGTAGGTAATTAAGGTAATCCCTGTGGCTCCACCTTCAAATAAATGATGTGGGACTACAAAATATGTAAGTCCGAAGGCAAATATAGCAGCACCTAGTATGATAGTCATGATGGACTTAATATGGTTATACATTCAGAGAAAGACCTCCTTTCTGTAGTACTAAAAATTGTAGCATGGAAGCTTAGCTAAATTTCATGGATTGGATTTTATCTGGATCTGGCGTGACTCGGAGAGTTTTTTGTCCTGTATAAGTAACGAAACCAGGTTTTCCACCAGTTGGCTTATTTAGTTTTTTTACCTGAATCATATCAACTTGTACTAAATTAGATAAGCGACCTTTTGAGTAGTAGGCTGCAAGTTCTGCTGCATCCGTCTTGACCTCGTCAGATGGGTCGAGATTTCCTGAGATGACGACATGACTTCCAGGAATGTCTTTAGCGTGGAACCAAAGCTCATCTTTTCGGGCCATTTTAAAGGTTAATTCATCATTCTGGAGGTTATTTCGACCAACATAGATGATAGTCTTGCCATCACTAGCAAGATATTTTTCAGGTTTTTTCCGCTTATGAAGTTTCTCACGTTGGCGTCTTCTGATGAAGCCTGTTTCAATCAACTCCTCACGAATCTCAGCGATTTCATCCAATCCAGCTTGATTAAGAACTGTCTCAACACTTTCCAGATAGAGAATGGTTGACTTGGTTTCTTCTATCAGTTCTGTCAAATATTTAACAGCTTCTTTGAGTTTCTGGTAGCGTTTGAAGTAGCGTTGGGCATTCTGGTTGGGAGTCAAGGCCTTATCAAGCGCGATTGTAACTGGTTGATTAGTGTAATAATTATCCAAAACCACCTGATCTTGGTCATTTGGAACTTGATGAAGAAAAGTCGTTAGTAACTCGCCTTTTTGTCGGAATTCCTCAGCATTTTCGGTAGCAAGCAGTTCTTTTTCTTGTTTCTTAAGCTTTTGACGATTTTTTTGCAGTTCATTTTCAACTCGGCGAATGAGTTCGCTAGCCTGTTGTTTGACACGGTCGCGTTCTGCTTTGTCTTTGTAGTAGGTATCCAGAAGATCAGAAAGACTCGTAAAAGGCTCTCCTACACTATTTTCGAAGAGAATTGGACTGAAGGAAGTCTCCGTAAGGTAAGGATTTGTTTCTTGAGAGAAAAAGTTACGGAAGGTATTTAGTTTATCATCAAGGAGTATTTTCTCCAATTCCATAGCCGTATCACGTCCCAATCCTTGGAAAAGATGTTGAAGATTCTTTGTAGTTAATTCTTGAGTTTGGAGAATTTCAAATAGTTTTTCATTCTTGATGGTAAAGGGATTAAAGGCATCAGTGCTTGGAGGAGCGATGTAAGTAGCTCCTGGTAATAAGGTCCTATAGCTATTTTGAGAAAAACCAATGTGTTTGATAACTTCGAGGATTTTTTGCTCAGTTTTGTCTACCAAGAGAATATTGCTATGTTTTCCCATAATCTCAATGATGAGTGTTGCCTGGATATGATCTCCAATTTCATTTTTGTTAGAAACTGTGATTTCCACGATACGATCATTGTCAATTTGTTGGATAGATTCAATGACAGCACCTTGAAGATACTTCCTTAAAACCATAATAAAGGTTGATGGCTGTGCAGGGTTTTCAAAAGTTGATTCAGTTAATTGAATACGACCAAAAACTGGATGGGCAGAAAGGAGCAAACGATGACTTTTACGATTGCTTCGAATTTGCAAGACCAGTTCCTGCTCAAAGGGTTGATTAATTTTCTGGATACGACCATTTACTAATTCTGTCCGTAATTCCTCAACCATGTGTTGTAAAAAAAATCCGTCAAATGACATGGTTCTCTCCTCGTGATTGTATTACATAGTATTATATCAAAAAGGTAGAATAAAATCATAGAAATATGGTATAATAAAGCCAAGTAAAGAGAATCGAGAAACACATGTTTATTGAAATAGTAGATGAAACTGGAAAAGTTTCAAACGAAATTCTACAACAGACTCAAGAAATTTTAGAGTTTGCTGCCAAAAAGTTAGGAAAAGAAGACAAGGAGATGGCAGTTACTTTTGTGACGAATGAGCGGAGTCATGAACTCAATTTAGAGTATCGAGATACAGATCGTCCAACTGATGTCATCAGTCTTGAATACAAGCCCGAGTTAGAGATTTCTTTTGATGAGGAAGATTTAGCAGAGAATCCTGACTTGTCAGAAATGCTGTCAGAATTTGATGCCTATATCGGTGAACTATTCATCTCTATTGATAAAGCGCATGAGCAAGCTGAAGAATACGGTCATAGTTTTGAACGTGAGATGGGCTTCTTAGCAGTTCACGGCTTTTTACATATTAACGGTTATGATCACTACACTCCGGAAGAAGAAGCGGAGATGTTCGGTTTACAGGAAGAAATTTTGACTGCCTATGGACTCACAAGACAATAAAAGAAAATGGAAAAACCGTGACCTAATCACAAGTTTGGAATTTGCTTTTACAGGGATTTTGACAGCGATTAAGGAAGAACGCAATATGAGAAAACATGCAGTGACGGCTTTGGCGGTTATCCTTGCAGGTTTTGTTTTTCAGGTGTCTCGAATCGAATGGCTTTTTCTACTTCTAAGCATTTTCTTAGTGGTAGCATTTGAGATACTTAACTCAGCTATCGAAAATGTTGTGGATTTGGCTAGTCATTATCACTTCGATATGCTGGCAAAGAAGGCTAAGGACATGGCGGCTGGTGCCGTGCTTGTAGTCTCACTTTTTGCCGCTTTGACAGGTGCGCTTATCTTTCTCCCACGGATTTGGGATTTATTATTTTAACAGTAAGAGGAAATTATGACATTTAAATCAGGCTTTGTAGCCATTTTAGGACGTCCCAATGTTGGGAAGTCAACTTTTTTGAATCACGTCATGGGGCAAAAAATTGCCATTATGAGTGATAAGGCGCAAACAACGCGTAATAAAATTATGGGAATTTATACCACTGATAAAGAACAAATTGTCTTTATCGATACTCCAGGGATTCACAAGCCTAAAACTGCCCTCGGAGATTTTATGGTAGAGTCAGCATATAGCACCCTTCGTGAAGTGGATACCGTGCTTTTTATGGTTCCTGCAGATGAGCCACGTGGTAAGGGTGACGATATGATTATCGAACGTCTTAAAGCTGCAAAAGTTCCCGTAATTTTAGTAGTTAATAAAATTGATAAGGTTCATCCGGATCAACTTTTGGCACAAATCGATGATTTCCGTAATCAAATGGACTTCAAAGAGATTGTACCAATCTCAGCTCTTCAGGGAAATAATGTATCACATTTAGTAGATATCTTAAGTGAGAATTTAGAAGAAGGTTTTCAATATTTCCCAGCTGATCAAATTACAGACCACCCAGAGCGCTTCTTGGTTTCAGAAATGATTCGTGAGAAAGTTCTTCACTTAACTCGTGAGGAAATCCCGCATTCTGTTGCAGTTGTGGTGGACTCTATGAAGCGTGATGAGGAGACGGACAAGGTTCATATTCGAGCAACCATCATGGTTGAACGTGACAGCCAAAAGGGTATCGTTATTGGAAAAGGTGGCGCCATGCTCAAGAAGATCGGAACCCTTGCGAGGAAGGATATCGAGCTCATGCTAGGGGATAAAGTCTTCTTAGAAACTTGGGTAAAGGTCAAGAAAAACTGGCGTGATAAAAAGCTAGATCTTGCTGACTTTGGCTATAATGAGAAAGAATATTAAGTAGAGGTGGGCTCATGCCTGCTTCTTGTTTTTACAGAAGGAGGATGTATGCCTGAATTACCTGAGGTTGAAACGGTTCGCCGTGGTCTAGAAAAATTGATTCTTGGAAAAAAGATTTCTAGCATAGAGATCCATTATCCAAAAATGATCAAGACAGATTTGGGCGAGTTTCGAAAGGAAGTGCCTGGCCAAGTAATTGAGTCAATAGGACGTCGTGGTAAATATCTACTTTTCTATTTATCCGACAAAGTTCTAATCTCTCATTTGAGAATGGAAGGCAAGTATTTTTATTACCCAGACCAAGTTCCAGAACGTAAACACGCCCATATTTTGATTCATTTTGAGGATGGGGGTACCTTGGTATATGAGGATGTCAGAAAGTTTGGGACTATGGAACTGTTAGCACCTGAGCTTTTGGAATCCTACTTTATCTCTAAGAAGTTGGGTCCAGAACCTACCAAGAAAGACTTTGATTTACTAACCTTTGAAAAAGCTCTTAAGAAATCTAAAAAGCCAATTAAAACTCACTTGTTAGATCAAACTCTAGTGGTAGGTTTGGGAAATATTTATGTGGACGAGGTTCTTTGGAGAGCTAAAGTTTACCCGGCTAAATCTTCACAAACCATAACAAAAAAAGAAGCAAGAGCTATTCACGAACAAACCATAAGCGTTTGGAGCAAGCTGTTGATAAGGGTGGCTCTACCATTAGAAGTTATACCAATGCCTTTGGTGAGAATGGTACTATGCAAGAATTACACCAAGTTTATGATAAGGCCGGCTTAGCTTGTTCACGATGTGGATCCATCATCGAAAAAATTCAACTAGGTGGACGTGGAACGCATTTTTGCCCACAATGTCAAAGGAGAAGTTGATGGGAAAAATCATTGGAATTACAGGGGGCATATCTTCTGGCAAATCAACAGTGACAAATTTTTTACGTCAAAGAGGCTTTCAAGTAGTCGATGCTGATGCACTTGTACATCAGCTTCAAGCTCCGGGTGGTCGACTCTATAATATTTTAGTGGAGCATTTTGGCAACCAGGTTGTTTTAAAAAATGGACAACTAAACCGCCCTCTACTAGCTAGTCTGATTTTTTCTAATCCTAAAGAACAAGAATGGTCCAAAGAAACTCAAGGTCAAGTTATTCTTGAGGAATTAGCTTCTTTGAGAAACCGATTAGCCAAGACAGAGAAGCTTTTCTTTATGGATATTCCTCTCTTATTTGAACAGGGTTATGAGTCTTGGTTTGATGAGACTTGGTTGGTCTATGTTGATAGAGATACACAGATTGAACGTTTAATGAAACGCGACAGTTTAACAATAGAAGCTGCTGAAGTAAGACTTGCATCTCAGTGGCCCCTAGATAAAAAGAAAAAACTTGCGACTCACACTATTGATAATAGTGGAAGTCTTGATCAACTATTGAGTCAAATCATTTCTCTACTAGAGAGAGGTGAGTTCTATGAAAGAGATTAATTGGAAAAATGATCTTTGTATAGCTTGGATTGGTTGTTTCTTGACAGGAGCTTGTGTATCCTTGGTTCTCCCTTTTATGCCAATTTTTGTTGAAGAATTAGGAGTTGAACCAAGTCAGGTCACTTTCTATTCAGGGATAGCTATTTCAATCTCTGCTGTTTCGGCTGCTTTTATATCACCTATTTGGGGGATTTTAGCAGACAAATATGGCCGTAAACCTATGATGATTAGAGCAGGGATTGCTATGACTATTACTATGGGAGGCTTAGCCTTTGTACCAAATATCTTTTGGCTTTTAGTCTTACGTTTTTTGAATGGAGTATTTACTGGATACGTACCAAATGCAACTGCCTTAATAGCCAGTCAAGTTCCAAAGGATAAGTCGGGTTATGCTCTGGGAACAATAACATCTGGAGTTTTAGCAGGAACACTTTCAGGCCCTTTTGTTGGAGGTTTGATTGCAGAAGTATTTGGGATTCGAAATGCCTTTTTAATGGTTGGGGCTCTGGTATCTTTAGCTGCTATCTTGACTATATTCTTTATCAAGGAAGATTTTCAGCCTGTAACCAAAGAATCTGCAATTCCAACAAAATATTTGTATGCTAGTCTAAAGTATCCTTATCTTTTATTTAACTTATTTGCAACAAGTTTTGTCATTCAATTTGCAGCTCAATCTATCGGGCCTATTCTCGCTCTCTATGTTCGAGAACTAGGGCAGAAGGAGAATCTTCTCTTTGTCTCTGGTGTAATAGTTTCTAGCATGGGTTTATCGAGTATGATGAGTGCAGGTATTATGGGACGATTGGGAGATAAGGTTGGCAATCATCGACTTCTGATCTTAGCTCAAGTCTATTCAGCTGTAATATATGTACTTTGTGCCAATGCTACAAGTCCATTTGAATTAGGAGTTTATCGCTTTCTATTCGGTCTAGGAACAGGTGCCTTAGTTCCTGGTATCAATGCTATTCTTAGTAAAATGGCTCCAAAATCTGCTATTTCGAGAATATTTGCTTTCAACCAAGTATTTTTTTACCTAGGAGGTGTGATTGGTCCTCTAGCAGGTTCTTTAGTCGCAAATCAATTTGGTTATAAGTCTGTTTTTTACGCAACAGCAGCCTGTGTTGCTTTGAGTTGTATTTTTAACCTTATCCAATTTAGAACATTATTAAAAGTGAAGGAAATCTAGTGCGCGTAAAAATTAATCTTAAAGTGCTCTTCTTGTGGTAGCATCAATTATCTAACAAGTAAAAACTCAAAAACTCATCCATACAAGATAGAAGTCTTAAAATATTGTCCAAAGGAAAGAAAAGTTACTTTACATCTTGAATCTAAATAGCTTTTATGGTAAAATGATAAGGATTTTAAGGAGTTTGATATGTATAACCTATTATTAACCATTTTATTAGTATTATCTGTTGTGATTGTAATTGCGATTTTTATGCAACCAACTAAAAACCAATCTAGCAATGTATTTGATGCCAGTGCAGGTGATTTGTTTGAACGTAGCAAAGCGCGCGGTTTTGAAGCTGTGATGCAACGTTTGACAGGAATTTTAGTCTTTTTCTGGCTAGCCATTGCCTTAGCATTGACGATATTATCAAGTAGATAAGAAAATAATGGGCGAGACTAGGTCTTAGCCTATTTTTGTTTTTAAAGACATAAGGTTTTACACCAAAAGAAAAATTTATAAATCTAGAAAGAAAACATGAAAGATAAAATAAAAGAATATTTAAAAGAGAAGGGACGTGTCACAGTTAATGACCTAGCCCAAGCTCTAGGAAAGGATGGATCCAAGGATTTTCGTGAGTTAATCAAAACCCTTTCCTTGATGGAACGTAAGCATCAGATTCGCTTTGAAGAAGATGGTAGTCTAACCCTGGACCAGAAGAAGAAGCATGAGATTACCCTCAAGGGGATTTTTCATGCCCATAAAAATGGCTTCGGTTTTGTTAGTCTGGAAGGCGAGGAAGATGACCTTTTTGTAGGAAAAAATGATGTTAACTATGCCATTGATGGCGATACAGTTGAAATTGTAATCAAGAAGGTTGCAGATAGACAGAAAGGAACAGCTGCTGAAGCTAAGATTATTGATATTTTTAGAACACAGTTTGACGACGGTTGTTGGTCAAATCGTTCTTGATGAGGAAAAAAACCAAAGTATGCGGGTTATATCCGTTCAAAAAATCAAAAAATTAGCCAACCAATCTACGTTAAAAAGCCAGCTATTCAATTGGAAGGGACTGAAGTTCTCAAGGTCTTTATTGATAAGTACCCAAGTAAGAAACACGATTTCTTTGTGGCTAGTGTATTAGATGTGGTTGGGCATTCAACAGATGCAGGGATTGATGTCCTTGAGGTCTTGGAGTCAATGGACATTGTCTCCGAGTTTCAGAGGCTGTTCTTAAAAGAAGCAGAAAAGAGTTCCGGATGCACCATCAGAGAAGGATATGGAAGGTCGTCTGGACTTAAGAGATGAAATTACCTTTACCATTGATGGAGCTGATGCCAAGGACTTGGATGATGCTGTTCATATCAAACCACTGAAGAATGGCAATATTGAACTAGGTGTTCACATCGCAGATGTTTCTTACTACGTAACAGAGGGATCTGCCCTTGATAAGGAAGCTCTCAATCGTGCGACCTCTGTTTATGTAACAGACCGAGTGGTTCCAATGCTTCCAGAACGTCTGTCAAACGGTATCTGTTCCCTTAACCCTCAAGTGGACCGCTTGACTCAATCTGCTATTATGGAGATTGATAAAAATGGTCGTGTTCGTAATTATACGATTACTCAGACTGTTATCAAGACAAGTTTCCGTATGACCTATAGTGATGTCAATGACATCCTAGCAGGTGATGAGGAGAAGAGACAAGAGTATAAGAAAATCATTCCTAGTATCGAGTTAATGGCTAAGCTCCATGAGACTTTGGAAAGTATGAGAATCAAGCGTGGTGCTTTAAATTTTGATACCAATGAAGCTAAGATTTTAGTCGATACAAAAGGGAAACCAGTTGATATTGTTCTTCGTCAACGTGGTGTCGCTGAACGTATGATTGAGTCTTTTATGTTGATTGCTAACGAAACAGTTGCCGAGCACTTTAGCAAGCTGGACCTACCTTTTATCTATCGGATTCACGAGGAGCCTAAAGCTGAAAAAGTTCAGAAATTTATTGATTACGCTTCAAGTTTGGATTACGAATCTATGGGACTGCCAGTGAGATAAGCCAGGAAGCCCTTCAAGACATCATGCGTGCTGTTGAAGGCGAGCCATATGCGGATGTATTGTCCATGATGCTTCTGCGTTCGATGCAGCAGGCTCGTTATTCTGAGCATAATCACGGTCACTATGGATTAGCTGCAGATTACTACACTCACTTTACCAGCCCAATTCGTCGTTATCCTGACCTTCTTGTTCATCGTATGATTCGTGACTATGGACGTTCTAAGGATGTAGCAGATCATTTTGAACAGGTCATTCCTGAGATTGCCACCCAGTCTTCCAACCGTGAGCGCCGTGCTATCGAGGCAGAGCGTGAAGTCGAAGCTATGAAAAAAGCTGAGTACATGGAAGAGTATGTTGGCGAAGAGTATGATGCAGTTGTTTCAAGTATCGTTAAATTTGGTCTTTTTGTTGAGTTGCCAAATACAGTCGAAGGCTTGATTCACATCACAAATCTGCCTGAGTTTTATCATTTTAACGAACGTGATTTGACTCTTCGTGGGGATAAATCAGGTATTACCTTCCGAGTAGGGCAACAGATCCGTATCCGAGTTGAGAGAGCGGATAAAATGACGGGTGAGATTGATTTCTCCTTTATCCCAAGTGAATTTGATGTCATTGACAAAGGTTTGAAACAGTCTGGTCGTAAGGATAGAGGTCGTCGTTCAGAAAAGAAAGAAAACAAGAGAAAAGTTGGTCGCTTAGGTGATAAGCGCAAGCATTCTCCAAAAGACAAGAAGAAAAAGAGCGAGAAACCTTTTTATAAGGAAGTAGCAAAGAAAGGAGCTAAGCATGGCAAAGGGCGAGGGAAAGGTCGTCGCGCAAAATAAAAAGGCGCATCACGATTATACAATCGTAGATACCCTAGAAGCAGGAATGGTCCTGACAGGAACTGAAATCAAGAGTGTTCGAGCAGCCCGCATCAATCTGAAAGATGGGTTTGCCCAGGTTAAGAATGGGGAAGTTTGGCTGAGTAATGTCCATATCGCTCCGTATGAAGAGGGCAATATCTGGAATCAGGAACCCGAACGTCGTCGTAAACTTCTCCTTCATAAAAAACAAATCCAGAAATTAGAACAAGAAACCAAAGGGACAGGGATGACCTTGGTTCCTCTTAAAGTTTATATCAAAGATGGTTACGCCAAGTTACTTTTAGGACTTGCAAAAGGGAAACATGATTACGATAAACGTGAGTCTATCAAACGCCGCGAGCAAGATCGTGATATTGCGCGTGTCATGAAAGCTGTTAACCATAGATAGAAAGAGTGAAGAATATGGAAAAACTAGTTGCCTACAAACGCATGCCTGTTTGGAATAAAGACACCATGCCAGAAGCTGTTCAAAGAAAACACAATACTAAGGTCGGAACCTGGGGCAAGATTACCGTATTAAAAGGGACTCTTAAGTTTATTGAGTTGACTGAAGACGGGGAAATTATAGCTGAGCACCTCTTTGAAGCGGGTGCCAATAATCCCATGGCTCAGCCTCAAGCCTGGCACCGTGTAGAGGCCGCAACAGACGATGTGGAATGGTACTTGGAATTTTATTGTAAAGCAGAGGATTATTTCCCTAAGAAATACAATACTAATCCAGTTCATTCGGAAGTTTTAGAAGCTATGGATACAGTAAACCATGTAAGGCACTAGACCTAGGATGTGGTCAAGGAAGAAATGCACTTTTTCTAGCTCAACATGGATTTGATGTCACAGCTGTAGATCAAAATGAGCTATCTCTTGAAATCTTGCAAAGCATTGTGGAGCAAGAAGATTTAGAAATGCCTGTCGGTATCTACGATATCAATTCAGCTAGCATTGGACAAACTTATGATTTTATCGTATCAACGGTTGTTCTGATGTTTTTACAAGCAGATCGCATTCCAGCTATCATTCAAAACATGCAGGAACAAACCTCAATTGGAGGTTACAATTTGATAGTATGTGCCATGGACACGGAGGATTATCCTTGCTTAGTGAACTTCCCATTTACCTTTAAAGAGGGGGAATTAGCAGATTACTACCAGGACTGGGAATTAGTGAAGTACAATGAAAATCCTGGCCATCTCCACCGTCGTGATGAAAACGGAAATCGTATCCAACTACGCTTTGCGACTATGTTGGCAAAAAAAGTAAAATAAATATTAAGTGAGTAGATAATAGATATTATCTACTCATTTTTCTTAATGTAAAGTTTGAGGTCTTATAATCCTATTTATGCTATACTAGAAGTGGATAAGATTACTTAAACTAGTAGATAGAATTTGGATGTATGCATTGATAAGCAAGGGATTTTCTATAGTCGGAGGTATGCTATGACTAGTCTTTTGGTAGAACTTTACGATAGACATGTTTTGGAAAAGAATGTCTATCAAGCCTATATCAGTAATAGTGATGAGCTCCTTTTCCTATCTTTGGACAAGATAGATAATGATAAGAAATTCTCCCTTCGGCAATTTATTTTGGATCAAGTAGCTCATGTCAAGAGAGTAACTTTTCGTCAGGTTCCTTAGAGCAACTGGAGGCTCAGTTAGATTTTAGTTTGCCTAACTATGACCAGGTTCTTATTGATGTTTTTGGTGGAGACTCTCTATTAGCAATATCACTCTACCAATATGGCTTAAGTCGAAATCTACCCATAGTCGCTATGGATATTGAGAAGGGTAAGCAGTACAAGTGGCGAGCCGGTAAATTATTTAAGGAAGATTTAGATATTCCTACTCTGACAATCCAAGAGTTAATAGCCCTTCGTGGTGGCAAGTTGCTCAAATCAAAAAGACCAATATTTAGCCAGCAACAGGTTGTAGCTATAAAAAAATTAGCGAAACTTGCTATTGCTGACCCTAGTCACTGGTACCAAGTAACTCAATTTTTCTCCTTAGCAAAAACAAATGACCTACATGCAGAAACAGAAAAAACACTAGCAAACAATGGTAAATCTTACGCCTACCCAAAGACACTAATTCCCTTGCTGCAAGAGGCAGGAATGCTTCAAGTGAAGTTGGAGAATAAAAAGAAAGTTGTCTATACATTTCCTAATCAAGAGGCTCAGATTTTCTGCCGAAGCAAGGGTCATGTTTTAGAGTTGTATCTCTATCTCTTGGCACTTGAATCTCAATTGTTTGATGAATGTATGGTTGGTGGAGAAATAGATTGGAATGGGATTTTCCCAGAAGCTGACAATGTTCAAAATGAGATTGATGTTATCTTGCGTAAGGGCCGGTCCATCGTTTTTATTTCCTGTAAAATGACCGACTTAGCAGTAGAGGCAATTAATGAACTGGAGGTTTATGCTAATCACTTCGCAGGAGAAACTTGTCATAAACTCATTGTTTGTACAGGAAAGGTCAATCCTGTTTATGCAAATCGTTGTCAGGAGTATGGAATTTTGGTGATTCGAAGTGAACAGATACCTAATATCATCCCTATGTTGACAAAATATACAAAAAAACAAAAAGGTAAATAATTCTACCAAAGAAAGACCGGTATTGCCGGTCTTTTTTTCTTTCTATTTCGAATAAAGTAGAAAAGGAGGAGACTATGTTTGTAGCGAGAGATGCCAAAGGCCACTTAGTAAACGCCCTAGAGGATGAATTGAATAGGCAGACTTATACCTGTCTCGCATGCGGAGGTGGACTTCGTTTGCGTAAAGGAAAGGTTGTACGGAGTCATTTTGCTCACAAATCCTTAAAAGACTGTTCCTATTATTTCGAAAATGAAAGTCCAGAACACCTTGGCAATAAAGAAGCCCTCTATCATTGGGCTAAGAAGGATAGTACGGTTGCCCTAGAGTTTCCCATAGCAGAGATTCAACAGATAGCAGATATTTTGGTAAATGAAAAGCTAGCACTTGAAGTTCAATGTAGTCCCTTACCTCAGAAAATGTTAAGAGCTAGAAGTCAGGGTTACAGAAGTCTAGGATATCAAGTTCTCTGGCTACTAGGAACAAAACTTTGGTTAAAAGATAGGCTGACAAATCTACAAAGAGATTTTCTCTATTTTAGCCAAAATCTAGGATTTTATGTCTGGGAAATAGATCAGAAAAACAAGTTTTAAGACTTAAGTATCTCCTTCATCAAGATTTACGAGCAAGATTACATTATCAAGTCAAGGAATTTCCTTTTGGAAAGGGCAAACTTTTGGACATATTACGAAGTCCTTACCAAAAACAAGGATTAACCACTTTTACGGTTAAGCAAGATCCAAGTATTTGTCACTACATTCGCCAACAACTCTACTATCAAAATCCCTATTGGATGAATAAACAGGCTCAGGCCTATCAGCAAGGCCAAAACATCCTCAACTATGAATTAAAGGATTGGTACCCGCAGATTAGACCTATCGAAAAAGCAGATTTTTGTCAGATTGACCAGAATTTGAGTGCCTATTATAAAGAGTTTTTGGCCTTTTATCACAAGCATCCTCAAAATAATAAACAAAACCTTTACCCGCCAGCATTTTATCACCAATATTTCTCAAAAAATATGGTAAAATAGAAAGGATGGAGGTATCTTATGGTATTACAAAGAAATGAAATTAATGAAAAAGATACATGGGATCTATCAACGATCTATGAAACTGACCAAGCTTGGGAAAAAGAACTTGAACTTTTAAGCCAGGCTACCAAAGAATCAGCTAGTTCTGAAGGCCATCTATTAGATAGTGCTACGAGCTTACTTGAAATTACTGAGCTTTATCTAGATTTGAATCGTCGTCTAGAAAAACTTTATGTTTATGCTCATATGAAAAATGACCAAGACACACGCGAAGCTAAGTATCAAGAATACTACGCAAAGGCTATGACTTTGTCTAGCCAACTCGACCAAGTATTCTCTTTTTATGAGCCAGAGTTTATGGAGATTACTGAGGAACAGTATCATGCATTTTTAGAAGCTGAGCCAAAACTTCAAGTCTACAAACACTTTTTTGACAAACTCTTGCAAAATAAGAATCATGTACTTTCTCAACGTGAAGAAGAACTACTTGCTGGAGCTGGAGAGATTTTTTTGGTTCGGCTAGTGAGACTTTTTGCAATCTTGGACAATGCTGATATTAGCTTCCCTTATGTACTAGATGATGAAGGAAATGAAGTACAACTCTCTCACGGGACATACATTCGTTTGATGGAGTCAAAAAATCGTGAAGTTCGCCGTGGTGCTTATGAAGCTCTATATGCGACTTACGAGCAATTCCAGCATACATATGCTAAGACTTTGCAAACAAATGTCAAGGTACAAAACTACCGTGCTAAAGTCCGTAACTATCAGAGCGCTCGTCAGGCTGCGCTAGATGCAAACTTTGTCCCAGAAAGTGTTTATGATAATTTGGTGACTGCAGTTCGTAAGCATTTACCACTTTTACACCGTTATCTAGCCCTTCGTTCAAAGATTTTAGGGATTTCAGACCTTAAAATGTACGATGTCTATACACTCATTGTCTTCAGTAGAATACAGCTTTACTTATGAGGAAGCCTTGAAGAAGGCAGAGGAAGCTTTGGCTGTTCTTGGTGACGATTACTTGAGTCGTGTTAAACGTGCCTTTAGTGAGCGTTGGATCGATGTTTATGAAAACCAAGGCAAGCGTTCAGGTGCCTATTCAGGTGGTTCTTATGACACCAATGCTTTCATGCTCCTTAACTGGCAGGATAATCTCGATAATCTCTTTACTCTTGTACACGAGACTGGGGCACAGTATGCACTCAAGCTATACCCGTGAAACACAGCCTTATGTTTATGGAGATTACTCAATTTTCTTAGCAGAGATTGCTTCAACAACTAACGAAAATATCCTAACTGAAAAATTATTGGAAGAAGTTCAAGATGACGCAACACGCTTTGCTATTCTAAACAACTTCTTGGATGGTTTCCGTGGAACAGTGTTCCACAAACTCAATTCGCTGAGTTTGAACATGCCATTCACCAAGCCGATCAAAATGGTGAAGTCTTGACAAGCGAATTCTTAAACAATCTCTATGCTGACTTGAACCAAGAGTACTATGGACTTAACAAGGAAGACAATCCTCAAATTCAATACGAATGGGCACGCATTCCTCATTTCTACTACAACTACTATGTGTATCAGTATTCAACAGGATTTGCAGCAGCTTCAGCCTTAGCTGAAAAGATTGTCCACGGTAGTCAAGAAGACCGTGACCGTTATATCGATTACCTTAAAGCAGGTAAGTCGGATTATCCACTCAATGTCATGAGAAAAGCTGGTGTTGACATGGAGAAGGAAGATTACCTCAACGATGCATTTGCTGTCTTTGAGCGTCGATTGAATGAGTTTGAAGCCCTCGTCGAAAAATTAGGATTGGCATAAGATGGTAGAATCTTATAGTAAAAATGCCAACCATAACATGCGTCGACCAGTTGTCAAAGAAGAAATCGTAGACTTTATGCGCCAGCGTCAAAAGCAGGTGACAGGTTCCTTAAAAGAGCTAGAAAATTTTGCTCGTAAGGAAAATATTCCCATTATTCCCCATGAAACGGTTGCTTATTTCCGTTTTCTCATGGAGACTATGCAACCAAAAAATATTTTAGAGATTGGGACGGCAATTGGTTTTTCAGCCCTCTTGATGGCTGAACACGCGCCTGAAGCTAAAATCACGACTATAGATCGTAATCCAGAAATGATTGGTTTTGCCAAGGAGAATTTTGATCGCTTGATAGTCGCAAGCAGATTACCCTTTTAGAAGGCGATGCTGTAGATGTTTTATCGACCTTAACAGAGTCCTACGACTTTGTATTTATGGACTCAGCCAAGTCTAAGTATATCGTCTTTCTACCAGAAATCTTTAAACATCTGGATGTTGGAGGAGTGGTTGTTTTGGATGATATTTTCCAAGGTGGAGACATTGCTAAGGATATTATGGAAGTCCGTAGAGGTCAACGAACCATCTATCGAGGTTTACAACGACTTTTTGATGCAACTCTAGACAATCCTGGTATTACCGCGACATTAGTTCCACTCGGAGACGGTATTCTCATGCTGAGAAAAAATGTGAAAAATGTAAGTTTACCTGAAATGGAATAATTTTAAAAAATCGTATAATCCTTCTGTATCAAAAACAGGAGGATTTTTATGTTTCAAACCACCATCAATATAGGCTATGCTCGCGTTTCTACCCACAAGCAAGACCTGGGCTTGGAGGTGCAAATGGAGGCTCAAGCACTGCGACCAGCTCTTTATCGAACGTGAATCTGGTTCAAACAATGCACGTCCAGAACTCGAAAAAGCCTTAAAAATTGGCTTCGGACCTTTCGCAGGATGGTAAGCAGGTCACTTTTACTATCTATAAGTTAGATCGCCTGACTCGCTCCATGTTCAAATTACTAGAACTGATTGAACAATTTAATGCTTCGGATATTCAGCTAGTCAGTTTACATGAAAAACTGGAAACTGACTCACTCATTGGTAGGTTACTTTGTGTCATTTTAGGATTTGTAGCAGAAAGTGAACTGGAAAATCTGCGATTTCGGACCCGTGAAGGTCTTCGTAAAGCCAAGGAAAATGGCGTTAAACTAGGTGCCAAGCGAATGTCAAGAGATAAGGAAGAGAGAATTATTGAGCAGTATTTAGCAGGGGAATCAAGCATCAGAACAATAGCAGAAACAGAACGAATTTCGACCTCGACCATCTATAAAGTGTTGGAACGAAACAAGGTGGCCATCAATCGTAAAAATGTTTCGCAAATTTCTTGCTAAAAACAAGATAAAATGCTACAATGAGGTCGTAAATATGTTTCGATTAACGACCGTTTGGCGAAACATTCAAAATAACAATGTGAATATTTCAGAAAATACGAATTTAACAAGGATTTGAGCCTGTGTTGGATTTGTATTTTTTTGTTTTCTAAGTGTATCGTTTAACGGTCCTTAGACGATACACCAAAACCCTTGTCGTTCAGGAGCTTGAGGTGAATTGTTCGAAGCACTAATATCAAAAAAATTAGGTTTTTGTAGTATTTACACACCTTCAAAAGTAATCTACATTCCTAAGGAGGAAATTATGAAAACAAATAAACTTGTTAAACTCGGTATCGCAACCTTTGCGGTTGCGGTGTTGGGTGTAGTGCCAGCTTTTACAGCTCAGGCAGACACACATGTGGCAGAACAGCCAAATACAGCTTCAAAATCAGTAGAAAATGGCAAACCAAGTGATTCAGAAAAACCAGAGGTTAAACCGGCTGAAGAAGTGAAACCTGAAGCTAAGTCAACAGCAAACGCAACAGAGTCTCAACCATCTGATGCCCCAAGGGAAGATGCAACCTTAAAAGAAGAAAAACATCTTCCTATCCGATATGTAATCGAACTAGATTTTAATGATATAAGGACTGGGGAGAAAGTAGAACCTACTAAAACATTGACAGGAACTGTTAACTTTGGTGAAGATTTAACAATTGATGCTCCAACATTTGAAGGCTATAGGCTTGAAAGAGGTTACTCCAAAAATTCTGAATATTAGTTATGATATACTAAATTATTATGGGGAAAAAGCTGGATCTGAATCTAGTCACGTACATTCTCCATTGAAATATACGTCGTTTACTCTCACCAAAGAGGGCGATACAATCGTGGCACATTATCGGCTTCAATATGAGACACTTCCGCTGGAAAAGCCCAATAGGAGCGAACGGACTCTTCATATTAGCTTTAGCTATACTGGAACTCCTAAACTTTGGCCCGATGGTACACTCCCACTTCATCGCAAGGCTCATTCCATTGATGATGGAAAACGAAATATAACAGTCACTATTAAGCCAGGTGAGAGTTTTACTTTACCTAAGGGTGATATAGATGGCTATATTTTGGAAGATATAACGGATTCTAGACACGAAGAGGGAAGATTTGGAGCAACTACTGGTAATCATTATAAACCTGGAGAAACTGTACCTTTACGAGAAATTCAACTTTTATCCTGCTGTTGTTGACGGTGTAGAAAGCGATCATATTTCAGTTAATTATTCTTATTATCGACCAGCGGGCTATATTGGATATGAAAAACCATCTAAACCTACGGAGAAACCAGCACCAAAAGCTGACGAAAATCAAGAGCCCATCAAATATCGTATCGATTATTTCGATGCAGATACGGGAGAGAGGCTATCTCGAGAAATTGGAGTTTTAAACCCTGGTGAAACTATCAATATCCATAAAAATATTGATGGCTATGAGGTAGTTACGAATCGTCGTTGGATGTCTGGTTATAATGTGGACTACCGGTTAATGGATAGATATTTTGGGTCTTCGTCTGGATATCGATACATGTTTCTAGAGTATAAGAAGGTAAATGCGGATGCTAAGCCTTCAGAGACTCCGAAACCAGAATTAAAACCGGAAACTAAGCCTTCAGAGACACCAAAACCAGAAGTTAAACCAGAACCAGCGCCAAAAGATGAAGAAAAGCAGGAGCCGCTCAAATACCGTATCGATTATTTCGATGCAGATACGGGAGAGGAGATATCTCGAGAATATGGAGTATTAAATCCTGGTGAAACTGTTAATATCCATAAAAATATTGATGGCTATGAGGTAGTTTCGAATGATAGCTGGATGCCTGGATATATGGTGAACTACAGGATAATGAGTAGATATTTTGGTGATAAAACGTATGAACGTTACATGTTTCTAGATTATAAGAAGGTAAAGGCGGATGCCAAACCTTCAAAAAAACCAAAACCAGCGCCAAAAGATGAAGAAAAAGCAGGAGCCGCTCAAATACCGTATCGATTATTTAGATGCAGATACGGGAGAGGAGATATCTCGAGAATATGGAGTTTTAAACCCTGGAGAAACTATTAATATCCATAAAAAATATTGATGGCTATGAGGTGGTTTCGTATTATAGCTGGATACCAGGTTATAAAAGTGGACTACCGGATAATGAATAGATATTTTTGGTTATCCGAATGAACGTTACATGTTTCTACGTTATAAGAAGGTAAATGCGGATGCCAAGCCTTCAGAGACACCAAAACCAGAAGTAAAACCGGAAACTAAACCTTCAGAAACACCAAAACCAGAAGTTAAGCCGGAAACTAAACCATCAGAGACTCCGAAACCAGAAGAAAAACCGAAACTAAACCTTCTGATACTTCAAAACCAGAAGTAAAACCAGAAACTAAACCTTCAGAGACTCCAAAACCAGAAGTAAAACCGGAACCTAAGCCTTCAGAGACACCAAAACCCTGAAGTAAAACCGAAACGAAACCATCTGAAACTCCGAAACCAGAAGTTAAGCCGGAAACGAAACCATCTGAAACTCCGAAACCAGAAGTTAAGCCGGAAACTAAACCATCAGACACACCGAAACCAGTTACACCAGCTGTTCCAGATCAACCACAACCTGCTAAGCCAGAGAAACCAGTTACTCCAAGCACAAGCCGAGTCCTTTCGAACGAAGCTGGAAGCGTTCAAGTTCGTGGCTCAGAGTCAACGCTCAAAAATGTTAGCTACATCAAGGTAGAAGAAACCAAGGCTAAATCACTTGAGACGAAAAGCTACAAGGCTTATGACATTCATTTATATGACGCAAACGGCAAGGCTATCCAGCCAAATGGCATGGTTTTAGTGACCCTTTCTGCCGACAAACCAGTTGAAAATGTCTACTATGTTGCCCCAGATGGCGCTTTGCAAGCACTTGATTTCAAGCAAGATGCAGATAAGGTGACTTTTGAAACCAACCACTTTAGTATCTATGCAATGACATTCAAAAATATCGCTGCAAATCGCAATGACAGTAGCATACAAATGCCTATTGCTGTTGTAGGTGGTGAAAATACAACAACCACAGGTCAAAATAGCAATGGAGCAGATACCACAAAAAGCGCAAGCTACACCGCTAAATACCAAGACTGAAGGTGGGTCGAAAGTCCTACCAAATACTGGAGAACAAAATTCAATTCTTGGATTTGCAGGCTTCCTCTTTGCAAGTCTTGGCTTAGCAGGTCTAACTTACAAAGGACGTCACTAAAAAATTAACACACGATAAACAAGAGAGAGTGGGACAGAAATCGGTAATTCGTTAGAATTCGATTTCGTCGTCCCACCTCCGCACAGTTGAGTAGGGCTGTAAAAGCTGATGAAATCAGCCTAGTAGAGCCCACTCAACCACTGCGTCTTGCTCGACAATCCAAAGACAAGAAGAGGCTAGGACTTTTGTCCCAGCCTCTCTTTTTGGAATAAGAAAAACTGGAATCGTAAAAAATTTAAAAGCTAGTATTTTTAGTCTTATTTAAGTTATCTGCTTTAAAAATATGGTATAATAATTGAGTCGGTCTAGAGAAATTTTCGACCGTTTTTAGGAAAAGGAGTAAACATGAAGAAAAAATTAATGGCAGGAGCCATCACATTATTGTCAGTAGCTACTTTAGCTGCATGTTCAAAGAGCTCTGAAGGAGCAGACTTAATCACTATGAAGGGTGATGTCATTACTGAGCATCAATTTTTCGAAGAAGTTAAAAATAATTCAGTTGCACAACAAGTTTTGCTCAATATGACTATTCAAAAAGTATTTGAAAAACAATACGGTTCTGAAGTCAGTGACAAAGAAGTAGAAGAAGCTGTTGCAGAAGAACAAAAGAAATACGGTGATAGCTACCAAACTGTATTGGCTCGTGCAGGCATGACACCTGAAAGTCGTAAGGCACAAATTCGAACAAGTAAATTAGTAGAATACGCTGTTAAAAAAGCTGCAGAAGCTGAATTGACTGATGAAAACTACAAAAAAGCATATGATGAGTACACTCCAGAAGTAACTGCACAGGTTATTCGTCTTGATAGTGAAGAAAAAGCTAAAGAAGTTCTGGCTAAAGCTAAAGAATCAGGAGCTGATTTTGCACAGTTAGCTAAAGACAATTCAGTAGATGAAAAAGCTAAAGAAAATGGTGGTGAAATCACATTTGACTCTGCATCGACAGAATTGCCAGATGTTGTAAAGAAAGCTGCCTTCGCTTTAGATGTTGATGGTGTATCTGATGTTATTACTGCCCCAGGGAAACAAGCTTACACTAGTAATTTCTATATTGTTAAACTAATCAAGAAATCTGAAAAATCAGCTAACTGGGAAGATTATAAAGAAAAATTAAAAACTATAATCTTGACTCAAAAACAAAATGATACTACTTTTGTTCAAGGTATCATTGGTAAAGAATTGCAAGAAGCAAATATTAAGGTTAAGGACCAAACCTTCCAAAGTATTTTCACTCAGTATATTAATAACCAAGAGACAACAACAACGACTGCAGATGAGACAACAACTGCAAGCGAAACAACTACTTCAAACTAAACTTTTAACTCTACCTTTAGGTAGAGTTTTTGATGAAGATTGAAGTACAGAAAACATGGAGTCTAAGTCAAATTAAATGTTAGGACTACTTTTGACTCAGTTTATTATATGTAGAAATTCCTTCCTTTCATGTATAAGAGTTTTTTTCTAGTCTAAAAAATGGTATAATAGCTAGTAAAACTAGAAATGATGAAAGAAAACAAGATTTTCTATAGATAGATGGTGAAGTATGAAAATTAGTAAAAGGCACCTGCTGAATTATTCCATTTTAGTGCCATATCTACTCTTGTCTATTTTAGGCTTGATAGTAGTTTATTCGACGACAAGTGCAACATTGATTGAAGAAGGTAAAAGTGCCTTTCAATTAGTTCGAAACCAAGGACTATTTTGGCTAGTCAGTTTGTTCCTTATCGCCTTGATTTATAAATTAAAATTAGGTTTTTTACGAAATGAACGCTTGATTTTTATAGTCATGTTTGCTGAGTTAATCTTACTAGCTTTGGCTCGTTTAGTTGGGATTCCAATCAATGGAGCTTATGGTTGGATTAAGGTTGGACCGGTTACGATTCAGCCTGCTGAGTACCTAAAGATTATTATTATTTGGTATCTTGCTCAACGTTTTTCTAAACAACAAGATGAAATTGGCGTATATGATTTCCAAGTTTTGACACAAAATCAGTGGTTTCCGAGAGCTTTTAACGATTGGCGTTTTGTTCTTTTGGTAATGATTGGTAGTTTGGCTATTTTCCCAGACCTGGGAAATGCAACCATTTTACTATTGGTATCTATAATAATGTATACAATTAGTGGTATTGCCCATCGCTGGTTTGGAACTATCATAGGTTTGCTAATAGGAGCGTCTACCCTATCATTGACGGCTATTAAGTTTATTGGTGTTGAGAAATTTTCTAAAATCCCTGTATTTGGTTATGTAGCAAAACGTTTTAGCGCCTTTTTCAATCCCTTTGATGATGTCGCTGGAGCTGGGCACCAATTGGCCAATTCCTATTATGCCATGGTTAATGGTGGCTGGTTTGGTCTAGGTTTGGGGAATTCGATTGAAAAACGTGGCTACCTTCCAGAAGCCCACACGGATTTTGTCTTTTCTATTGTGATTGAAGAATTTGGTTTTGTTGGAGCAAGTCTTATTTTGGCTCTGGTTTTCTTCCTCATTCTACGTATCATTCTAGTTGGTATCAGAGCTAAGGATCCTTTCAACTCAATGATGGCTATTGGTATTGGTGGTATGATTTTAGTTCAGGTCTTTGTTAATATCGGTGGAATTTCAGGCTTGATCCCTTCAACGGGAGTAACCTTCCCCTTCCTGTCACAAGGGGGAAATAGTCTTTTAGTTTTATCCGTAGCTATTGCCTTTGTTCTCAATATTGATGCCAGTGAAAACCGTGCAAAACTATACAGTGAAATGGGTTACCGTATCTAAAGACAGCTTAAAAAGGAGAAAAAATGTCTCTTCAAAAATTAGAAAATTATAGTAATAAATCAGTTGTAAAAGAAGAAGTTCAAATTTTGACAGAGTTGTTGGAAGACATCACTAAAAATATGTTGACTCCTGAGACTTTTGACAAGATTATGCAATTGAAAGAATTGTCAACTAACGAAGACTATCAAGGTCTTAATGAAATTGTAACTAGTCTTACAAATGATGAGATGGTCTACATTTCTCGTTACTTTTCAATTTTGCCACTTTTGATCAATATTTCAGAAGATGTTGACTTGGCCTACGAAATCAACCACCTTAATAACGTGGACCAAGATTATCTTGGTAAACTTTCAACAACCATTAAAAATAGTTGCAGAGAAAGAAAAATGCTAGAGAAATTCTTGAGCAGTTAAATGTGGTACCTGTTTTAACGGCCCACCCAACCCAAGTGCAACGTAAAAGTATGCTGGACCTGACCAATCATATTCATAATCTTTTACGAAAAATACCGCGATGTGAAGATGGGCTTGATTAACAAGGATAAATGGCATAATGATCTCCGCCGTTATATTCAAATCATCATGCAGACGGACATGATTCGTGAGAAGAAACTAAAAGTGACCAATGAAATCACTAACGTTATGGAATACTACAATAGTTCCTTCCTTCAAGCCATTCCGAACCTAATGCTGGAGTACAAACGTCTGGCTAAGGAGCAAGGGATTGATTTGAATCAGCCTAAACCAATTACCATGGGTATGTGGATTGGTGGGGACCGAGACGGAAATCCATTTGTGACAGCTGAGACACTTAAACGCTCAGCAACGATTCAAAGTGAAGTTATTTTAAATTACTATATCAGCAAGATTTCTAGTCTTTACCTTAACTTTTCTCTCTCAACCAATCTTTCAAAAACAAGTAAAGCAGTAGAAGAGATGGCTGAACGTTCAGGTGACAATTCAGTCTTTCGTGAAAAAGAACCTTATCGCCGTGCTTTCCACTTGATTCAATCAAAACTAATCCAGACCTTGCTCAACTTAAAACAATGGTCTCTAGTTGGTTCTACGGTAGAAGAGCGTCGTCCTGTTGCAGGTTTTATTGGGGGAAATAGTCATCAACAAGGAGTGATTTCAGATTACATCGGTAGTCGTATCTCAGGTGCTATACAGGAATTAGCAGACGATCGTGCTCCTTATTACCAAACTGTAGAAGAATTTAAAGATGATTTAAATACCATTCATGATTCCTTGATTGAGAATAAGGCAGAAGCTTTAATTACGGGTGAATTTGCTGAACTTTTAGAAGCAGTAGAAGTCTTTGGTTTCTACTTGGCTTCTATTGATATGCGTCAAGATTCTAGTGTTCATGAAGCCTGTGTAGCTGAATTGCTTGCATCCGCTGGTATCAATGACCACTATAGTGAACTATCAGAAGACGAAAAATGTGACTTGCTTTTACATGAGCTGCTAGAGGATCCTCGCATTTTGTCTGCAACTCATGCGCAAAAATCTGAACTACTCGAAAAAGAGTTGGCCATCTTCCAAACTGCTCGTGAATTAAAAGACCGCTTAGGGGAAGATGTCATTCGTCAAACCATTATCTCTCACGCAACTAGTGTGTCTGATATGTTAGAACTTGCCATTATGCTCAAAGAAGTTGGCCTTGTGGATGCTGAAAAAGCGCGTGTTCAGATTGTTCCACTCTTTGAAACGATTGAAGACTTGGACCATTCTGAAGAAACCATGAGAAAATACTTCTCACTCCCATTAGCTAAAAATGGATTGCTTCCAAGAATAATTACCAAGAAATCATGCTTGGCTACTCTGACAGTAACAAAGATGGTGGCTACCTATCTTCATGTTGGACCCTTTATAAGGCTCAACAACAACTAACAGCTATCGGTGATGAATTTGGTGTTAAAGTAACCTTCTTCCATGGACGTGGGGGGACTGTTGGCCGTGGTGGTGGACCAACATACGATGCCATTGCTTCTCAACCGCTCAAGTCAATTAAAGATCGTATCCGCCTTACTGAGCAAGGTGAAGTCATTGGCAATAAATATGGTAATAAAGATGCAGCCTACTATAACTTAGAAATGTTAGTATCTGCAGCCATCAACCGTATGATTACACAGAAGAAGAGTGACACCAATACTTCAAATCATTATGAAGCCATTATGGACCAGGTAGTTAATCGTTCTTATGATATTTACCGTGACTTGGTATTTGGAAACGAACATTTCTATGACTATTTCTTTGAGTCAAGTCCAATAAAGAATATTTCAAGCTTTAATATTGGTTCTCGTCCAGCTGCTCGTAAAACCATCACTGAAATTGGCGGTCTTCGTGCTATTCCATGGGTGTTCTCTTGGTCACAAAGTCGTGTTATGTTTCCAGGTTGGTATGGTGTAGGTTCTAGTTTTAAGGAATTTATTGACCAAGATCCACAAAATATCGAATACCTTCGAGATATGTATCAAAACTGGCCATTCTTCCAGTCACTACTTTCTAACGTAGACATGGTCTTATCAAAATCAAATATGAATATTGCCTTTGAGTACGCTAAGCTATGTGAAAGCGAAGAAGTACAAGCAATCTATTACACTATTTTAGATGAGTGGCAGTTGACTAAGAACGTCATTTTAGCAATCGAAGGACATGATGATCTTTTGGCAGAAAATCCTATTTGAAGGCTAGTCTAAACTATCGTATGCCTTACTTTAACATTCTCAACTATATCCAGTTGGAATTGATAAAGCGTCAACGTCGTGGTGAGTTATCTTCAGATGAAGAAAGATTAATCCATACAACTATCAACGGAATTGCTACAGGACTACGTAATTCAGGTTAATTCTAAGATATTTTTATTATAAAAATCCGTAAGAATTTTACATTTTTTTAAAAAATAATTCATAAAAATAACTTGACAAGCATTTTTTTAAAAATGATATAATTTAACCATTCAGAAAGTAATCATTAAAAATTTTTTTAGAGAGTCTGTGGTTGGTGGAAACAGATAGATGGAGATGATGAAAAATTGGGCTGAATGTTATTAAGAATTTGAAATCATAAGAATTCGGTGCGCACACCTTACAGTGCAACTCGTGAAGCGAGATTGAGAGATAGGGAGGATTCCTATAATTGAGGTGGCATCTGCGCATCGACGTCCTCACACAAGTTTTTGTGTGAGGACTTTTTTTCTTTGTTTAGGAGGTATATGATGGAATTCAAACGATGGCGACGCTTGGTAAAGTTATATTAAAAGTGAAATGAACATTACGAAGTTTAAGTGAAATAAGGAGAAATAAATATGAATAAACGTTTAATTGGTATTATCGCAGCACTAGCACTTGTAGTTGGAGGAAGCTTGGTCTACTCTAACTTAACGAAACAAGAAACTAAAACTGAGACAGTTAACAAGACAGCTAAGGTTGGTGTTCTACAGTTCGTCAGTCACCCATCGCTTGACTTGATTTATCAAGGAATTCAAGACGGACTTGCTGAAGAAGGCTATAAAGGCGACCAAGTTAAAATCGACTTTATGAACTCGGAAGGTGATCAAAGTAAGGTTGCCACAATGAGTAAACAATTGGTGTCAAATGGAAACGATGTCGTTGTCGGAATTGCAACACCTGCAGCTCAAGGTCTTGCAAGCGCCACAAAAGACCTTCCAGTAATCATGGCAGCAGTTACTGATCCAATTGGAGCAAATCTTGTAAAAAATTTAGAAAAACCAGGTGATAATATTACAGGGGTGTCTGACCATAACCCAGCTGAACAACAAGTAGCATTAATTAAAGCATTAACTCCGGATGTTAAAACAATTGGTGCCCTATACTCAAGTAGCGAAGATAACTCTAAATCACAAGTTGAAGAGTTCAAGGCTTACGCTGAAAAAGCTGGTTTGAAAGTAGAGACTTTTGCAGTTCCTTCAACTAACGAAATTGCTTCTACAGTAAACGTTATGACAGGAAAAGTGGATGCAATCTGGGTCCCAATTGACAACACAATCGCATCAGCATTCTCAACTGTAGTTTCAAGCAACCAAACAGCTAAAAAACCAATCTACCCAAGTGCAACTGCAATGGTAGAAGCAGGAGGTTTGGCATCAGTAGTTGTTGATCAACACGATCTTGGTGTGGCTACTGGTAAGATGATCGCTAAAGTATTAAAGGGTGAAAAACCAGCTGATACTCCAGTCAATGTCTTCTCAACTGGTAAATCAGTTATCAACAAAAAATTGGCTCAAGAACTTGGAATCACAATTCCTGAATCAGTTTTAAAAGAAGCTGGTCAAGTGATTGAATAAGAAAACGGGAGGAGTTGGATACATCTCCTCCAATTTTTAAAAGAAGGAAATGAATGTAACATGATAATATCGATTATTTCACAAGGATTTGTCTGGGCTATCCTTGGCTTGGGAATCTTTATGACCTTTAGAATCCTGAACTTCCCAGATATGACAACTGAGGGCTCCTTCCCACTAGGAGGAGCAGTTGCAGTAACATTGATTACTCAAGGTGTTAATCCTTTTCTTGCTACATTAGTGGCCGTAGGTGCGGGATGTCTTGCAGGCTTAGCAACAGGACTTCTCTATAAAAAGGTAAAAATTCCAACACTCTTGTCTGGAATTCTAGTCATGACTTCCTGTCATTCTATCATGCTCATGATAATGGGTCGTGCTAACCTTGGTCTTCTAGGGACTAAACAAATCCAGGATGTTCTTCCATTTTCATCTGAAGTTAATCAATTACTGACAGGTTTAATCTTTGTGACTTTGGTTATCCTTCTTATGCTTTTCTTCCTAGATACTAAATTGGGACAAGCTTATATCGCAACAGGAGATAATCCAGACATGGCTCGTAGTTTTGGTATCAATACGGGACGTATGGAACTTATGGGCTTGGTCTTGTCAAATGGTGTTATTGCCCTTGCTGGTGCCTTAATTGCCCAACAAGAAGGCTATGCAGATGTTTCTCGTGGTATTGGGGTTATCGTAGTTGGGCTTGCTAGCTTGATTATCGGAGAAGTACTCTTTAAGAGTCTGACCCTAGCAGAACGTTTGGTTACTATTGTCGTTGGTTCTATTAGCTACCAATTCCTAGTATGGGGAGTCATTGCTCTCGGCTTTAACACAAGCTACCTCCGACTATATAGTGCTCTTATCCTAGCAACTTGTCTAGTCATTCCGACACTTAAGGATAAATACTTGAAAGGAGTCAAGTTAAGCAAATGACAGCAATTGTAGAATTAAAAAATGCCACAAAAATTGTGAAGAATGGATTTGATGAAGAAAAGATTATCCTAAACGATGTTTCGCTTGACATTTATGAACACGACTTCATCACAATTTTGGGTGGAAATGGTGCAGGGAAATCAACACTCTTTAATAGCATTGCAGGAACTTTACCTTTAACTAGTGGGACTATTCGCATCATGGGTGAGGATGTGACTCATTTTAGCCCTGAAAAACGTGCCAAGTATCTCTCTCGTGTCTTTCAAGATCCAAAGATGGGAACTGCACCACGTATGACAGTTGCAGAAAATCTCTTGATTGCTAAGTTTCGTGGAGAAAAACGTGGACTCTTTCCAAGAAGACTCTCAGCTTACAAGGAAGAATTTCAAGCAATCATTGAGAAAGTCGGAAATGGTCTAGAAAAACACTTGGACACCCCGATTGAATTCTTGTCAGGTGGACAAAGACAGGCCTTGAGCCTCTTGATGGCAACCTTGAAGCGTCCAGAACTCCTTTTGTTGGATGAACATACAGCTGCTCTTGACCCTAAAACAAGTGTAGCCTTGATGGAATTGACAGATGACTTTGTCAGCAAGGATCATCTGACAGCTTTGATGATTACCCACCATATGGAAGATGCTCTTAAGTATGGAAATCGCCTCATTGTTATGAAGGAAGGACGAATCATCCAAGATTTAAAACAAGGATGAAAAAAAGCTAAGATGAAAAATTTTTAGATTACTATCAACTGTTTGAGTAAAAGTTATTACCCATATTTAATTTAAAAACTTAGAAGTAGGATTTCTACTTCTAGTTTTTTTTTTTTGTTAAAGGGAGTTTGTCAAAAACGAGTCTTATTGTCGCCGTCTAAGATTTTATAGTATAATGATTATAAGAAAATGTCTTATGAGTTGAGATTAAAATAAAGGATGCATGCTAGTTTTGACTTCTTCGAACTGTCGAATGGTTTAACTTCACTCTAAAAATGCCTGTCAAACAGTTCGAACAGTCAAGATTTTTAAAAACTCAAGTATTCTAGACTTAGAATTGTTAGAATATAGGTGTATTTTAGGCATTAGAAGCTTCGAATAGCCAAATATTTTCTAAATATAAGCTATTCGACCCATATGAATGCTCAAATCTGAAAAAATTAGGGTGTCAAAGAAAAAGAAGCCTACATCTCAACTATTTTTAACTTGGGCCAAATGTAAGTAAGGAAAAAGGTAGATGAAAAAATTTTTAAAAATCTTAGTCATAACGATATTAGTTTTTCTAACTTTGTTTGGTCTATATCGTGTCTATCAAAAGAATTATTATAAAGGAGTGCATGAATCTTTAAGTAATGTCTTTTTAGAGATGAACTATGCAGAAACCCATAGTGGTATTTTACCTGGACTTGCTGATTTTAGTAAAGCCGTTGACGGAGGCCAATCATACCGCGATAAGGACATTACAGTTGGTATGAGTCTTGAAGCAGGCTTATCTGAAAGTGAAATTATATTAGTGTATGTAGGTATTGAAGAAACATTTCTAATTGAGTATAGGAGGGCGTTACCTGACGGTAGATATCTTTTTATTGACTATGATTATAGAGATAAAATACTCAAACAAACTATTGAGATTTCAGAATCTGATCAATCATTAGCATACGGATTGACCGGTTATCGTATAGAAAGAAAGACTGGAGGAAAACTTGATTTAGCATTATATTTGAAAATTTCCTATGGTTTTAGTTCGACTAAAGGTTTACCAAGTTTTCAGCTAACAAATCCCAACGAAGTACTAGAGTATTTAAAACCTCATGGGATTGATGAAGCTTGGATTAAAGAAAAATCCCACTTCATACTCTATGATGTTGTTCTAGAACGCTGGTTTAAAAATGGCAGTCAACGTTACTCGGTTGACAATCTTGGGGATGTAGAGATTGTGCCACTCAGTTTTTCTGAATAGGATGATGTACAAGCAATGGAGATGTTAAAAGAGAAGAACAATGTTGCTTATCAGTTTATCCAAGATTTAAGTAAGGAAAAAGATAGATGAAAAAAATTTTAAAAATTCTAGTCATAACGATATTAGTTTTTCTAACTTTGTCTGGTCTATATCGTTTGTATCAAAAGAATTATTATAAAGAAGTGTATGAATCTTTAAGTAATGTTTTTCTAGAGATGAACTATGCAGAAACCCATAGTGGTATCTTACCTGGACTCGCTGATTTTAGCAAAGCCGTTGACGGAAGTCAGTCGTTTAGAGATCCAGACTGGATAATTCCCATAGGACTTGATGCAGGCTTGTCTGAAAATGAAAGTTTAGAAGTGATTGTAGGTTTTGAAGAAACTTTTATTATTGAATATCAGCAACTATTATCTGATGGGAGATATCTATTTATTAGATACAATTATAAGAATAAAAATCTTAACCAAACTATCGAAATTTCGGATTCTAAAAGTTCACTGGCATACTACTTAGCTGGGTATAATATAAGAAATAAGGAAAGCGGGGAGATAAATTTGGAGTCGTATTTTAAGAGAGCGGGCACTGTGGAAAAACCAAATTTTTACTTAACTAATCCCAACGAAGCACTAGAGTATTTAAAGCCTTATGGAATTGATAAAGCTTGGATTCACGAAAAATCCCACTTCATGCTCTATGATGTTGTTCTAGAGCGCTGGTTTAAAAATGGTAGTCAACGTTACTCAGTTGAGAATCTTGGGGATGTAGAGATTGTGCCACTCAGTTTTTCTGAATAGAGTAGCTGAACTGATAGTAGATATAGTAGTGTTATATGAAATAAAAAATGTATCGGATGAAAAACAAAAAAATAATGAATCCGCTACTAGAACCTATGCCTTTTCATAAAACAAAGGAGAGAGGAAATGAATATTTTAAAACTACAGGAACAGATTGACAGTACGAAGTACTGGGATTCCTACGCATTAGACTTTAGAGCTTCATTTTTCGGGGATGAATGTAAACTCTATATCGAGATTGAAAATGGTAAAACGGATCAGTATTGTTGGGAGATAGTTTTCTATCGTTGTTTTTAAGGTTGACTATGAGACGGATGCTGGTTGGACATGTTGGAAAAAGTGAGACTGGTACAAGAAATTTCAATATGAAAGATATTCCTTTTGAAAATCTCATGTCTCACACTGTACATGACATTAGGCTTATCGAAGAGAAAAATGATATGATACAAGCTACAATCACTTTATCAAGTATGTTAATTAAGATTGTGTGCCAAGAAATTCAAGTCTCTAAGGTTTTAGTCAGAGAACAGAACTTCTTTTGGGAGCCTTAATTCTATTAACTTGAGGTAAATAAAATGACTTTTTGAGGATTTAAGAGAACTCTTACCTCGATAGCTGAGGAGGATGCGATTATTTCGACCTTATTTTCATTTTTTTATTAAAAAAATAAAGGATATTCAACTCAGATATTAGAAGATATTATTTTTTTATGGAGTGAAAAATAGGTTGGTTTAAAATTGTTAATGTAGGAAATGATAATATTTCTTATACGGAAATCGAGTGGAGAATTGATAATGACTTCCAAGAAGTCGTTTTTTGCGATAATGATTTTGCTGTAAAGACTTTATTTACACAAGAGAGTGGAATTCCAGAATTATTCAAAAAGTTTATCTTATAACAGAATGCTCAATCAATTCCTGCTCTCTATTTAAAATCTATGACAGATTTGTTAGGATTGACTCCTAATCTCAGAATAATTTATAAATAGGATGTGTGATAGTAAAAGCTATTACATGGCTTGATAAGGAAATTGGTGAAGTAGAGGTTATCGTGGAAGATGAAAAATATGAAATTGAATGTTTTTTTATCTTTTTAAAAATGAAAAAATAGGAGTCCAATCATATGGAACTAGGTAAATTTAATTTTGAAAATAAAGGTAGCTCTTTAGCAGAATTGGGTGTCGCAAGTTATGCGTATACATATCAAGATATGTTGGCCTATATTGACTGGATAGAATCAAAAAAGCTTGTTATTCTTGGCGGAGATGTGTATTCAAGACAAGGCGATATGTTTGATATAACTTATGATAGCTGGTACTATTCTCCTAAAAATAAAGATAATGATTCACTGGAGTCGATTTCTGTGGCCAAAAATTATATCAAACAATATACAAATAGTAATGGAGAAAATTTTTATTTTGAAATAGTCGTTTCAGAATAATAAGGAAGTGACGAAAATGTTTGCTACGAATATGAGCATTATAAAACGTTTAAACAAATAAAGTAGATTTGAAAAAATCATAGAAACTCAAATTCACTGGAGCTTTTTTTAGAATTTTTGGAATACTGTCAACATTTTGGACATATTTTTTGGGAAAATTGAAGGCTAGCGCCCTTCAGTTGCTGAGACCTTTCTACGTGATTATAAAATTCATTTTATAATCACGTAGAAGGAATATAGGAGTTGGTTGTTGATTTGGATACAAATCAAATTGTTCACTTTAATGATGTGAGATAGGAGAATACATGTTTAAAATTATAAAAAAAGAACGAAATCTATATGAACAGCTAATATATAATACCAACACAAAAGAATTAATTGCATTACCAATTAAATAGTGATATAACCTTTAGTTTTATTTATTTGTTTCTTGGTTTTAATTCTGAAGATATGGAATCTACTCAGTTATGGGGGTATCATCACGACTGTACCTGGATTAAGAAAAACTTGATTCCTCCTAAGGCAGATGAGGGTAGTATTTTACTTATCAACACAGACATTGAAGGTGGAGACAGTTTTCGAGTAAAGTCTGCAAATGATTGGGAAACATATTATGATGACAAAACGGGCTGGATGAAGATAGCTTCTAAGACGGAATACGAGAATCTTGATTCTGTAGAATTTTTTAAAGATACAATTGCTGAGATTGATAAGCAGGGAGAAATCCAGTCTTTTTGGTTACGACCCGAGTTTAAATAGTAGCTATACAAGTCGAAAAGGAAGCAAGATAAACTTGAGGATATCTGTATGAGATACATTAATTGATATTAAAGTATAGATAAGTCATGATAAACGTGCGTGATTTCAAGCAAATGCTTTTAAAGAAAATGTTAGTCTAGATTATGTTAAAAAAGCAGTATATAATAGTTTAGTTCCTAGTAAAACGATAGATTTAGGGCCAAATATCCAATCCTAAAGTAGACGAACGGATGCAGAATCCATGGAATACTTGAAGAAAAACTATCCAGATTCTTATAATTTTATTCGAAGTTTAGAAGAGGGTAAAAATGATTTGCACAATTATATTGATTAACAAGAAAGAGGCCGCTAAATGAATAAAAAAATGTTTTATACCTTATCTATAGGGGCATTTTTAATCATGCTACTACCGCTCGCTTTCATTTTTTTAAAGCCACGATATAGTAATGTTTTTGAAGAAATTTATCATGACGAGTACCATCATGCTACAACTTCTTTTTTACGTACGAATTCTACTTTAAATAGAATACCTGATATGGAAGTAAATAGAACAGGAGGTCTACTTTACGGTTCAACTATAGAAAAGTATCGTTCAGAAATTTTACCTACAGGAGTTGAGGGGATTTCGTACAGTTTTCATTATCCAGATGGTAAACTAGATAGTGGAGAAATGTCTATAAACTTTCGATTCAGGCATAGTAGTGGAGTGATTATAGATATATATTATAAGTATAATCACAAATCTGTTGAATTGGTTCAGTCACTAAGCGTTATTGATAAAAAATGGTTGACAGAACCCAATCAAATTATAGAGTATGCACAGGAGAAAAAAATTAATCTTTCACCATACTTTACTAAAAGTGAAGAATTGTTACGAAATAAGATTATTCCAGACTGGTTTTTAGTCTATCCCAGCCATTTCTCAAAGAATAATTGGGGGAATGTAAAGATGATTAGGGAAAACGAAATAGATTAACGAAAAATCTCACTCCATGCTCTATGATATCGTTCTAGAACGCTGGTTTAAAAATGGTAGTCAACGCTAATCAATTGACAATCTTGGGGATGTAGAGGTTGTGCCACTCAGTTTTATGGTTAGCAAAAGCAGTCCAGATGCCCATATTCCATGGGATAAGTATGAATGAATATTATTAAATAGATATATGAATATTGAACAAAAACAAAAAGAATTAGATTCAACAAATTATTGGGATGCACCTATTTACAATTTTTATGTGTCCTATTTTGGAGATGAAACTATTATTGAGTATGAGGATGATCAAGAAAAATATTGGCGCGCAACCTTCCTTTTATGTGGTAAAGTAGAGTATACAACATATGCTCTATGGAAGAATTGGCGAGATTATAATGTCAAAAGTTTGAAAAAGACACGACTTGGTTATTCCGCACAAAATTTCACGTTGCTTCAGTATGTTCAAAATAAAAATTTTGTTGAGTGCAGAATTGATCTAGGTATTATGGATATAACAATTATTTGTCGTGATATTCAGATAGAACATCTTGATTTAAAGGATGCTCATTTCTTTTGGCAGGATAATGAAACAGTAGAATGAGTAAAGTGTAGCTAAACGGTTATAATAACCGATCGAAGCACGGGAAAAAATGTGTAATTTATTACCGAGTCTTGATAAATAGGAATGAAATGATGCTAAGTGTTGAATTGAGAATAGCGGTAGCAGACGTAACCATAATAGATAGCTTATTGAATTTATTAGATGTAAGTCAGCAGATTGTTACTTCTCACTTTTATTATAAGAACCAGGAACTAAGCTATTCAAGTGATATAAAGTGGGATCAATATTTTTCGAGTCCAGCTACTGGATATTTGCATGTGAGGCAAATATTTGTAGGAAGAGTTGTTGAAGATGCGATGATTATTATTTCAGGAAATAACGTTATAGTTGATTTTATCATTGAATTTCGCATTGAACATCTGACAGATGAGGATATAAATAGTATTAAAAAATTTATCCTAAAATCTAATCGAACTATTTCAGATAAGGACATTGAAGTTATCTGTGAAGAGTATTAAGTTTTTATCATTTATTAAAAGTTAACTAAAACAATAGATTGGATACCTATTTGAAATCGGCTGCTGGACTAGCGCAGGTATGGTCTGATCTAAATAATAAAGAAGTAGGAGCGTGGTCAATCATTAAAGATATCCCAAATAGATCATACCTTGATAATTCTGGGGATTCTGACATGATACAAGATAGGATCGATGATTACAAAGCTAAGAAGCGAGGAAGATAAAATGAAAAAATCAAATTTAATGATTTTAATCATTTTGCTATTAACACTACCAGTTATATTAGTCTTGAGAAGTGTCTTTAAAAGAGATACGATTATTTTACTCCCAAATGAAGAAACAAGTGTAACAGTCAGAGGACACTCCAAGAGTTTGGATTCTATCATTCATGTGAGGGTAATTCCCGTTACTACAGATGGAAAGATAAAGCTTTTGCGAGGCGATGATTGGTTTGAACCTGAAAAAGGAATTGGATATAATATTAAGGATTCTCGGATTGAAACATATCGTTACAATGAAAAAACACAAAGCTGGGATGTAACGATGTTAGAGAATCCTCATAATGGCATTGGTGTCGATCGCGAAGGTATTATCATGGATCCACCTCAAAATGCACTTTTTTCGTTTGCTTCAAAGAAAGATTTCAAGATTAGAATTAAGAATGTATCGGATACAAGGATTGAGTTTAAAATAGAAGTGACTTATGACTAAAGCAAGTGAAATAATGCTAGTTTCATTCAAATTTGAATTATAGAAGCTCATAAGATAGTTTCAAAATAGAGTTAGCTCAATGAAGCTAGCCTGTTTTGTAAACTTAGAATGTATTAAAGTTAAGAAATATGAGATATTGACTATTTACGAGCAAGATATTTTGATAATCAGAGAGGTACTTTCTTAACAGAGGATAGTTACCCAGGTGAGGACACGGATTCTCTCAGTCAGAACCGTTACAGCTATGACTAGCTTTCCAATTTTTTTAACAAATATTAGAATTTTTTTCTCAGAAGATCCACTTTTACATGATAGGTGGAAATATATGAAATAGAAGCATGTAAAAGGTATGAAATGGTTTACTTTTTTTCAGAAATAAGCTATACTATATAAAGTAAACTGTGATAAAATGGAGGTATTGTCTATGGTTGACAAGAGACTCATCGAAGAGATCAAAAACAATACCAATATTGTCGAAATCATAGGAGAAGTGATTTCTTTACAAAAATCTGGACGGAACTTTTTAGGGCTCTGTCCTTTTCATGGTGAAAAGACCCCTTCCTTTAACGTGGTCGAAGATAAGCAGTTTTACCACTGTTTTGGCTGTGGACGTTCTGGGGATGTTTTTAAGTTTATCGAAGAATATCAACAAGTCTCCTTTACAGATGCTGTCAGGATTTTAGCGGAAAGACTTGGAATTCAGATGGCAGCGCCAGTTCAAAGTTCTGTACAGCCAAGGTCACCCCATCAAAATCTCTACGACATGCATGAAAAAGCTGCGAGGTTTTACCATGCTATTCTCATGACGACTAAAATGGGTGAGGAGGCGAGAAACTATCTCTATAAACGTGGCTTGACTGATGATGTCATTAAACATTTTATGATTGGTCTAGCTCCTGCAGAACGCTCTTACCTTTATCAACGTTTGGAAAAGGATTATAGTGAGAAAGACTTGTTGGATTCAGGTTTATTCTACTTATCTGAGAATAACCAATTCTTTGATACTTTTCATAATCGGATCATATTTCCGCTTTCAAATGATCAAGGCAAGGTCATTGCCTTTTCTGGTCGAATCTGGCAGAAAACTGACTCTCAAACGGCCAAGTATAAAAATAGTCGAGCGACGGCAATTTTTAACAAGAGTTACGAATTGTATCATTTGGAGAGTGTAAAAAAAGGTTCGGGCAAGGCCTCTGAAATCTACCTCATGGAAGGTTTTATGGATGTCATTGCTGCCTATCGAGCTGGTATTGAAAATGCGGTAGCTTCCATGGGGACTGCCCTAACTAGCGAGCATGTCAATCACCTGAAACGCTTTACCAAAAAGGTGATCATCACTTATGATGGTGATAAGGCAGGTCAGGCTGCAACGGCTAAAGCTTTGGATGAACTTGGAGATATGCCTGTTCAGATTGTTCAGATCCCTGATGCAATGGACCCAGATGAGTACTTGCAAAAGAATTCTCCTGATGACTTGGCTTATCTCTTAGTTAATACTCGAATTAGTCCGATTGAGTTCTACATTCATCATTTCAAGCCAACTAATAGTGATAATTTGCAAGCTCAGATTGATTTTATTGAGAAAATTGCACCACTCATTGTCAAAGAACCTTCTATCACAGCTCAGAACACCTACATTCATCTGCTGACAGATCACTTGCCTTCATTTGATTACCAGCAGGTTGAGCATATTATCAATGAGAGTCGTGTTCGAAAAAGACAGGAGAAAGTCCAGCAGGTCTCAAATCCAACGCCAATAACCATGTCGGTTTCCAAACAACTAACTGCAGTTATGCGGGCCGAAGCGCATATCCTTTATCGCATGATGGAGCATCCGCTTGTACTTAATGATTATCGCTTGAGAGATGATTTTGTCTTTGAGACACCTGAGTTTCAAACCTTGTATGGACTCTTGGTTGACAACGGAAGTATTTCTTCTGAAGATTTGTCTCAGCAACCTAGAGAGGTTGAGAGTGCTTGGTATCAAGTGCTTGCCTTGGATTTACCAACAGAGATGTCTCCACAGGAGCTAGTAGAAGTTGAAGAGTCACGGAATCGTGCAATTCTAAATCAACAAAATTTGCAAATCAAAAAGAAAGTTCAGGAAGCTAGTCACGTAGGTGATACAGATACCGCCTTAGAAGAGCTAGAACGCTTAATTGCCCAAAAAAGAAGAATGGAGTAAGAATGGCAACAAAACAAAATGAAGTAACAACCTTTGATGTCCAAGTTGCGGAATTTATTCGTAATCATAAAAAAACTGGAACAGCTACTGATGATGAGATTAACAATGTCCTTGTCATTCCTTTTTTAGTCTGGATGTAGAAGGGATTGAAAATCTTTTGCAACGCATTCAAGATGCTGGAATTTCAATCACAGATAACGAAGGTAATCCAAGTGCTCGTGTCCTAAGTGCAGAAGAAGAGCCAGAGCTTAATGATGAGGATTTGATTGGTTCGACTTCTGCCAAGGTTAATGACCCTGTCCGTATGTATCTAAAAAGAGATTGGGGTTGTCCCTCTTTTAACCAATGAAGAGGAAAAAGAATTGGCTCTTGCTGTTGAAGCTGGAGATGTTGAAGCTAAACAACGTTTGGCTGAAGCTAACCTTCGTTTGGTAGTGTCGATTGCCAAACGTTATGTTGGACGTGGCATGCAGTTCCTTGATTTGATTCAAGAAGGAAATATGGGCTTGATGAAAGCCGTTGATAAGTTTGACTACTCTAAAGGCTTTAAGTTCTCTACTTATGCAACTTGGTGGATTCGTCAGGCTATTACACGTGCTATTGCTGACCAAGCTCGTACCATCCGTATCCCTGTTCACATGGTTGAAACTATTAACAAGCTTGTGCGTGAGCAACGTAACCTCCTTCAAGAATTGGGACAAGATCCAACACCTGAACAAATTGCTGAACGTATGGATATGACACCTGATAAGGTTCGTGAAATCCTCAAGATTGCTCAAGAACCAGTTTCTCTTGAAACACCAATCGGTGAAGAGGACGATAGCCATCTTGGTGACTTTATCGAGGACGAAGTGATTGAAAATCCAGTGGACTACACAACTCGTATCGTCTTGCGTGAGCAGTTGGATGAAGTCTTGGATACTCTTACAGATCGTGAGGAAAACGTTCTACGCCTACGTTTTGGTCTTGATGATGGGAAAATGCGCACTCTTGAAGATGTTGGTAAGGTCTTTAATGTCACTCGTGAGCGTATCCGTCAGATTGAAGCAAAGGCTTTAAGAAAACTCCGTCAGCCAAGTCGTAGCAAACCACTTCGTGATTTTATTGAAGATTAGTACGGGGGATTGATTATGGCTTATACTGAAGAACAAATTGAAACAATTAAAACAAAAATTTTGTCTGCACTTGAAGAAGTAATTGACCCAGAGTTGGGTATCGACATTGTCAATCTTGGCTTGATTTACGAGATTCGTTTCGACGGTGATACTGGAGAGACAGAGATTGATATGACGCTTACAACCATGGGATGTCCTTTAGCAGATCTCTTAACTGACCAGATTTATGATGCAATGACCGAAGTTCCAGAAGTAACCAATACTGAAGTGAAGTTAGTCTGGTATCCAGCTTGGACTGTTGAAAAAATGAGTCGCTATGCTAGAATTGCTTTAGGAATTAAATAAGATAGTTACAAAAGGAGAAATAGTATACTTGCTTGGGTTTTCCTAGCTTTTATACTATCTCTTTTTTATTTGCTGATTTTCTTAGAAGAAAATGGTATAATAGGTAGTATGGAAAAAGAGAAATTACGCATCAATATGCTAAGTTCAAGTGAGAAAGTAGAAGGCCAAGGTGTATCTGGCGCCTATCGTGAACTTGTGCAATTGTTAAAACGAGATGCGAAAGACCAATTAATTGTTACGGAAAATCTTCCTGTTGAATCTGATGTAAGCCACTTTCATACAATTGACCTTGCCTATTATTTATCAACTTTTCAGAAGAAGCGTTCTGGTCGCAGAATCGGTTATGTTCACTTTTTACCAGATACCTTGGAAGGTAGTTTGAAGATTCCATTTTTCTTAAAGGGAATTGTGAAACGTTATGTCTTTTCCTTTTATAATCGGATGGAGCACCTGGTAGTAGTAAATCCAACTTTCATAGAAGATTTGGTTGCGGCTGGCATTCCTCGTGAGAAAGTAACCTATATTCCTAATTTTGTTAATAAAGAAAAATGGCATCCACTTCCAGCTGAACAAGTAGTTCAACTGCGTAAGAACATGGATCTTGATGAAAATCAATTTGTTGTGATAGGAGCTGGGCAGGTTCAAAAGCGTAAAGGTATCGATGATTTTATTACCTTGGCTGAGCAATTGCCCCAAGTGACCTTTATTTGGGCAGGTGGTTTTTCATTTGGTGGAATTACCGATGGTTACGAACGATATAAGAAGATTATGGACAACCCTCCAGAAAATTTAATCTTCCCTGGAATTGTTTCGCCAGAGCGCATGAGAGAATTATACGCCTTGGCTGATCTTTTCCTACTACCAAGTTATAACGAGTTATTCCCGATGACAATTTTAGAGGCTGCTAGCTGTGAGGCTCCGATTATGCTTCGTGACCTTGATCTTTACAAGGTTATTTTGGAAGGAAATTATAGACCAACGAGTGATGTAGAAGAGATGAAAGATTCGATTTTAGAATATCGAGATAATCCACAAGCCTTGAGCGAATTAAAAGATAAGGCTAAGAAAATCTCAAAAGAGTATTCAGAAGAGCATCTTCTAGAAATTTGGTTAAAGTTTTATCGAGAGCAGGCTGCTTTAGGAAAAAAATGAGGTAGTATATGCGAATTGGTTTATTTACAGATACTTATTTCCCACAGGTGTCGGGTGTTGCAACCAGTATTCGAACTTTAAAAACGGAACTTGAGAAACAAGGGCATGCAGTTTTTATTTTCACAACGACAGATAAAGATGTGAATCGTTATGAAGACTGGCAAATTATCCGTATTCCAAGTGTACCTTTCTTTGCTTTTAAAGATCGACGTTTGGCCTATCGTGGTTTTACAAAGGCTTTAGAAATTGCTAAACAATACCAGTTGGATATCATTCATACGCAAACAGAGTTTTCGCTCGGTTTATTGGGTGTATGGATAGCTCGTGAGTTAAAAATTCCTGTTATTCATACCTACCATACCCAGTACGAAGACTATGTGCACTATATTGCTAAAGGCTTGTTAATACGACCAAGCATGGTCAAATATTTAGTCAGAGGCTTCTTACATGATGTAGATGGTGTCATTTGTCCAAGTGAAATTGTTCATGATCTTCTGTCTGATTATAGGGTCAAGGTTGAAAAAAGAGTCATACCAACAGGGATTGATCTAGCTAAGTTCGAAAGACCTGAGATTGGACCTGAACAACTGAGAGACTTACGTGAAAAACTAGGTATCAAGGAAGACGAGAAAATGCTCTTGAGTCTTTCACGAGTTTCTTATGAAAAGAATATCCAAGCTGTTCTAGCAGCTTTTTCGGAAGTGCTAAAGGAAGAACTAAAAGTCAAATTGGTTGTTGCTGGGGATGGTCCTTATCTAGATAATCTCAAGGAGCAAGCTTTACAACTTAACATTCAGGATTCAGTTATTTTTACGGGCATGATTGCCCCAAGTGAGACAGCTCTTTATTATAAGGCTGCTGATTTCTTTATATCTGCTTCGACAAGTGAGACCCAGGGCCTAACTTATTTGGAGAGTCTAGCAAGTAAGACACCAGTTATTGCTCATGGAAATCCTTATCTGGACAATCTTATTACGGATAAAATGTTTGGAACCTTGTATTACCAGGAAAGGGATCTTGCAGGAGCAATTTTAGAATCCTTAATTGCTACTCCGGATATGGATCCAAAGTTATTGGCAGAAAAATTATATGAGATTTCTGCTGAAAATTTTGCCAAGCGTGTTCATGAGTTCTACTTAGACGCGATTATTTCAAATAATTTTGAAAAGGAATTAACTGGTGATCAACCGATAACCAAACGTTTCTTAAAGACTGTATTTTATTTACCTCAACAGGCTGTTACTATGCCTGTTAAAGGTTCGAAGCGAATTTTAAAAGCTTCTAGAAAGCAGTTAAATAGTTTTAGAGACTATTGGTTGGACTAAAAAAATGGAGTGTTAAAAAATGAATAAAAAATTTATGAGAAGTAGCCGAGATCAAAAAATTGGTGGTGTATGTGCAGGTGCTGCCCATTATTTTAATATTGATCCAACACTTGTTCGTGTTATTTGGGGAGTATTAGCTTTCGGTTATGGAGCAGGTGTTTTAGCTTATTTAATTTTGTGGGCAATCGCTCCAGTTTCAGAAGAATTTTAAGATTTAAGAATTACATAGGAGGAGAAAATTATGGCATTTGGAGATAACGGTCAACGTAAAAAATCTTTTTTTGAAAAATTAACACTTTTCATCGTTATGATCATGTTGTTCGTAACCCTAGCGGGCATTTTTGCTACTGCTATTGGAGTATTAAGCAGATTCTAAGCAATTAGAACTCTTGCAATAGAATATTTTCGGTGTCTGGGATTTTCCCAGCCCTTTTTAAAGTGAGAAAAGAATATGAGTATGTTTTTAGATACAGCCAAGATTAAGGTTAAGGCTGGAAATGGTGGCGATGGCATGGTTGCCTTTCGCCGCGAGAAGTACGTCCCTAATGGTGGACCATGGGGTGGTGATGGAGGACGTGGTGGTAACGTTGTTTTCGTTGTAGACGAAGGCTTGCGTACCCTTATGGACTTCCGTTACAATCGTCATTTCAAGGCCCAATCAGGTGAAAGGGATGACAAAAGGAATGCATGGCCGAGGTGCAGAAGACTTGATTGTCCGTGTACCTCAAGGGACAACTGTGCGTGATGCGGAGACTGGGAAAGTTCTCACTGATTTGATAGAGAACGGACAAGAGTTCATCGTGGCTCACGGTGGTCGTGGTGGTCGCGGAAATATTCGTTTTGCAACACCTAAAAATCCTGCGCCAGAAATCTCAGAAAACGGAGAACCTGGTCAAGAACGTGAATTACAGTTAGAACTTAAAATCCTTGCGGATGTTGGTTTGGTTGGATTCCCATCTGTTGGTAAATCAACACTCCTTAGCGTGATTACCTCCGCTAAGCCAAAAATTGGGGCCTACCACTTTACGACTATTGTACCAAATCTTGGTATGGTTCGTACCCAGTCCGGTGAATCCTTTGCTGTTGCAGACCTTCCTGGATTGATTGAAGGTGCTAGCCAAGGTGTTGGCTTGGGGACTCAGTTCCTTCGCCATATCGAGCGTACTCGCGTTATTCTTCATATCATTGACATGTCAGCTAGTGAAGGACGTGATCCTTATGAGGACTATTTAGCAATCAATAAGGAACTTGAATCTTATAACCTTCGTCTTATGGAGCGTCCACAGATTATTGTTGCCAATAAGATGGATATGCCTGAGAGTCAAAAAAACCTTGAAGAATTCAAGAAAAAATTGGCTGCTAATTATGATGAATTTGAAGAATTACCACCAATCTTCCCAATTTCAGGCTTGACTAAGCAAGGTCTTGCACCGCTATTAGATGCAACGGCTGACCTTCTTGATAAAACGCCAGAATTCCTTCTTTATGATGAGTCAGAGATGGAAGAAGAGGCTTACTATGGCTTCGATGAGGAAGAAAAAGTCTTTGAAATCAGTCGTGATGACGATGCTACTTGGGTACTTTCTGGTGACAAACTTATGAAACTCTTTAATATGACTAACTTTGACCGTGATGAGTCTGTCATGAAATTTGCTCGTCAGTTGCGTGGTATGGGAGTTGATGAAGCTCTTCGTGCTCGTGGTGCTAAGGACGGGGATCTTGTCCGTATTGGAAAATTTGAGTTTGAATTTGTAGACTAGGAGATAGCTATGGGTGATAAACCAATATCTTTCCGAGATGCTGATGGAAATTTTGTTTCTGCTGCAGACGTCTGGAATGAAAAGAAATTAGAAGAACTTTTTAATCGCCTCAATCCCAATCGTTCATTGAGACTTGCGAGAATGAAGAAACAAGCCGAAGAAAAAAAATAAGAATAAAAGAACCCGTGATATTTTTATCACGGGTTTTCTGGTTTACTAACTATTTTTGATCTGGGATTTCAAGACTAGATTGCGCAAGATCTACAGTTAATTGATAATCTGTATTGTCACGGATAGTAATTTCAAAGTCAGTTGTATAAAGAACGAGACGAAGAGTATCGCCTTCTTTTAGTTTATAAATAGTTGGCTGTAATTCAAGTTGGAATTCCATCCATTCATCTGGTTTAACTTCTTCAATTTTTAATAAATCATGACGATTTTGAAGATTGAGATAGCCTTTGGTAATAACACGTTGGGCATTTGGGCTAAATGGTAGCTCGCAAAGGTTTTCCAGCATATGGTAACGACCATTATCAATAGTACGAGCAGCCAAGACTCCAGGATAAGGTTGTAGGTATTTCTTGTGACCAAGTTCGAGAAGTTGAGCAGAAAGTAAGCCTTTGTTTGTACTTGACTTGAGACGAAGATTTAGTTTAACACGACCATTGATATGAAGATCTTCAGTCACTGGAAGATCAATGGTAATCTGATTTACCTTACCTTGATAAAGTTCATTATTAAAGGTTTGGTAGGTCTTTCCAAACGTTCAAAGTCAGAATCTTGGTAGTGATTTTCAATGACAGCTTCTTCAGTACCTAAAGAGAAAGTTTTATGGTCATCTTGATTACCGAAATCAGTAAGTGTCATCCAAGTTTGTTCAACAGTATTGTCTTGCCAGATTACTGTAGGTAGTTGATATTGAGTTTCCTGTCCTAATAATCTTTGTGTCAAAAGGGCATTCATGGATTCACGGAAGTCTATAGACTGCCAGTTGTTGATGTATACATGGGCGCCGTTATGGTAAAAGAGATGTTTCTTAATATTGCTTGCAAGTGCATTAAACATTTGATAGACATGGAGTGGTTTTACATTCCAGTCTTGCGAACCGTGAGTAAAGACAACTTCAGCCTTAACCTTTTTAGCATTAAGAAGGTAGTTTCTGTCATGCCAAAATTGGTTATAATCTCCAGTTTTACGGTCTAGATCTTTCTTGAGTTCTTCTATGGAAGCTTTATGAGCCTCGTTTCCACGAATAAAGTCACCAGCTAAGAGATTACGAGAATAAGTTAATTCATCTAATGAATCGAAGTCCTCTCCAGGATAGCCGCCTGGGCTTGTCACAAGACCATTTTCACGGTAATAGTTGTACCATGATGAGATACCTGCTTCAGCAATAATGACTTCTAAACCATCAACTCCTGTAGTAGCAAGGCCGTTAGACATTGTTCCTAGGTAAGAAAGACCAGTAGTTGCCACTTTACCATTTGACCAATCAGCTTTTACTTGACGTTTACGACTATGATCCGTAAAGGCACGACAACGACCATTTAGCCAATCGATAACATTCTTATAAGCTTCAACTTGACGGTAATCTCCGTTGGTCATCTGACCTTGAGAATCCCTGGTACCAAGACCTGATACGTAGATATTGGCAAATCCTCTTGGAAGGAAGTAGTCGTTAAGTGTGTAGCTACTATTGGTATGAGTGAGTTTTTCTTCAGCTTCAGCAACAAGTTCTGCATCCCCAACAGATTCAACCAAGTCCAGGGTTGGATTTTCTAACGTAATTTCATGTGGTTCCTTGACTTCTAGTTCAACTTCCATCTTATAGAGAGCCTTATCGCTTGCTTTGTCATTGGTTCCTTGATGGTATGGACTTGCTGTCATGACAGCTGGAATCTTTCCATTGTATGCTGGACGAATGATATTTACCTTGATGAGGTCAGGTAGACCATCTTTATCAGAATCAACACGAGTCTCTACATAAACTACTTCACGAATGACATTGTTAGTATTGAAGGTTGCTAAACTCTTGCCATTGAAGTAGTGATAGTTATTGTCCTCAGGAATAAGACCGTCACTAACCAGCTGATCAATCAAGGTATTTCCTTTTTTAGTGCGTGTGTTTAGAAGCTGGTAAAGATTGTCGATTAAATCTCCGTAAACGATAGGAAAAGCTGTTTCTTTATGGAAAGAAAGAGGATCTTCGAAGTCTGTTAGATAGCTAAATCCAAGCAATTGAAAGGCAACAGTGTAGAAAATTTCTGCTGTCAATTCGCGTTCAGATGTAAAGAAAGCTAGAAGGTCTGTTTCCTTATCAACTGCTAAAGTAGAAAGAGGATAATCTTTATTTTTGTAATTAAAAAAACAGTTTCTAACAAATGACTCAAACTGCTCTTTTTCAGAAGCCGAAGGATCCAGTTTAAATCCAAGTTCAGCTAATTGAGTCAAAGCTTCTTCCTTGGATACGGGATAATAACTAAATTGATTATAGCGCATAATAATCTCCTTTGAGAATGAGGTTAAAATTATTATATCAAAAAACTAAACGAATAGATACCTCTGTTAACTAGCTTTTGAGTATCCTTTAAGGATATGCTATACTAGACATATGTTAGATTTAGAGAAATATGGTGTGACCATGTGGGAAGAGGAAAAAATTCTCTCTTTCCGTCAAAAACTTTTAGCTTGGTATGATGAAAATAAGCGTGATTTACCCTGGAGAAGAAGCAAAAATCCATACCATATCTGGGTTTCTGAAATCATGTTGCAGCAGACCAGAGTTGATACAGTTATTCCCTATTATAAACGTTTTCTGGATTGGTTCCCAAGTGTTGTAGCTTTAGCAAATGCATCTGAAGAACGCTTATTAAAGGCATGGGAAGGTCTTGGATATTATTCGCGTGTTCGCAATATGCAAGTAGCCGCTCAACAGATTATGAATGAATTTAATGGAGAATTTCCTTCAACTTACGAAGGTATTTCAAGCTTGAAAGGGATTGGTCCCTATACGGCTGGTGCTATTTCAAGTATTGCCTTTAATCTTCCACAACCTGCAGTTGATGGGAACGTTATGAGAGTCTTGGCTCGCTTGTTTGAGGTAAATCATGATATTGGCAATCCCAGTAATCGTAAAATTTTTCAAGCTATGATGGAAATCTTAATTGATCCAGATCGTCCAGGTGATTTTAACCAGGCTTTGATGGATTTAGGTTCTGATATTGAAGCGCCTGTCAATCCTAGACCTCAAGATAGTCCAGTTAAGGACTTTAGCGCAGCCTTTCTACACGGAACCATGGATCGCTATCCTATTAAAGCGCCAAAGAAAAAACCAATTCCAATATATCTAAATGCATTAGTGGTATCAAATGAAAAAGGTCAATTCTTATTGGAAAAGAACGAGAGCGAAAAACTATTAGCTGGATTTTGGCATTTTCCCTTGATTGAAGTTAATGAATTCTCAGAGCAAACTCATGACTTGGACCTTTTTAGTCAAGTTGCTGAACCAATTCTAGAAATGGGTCCGTCTCCCCAAGCCAGCTTTGAACAAGACTATGACCTTGATGTAAATTGGCTTGATGTTAGCTTTGAGGAAGTCAAGCATGTTTTTAGCCATCGTAAGTGGCATATTCAACTTATTGCCGGTCAGGTATCTGAAAATAAGGATTATACTGATAGAGAAGTCCTTTGGCTGACTCCGGAAGAATTTAGTCTGTATCCACTAGCAAAACCCCAACAGAAAATCTGGCAAACCTATTTAAAAAGAGGTCTATAAAGTCAGTGTTTTATGTCTTCTTTATGTTTTTTTGGTATAATGAGTAAAGGAAAAAGGTGACTATATGAAAAAAATTCTTATTGTAGATGATGAAAAACCCATCTCAGATATTATTAAGTTTAATATGACTAAGGAAGGCTATGATGTTGTGACAGCCTTTAATGGTCGTGAAGCAATTGAGTTATTTGAGTCCGAACAACCTGATATTATTATTTTGGACTTAATGTTGCCAGAGATTGATGGGCTTGAAGTTGCTAAAACAATTCGTAAGACAAGTAGTGTTCCTATTATTATGCTTTCTGCCAAAGACAACGAATTTGACAAGGTTATCGGACTAGAACTTGGAGCTGATGATTATGTGACCAAGCCCTTCTCAAATCGAGAATTGCAGGCGCGTGTTAAAGCCTTGCTACGTCGTTCGGTTGTACTTGCTACTGATAATCAAGAATCAGACACTAAGTTACAAAGTCTGCAAATTGGTGATTTGGAAATTCTCCCAGATGCCTATGTAGCCAAAAATATGGTGAAGAGCTAGAGTTGACTCACCGTGAGTTTGAGCTTTTGTATCACCTAGCGTCACATATCGGCCAAGTGATTACTCGTGAACACCTCTTAGAGACTGTTTGGGGATACGATTATTTCGGAGATGTTCGTACCGTTGATGTGACCATTAGACGTCTCCGCGAGAAAATCGAAGACACACCAAGTAGACCAGAATACATCCTAACTCGTCGTGGAGTAGGATATTATATGAGAAATAATGATTGAAGTAATTAGACAAACAATTTTCACAAGAGATTTCGTCTTTGGCCTCATTTTAATTGGTTTTATTCTACTGCTCAGTTTTCTATTGCTTGAAAATCGTCGAGATAGCATTAGACTTAGACAATTAAACAAAAAAGTAAAGGATTTGATTGCTGGTGATTATTCTCACGTTCTAGACCTTCAAGGTTCTACCGAGATTACTAATATCGCAAATAATCTCAATGACCTGTCAGAAGTTATCCGTCTGACCCATGAAAATCTTGAGCAAGAGAGTAAAAGATTAAATTCTATTCTTTCTTATATGACTGATGGAGTGCTTGCTACCAATCGCCGTGGGCAAATTATCATGATCAATGATATGGCCAAGAAACAATTAGGGATTGTAAAAGATGAAGCACTCAACCAAAATATTTTAGAATTACTCCATATTGAAGATGAGTATGAGCTGCGAGATTTGATTACTCAAAGTCCGGAATTGATGATAGATTCTCAGGATGTGAATGGAGAATACATAAGTATTCGTGTGCGTTTTGCTCTTGTTCGTAGAGAATCTGGCTTTATTTCAGGTCTTGTTGCTGTATTGCACGATACAACTGAACAAGAGAAGGAAGAACGGGAGAGAAGGCTCTTCGTATCGAATGTTAGCCATGAACTGCGAACTCCTTTGACTAGTGTGAAATCTTATCTAGAGGCCTTGGATGAAGGTGCTTTGTCAGAACCAGTTGCGCCTGATTTTATTAAAGTATCATTAGATGAGACCAATCGAATGATGCGAATGGTAACAGATCTCTTACATCTATCGCGTATTGATAATGCTACTAGCAACTTAGATGTTGAATTAACTAATTTTACTGCATTCATTACCTTTATCCTCAATCGTTTTGATAAAATCAAAAGTCAGGATGAGAATCTGAAGTATGAATTGATTAGAGATTATCCAATTACTTCCGTATGGATTGAGATCGATACAGATAAGATGACTCAGGTGATTGATAATATTTTTAAACAATGCTATCAAATATTCACCAGATGGTGGTAAAATTACGGTTAGCATGAAAACCACTGATGACCAGATGATTTTATCTATTTCGGACCAAGGACTTGGAATTCCTAAAGAAGATTTACCGAAGATTTTTTTGACCGTTTCTACAGGGTTGATAAGGCTAGAAGTCGTGCCCAAGGTGGGACTGGTTTAGGTCTTGCTATAGCAAAAGAAATTATCAAAGCAACACAATGGATTTATCTGGGCTAAGAGTGAATACGGTAAGGGTTCTACCTTTACCATTGTTCTTCCTTATGATAATGATGCTGTAAAAGAAGAAGTATGGGAGGATGAAGTAGAAGACTAGAATGAGTGAAACAGGCTTTAAATATAGTATTTTAGCATCGGGTTCTAGTGGAAATTCCTTCTATCTAGAAACCCCAAAGAAAAAAAGATTTTAGTGGATGCCGGTTTATCTGGTAAAAAAATTACAAGCTTATTGGGTGAAATCAATCGTAAGCCAGAAGATTTGGATGCTATTTTGATTACGCATGAGCATGCTGACCATATACATGGTGTTGGAGTTTTAGCCCGTAAGTATGGCATGGATCTTTACGCCAATGAAAAAGACCTGGCAAGCTATGGAAAATAGTAAGTATCTAGGTAAAGTTGACTCTTCACAAAAAGCATATCTTTGAAATGGGCAAGACTAAAACTTTTGGTGATATTGACATTGAAAGTTTTGGTGTTAGCCATGATGCAGTTGCTCCACAGTTTTACCGATTTATGAAGGATGATAAGAGTTTTGTCCTATTGACTGATACAGGCTATGTCAGTGATCGAATGGCTGGTATTGTCGAGAATGCAGATGGCTACCTAATCGAGTCAAACCATGATGTAGAAATACTTCGAGCAGGTTCTTACGCATGGAGACTAAAACAACGTATCCTATCTGATCTGGGTCACCTCTCTAACGAGGATGGGGCTGATGCCATGATTCGTAGCTTGGGTAACCGTACTAAGAAAATTTACCTAGGACATTTATCCAAGGAAAATAATATCAAGGAGCTGGCTCATATGACGATGGTCAATCAGTTGGCTCAGGCAGATCTAGGAGTAGGAGTAGACTTTCAAGTTTATGACACTTCACCAGATACTGCAACACCTTTAACGGATATATAAAAAGGAACACCATTAGGTGTTCCTTTTTAATGAATCTTAGTTTTTAATTTATGCTATAATGATTTCATAAGCGATTATAATGGAGAAATATAAATTGAAAAAGACTTGGACATTTGCAGATTATTATGATACAACCATATTATTATTAGCATTGATATCTGTGGTGTTAGTTGTTTTTGGTTTTATGGATGTTATAGATTTGGATAATCCGCCTTACAATATTATTGATTTAATGATTTGGATAGTGTTTATAGTGGATTATCTATGGCGTTTCTTTTCTAGTAAAGAAAAATTTCGTTTCGTTATTGATAATGTTTTTGATTTATTAGCGATTCTTCCTTTAAATGCTATTTTTACAGTTTCCGTTTGGGCCGTATTTTTCGTTTAGCAAAATTAACAAAATTAGTTAAACTTTCAAGGTTATTAAGAATAATTGGTTTAAGTGGAAAATTAGAAAGAAAAGCTAGTAAATTATTGCAAACAAATGGCTTGCTTTATATCTTATATGTCAATGTATTTATTGTATTTGTTGGAAGTTCAATCTTATCAGTTGTAGAGGAGAAGGCTTTTTCGGATAGTCTTTGGTGGGCTTTTGTTACAGTAACAACTGTTGGCTATGGTGATATAGTCCCAAGTTCGATATTTGGGAAATGGTTAGCAATAATCTTAATGCTAGTGGGAATTGGAACGATAGGGATGCTTACAGGCGCCTTAACTAATTTTTTTGTTAAAGAAAATTCTAATGAAGAATCCAAATTAGATCAACTACAGACTGAATTGGTTATGCAAAGGCATTTAGTCGAGAAGCAGGCTGAAAGGATTGAAGAACTTCATAAAATGGTACAAGAATTGCTTAAAAAGTATTAATTTAGAAACCATAAAAACCACTCAATCGAGTGGTTTTTATAATCCTGCAAATTCTTTAATTTCTTCTTCTGTCATAGATGAATCACAACGAACCTTAATTTGACCATTTGAAACATGAACAAATCCAGGTACTGTCGGAATTCCGTATTGTGAACGGAAATCTTGCAAAGCGTTAAGTTGACTTGCTTCCTCACTATTGATAAAGAAGATATGTGCATTTGTTTCAGCTACTACATTTGCAAGTTTTGTAGCGAATTTACGGCAGTAAGGACAAGTTTTGCGGCCGATAAAGAAAGTTGCTGTTTCTTGATTGTCGAGCGCTTCTTGAGCACGCGCAACTGTTGTCACTTCAAGTTCTTTGATGTTTTCTAAAAATTGTTCCATGAGAATACCTCTCTTTTTATGATAAGACTAGTATGCCATAAAAATGCTAAAATTGCTCAGTTTTGATACGCGAATAGGTGGTGGGGAAGAAATCAGTAGACTAAGTCTGATTTTCTAGTCCAATGTCCGTGTTTCTTTAAAGATATAGAAACTGAAGTTCTGCTCAAAAGAGCTAGAAGAAGATATAAATTACAGTCATCTTTTACTTCATCATCAAAAATAGATGATATAAATTATAGTCAGCTTTATACTTCGTCATAAAAATAAAGGTCAGAATTCTTCCCGACCTTTATATAGTTGCTTATTTTACAAAGGCATTGATTTCAGCTTCGATGTTAGCAATCTTAGCTTGTGAATCTTCGTTGCTTTCACCAACAACTGCAATGTAGAACTTGATTTTTGGTTCAGTACCAGAAGGGCGAACTGCAATCCATGAACCATCTGCAAGAGTGTATTTCAATACATCACTTGGAGGAGTTGTCAAGGTTGTTACAGTGCCATCAGCTGCAGTAGATGTTTGTGCTTTGAAGTCTTCAGTGATTGAAACTGCTGTTGCGTTAAATTCTTTTGGACCATTATTACGGAATTTCGCCATAATGGCTTTGATTTGCTCAGCACCGTCAACACCAGAAAGAGTAACAGAGATTGTCTTTTCAGCATAGTAGCCGTACTCTTTGTAGATTTCTTCGATACCGTCAGCTAAAGTCAAACCACGAGAACGGTAGTAGGCAGCAAGTTCAGCAACGACAAGAACAGCTTGGATAGCGTCTTTATCACGCACGAATGGTTTAATCAAGTAACCGAAGCTTTCTTCAAATCCCATCATATAAGTGTGATTGTGTTTTTCTTCGAATTCTTGGATTTTTCAGCAATGAATTTGAAACCAGTCAAGACGTTGAACATAGTCGCGCCGTAGCTTTCAGCAATCTTAGTTACCAAGTCAGTTGATACGATAGATTTGCAAAGGGCTGCATTTTCTGGAAGTGTACCAGCGTTTTTGTGAGCTTCCAAGATGTACTTAGCCATGATGGCACCGATTTGGTTACCTGAAAGGTTAAGGTAGCTACCATCTTTTTGAAGAACTTCAACACCAACACGGTCAGCGTCAGGATCAGTTGCAACAAGAACATCAGCGCCTACTTGGCGACCAAGTTCTTCTGCAAGTGCAAAGGCTGCTTGGCTTTCTGGGTTTGGAGATTTAACAGTTGAGAAGTCTGGGTCTGGAGTTGCTTGAGATTCAACGACTTGAACAGAATCAAATCCTGCTTGAGCAAGAGCACGACGAGCTAACATTTCACCAGTACCATGAAGTGGAGTGTAGACAATCTTCATGTCTTTACCAAACTCTTCAATCAATGCAGGGTTGATGTTAACGTCTTTTACTTCTTTGAGGTACTCAGTGTCAATTGCGTCCCCAATAACTTCAATCAAACCAGATGCTTTTTCAGCTTCCACATCTGCAACTTCTACAGCGAAAGGATTTTCGATAGCACGGATGTAGGTAGTCAAAGCGTCTGCATCGTGTGGAGGCATTTGTCCACCGTCTTCACCATATACCTTGTATCCGTTAAACGGGGCAGGGTTGTGGCTGGCAGTAATCATGATACCCGCAAAACAGTTGAGGTGACGAACTGCAAATGAAAGTTCAGGAGTTGGACGGAGACTTTCAAAAACATAGGATTTAATCCCGTGTTTAGCAAGAACTGCTGCAGACTCAAAGGCAAATTCTTGAGAGAAGTGACGACTATCATAAGCGATGGCTACACCACGTTCTTTTTCATTTCCACCTTTTGACTCAATCAAACGAGCCAAACCTTCAGTTGCTTGACGAACAACGTAGATATTAATGCGATTAGTTCCAGCACCAATCAATCCACGCATACCTGCAGTACCAAACTCAAGATTTGTATAGAATGCGTCTTCCTTAGTTTTTTCGTCCATATTTTCCAAATCATGACGAAGATAGTCTGGAAGTTCTGCGAAATCAACCCATTTTTGGTAGTTTTCTTGGTAAGCCATAGGAAATCTCCTTTAATATATAATCTAATCGCTTAAATTATACCACGATTTGAAGTTTTAGTAAAACGTTAGCATGAGTTTCTGAAAAAGTTATGAAATGTACCTAAACCACAAGTCTTGAACGGCTTATCGAAACATGCTATACTAACTGTATGATTATTTTACAAGCTAATAAAATTGAACGTTCTTTTGCTGGAGAGGTTCTTTTTGATAATATAAACCTACAAGTAGATGAAAGAGACCGCATTGCCCTCGTTGGAAAAAATGGTGCTGGAAAGTCTACTTTGCTCAAGATATTGGTTGGAGAAGAGGAGCCAACCACTGGTGAAATCAATAAGAAAAAAGATATTTCCCTCTCTTATCTCGCACAGGATAGTCGCTTTGAGTCTGAAAATACTATTTACGATGAAATGCTACATGTATTTGATGATTTGCGTCGGACTGAAAGACAACTTCGACAGATGGAGTTGGAGATGGGAGAAAAGACTGGTGCAGAATTAGACAAACTTATGTCTGACTATGATCGCCTATCAGAAATTTCCGTCAGGCTGGAGGATTTACCTATGAAGCCGATATTCGCTCTATCTTAAATGGATTCAAGTTTGACGAGTCCATGTGGCAGATGCGAATCGCTGAGCTTTCCGGTGGTCAAAATACCCGTTTAGCCCTTGCCAAAATGCTCCTTGAAAAGCCCAATCTCTTGGTCTTGGACGAGCCAACTAACCACTTAGATATTGAAACTATAGCCTGGCTAGAGAATTACTTGGTAAATTATAGCGGTGCCCTTATTATTGTCAGCCACGACCGGTATTTCCTAGATAAGGTCGCTACCATTACTTTGGACTTAACTAAGCATTCTCTAGATAGATATGTGGGAAATTACTCTTCTTTTGTTGAGCAAAAAGAACAAAAATTAGCAACTGAAGCTAAAAATTACGAAAAGCAACAGAAGGAAATTGCTGCTTTAGAAGACTTTGTTAACCGAAATCTCGTTCGAGCATCGACAACCAAGCGTGCTCAATCTAGACGTAAACAACTGGAAAAGATGGAGCGTTTAGATAAGCCTGAAGCTGGGAATAAATCAGCCAATATGACCTTTCACTCTGATAAAACATCTGGTAATATTGTGCTGACAGTTGAGAATGCTGCTATTGGATATGATGGAGAAATATTATCAGAGCCTATCAACCTCGACCTTCGTAAGATGAATGCCGTAGCAGTTGTAGGTCCGAATGGGATTGGAAAGACAACCTTTATCAAGTCTATTGTTGATCAGATTCCTTTTATAAAGGGTGAGAAGCGTTTCGGTGCAAATGTAGAAGTTGGCTACTATGATCAAACTCAAAGTAAGTTGACACCAAGCAATACAGTTTTAGATGAACTTTGGAATGATTTTAGATTGACACCAGAAGTGGAAATCCGAAATCGTTTAGGCGCCTTCCTTTTTTCAGGTGATGATGTTAAGAAATCAGTTGGCATGCTTTCAGGTGGAGAGAAAGCTCGCTTGTTACTGGCTAAACTATCAATGGAAAATAATAACTTCCTGATTCTTGACGAGCCTACCAACCATTTGGATATCGATAGCAAGGAAGTTCTGGAAAATGCCTTGATTGACTTTGATGGAACTCTTCTTTTTGTCAGTCACGACCGTTATTTCATCAACCGTGTAGCTACTCATGTGTTGGAATTGTCCGAAAATGGTTCGACCGTCTATTTGGGTGATTATGACTATTATGTTGAAAAAAAAGCAGAGTTGGCAGCTAGTCAAGAAGAAGCGGCAGCTGTTAGCCAAGAAAAAGAGGTTTCTCCAGTTAATGACTACCAAGCCCAAAAAGAGAGTCAAAAAGAACTTCGTAAGCTAATGAGACAAATTGAAAGTCTTGAGAAAGAAATCGAAGAATTAGAAAATCAAGCCCAAGCTATTTCTGAACAAATGCACACTACTAATGATGCGGATGCACTCATGCAATTGCAAGCTGAACTAGATAAGATTAGTCAGCGCCAGGAAGAAGCTATGCTTGAGTGGGAAGAACTAGCGGAGGAAGTGTAGTTTTCTAATTTGCCTAAGGAGAACATTATGACGTCTGAAAATGATTGGTTTATGAAGCAGATTAAAGGTGTAGCCGATATAATTGGTACAACTTTGCGCCTACAAATTCAGAATTTAGATTTGGGGCAGTATGAGGATGAGGAAGGAAGACTCATCAACGGGAATCACTATCTTCTGCAAATTTTAGAAGAGCAGCGCTTTGCAGAGGCCATTTCTTTTGTTGAAGAGCAGATGAAACGCCTACCTCTTCATCAGTATGATCTATTGGTTGATTGGCTGATTTCTTACTTAAGACAATTAGATTTTTCCGTGAAAGAAGATCACGGATTCTACGAAGGCAACTTGAAAGAGTTAGAAAGGTGCTTAAAGGAATTTAAGTGGTAATCAAATGGAAGATTTAGGCAAAGTTTTTCGTGAATTTCGAATTAGTAAAAATTACTCTCTAAAAGAAGCTGCAGGAGAAGCCTGCTCGACCTCTCAATTATCTCGTTTTGAATTGGGGGAGTCGGATCTGGCTACGTCTCGCTTCTTTGAGATATTAGACAATATCCACGTGACGCTTGAAAATTTTATGGATAAGGCCAGAAATTTTCAACATCATGAGCATGTCAGCTTGATGGCTCAGATTATTCCACTTTACTACTCAAATGATATTGCAGGTTTTCAAAAGCTTCAAAGAGAACAACTTGAAAGGCTAAGAGTTCAACTAATTCCCTCTATTTTGAGCTGAACTGGATTTTATTACAAGGTCTAATTTGTCAAAGAGATGCTAGTTACAGTATGAAACAAAGTGATTTGGACAAGGTAGCAGATTATCTTTTTCAATCGGATGAATGGACCATGTATGAGTTGATTCTATTTGGTAATCTCTATAGCTTCTATGATGTTGACTATGTTGCTCGACTTGGTAAAGAAGTGATGGAGAGGGAGGATTTCTACAAAGAAATTGGTCGCCATAGAAAACTGGTCTTGATTTTAGCTCTTAATTGTTACCAGCATTGCTTGGAAAATTTTGCTTTTGAAAATGCCAGCTATTTTGGGACTTACGTAGAGAAGATTATCGGTAATGGTATCAAACTGTATGAGCGTAATATTTTCCATTATCTAAAAGGCTTTTCCTTGTACCAAAAAGGACAGTGTAAAGAAGGTTGTAAGCAGATGCAAGAGTCTATGCATATTTTTGACGTGCTAGGTCTTCCAGAGCAGGTAGCTTACTATCAGGAGCATTATGATAAATTTGTAAAAAATTAATTTTCCCAAATATGGGAAAAATGAGAAACTCCTCCAAGTTTTGATACAATAGTTTCAAAATTTGAGAGGAGTTTTTATGGATCGATATGCAGTACAGTTAATTAGTCGTGGAGCTATAAACAAGATAGGAAATATTCTCTATGATTATGGAAACAGTGTTTGGTTGGCATCAATGGGAACGATAGGACAGACCGTTTTAGGGATTTATCAGATCTCTGAACTCGTCACATCCATTCTAGTCAATCCTTTTGGTGGGGTTGTTTCAGATCGTTTTTCACGTCGCAAGATTTTGATGATGACAGACTTGATTTGTGGTATTCTCTGTTTGGCCATTTCTTTTATCAGAAATGATAGCTGGATGATTGTGGCTCTAATTTTTGCTAATATTGTTCAGGCGATTGCCTTTGCTTTTTCTCGCACTGCTAATAAAGCTATTATAACAGAGATTGTAGAGAAAGACGAGATAGTGACCTATAACTCTTATTTGGAGCTAGTTTTACAGGTGGTGGGTGTCAGTTCTCCCGTATTTTCTTTCCTTGTTTTACAATTTGCAAGTCTTCATATGGCGCTCTTACTAGATGCTTTGACTTTTTTCATTGCCTTTGTTTTAGTGGCCTTACTTCCAAAAGAAGAACCAAAGGTTCAAGATAAGAAACCTTTTACTGGGAAAGATATTTTTGCGGATATCAAGGATGGCTTGAACTATATCTGGCGTCAACAAGAGATCTTCTTTCTCTTGTTAGTGGCTTCCAGCGTTAATTTCTTTTTTGCTGCCTTTGAATTTTTGCTTCCTTTTTCAAATAAACTTTATGGTGTAGACGGAGCCTATGCGACTATCTTAACCATGGGTGCGATTGGCTCAATCATAGGAGCACTGATAGCCAATAAATTTAAATCAAGTATGAAGATGCTTTTATTCTTATTGATTTTAACAGGAGTAGGAGTTTTCATGATGGGTTTACCACTGCCAAATCTTCTTACTTTTTCAGGAAACCTAATTTGTGAACTCTTTATGACAATCTTTAATATTCACTTTTTCACTCAGGTACAGACCAAGGTTGATGGAGACTATCTGGGGAGGGTATTGAGTACCATTTTTACACTGGCAATTCTCTTTATGCCGATTGCAAAAGGTTTGATGACTTTTCTACCAAGTGTACAATTAGTTTCCTTTTTAATCATCGGACTCGGAGTTATTTTACTTTCGTTGGTATCAATGATTTATATTCAAAGACAAGATTAATAAAAAAACAGCGGTTTGGCTGTTTTTTGTTTAAATCCATCCACCCTGAGGGAATCGAACCCCCATCTCAAGAACCGGAATCTTACGTGATATCCATTACACTAAGGGTGGAAACTTTCACCATTATATCAAAAAATATGGTGTAACTCAAGACTAATGTATATGCACTATATGGACGATACTAAAAAGGATTTAGCAAAAACTAAATCCTCTTAAATGTTTATTTTTTTTCAAGAAGTGCTTTAATTTCTTGAAGAACTTCTAATTCAGTCGGTCCTGCTGGAGTTTCTTCAACAGGTTCATCTTTCTTACGAAGGTTTTGTGCTTTTTCAATAGCTTTAATAACGAAGAAAAGAACAGTACCTACAACAACAAAGTTGATAATAGCGCTCAAGAATTTACCATATGTAACACCATTCCAAGCAAGCTCAGCTATGTTTTGTACTTTCGCAGCTTCCAAGGCTGGGTTCAATAGGAGTGGAGTGATGATATCATTAACAAATGAAGTAACGATAGCACCAAAAGCAGAGGCAATGATCACACCGACAGCAAGGTCAACAACGTTGCCACGGAGTAAGAAATTTTTAAGATCCTTTAACATAATCTTTTTCCTTTCATATTTTCAAACTACATTATATCGCAGTTTTATAGGAAAATCAAGGGATTTAACTATTTATTTTTAAATACAAAAAGCTTACTAAAAAGGTAATTTAATATAACAATGGAAACCTGAGCTATAAAAATTTCAATAGTATTAATAGCATCTATATTGTGACCTACAAATTGGCCAATAATTTGTGGGAAGGTCGTTACAAAAATAAAAGTTAGAAGAAGATCTAGTACAAAAGTAAAGAATCTAGCTGCTGAGAATTTTATTAAACGGTTAAACCAATTTTTCCGTTTTTGCTTAAATACAATGGTATCATTTGTAACAAAGGCAAAGAGAATTCCAGTTATATTTCCAACAGCTGTGGCAAAAAGCTCTTCGCGTGTTAGATAAAAAATGATTATGCGAGTTCCAACAGAAACTATGGTAGTAGCAACACCGAAAAATAAATAAGAAAGTATTTCATTATCAAAAAATTTTTTTAAATATTTTTTCATAAAATTAGTATAGCACAAAGCAAATAATTGTGCTATACTTGTAAAGTTGACTTTTCATCAACCCTTGGTGCTTAGCTTCTTTCACCAAGCATATTAAACGCGGGTAAACCGCTAAAGGAGAAAATATGAAAAAACTTACTGTTCGTGATATGGCAGATATTGCCATTGTCGCCGCTATCTATGTGGTCTTGACCATTACTCCACCGCTAAATGCTATCAGTTATGGTGCCTATCAGTTCCGTATTTCTGAGATGATGAATTTCTTAGCTTTCTACAATCCTAAGTACATCATTGGTGTTACGATTGGATGTATGATTGCCAATTTCTTCAGCTTTGGTATTATCGACGTTGCCGTTGGAGGTGGATCGACTTTAGTATTCCTAAGTCTTGGAGTCATCTTGTTTAGCAAATACAGCAAAGACTATCTATTTAATGGATTGATTCGAAAAGATCATTTCTTCTTTTCAATTCTATTCTCAATATCTATGGTAACAATTGCGGCTGAATTGTATCTTGTTGCTGAAGCTCCATTTTTCTTGACATGGTTCACTACAGGTATCGGAGAATTTGCTTCCTTAATCATCGGAGCTATTATCATTGGAAAAAAATTGGTCAACGAATTGATTTGACTAGATAATTTTTAAACAATTAAGCAGTTGAACCAGGTTCAACTGCTTTTTTTCTTTATATTTGAGGTTCTTTAGTAGATAAAGTGGTATAATAAAGAAAAAAATATAAGGGATTTTCTAGTATGTATAGTTATATTTTTTCAGTTTTTGAAATCATTTGGGAACACCAGATTATTAGATTTTTGTTAATTTTCTTAGCATTATTTTATTCCTATCTTTTTTTCCAAAGAGTTTCAACAGCCTTAAAAAGTGGTGGGAGTATGTTGGATCCTTTTCATATTGCAAAGGGAAGATTATACATTCAAACGATTATTCTTTTTAGAAAAAGGATTGTTCCTCTAGCTGAAATTAGACAGATTGATATTGCTTACGTTCGAGGGAGAAGAATGAATGGGGACAGGTATCATCTGTACTTTACAAGGAAAGATGGAAAATCTTTTACTTTTTATTTTGGAAAAAGCAAAAGAAACGAGGAGTTATTGAAAAATCTTGCCAATGTGGCCAAGAAGTGCCATATTAAAATCCATCATTATTAAGAGTCGATTGCTAAAATTGGATTGTTGTCACTTGTGACAGTTGTCAAAGCTAGGAGAGTAGCTAATATGAATCAACTACAAGTAATAAGAGAAGATAAACAACTAAGAATTTTATTGATGCAAGAATGCGATATTCTATTTTATGACCAGTTGAAAGAGGTTGAATTTTCTCAGAACAATGAAGTTTATTCTCTTTCGCCCAGGGCCTTTGCTAAAGATTGCAGCGGGGGAGAATATGTAATTCTTGAGGATCAGAGTATCGGCTTTATAGGGAGTGAAGGCCAAGTTGGTCGGGTATCAGAAAGTCTTGACGACTTGCTTACTTTCTTACTTCATGCTGGTTCTATTTCAGACTTTTCCTGTCGTTTGCTCTATCGAAACAAGGATTTGTTAGCAAAATTTTGTCAAGAATTTCTCAATAAAGCACGAGAAAACTACCAGTCAAAAGGCGAAGAGTGGGATAAAGTGAGAGCTGGACTTGCACAAGAGTTGGGACTCGAATTTCAGCCAGAGAAACTGCAAGAGTTAGCCTTCCATTTTTATCAATCAGCCATAAGAACCCCTCTATTCACTTGTAAATATGATCATGGTGAGAATGAATATGTCTGCGATTCTGTTTTGTCAGATATTGTGGGCTTGTGGGTTTCGGAGCTTATTGGAATGAGTAGGGAAGAAATTATGAACTTTTGCAACTAATAGCTAGATGGTAATGATTTTTCGCTGTAGCTTGGGTAAGGATTTCTAAAAAAGATGATGGAAAAATAAGGTCTGAAAAATTCTTTATTCTCTTAAAGTTTTTTATGTTATAATAGTAACAGAAAAATTTTTAGGAGTTTATATGAGTTCTTCAGAATTTATTTCAAAGATTGATTATTATTGTCATAAGAAAGAAAATCTATTTGACAAAAGTAAGTTCAAATATGCCATTCGTTCTATGTTCGCAGGTGCTTTCTTAACCTTTAGTACAGCCGCTGGTGCTATCGGTGCTGATCTACTAAATAGCATCATTCCTAGTGCTGGCTATTTTCTTTTTCCCTTTGTGTTTGCTTGGGGACTGGTTTACATTGTATTTTTAAATGCTGAATTGGTCACATCAAACATGATGTACCTGACAGCTGGAACATTCTTGAAGAAGATCGATTGGAAGAAAGCCTTTATTATCTTACTCTATTGTGCTTTTTTCAACTTAGTTGGAGCTATCTTAGCAGGTTGGTGCTTTGCTAATTCATCTGCTTTTTCACATCTAACACACGACAGTTACCTACCCAAAATTGTAGCTAAGAAGTTAGCAAGACCTAGTGATTTGGTCTTGTTGGAGGGGATTCTGGCAAATATGTTTGTAAACATTGCCATTCTATCATCTATTTTGGTTAAGGATAGCGGTGCTAAGCTGTGGATTATCTTGTCAGCTATTTCTATGTTTGTTTTCTTGTCAAACGAGCACATTGCAGCTAACTTTTCATCCTTTAGCATTATTAAATTTAGTATTGTAGCTGATCAAATTGCTAACTTTGATATTCCTAATATCCTACGTCATTGGAGTGTTACCTTCATTGCTAACTTGATTGGTGGAGGATTCTTGATAGGCTTACCATATGCCTTTTTAAATAAAAATGAAGAGACTTATGTAGACTAAAATATATCAATTGAAGTGGGGAGAAATGCTAAGTTTCTCTCTTTTTATTTTAGTTAAAAATTATATTAAATATAATAAATAGCTCTAGAAGTTCAGGAATAGTTTTCAGAGATATTTGAAGTGTAAAAACTGAATACTACAAGGGTGTAAACGATTCCGATATTTTAAAAAAATATTAGTGATTGATTTAGGAAAGCCTTCCCATAATTTCGATTTTATGTTATAATATTCACAAATAAAAGTTTTAGGAGTTTATATGGTTTCTTCAGAATTTATTTCAAAGATTGAATTTGCTTGTAAGAAAAAAGAAAGTCTTTATAATCAAAGTAAATTCAAATATGCAATTCGCTCAATGTTTGCGGGTGCTTTTTTGACCTTCAGTACTGCAGCGGGTGCGATCGGTGCTGACTTGATCAATAAAATTGTCCCAGGAACAGGCCGTTTCCTATTCCCATTTGTTTTTGCATGGGGGCTTGTTTATATCGTTTTCCTAAATGCAGAATTGGTAACATCAAATATGATGTTCTTGACTGCAGGTACATTCTTGAAGAAGATTAACTGGAAGAAAACAGCAGAGATCTTACTTTACTGTACTTTATTCAACTTGGTTGGTGCCCTCATAGCAGGATGGGGGTTCGCTCACTCGGCAGCTTTCGCAAAATTGTCACATGAAAGCTTTATTTCGGGTGTTGTAGAGATGAAGTTAGGCCGTGGTAATGATTTAGTTTTACTTGAAGCTATTTTGGCAAATGTCTTCGTAAATATTGCCATTCTTTCCTTTGTCTTGATTAAAGACAGTGCTGCGAAACTCTGGATTGTCTTATCTGCTATTTATATGTTTGTATTCTTGACAAACGAACACATTGCAGCTAACTTTGCTTCCTTCGCTATCGTAAAATTCAGTGTCGCAGCAGACACAATTGCTAACTTTGGTATCGGTAATATCCTTCGTCACTGGGGTGTGACCTTTATCGGTAACCTTATCGGTGGTGGGCTTTTGATTGGTTTACCATACGCCTTCTTAAACAAAAACGAAGATACATATGTAGATTAAAAGTTGGATTGATTCCAACTTTTTCTTTTTGATTATCCATGCTATAATGAATGTAAAATAGACAAATATAGAGGAATAACATGAACGAGATTAAATGTCCCAATTGTGGTGAAGTATTTACGGTCAATGAAAGCCAGTATGCAGAACTCTTGTCTCAGGTCAGAACGGCAGAGTTCGATAAAGAATTGCATAATCGTATGAAGCAAGAGTTGGCTTTAGCTGAGCAAAAGGCCCTTAATGAACAGCAGACCAAACTTGCTCAAAAAGACCAAGAAATTGCCCAACTACAAAGTCAAGTTAACAACTTTGATATCGAGAAAGAATTGGCTAAAAAAGAGGTAGAGCAAAGTGCTAGTCAAAGCTTGTTGGCGAAAGAAAAAGAAGTCCAAGCACTTGAAAATCAACTAGCTACCTTGCGTTTGGAACATGAGAACCAACTGCAAAAGACTTTATCTGATTTAGAAAAAGAACGCGACCAGGTTAAAAACCAGCTCCTATTACAAGAAAAAGAAAACGAGCTTTCTCTGACTTCAGTTAAGCAAAACTATGAAGCGCAACTTAAGGCAGCAAATGAGCAAGTTGAGTTCTACAAGAATTTCAAGGCTCAACAATCAACCAAGGCTATTGGAGAAAGTCTTGAGCAGTATGCGGAGGGTGAGTTCAACAAGGTTCGTAGTTTTGCCTTTCCAAATGCTTACTTTGAAAAGGACAATAAAGTCTCAGCTCGTGGGTCTAAAGGGGACTTTATCTTCCGTGACTTTGATGAAAATGGGCTAGAATTCATTTCTATCATGTTTGAGATGAAAAATGAAGCTGACGGGACTGAAAAGAAGCATAAGAATGCCGATTTCTACAAGGAGTTGGACAAGGATCGTCGTGAGAAAAACTGTGAGTATGCCGTATTAGTGACTATGCTTGAAGCGGATAATGACTACTTCAACACAGGGATTGTGGATGTTAGCCACGAGTATGAGAAGATGTATGTGGTGCGTCCTCAGTTCTTTATCCAACTGATTGGTCTCTTACGCAATGCGGCTCTTAATTCCCTTAAATACAAGCAGGAGCTAGCACTAATCCGTGAGCAAAATATTGACATTACTCATTTTGAGGAAGACTTGGATGCTTTCAAAGTTGCCTTTGCTAAAAACTACAATTCAGCTTCGGTCAACTTCGGCAAGGCCATCGATGAAATCGACAAAGCCATCAAGCGGATGGAAGAAGTCAAGAAATTCCTCACCACATCCGAAAATCAACTCCGACTTGCCAATAATAAGCTGGATGATGTATCAGTAAAAAAATTGACTCGGAAGAATCCAACCATGAAGGCTAAGTTTGATGCTCTGAAGGGGGAATAGTTTTTGTACTCAGCAAAGAACAAAACCTTGTCTATAAATGAAAAGACTATGGACTATGTAACATTTGGAACAGGAAATCAACCTCTGGTGATTATACCAGGATTGGGTGATGGATTACAGACGGTTAAAGGTATGGCTGTGCCTTTTTCAATCATATACCGTATACTTGCCGAACGTTACAAAATTTATGTTTTTTCTCGAATCAATGAGATGAGGCAAGGGTATACGACACGGGATATGGCAGCAGATGTAGCAGAAGCAATGGAGGCACTAAACCTAGATACCGCCTATGTCATGGGGATTTCACAAGGTGGAATGATTGCTCAATGGTTAGCTGTGGATTCTCCAGAAAAGGTTCAAAGACTCATCCTAGCTGTTACAACTGCAAAACCTAGTCAACTTGCTAGAGAACGAATTGAGCATTGGCAAAAACTCAGTCAATCTGGAAATTTTAAGTATCTCATGCTGGATATTGCAAAGTACTCCTACACGCAAAAGAGCTATCAAAAGTGGTGCTTGTTTTATAATGTCATGGGAATCTTTGGTCGTATTAAAGATAAACAACGTATTGATATTCAGTCTGTATCTTGTTTGAAACATGATAGTCTAGATTTTTTGGAAAAAATCAACTGTCCTACGTTAATCATTGGAGCAGAGAAAGATGATGTTCTTGGCGTAGATGGTTCGCTTGGATTGTATCAGCATATCAAAGATAGCCAGCTCACCATTTTGCCAGAGTGTGGGCATGCACTCTATGAAAAGAATAAGGATTTCCAAAAAAGAGTTTTAGTATTTTTAGAAAGTTAATAAATGAACGGTATTATCAACTTAAAAAAAGAAGCGGGGATGACCTCGCATGATGCGGTTTTTAAATTGCGTAAGATTTTAGGGACTAAGAAGATTGGTCACGGTGGGACGCTAGACCCTGATGTGGTGGGCGTTTTGCCGATTGCCGTTGGTAAGGCAACCCGCATGGTCGAGTTTATGCAAGATGAGGGTAAGGTTTATGAGGGGGAAATTACTCTAGGTTATTCAACGACGACCGAGGATGCTAGTGGGGAAGTTGTCGCAGAGACACCCGTTTTGTCTCCACTGGATGAAAAGCTTGTTGATGAAGCGATTGCGAGTTTGACTGGTCCTATCACTCAAATCCCACCAATGTACTCAGCTGTTAAGGTCAATGGGCGCAAGCTCTATGAGTATGCGCGTGCTGGTCAGGAAGTCGAGCGTCCAGAGCGTCAGGCAACGATTTATAGTTTTGAGAGAACGAGTCCGATTTCTTATGAGGATAGACTTGCGAGATTTACTTTTCGTGTGAAATGCAGTAAAGGAACTTATATACGTACTTTGTCTGTTGACCTTGGAGAAAACCTTGGTTATGCTGCTCATATGTCACATTTGACACGAACTAGTGCTGCAGGTTTACGGCTAGAAGATTCCTTGACCTTGGAAGAAATTGCTGAAAAAGTGGAAGCAGGGCAACTGGACTTTCTCCATCCTCTAGAAATTGGAACAGGTGATTTAGCTAAGGTCTATCTGACTACGGAGCAGGCAGAAGAGGTACGTTTTGGTCGTTTTATCGATCTAGATCAGTCAGAAAATCAATTTGCTGCCTTTGAAGGAGAAAAACTTTTGGCTATTCTCGAAAAACGAGATAATTTCTACAAACCTAGAAAGGTTTTTCTGGATTAAAAGTGTAAACCCTTTGAAGTTAATTGAAATTGAATTTGCATTGAAGGCCAATAAAATCATAAATTTTTCACTTGAAAATGTGTGAAAACACGGTGGTATTTGACAGTTTGCCTTGCTTATGATACTATTTAAATAAAGAAAAGCTAGAAAAATTCAGAGGAAATTATGAGTATTGAGATGACTGTCAGTGAGATTGCTGAGGTCTTGGGATTATCCCGCCAAGCAATCAATAATCGTGTCAAGGAATTACCTGAAGAAGATACAACAAAAAATGACAAGGGAGTTACTGTTGTTACACGTAGCGGGTTGATTAAATTAGAGGAGATTTACAAAAAGACTATTTTTGAAGATGAGCCAGTAAGTGATGAAATCAAGCAGCGCGAACTGATGGAGATCCTTGTAGATGAAAAGAATGCTGAGATTATCCGACTTTATGAACAGTTAAAAGCTAAGGATAAGCAAATTGCTGAAAAGGATGAGCAGATGCGTGTCAAAGACCGTCAAATTGCTGAAAAAGACAAGCAATTGGATCAACAACAGCAATTAACCTTACAAGCAATGAAGGATCAAGAAACTCTTCAGTTGGAGTTAGATCAAGCTAAACAAAAAGTACAAGAAACGAAAAAAGGCTTCTTTGCTCGTTTATTTGGAAAATAGGAAAAAACTGCTTGGTTTTAGTTAAAAACCAAGTGGTTTCTTTTCTTTATCACAAATTTAGGAAATAATTTTGTATGGAAATATTACGAGAATATATCTCTTTTGATTTAGAATTTAACAATCATGAAGGTAAAACACATTTGATACAGGTCTCTGCTGTTCATTTCAGGGATGGGACAGAAGTAGCAGCCTTTGACTCTTATGTATATACCGATGTCCCTTTAAAAAGCTTTATAAATGGCTTAACCGGAATCACCACGGAAACTTTGAAGGACGCACCAAAGGTCGATCAGGTCTTGGAAAACTTTCATAGCTTTGTCGGGGAATTACCTCTTATCGGCTACAATGCAGCTAAGAGTGATTTACCATTACTGTTGGAACACGGTTTTGATTACAGTTCTCAGTACAGTGTCGATCTCTATGACGAGGCTTTTAAGCGTCGTAGTTCTGATTTACATGGTATCGCCAACCTTAAGTTACAGACTGTTGCGAGTTTTTTAGGGTTGAAGGGCAAGTCTCATAATAGTCTAGAAGATGCTCGTATGACTGCTGGTGTTTATGAGGTATTTCTTGAATCAGATGAAAGTAAACTATTATTAAGTGCCCAAAGTAATCTAAATTCCAATCCTTTTGGAGGCATAGACCTTTCAAAACTATTTGATTAGGAGGTTTTTTAATGACTCCTGAAAAACCAAAAAAATTGGGCTTTAAAAAGATTTACCTAAATCTTGATAAAATCCTCTTTCTCTTTTTTCTAATCTTCATGTTGGTTGAGTATTTGTGGTTACCTTTAAACTCATGGTTAGCGGGACTTTTACTAACACGAACTGGATACTTATTTATATCTTACAACAACATCTTCTCTATTGTAAAAAATGCCCCTCTAGTTAGTTTTGGCTTCTTAGTTTTAATCTTTATCAACCTTTTAGTAGCTTATTTTCAGCTCAGTCTCCTCTTTATCGGAGCAAGGCATCTACTTTATCATGAAAAACGTACGCTGATAGAGTACACTCGAAAAGTTTTTCGAGAAAGCATTAAGTTTATGAGAAACTTGAACTTATCTAAAGTTGTATTTATCTTCTTCTACGTAGTTATGCTTTTTCCTTTCATTAGAAGGATGTTTAAAATCTACTATCTTAATAAGATTGTCATTCCAGAGTTCATCCAGACATATGTAGAAGAACAATATTGGATGTGGTGGTTAGGATTCATTATCTTATCCTTGCTATTACTCTATATATCTGTAAGATTGATGTTTGCTCTTCCTAAAATTTTTTACGACAACCTATCTGTGAGAGAAGCAGCGTGCTATAGCTTAGAGAAAACAAAAAACCAATTTTGGTTTTATGCCTGGCATTTATTTTGGATATTGGTGAAGATGAATTTCTTCTTCTATTTGATTTTAATTCCATTACTGCTCTGTCAATTCCTAGTGGATAGTCTAACTCAAAAAGAATCTCTTATCCTTGCCATTCTAAACTTTGTTATCATCAAAAATGCTCACTATATGGCCTTGACTTACTTCTTAGTCAAATTCACCTCTTTCTTAACGGGAGAAGAACTTGATTTAATACCTAGACGAGAGAAAGACCATATCATGAGATGGGGTGTCATGCTCTGTGCTAGCTTCATCTTTGCCATAGAAGGTTATAATTATCTTGAGGCACCTTTAGTCAATCCACCATTGGTTATTTCTCATCGTGGAGTTTCAAATGCTAATGGTATTCAAAATACTGTAGAGTCTTTAGAGAAAACAGTTACCCTAAAACCAGATCTGGTTGAGATAGATGTCCAAGAAACCAAGGATGGGCAATTTGTCATGATGCATGATGCCAATTTAAAAAACTTGGCAGGATTAAACATCCGTCCTCAGGATTTGACTTTAGAAGAGTTAAAGAAAATTGATATTTTTGAAAATGATCATCAAGCAAAGATTTCGACTTTCGATGATTATATCAAACGCGCTAATGAACTCAATCAAAAGTTATTGATTGAGATTAAAACTAGTAGCAAAGATAGTGAACAAATGATGGATAACTTTTTGGATCACTACGGTGCTAAAATTAAAGTATATGGCCATCAGATGCAATCTTTGGACTATCATGTAGTTGAAAAAGTTAGAAACTACGACAAGGACATTCCGGTCTACTTTATTATGCCTTATAATTCGGTCTTCCCAAGAACTAATGCTAGTGGTTATACTATGGAGTATTCTACTTTAGATGAATACTTTGTAACTAAACTTTGGAATACGGAGAAAAACTCTATGTCTGGACAATCAATAGTTCAGAAGCTTTTAATAAGAGTCTCCATCTGGGGGTTGATGGTATGATAACGGATGATCTTGAAAGTATGCAAGCTCAACTAGCTGCCGCTCAAGAAGACCCAGAATATAGCGATTTACTGCTAAAGAAGGCAATGGATTTCTTTAATTTTTAGCAATAGAAAAGAGGCTGTCAGCCTCTTTTTTTAAAATGGTAATTTCCCAGCGAAAGCGCCAAGTTTCTTTTTAGTAGTTTCATCGATTTGTTCAAGTGCGGCATTAAGAGCTTGAACAGTCATATCTGATAGAGTTTCGATGTCTTCTGGATCAACAATAGCAGCATCAAAATCAATTTTGACAACTTTCTTGTCCCCTGTCAAAGTAGCAGTTACAAGATTTTGAGCAGAAGTGCCTTCAAATTTAGTTGCAGCAAGTTCTGCTTGGCTTTGTTCCATTTGTTTTTGAAGTTTTTGAGCTTGACGCATCATGTTTTGCATATTCATCATAATGTTTTAAAATTCCTTTTTTATATTATTTCTTTCCTATTTTATCAATTTTAACTTTAAAAGTCTAATAATAGTCTGTCTACTCAAACATTAAATTTTCTGACAATTATATTGAAAAATGAGAAAAAGGATGTTATAATAAAATGAAAATAAAATGGGTTTTCCATGATTTAATAGGAGTCTTAAATGAAAAAACTTGGTTTTGTCCTTTTGTCGTCAGCTTTATTATTGTCTGCATGTGCAGTTCGCTTTGAACAATCATCTAATACAAATGATTCAACTACAGTCACTAAATTAACTGATGATAATCAAAAATTATTAGACAAGGCAACTAGTGATTATAAAGTATTTGTGGAAGGCCAGATAGATAAGTTATTGATGGATACAGAAGGTTTTGTTCAACTCTTAAAGGATGGTAAGTTGGAAGAAGCTAAAAAGGTCTATCCATTAATTCGTATGTCTTACGAGCGTTCAGAACCAATTGCTGAAAGTTTTGGAGAGTCTGATGTTAAGATTGACTTTCGTTTGGCAGATTATTTAGATGAAAACAAGACAGAAGAAGGTTGGTCTGGTTTCCACCGTATCGAACGTATTCTTTGGGAAGAGAATACAACTAAAGGAACCGAAGCATATGGCGACCAATTAGTCAACGATATTAAGGAATTGAAGGCTAAGATTGCTACTGTAGAAGTAGATTACAAAGTCATGTTGACAGGTGCTGTTGACCTTTTAAATGAGGTAGCAACAAGCAAGATTACTGGTGAAGAGGAAATCTATTCTCATACAGACCTATACGATTTCCGTGCTAATATCGAAGGGGCTGAAAAGATTTTCCAACTCTTTAAACCTTTGCTTGAAAAATCTGATGCAGCTCTGGTTAAAGAATTAGAAGAAGATTTTAAATCTGTCAATAGTCTTTTAGATAAACACATGACTGATAAAGAGCATTATAAACTCTATACAGACTTAACAAAAGAAGACACTAAAGAATTATCTGAGGCGGTAACCAAACTTGGAGAACCATTGTCACAAATGGGTAAATTTCTTGGTGGAGAATAAGTAATATGACAAACAAAGGCGAAAAATTTTTTGAACAAAAAATGGACCGTCGAGAATTTCTAAAAAAAGCAGGTATCGGAGGGGCTGGTCTCGCACTTGGGCTTTCAGGTGCTTCTGCTTTTTTCGCACCTAAGCTTGATGGTCAGGAGAAAATCTCGTACGGGGATGAAAAAATAGCCTTCTATGGCAAGCACCAAGCTGGTATTACAACAGTCATGCAAAAAAACATCTATTTTGTTGTCTTGGATTTGCATACAACTGACAAAGAGAAAATCATCCAGTTATTTAAAGATTGGACGGATTATAGTGCCAAACTTGTAGAGGGAGAATTGGTTAAAAAGATGGTAACAATAGCCTCTTGCCTCCAAGTGATACTGGAGAAACAGTTGGGCTTAATCCTCATCGTTTGACCCTGACCTTTGGAGTTTCGGCTAGTTTCCTAGAAAAAATGAAACTAGAGAACAAACGTCCAAAACTTTTTAGAGATTTACCTCCATTTCCAAAGGAACAGTTACGAGAAAAGTACACGGGAGGAGATATTGTTATCCAAGCTTGTGCTGATGATGAGCAAGTTGCCTTTCATGCTATTCGTAACCTTATTCGCAAGGGAAGAAATGCTGTTACTCTTCGTTGGAGTCAATCAGGTTTTGCTGCTATTGGTAACCGTATGGAAACACCTCGTAATCTCTTTGGATTCAAGGATGGCACTGCTAACGCTACTACTGAAAAAGAATTTGATAATATTGTTTGGGCTGATAGTAAAGATTGGATGGAAAATGGTTCCTACATGGCAGTTCGGCGCATCCAGATGTTCCTAGATACTTGGGATCGAACCAATCTCGAGGAACAAGAAAATACCTTTGGTCGCTATAAAGAAAGCGGTGCTCCCTTTGGCAAGAAACATGAATTCGATGAAGTTGATTTGAGTCTTCTTCCAGATGATTCTCACGTTCGTTTAGCAAAAGAAGCTAATAAACCTCTCCTGCGTCGATCGTATTCTTATTCTGATGGAATTGATGAAAAGACAGGTCAGTTCGACACAGGATTACTCTTTATTTCTTTCCAAAAAGACCCGGATAGTTTTGTTAAAGTTCAGACCAATCTGGGGGCTACGGATAAAATGAATGAGTACGTTACTCATATAGGTAGTGGCCTTTTTGCTTGCTTTGGTGGAGTGGAGAAGGGAGGTTACATTGGGCAGAAATTATTGGAATCCTAAAAGTATCATCCTCCTATGTGCTTGTTTCTTTCTATTGATTTTTCCGGTAGGAGCTAAGGAAAATTTGAGTCCCTACTTTGTGAAAATAACTGATGCAACTAAAGCTGTTAAAGAAGGAAAACAAGATCAGGCAAGAAAACTAATCGATGAAATTACTAAAGACTTCGAGAAAGTCGAGAATTCTGACTCTGAAGCAGGACGTAAAGTTCAAGAAAAGTTAGCCTTAACTGGTGATATTACTGAAGAACAACTAACTCAGATTTCTTTAGCCCTCTTGTCATTTGAGAAAGAGCAAAATCCAGTCGACCTTGATGCAGAAAAAGAGAAACTTGTTTCACGTTTAGAACCTCGTTTTGAAGCCTTAGACATGGCAATCGCTTCTCAAGATCTGGAAGCAGTAAGAGAAGCCTATAAAAAAATGAATTCAACCTGGACCATCAATGAAGCAGTGATTCGCGACCATAGTACAGCTCATTATGGGCAAGTGGAAACAGCTATTTCCTTTCTGCGTAGTAGCATTGAGACTGAACCAACGAACTTTGATACTATTCGGGCATCGTTTGATGATTTGAAAAAAGCCATTTCTAACTTTGTTGAAGGTACAGAAGTTGCGACAACATCATCCAAACTGACACTGAAGGATGGGATAGACCTTTTAAAGAAGGCTTTGACCCAATTTCAAGCTGGTCAAGATAGTGAAGCAGCTGTAACCATGAAGGAGTTTATTACTATTTGGCCCACCATTGAGGGTTCTGTAAGTACAACCAATCCTTCGCTTTATACCAAGGTTGAAAGTGAAAGTCCTGTCATCATGGTTAAGGGAAAGGATAGTGAATATCAAGAAAAGCTTTCTAGCTTGATTGCAGAGCTATCTCAAATTGATACTAGCGCTTCCTATAATGCATTTGACGCCATGCTCATCTTGCTCCGAGAAGGTGTAGAAGCACTCTTGATTGTCATGGCGCTTGTGACAACTTTGAAAGCTGCTAAGATGAGAAAGGGACTCAAGTGGGTCTATGGTGGTGCATTTGCGGGTATAGTGGCCAGTCTTTTAATTGCCTATATCCTACAGATTGCCTTTCCAGCAGTCACCTCAGGAACTAACCGTGAAATCATCGAAGGTGCAGTCGGGATTTTTGCGGTTTTCATGATGATTTTAATCGGTATTTGGCTTCATAGCAAATCCTCTGTTAAAAAATGGAATGCTTTTATGGAATCACAAATGCAAACTGTCACGAAAACAGGATCTTTCCTTTCTATGTTTGCTCTGAGTTTTCTAGCCGTATTCCGAGAAGGTGCTGAGACGATTTTATTCTATGTGGGGATTCTTCCAAGGATTTCTAGTTTTGATTTTGTCTTAGGAATTTCTCTAGCCCTCTTAGTCTTAGTCCTGATTGCCTTTGTGATGAACAAGGCCAGTCAATTTTTCCTACCTCACAAGGTTTTCTTTATCCTGACTTGGATGATTTATGCTTTAGCCTTTAAGATGACGGGAGTCAGTATTCATGCCCTACAGTTGACAAATATGATACCGAACCATCTGATCGCAGGAATACCAAGTATTGATATATTGGGAATTTACCCTAGTTGGGAAAGTTTGGCAGGACAGGCTCTCTTTATTCTTGTGGTGATTCTTGTTACCATTAGACAGGGTGAAAAATGATGAATCAAAAGGAATTGACAATTATTGAACATTTGGTAGAATTTAGAAAGAGATTGCTAGCAGTAGTTGTTTGTTTTTTTCTAGTATTTTGCGTCTCATTATTATTTGCCGATCAGGTTTATCAATTTATCACACAAGGCTTTAATCAGAAGTTGATCGTCTTAGGACCGAATGATATTTTATGGATTTATCTCCGTTTAGCAAGTTTGATGGCCTTTAGCCTTACCTTGCCATTTACCGTTTATCAAGTCTGGAGTTTTGTCCGACCAGCCCTTAAATCTGAAGAAGCAGGGGCGGTTTTTGCTTATATCCCTGCAACTTTCCTTTGTTTTATCTTAGGATTAGCCTTTGGTTTTTATTTTATAACACCAGCTTTACTTCAGGTCTTGCTAGGACTGGGTGAAAACTTATTTGAGACGCAGTTAACAGCACAAAATTATCTAGCTTTTGTCTTTCAAACTACTGTACCACTAGCATTTATCTTTGAATTGCCAGTTATTATTGGATTTTTAACTTCCATTGGGTTTATTGAGCCAAGTTTATTGATAACTTATCGTCGTTATGCTTACTTTATTTTATTGGTTCTGGCCGTCATACTGACACCAGCAGATTTTGTTAGCGACTTGGCAATGACGGTACCCCTGATTCTTTTGTACGAGATTAGTATTGCCTTAAGTAAAAGAATTGAAAAAAGAAAAATGAAAGGAGAAGAGAATGGGAATCTTACGTGATATTGGTGCCCCTGGCTTGATCATCATCATCCTTGGTGCTTTGTTGATTTTTGGACCAAAACGCTTACCAGAGCTAGGCGAATCAGTAGGAAAAATGCTTGCTGAGTTTAAAAAAGCCGTTAAAGGCCTTGGGGATTCGGAAGAAAAATAAAGAAACTTACTAAAAGAGTTGAGAAATTGGTACAAGATCATTATCTTGTCTAAATTCTCAGCTCTTTTTCAATTAGCTATTTAAACAGTTTAAGGTTTCTTTAAGGTTTTTATAATATTCTAAAGAACTCTATATTATCCGAACAAATATCTTCAGTTTCATAAATAGAGAAAGTTTTCTTGGATAATTGTTTACTTTAAATAAATGATTAATCCTAAAAGTTCAGATTATTATTTGAATACAAATTCATTATAGCTTTGCTTGCTCTCTATTTATTTCAAGATACCAGTAGATTGTGATATAATAGTAAACAATGAGTTTTTAAAACAAACCAAAGGAGTATCAAAATGATTTACGCTGGAATTTTAGCAGGTGGAACCGGCACGCGCATGGGTATTAGTAACCTACCCAAACAATTTCTTGAGTTGGGAGCCCGCCCAATCCTAATCCATACAATTGAAAAATTTGTCTTAGAGCCAACTATTGAAAAGATTGTAGTTGGAGTTCACGGAGACTGGGTGACACACGCAGAAGATTTAGTTGAAAAATTCCTTCCGCTTCATAAAGATCGTATCATCATCACAAAAGGTGGTGCAGACCGTAATTCTAGCATTGAAAAGATCATAGAGGCTATTGATGCATACCGTCCACTGACAGCAGATGATATTGTGGTGACGCATGATTCAGTTCGTCCTTTCATCACTCTTCGAATGATTCAAGACAACATTGAACTTGCTAAAAAACATGATGCTGTTGATACGGTGGTTGAAGCAGTCGATACCATTGTAGAGAGTACAAACGGACAATTCATTACAGATATTCCAAACCGCGCCCATCTCTATCAAGGACAAACTCCACAAACCTTCCGTTGCAAGGACTTTATTGATTTGTATGGTTCTTTATCAGAGGAAGAAAAAGAAATTTTGACAGATGCATGTAAAATCTTTGTCATTAAGGGTAAAGATGTAGCCTTGGCAAAAGGTGAATACTCAAACCTTAAAATTACAACAGTTACAGACTTGAAGATTGCTAAAAAGCATGATTGAGAAAAGAATAGACATGATTAATCAAATTTATCAACTGACAAAACCAAAGTTTATTAATATTAAATATCAGGAAGAAGAAATTGATCAAGAGAATCATATCCTCATCCGACCAAATTACATGGCGGTTTGTCACGCGGATCAACGTTACTACCAAGGTAAACGCGATCCAAAAATTTTAGCTAAAAAACTACCAATGGCTATGATTCACGAGTCTTGTGGTACAGTCATTTCTGATCCAACAGGTACCTACAAAGTTGGTCAGAAGGTTGTTATGATTCCTAATCAACCACCTATGCAAAGTGATGAGGAATTCTTCGAAAATTACATGACTGGAACATATTTCTTATCAAGTGGTTACGATGGATTCATGCGAGAATTTGTATCTCTGCCTAAGGATCGTGTGGTAGCTTACGAAGAAATCGAAGACACAGTTGCTGCCATTACAGAGTTTGTCAGTGTTGGCATGCATGCTATGAATCGTTTCATGACGGTATCTCACAGCAGACGTCAACGTATCGCTGTCATTGGTGATGGAAGTTTAGCTTTTGTCATGGCCAATATTATCAACTACACTTTGCCTGAAGCTGAGATTATTGTTATCGGACGTCACTGGGAGAAATTAGAATTATTCTCATTTGCAAAAGAGCTCTACATTACTGATAGCATTCCAGAGGATCTTAGTTTTGACCATGGTTTCGAATGCTGTGGTGGTGATGGAAGTGGACCTGCTATTAATGACTTGATTCGCTACATTAAACCACAAGGTACCATTTTGATGATGGGAGTAAGTGAGTATAAGGTTAATATCAATACTCGTGATTCATTGGAAAAAGGCTTGTTATTAGTTGGATCTTCTCGTTCTGGAAGAGTTGACTTTGAAAATGCCATCCAAATGATGGAAATTAAAAAATTTGCCAATCGTTTGAAGAATATCATTTATCTAGAAGAACCAGTAAGAGGGATTAAGGATATTCATCAAGTTTTTGCAACAGATCTTAATACTGCCTTCAAGACAGTATTTAAGTGGGAAGTCTAATGGGGAAAGATTATGAAGGAAATTGTTAAAAAGAAGATTGCTTCTTTATTATCAGGTGATGAAGAAATTCAGAGCGTTGAACAGTTGGGTGGAATGACCAATCAAAACTACTTGGTTCGAACGTCCTCAAATCGATATATCGTTAAGTTTTTCGGTAAAGGTACAGAAAAATTAATCGATCGCCAGAATGAAAAGTTCAATATTGAATTGTTGAAAGATTTAAAATTAGATGTAGAAAATTATCTTTTTGATATTGAATCTGGTATCAAAGTTAATCAATACATTGAAAATGCAGAAACATTAGATTCAAATACTATAAAAACTAAATTTGAAAAAATTGCTCCCATTCTACAAACGATTCATGCTTCTGGAAAAAAATTAAAAGGAGAGTTTGCTCCTTTTGATGAAATCGAAAAGTATGAATCCTTGATTCAAGGAGAGATTTACTATCCAAACTATGAAGCTGTCAGAAAATCAGTTCTTTCTTTAAAAAATGAGCTTGAGAAAATCGGAGTTGATAAGAAATCATGTCATATTGATTTGGTTCCAGAAAACTTTATTGAAGGACCAGATGGACATCTTTATCTGATTGATTGGGAATATTCTTCCATGAATGACCCTATGTGGGACCTTGCAGCACTCTTTTTAGAATCTGAATTTACTCCAGAGGAAGAGGAAGACTTCCTAGCTCATTACGAGAGTGAAAAGACGCCTGTTTCTCGTGAGAAGATCCGTATTTATAAAATATTGCAAGATATTATTTGGAGTCTCTGGACTATCTACAAAGAAGAAAATGGTGCAGATTTTGGAGATTATGGAATCACTCGTTATAATAGAGCTGTAAAAGAATTGCAGTCTCAGGGAGGTATTGATGAAGACTAAAAATGGAGTTTCCTTTGGACTTATCTCAGGTATTTTTTGGGGATTAGGTTTAACCATTAGTGCCTATATCTTCTCTATATTTACTGACCTATCACCTTTTGTAGTAGCAGCAGCGCACGACTTTCTGAGTATTTTTATCCTGCTAGGATATCTTTTAGTTAAAGAAGGAAAGGTACGTTTTTCAATCTTCTTGAACATTCGAAATGTCAGTGTTATTATCGGAGCACTATTGGCTGGGCCAATTGGGATGCAAGCCAATCTCTATGCGGTCAAATATATCGGTAGTTCATTAGCATCCTCAGTTTCAGCTATTTATCCTGCAGTATCTGTCATTCTCGCTTTCTTTTTCTTAAAGCATAAGGTTTCGAAGAATACAGTATTTGGAATTTTATTAATCATTGCAGGAATTATTGCTCAGACCTACAAGGTTGAACAGGTTAATTCATTCTATATTGGTATCCTCTGTGCCTTGATCTGTGCCCTTGCTTGGGGAAGTGAAAGTGTTCTCAGCTCTTTTGCTATGGAAAGTGAACTCAGTGAACTCGAAGCACTCTTGATACGACAAGTCACATCTTTCTTGTCCTATCTTGTTATTGTTCTCTTCTCGCATCATTCATTTGAGGAAGTGGCAAATGTTCAATTGTTGGGTCTTTTGATTATCTTTGCAGCATGTAATATGATTTCTTACCTTGCCTACTACATTGCTATCAATCGATTGCAGCCAGCAAAAGCTACTGGTCTAAATGTGAGTTATGTAGTATGGACTGTTTTGTTTGCAGCGATTTTCTTGGGTTCGCCCCTTAATTTGCTGACCATCATTACTTCACTTATCGTAATGGCTGGTGTTTATATTATTATTAAAGAATAAAGGAGAAAACGCGTGAAAGCGATCATTTTAGCAGCGGGATTGGGAACTCGTTTGAGACCCATGACAGAAAACACTCCCAAAGCCTTGGTTAAAGTCAATCAAAAACCCTTAGTTGAATATCAAATCGAATTTTTGAAAGAACGTGGAATTGATGACATTATTATTGTCGTAGGTTATTTAAAAGAACAATTCGACTATCTTAAAGAAAAGTACGGAGTTCGTTTGGTCTTCAACGATAAGTATGCTGATTACAATAACTTTTACTCTCTTTACTTGGTAAAAGAAGACTTGGCCAACAGTTATGTTATTGATGCGGATAATTATCTTTTCAAGAATATGTTCCGCAATGATTTGACTCGTTCGACTTATTTCAGTGTTTATCGTGAAGACTGTGATAATGAGTGGTTCCTAGTTTATGGAGATGATTACAAAGTTCAAGATATCATTGTCGATAGCAAAAATGGACGAATCTTGAGTGGTGTGTCATTCTGGGACGCCCCAACAGCTGAGAAAATTGTTGGTTTTATCGATGAAGCCTATGCAAGTGGCGAGTTTGTTGACCTCTATTGGGACAACATGGTCAAAGATAATATCAAAGAACTAGATGTATATGTAGAAGAGTTGGAAGAAAACTCTATCTATGAAATCGATAGTGTCAAAGATTATCAAAAGCTGGAGAAGATCCTTTCATCACAAAAATAAGGAACTTTTATGAACTGATACCTTATTTATTTTTACTTGACTTTTCAGATTTGTTAAAGTATACTAGTAAAAATTTAACCTTTAAGGGAAGTCCAGAGAGACTCACAAGGTGTCAGAGAAAAGAAACTACGATTGAAGCAAGTAAAGCAAGTGCTTATTTGCTACTTTTGTGTAAATATCTTAACTGAAACCTTGCAATTGCAAGGTTTTTCTTTATCTGATCCCCTTAAAATTTAAGGAGGAAAGGTTATGAATCCGAATTGTAGAAAACGTATGAGTACCATTCGCTTAGAAGTTATGAGAGTAGTATCTCAGGAAGAAATCGCGCCAGCAATCTTTGAACTAGTTCTCGAAGGAGAAATGGTTGAAGCTATGAAAACTGGGCAATTTCTTCATTTGCGTGTACCTGATGATGCTCATCTCTTGCGTCGTCCGATTTCAATCTCATCTATAGATAAGGCTAATAATCAATGCCATCTCATTTATCGAGTTGAGGGTTCTGGTACAGCAATCTTTTCAAGATTAAAAGCTGACGATTTTTTAGATGTCATGGGCCCTCAAGGAAATGGTTTCGATTTATCTGAGCTAGACGACTATTGCAAGGTTCTTCTAGTTGGTGGTGGAATAGGAGTTCCTCCATTACTTGAAGTAGCTAAACAATTACATGAGAGAGGTGTTGAAATTACGACTGTTCTAGGATTTTCTACTAAAGATGCTGTCATTTTAGATGATGAATTAGCCAAATATGGTCAAGTATATGTGACAACAGATGATGGATCCCATGGTATTAAAGGGAATGTTTCTGTAGTGATTAACGAAATTGACACTGAATTTGATGCTATCTACTCTTGCGGTGCACCTGGTATGATGAAATATATCAATCAAACCTTCCATGACCATCCAAGAGCTTATCTATCTTTAGAATCTCGTATGGCTTGTGGCATGGGAGCTTGCTACGCTTGCGTATTGAAAGTACCAGATAGTGAAACAGTTAGTCAACGCGTCTGTGAAGATGGGCCTGTATTTAAAACAGGAACTGTTGTTTTATAAGGAGAGTATCATGACTATAAATCGATTACAAGTCTCTCTACCAGGCTTAGAACTAAAGAACCCTATCATTCCTGCTTCAGGCTGTTTTGGTTTCGGACAAGAATATGCCAAATACTATGATTTGGATCTTTTAGGATCTATCATGATTAAAGCTACAACCCTTGAACCACGCTTTGGTAATCCTACTCCACGAGTGGCAGAAACACCTGCTGGTATGCTGAATGCCATTGGTCTACAAAATCCAGGACTAGATGCTGTTCTCTCTGAAAAATTACCTTGGCTAGAAAAAGAGTATCCAAATCTTCCAATCATTGCCAATGTTGCTGGATTTTCAAAGCAAGAATACGCAGCCGTTTCTAGTGGTATTTCCAAGGCACCTAACGTGAAAGCCATTGAGCTCAATATTTCTTGTCCAAACGTCGATCATGGGAATCACGGATTATTAATTGGTCAAGATCCAGATTTGGCTTATGATGTGGTAAAAGCAGCCGTAGAGGCTTCATCAGTTCCTGTTTACGTAAAACTAACACCAAGTGTGACCGATATAACTTCCGTTGCAAAGCTGCAGAAGACGCAGGAGCTAGTGGGCTAACCATGATTAATACTCTTGTTGGTATGCGCTTTGATCTCAAAACTAGAAAACCAATCATTGCAAATGGGACAGGAGGAATGTCTGGACCTGCAGTATTTCCTGTAGCTCTAAAACTCATTCGACAAGTAGCTCAAACAACTAATCTTCCGATTATTGGAATGGGAGGAGTTGACTCGGCTGAGGCAGCGCTAGAAATGTATTTGGCAGGTGCCTCAGCTATTGGTGTTGGGACAGTAAACTTTACCAATCCATATGCTTGCCCTGATATCATAGAAAATCTACCTAGTGTTATGGATAAATATGGGATTAGTAATTTAGAAGATCTTAGGAAAGAAGTTAGAGACCAGTTCAAATCATAAAAATTGATGATTAAAATCTTTATTATTTTGAAAGGCAGTTTCTTTTTGGTATAATGTGAATATGATTGTAACAATACCTATTAAAACAGAAAAAGATATTGCAATACCAGGACCTACCGTCCTTGTATTAGGTTATTTTGATGGCATTCATTTGGGTCATCAAAAACTATTTGAGATTGCAGGAAAGATTGCGATTGAAAAGAATCTGAGCGTAGCTTTAGTAACTTTCAACGAATCTCCAAAGTTAACCTTGCACCAATATTCACCAGAGCAGTTATTGCATATTCTGAATCCTGATGAGCGCGAACGTAAGTTAAAGCGTGCGGGAGTTGAAGCCCTTTATCTGATGGACTTTACCAGCCGTGTGGCAAATATGACAGCTCAAGAATTTGTTGACACTTTTGTCAAAGAAGCTAAAGCAGAAACAATTGTTGTTGGTTTTGATTATAGTTTGGGTTCGGATAGGAAATCAGCTGAAGACCTCAAGGAGATTTTTGATGGTGAAGTAGTAATTGTACCTGCAGTTGAGGACGAAAAAGGTAAAATCAGTTCAACTCGTATTCGTCAATCGATCATTGAAGGTGATGTTAAAGAAGCTGGTCAACTACTTGGAGCACCTCTACCATCTAGAGGAGTTGTTGTCCATGGAAATGCCAGAGGTCGTACTATTGGCTACCCTACAGCAAATCTCGTACTCTTGGACAGAACCTATATGCCTGCTGACGGTGTCTACACGGTAGAAATTGAAATCCAAAGAAAAATTTATCGAGGTATGGCTAGTGTTGGGAAGAACGTTACTTTTGATGGAGAGGAAGAGCGTTTTGAAGTGAATATCTTTGATTTTGATGAAAACATTTATGGCGAAGAGTTACTGTTTATTGGCTTGATCGTATTCGAGATATGGTTAAATTTGAGTCTGTTGACGAATTGGTTCATCAGCTTGAGCATGATGAAAAAATTGCTAGAGGATAACTCAGTTTAAATGATAAGTTTGAGATCTTTCTCAAACTTTTTTTGTTAAAATATCTTTAATAAAAGTTTCTACATGATTTTCTAATCAAGAATTTATTTGAAAATCTTTGTATTTTTTGATATAATTTAACTATCAAACTAAAGGAGACTTTTATGTTTAAAGAAAATAGAAATAAGGGATTTATTTCCGGACTCATACTTTCTCTTGTATTATTCCTTGTAGCTGGTGGTATGGGATTCATGTGGAATCTTCACCAACACCCGACGGATCCATTTGCAGATGATACTAGTTCAGGCAAAGAAGTAACACTGACTGTCTATGATATTTATCCTGAAGTTGTTGGAGAAGTAGACGGTGGAAGTGTTATATACCTTGTCCAATATAGTCAGGATGGCGATGGGAAATTTGCAGTTGTTGAGGCTAAAGAGACTGATGAATCTATTAAAAAACTCATTGACCAAGCTACAGCTGGTACCTTAGCAGAAAATCCTGCTACTCTTGTTGGGACTCAATTACAACCACTTAGTACAAATGTTAATAAATCGCGTAACAATCGAATCGTTGATTTATCAGGGTTCCTTAAGTCTATTTTGGACCCAACGTCTACTGTCTATCTCAACATGAACTCTAGTGTCTATTTGAGCTTGACAGAACATTCACGTGAAGGTTGGTACTATGTCATCGGGATTGCTATTTTTGGTGGTCTTGCTTTATTTACACTCGTTGGAGCCTTTCTACTACGTAAAAAATCAATCGCTTCTTATGAAGAACTTTATCAAACATACCCTGAGTTACAAGGAAATCTTGAAGGAATCGCTGACCAAGCAGATTTTTACGATCAGGATTTAAAGGTTATTCTTTATAAAAATCACCTTATTACCTATTTCAAAGGTACTCAGGCGATCAATCTAAATAATGTTCAACAGATTTATCTAATCGAAACAAGTTATCACCGTTATGGCTTCACAAACAAAGTTTATCAATTGTGCTACATTCTCAAGGATAGCACTAAGAAACATAACTTAACAATTAAAACTACTAAGACAGTTCAAGAACAATTGGAAGAACTTTGGAACCTCATCATCGAGAAATTCCCAGACATCCATATTGGAGTTTAAGATAAAAGCATCGTTTATCGATGCTTTTTGTTTTCAGAAAAATATAGAAATTTGAGTCTATCACTTGACATCTTAAATTTTTAAGAGTAAAATGTTTACTAGTTAATTAAATGGTTAAATACTAGTTAAGGAGTTTATATGAAAAGAAAGAATATCATTTGTCTGATGCTAGCTCTATTTAGCGTTTTATTAGGAGCTTGTGGTCAAGAGAATAGTCAGGGAAACCAAGAAGGTAAGGGAATGAGAATTATAACCAGTTTTTATCCAGTTTACGCCATGGTCAAAGAAATATCTGGCGACTTAAATGATGTTCGAATGATTCAGTCTAGTAGTGGAATACATTCCTATGAACCATCTGCAAATGACATTGTCGCAATTTATGATGCTGATGTTTTCGTTTATCATTCTCGTACCCTAGAGTCTTGGGCAGGTAGTCTGGATCCTAATCTAAAAAATTCAAAAGTTAAGGTCCTAGAAGCATCTGAAGGAATGTCCTTAGATCGCGTACCTGGACTTGAGGATATGGAAGTAGGAGAAGGTATGGATGAAAAAACACTATATGACCCCCATACTTGGCTAGATCCAGAGAAAGTTGCTGAGGAAGCCCAGATTATTGCAGATAAGCTTTCCGAGCTTGATACTAGTAATAAAGAAACCTATCAAAAAAATGCTAAGGATTTTATTACTAGAGCTCATAAATTAACTGAGAAATACCAAGCAGACTTTGAAAAAGCTAGTCAAAAAACTTTTGTGACTCAACATACAGCATTTTCTTATTTGTCAAAACGTTTCGGTCTAAAGCAACTTGGAATTGCTGGTATATCACCTGAACAAGAACCGAGTCCTAGACAACTAACTGAAATCCAAGAATTTGTCAAAACATATCAGGTTAAAACAATTTTTACAGAAAGTAATATTTCATCTAAGGTAGCTGAAACACTAGTCAAGTCAACAGGGGTTCAGCTTAAAACACTCAATCCCTTAGAAGCAGACCCACAAAATGATAAATCTTTCTTGGAAAATTTAGAAGAAAATATTGCTATTTTAGCTAAAGAATTGAAATGAGGAAAGAATGAAAAATACTAAAAAATATATTGCAGGATCAGCCGTAGTTCTTGCACTAAGTGTTAGTGCCTACGTTTTAAAACAATATCAAACTCCTGAAAAAAAAGCTGATAATCGTGTCTCTTATGTTGATGATAAAAGTTCAGAAAATAAGAAAAATGAAAATCTAACCTCTGACCAGGTGAATCAAAAGGAAGACATTGAAGCCGAGCAAATTGTCACAAAGATTACTGATCAAGGTTATGTAACTTCGCACGGTGATCATTTCCACTTTTATAACGGTAAAGTACCTTTTGATGCAATCTTTAGCGAAGACTTGCTTATGAAGGATCCAAATTATCAGTTACGGGATCAAGATATCGTTAACGAAATCAAAGGTGGCTATATTATTAAGCTAGACGGTCGATATTATGTTTACTTAAAGGATGCAAACCATGCTGTAAATATCCGTACTAAGGAACAAATTGAAAACCAAAAGCATAGTCACACATCAGATAAATCTAGTAACAACAAGGAAGTTACTCAAGCTAGGGCTCAAGGTCGTTATACAACTGACGATGGCTATGTATTTAATCCAGCGGATATCATTGAGGATACTGGGGATGCTTATATTGTCCCCCATGGTGGCCACTATCATTACGTTCCTAAGAGTTCTCTATCAGCTAGTGAACTTGCAGCAGCTCAAGCTTATTTGTCAGGTAGAAGAACCCAACCAAGTCTGACAAACAACCAAGTAGGTCAGAGTAATGATTCAAGACCTCAGGTTGAAGTTCCTGGAACCAGTGTTAAGCCAGGTCAAGAAGAAGATCTCCAAAGTCTATTAGCTCAATTATATGCCTTGCCAGAAAGTCAACGATACCATGAATCTGATGGCTTAATCTTTGATCCAGCGAAAATTGCTAGTCGTACAACTAGCGGAGTAGCTATTCCTCACGGAAATCACTATCACTTTATCCCTTTTAGCAGTTTGTCAGCCTTGGAGCAAAAAATTGCTCGCATGATCCCACTTTCTCCTATTGTAAAACCGGAGTTACCTCATGAACATCCAAGCAAGCCTTCACAAGACCATGAAGATGGAAATCATGAACACCAAGGCAACGAACAGGAAGAGCCGGGTCATCATCATGGTCACGAAGGCGAAGGACAAGGCCATGACCACAATCATGACAATCATAAAGACAAGGATGACCACGAACACGGATTTAATGCTGATCGAGTTGTTAGTGAAGATGAACAAGGCTTTGTCGTTTCACATGGGGACCACAATCATTATTTCTACAAGAAAGACTTGACAGCTCAACAAATCAGAGCAGCTCAAGAACACTTGAAAGGTAAAACCGAAGGTACACCAAATCCATCAGATGATGACCATGACGAAGCCGGCCACGATCACCACCATGGTGAAGATCACGAACACGGATTTGATGCTGGTCGTGTTATAAGTGAAGATGAGCAAGGTTTTGTCGTTTCTCACGGGGACCACAATCATTATTTCTTTAAAAAGGATTTATCAGCAGAGCAGATTAAGGCTGCTCAAGAGCACTTGAAGGAACATCATCAGGTAGAACCTGTTAAACCACTTGCAAAAGATGTAGAAGCATTTTCTAGAGATGCAAGTGATGAAGAAAAATAGCTTATATTTCTAAGACTTATGGTGTTCCACTTGAAGCCATTCGTATTTCAAATGGATTCTTTGTATTTGGTAATCCAGACCAGGCTTATGATCCAACTCACATACACCCTTACGCTGTTCGTAAGGAACATGTTCGTATTCCTTTGGTAACTGGAGATCCAGAACTTGATTTCCTAAATGAGTTATACACAACGGCTCTTCGTGACGGTGTTTCACCTTATAGCTTACAAGTAGAAAATGGAAGCTTTGTAATACCTCACGGCGACCACAACCACTACATCAAGGTTCAAACTAAAGGTTATGAAGTTGCTTTGAAAAACAAAATTCCTGCATTACAGTCAACTTATCAACCTGGTGCTTTTGATGAAAAAGCAGTCCAGTATAAGGTTGATCAACTCTTGGCAGAGAGTCGTGAAGTCTATAAAGATAAGCCAAGTCTACAACGACAAATTGAGCTTGCTTTGGGACAATTCTCTGAGAATATGAAGAAGCTATCAACCAACTCTACTGCAGGTTATTTGGCAGCTTTGGATTTGTTTGATAAGCAGTATATTCACATTGACTCAAGTGTCAAACCAACAGAAATCAGTCCTTTAGACAAGAAATATCAAGCTTTAGTAGATAAGATTAATACCTTAGACACAGATGCTTATGGACTTCCTAAGAAGGATTTATTGACTCAGCTTCAAGAAAATAAACTAGCCCAAGATGAAGCAGGTTTAGATGCAGTTGAAGCTAAGTTACAAGCTTTGCAAGATTTTAATGACCGTACTGGTGTCACAACAGTTGAGTATATTAAATATTTCTATCAACATCTATCTGATGGTCGCTTAAATGACAATCTCCGTAATAAAGTTGCTAACTTAACCTGGACTCTTTATCAGTCACAATCCTTCCTTAAGGCAACTGATTTAAATAAACTCTTCCCAGAAATCTATCAAACAAAACTAGAAGTTGAAGAAGCTCTTAAAAATGAACCAGTTTCAAGTAAGCATTCTGAGACAATCTTGGATAAAGAAAAAGTTGATGGCCATAGTGCTAAAACTGCGGTTTATGAGTTCTTGAAAGGATTGTTTGATGATATTCAACCTGAGGACCAAAGTAACCATGTCTTAAAAGGTCAGGTAGCAGGACTTTTAACAAAAGCTGTAGAATTGGTAAGCCAAGTGAAAGAAGAAGGTGTTAAAGCTTCACTTGTTGACGAAGTGAAGAATCTGAAAGCTGCCTTTGACAAAGAGGGTGCTGACCTAGATGAATTAAACACGCAAGTACAAGATCTTCTGAAACGTATTTCATTAACTATTCAGAAAGAAAGCCAGGAAGAGGCTCAAGATCCACAACTTTTGGCACTTTATCAACAGCTTTATAACGGAATTATTGCCCTCCATAGCTATTTGGAGATGAATCATGGTTCAGATGCTGACTTTGAAAAAGTAGATGCTCTGTTTGATAAACTAGCAGCAGCAAGTAAGGATAAGCAGGCTCTTCTAGCTGTTGCCCAAGAAATTGTTTTATTAAACCAAGAGTTTCAATCTAAAGTCAAGCCAGCTGAAGCTAGCACAGAAACAGCCAATACAGAAACAAACGATAAACAAGCTGAGTCAAACTTAACTCCTGCAACTACCTCTCCAGAAACGAGAGAAAAAGTAGCAGAATAAGCAAAAGACGAAGTAGCTAAGCTACCTCGTCTTTTTTAGTCTTTATAAGCTACAATTCCAATAATAGTGTCAACTGCACGTTCCATAGTTTGAAGGCTGACATATTCAAAACGACCGTGCATATTTTCACCACCAGCGAAGATATTCGGCGTTGGAATTCCCATAAAGGAAATTTTAGAACCGTCTGTTCCTCCACGAATTGGTTCGATAATAGGTGTGATATCAAGGTCTTCCATAACCGCTTTGGCAATGGTTACTGGTGTCATATCCTTTTCAATGACTTCTTTCATGTTGTAGTACTGGTCTGTCAATGTTAAAGTAACACGATCACTACCAAGTTCTTGGTTCATCTTATCAGTAATAGCTTGCATGGCAGCTTTTCGTGCTTCAAAGGCATCCTTTTCAAAGTCACGAATGATATAGCTAGCACTCGCTTCCTCAACAGTTCCAGTTATATCCATGAGATGGTAGAAACCTTGGTAACCATCAGTAAATTCAGGTCGGTCACCAGCTGGAAGTTGGTTGTGGAAATCAATCGCCAACTGAAGGGCGTTAACCATTTGTCCTTTGGCCGTTCCTGGGTGAACATTACGACCTTGGAAGTGAAGTTCGGCACCTGCAGCAGAGAAGGTTTCATACTGAAGTTCACCAAGAGGCCCACCGTCAACTGTATAGGCAAAGTCAACATTGAAGTCTTCTGCATCAAATTTATTGGCACCAACACCGATTTCTTCATCAGGTCCAAAGCCGACACGAATTTCGCAGTGCTTAATTTCAGGATGAGCAGTCAAGTATTCGATAGCTGTCATGATTTCGGCGATACCTGATTTATCATCGGCACCGAGAAGGGTAGTGCCATCAGTAGTAATTAAGGTTTGTCCATGATATTTCTCTAAGCTCTTAAAATCTGCTGGATCGAGCTTGAAACCAGATTCTCCAAGATCGATAAGGCCACCGTCGTAGTTTTCAACTACTTGTGGATTGACACCTTCAGCATTAAAATCTGCCGTATCCATGTGGGAGATAAAACCAATCTTACGAGTCAAACTAGGATCATTAGCTGGAAGAGTACCGATAGCAAAACCGTTTGGCAAATAATAGACATTTTGCAAACCGATACGTTTCATCTCAGGGATGAGGACGTTGGTCGCAAAGTCTACTTGACTTTGGGTACTTGGTGTAGTGGTTGAATGTTCGTCAGAACGTGTATTGACTTTGACATAAGTCAAAAAACGCTCCAACAATGTTGGATATTTCATAAAAACTCCTTTTTTCCTTTTTTTAAAACCATTGTATCATAGAAAGAAGAGAAAAACAAAAGTCGGAAGGGAGATAAAATCCTTATGTTAGCGTTTACTTATGGCTTCTTTAGTGATACAATAAAAAAGATAAAAATATCACAAGGATGCAGAGATAAAAAAAGCAATTTTAATGATGACATTTGGTTCACCAGAAGAGATTACCTTTGAAGGAGTAGCCGACTTTTTTACCAACATTCGTCGAGGAGTTCGACCTCAAGACCACGAGATTCAAACCCTTTATGATAATTATGTTCGAATTGGAGGCACTCCGCTTCAAAAAATTACCCGTAAAGAAGTTGCCTTGGTAGAAGCTAGGTTAGGAAATGAATATAGTGTCTATTTTGCCAATAAATTTTCAACCCCTTTTATTCCAGATGTAATTCGGCAAATGGAAGCAGATGGCATTGAAAAGTGTATTTGCTTGATTTTGGAGCCACACTATTCCTTTTACTCTGTCATGGGGTACGAAAAGTTTCTGGAAAGCAAACAAATTCAGTTTTTAGTTATTAAGGACTGGTATCAAGAAGAAGCACTATTAAACTATTGGACAGCTGAAATTGTTAAAATTTTAAAGGAAAAGGTGAAACAGGATAGCTTTAAAGTCATCTTTTCTGCCCACAGTGTACCCATTTTTGCCTTGGATTTTGGTGATCCCTATATCGACCAGATTTTCGAAAATAGCAAGTTAATTGCTGAGAAATTAGGCTTGAAACCAGAGCAATATACCAACACTTGGCAGAGCGAAAGTGATATTGGTATTCCTTGGATTAAACCAGATGTATTGGAGTATCTTAGAGAACAGGAAGAACATCCAGAGCATTATATTTTTGTGCCTATTAGTTTTATCAGTGAGCATATTGAAGTCTTGTTTGACAACGATGTGGAATGTCAAGACTTGTGTCAGGAATTGGAGGTGAACTACCACCGTCCACCAATGCCAAATACAGATTCTCGTTTGATTGATGCCTTGGTCAATATTATCCGAGCTAATGAACATAAAGAATTTAGAGAATTCCTCCCAGAAGAAGAAACCTTTGATGAATTAGTCCCTTCGGAGGAAACTAAGAATATTTTAGATGAATCACAAGACTTACAAATGCCAGAATTTGTTAAAAAATTAATTGAGAAAAAAGGTCGTGAAAATGTCAAGATGCCTTATTTAATCAAAAAAATGCTTGAAAAAGCTGGCAAATTACCTAAAGACTAAGTGAAAATAGAAAAGAACTGGCAAATTTTGTTTCAAATATCTGCTAAGGCAGGATATAACTTAGAAGGTGAAAGAAAAGGTGGTGGGACAGAAATCGATAGACAAAGTCTTGATTTCGTAGTCCCAGCCCCGCGAGGATGATTAGGAGCTTTTTGGAGTCTAAAAGACGAACAAAAAGTTCAATCAGCTACCGCGTCAAATTATGATTGATAATAAAAAGTGAGGTCGGGATCTTTTTGTCCCAACCTCTTTTTAGGTGATTAGCATTTTTTTGACCTAGTTTATGTTATTTACCCAGACAAAATTGGCTGAACAACTGTGTAATGAGTTCATCTGGAGCAGCATCACCAGTAATTTCTCCAAGAATTTCCCAGGTACGGGTCAAATCAACCTGAAGCAGGTCGACTGGCATGCCCAATTCAAGACCTTCGTTAACAGCTTGTAAGCTTTCAACTGCCTTCTCAATCAAAGAAATGTGGCGAGCATTAGACAAGTAAGTAGCATCTTGCTCAACAAGTC
>BNJS01000453.1_pt1 | contig 114491 bp, 128 predicted proteins | sample 8540461 | NCBI WGS metagenome assembly BNJS01 (sample SAMD00202454, study PRJDB9452) | human saliva metagenome | isolation source: human saliva | place: Japan | reverse complement strand
TACCAGCACCGAAGGGCGTGTTTGACTTCTGCACCTGCAGACCGTAGCCGCATAGAAGCGTCCCGAACCATAAAATGGATAGATATCCAGTTTAGATGGAATATCTTGCTCTTTAGCCAAATCAACCAAATGTTGACGGAAGTCATAGTGATAAGGACCTGAAGCATCCTTTACACAGATAGATACTGTGTACTCATCTGTTTGCTGATCATCTCCCATAGCTCCCATATCACAGCCAGATGTTCACTACCTGAGCAGGGATATTGGAGTTAGCTCCATGCCACTTCTTCAAAAACGAAAAAGCACGATAGGTTGTTACAGGCAGCTCAGTCTTCTCTTCCTATAAATGCAGAGCAGATTAAGCTAAAATCGCTGCTGACCTTATCGTCAAATGACGAGGACTTGATGAAAACCTGTATCTGTTACGACGGTTCGTGGATCAAAACTGATAAAATCACCTACCTCAATCCCCAAGGCACGAGTTTCTTTTTCATTTGTTACTTTGACGTCCAAACGCACTTCCATATTGTCTTGCGTGCGTTCTGCAGTTCCTGCATCCTTGTGAGACATGGCAAGAGGTCTGGTGGATAAGGATGGTTTCCTGATACTGCTTTGACCTGTGCTTTAGCTACATGAGACGGTACAGTTTTCTCCTTCAATCATGTTCCAAGGGAAACCACCGATACGGTCCATTTTGAGACGGCCATCTGGTTTAACAGCACGGACAATGGCACCCAGCGTATCCACATGGGCAGTCACATAGCGATGCTCTTCATCATTTCGACCTTTAATGGTCATATTGACACCGCCTTTGGCTGTACGAACTGGCTGATAACCAAAACCTTCTAGAGTCTTGACTAAATAGTCCGAAATCTCACGAGTGAAGCCTGTTGGCGACTCAATGGCTATCAGTTCTTTGATATATTCTACTGTTTGATTCATTTCTTCACCTCTTTTGCTACCTATTATAACACATTTATCATCGGATAAAAAAGAAAATCACTCCTGTAGACTTGGCTACAAAAGTGATTTTAATGATTATTCCATTTCAAAAACATCGCTTTCTTGCTTGTTTGGTAGAACCAATGAGAGCAAGATTCCGACAATGGCTGGCACCAACCAAGGGAGAGATGCCTTGGCAAAAGGAAGAGTGTTGACAAGGTTTGCAAGAAACTCAACTTTAAATGAGCTTCCTAGTACGCTTGCAATGGCAATAGCTGTAACAACAGCAATTGTCAACTGCATACCTGATTTTGAAAGAGCCACAAATTTGTTGACAATGACAATCATAACGATGGCAATCGTGATTGGGTACAAGATAACCAATACTGGAATTGAGTACTTGATAATTGCACTCAAACCAAGATTTGCAATAGCAAATCCAATCAAGGTAAAGACTGTTGCATAAACCTTATAGCTGATTTGTGGGAAACGGCCGTTAAAGAACTCAGCTGTTGACACAATCAGACCAACTGTTGTTGTGAAGCAGGTTACGGTAACCATAGCTGCGAGGAAGAGTTGGGCTGTTGAGCCAAAGATTTCTTGAGTAGCTTGTGACAAGATGTAAACACCTGGCGTTCCACCCTTCATCGCTTCAGCTGGTACTGGGGGAAATGATTTCCAAGGAAACCTAAACCGATGTAAAGGGCGCTGAAAGCAAGGGCAACAACGATACCAACAACCCAAATGGTTGAAATGTATTCTTTCTTACTTGAAAATCCAAGTTGTTTCAAGGTTTGAACTGCAATTACACTAAAGGCAACGGAAGCAAGAGCATCCAAGGTATTGTAACCTTCGAGGAAACCTGTACCAAAAGCAGAAGCTTGATAAGCAGCTGATGCAGCTTGAGGGCTTGTTCCACCGTATTTGATAGCTCCTAGAACAACCAAAATGACAATCAAGATTGCAAAGACTGGTGTTAAAATACGGCCGATACGGTCTAAGATTTTTGATGGATTGAGCGAGATTAGATACGCTGCTGCAAAGTAAAGAAGGGTAAAGACAATCAAGCCTAGACCTTTATTTGCATCCGACAGAAGGGGGCTAATCCCTACTTCATAAGCCGTTGTAGCAGTACGTGGGATAGCAAAGAATGGACCAATTGACAAATAGAGAACTACGAGGTACAGAGTCGCAAACCAAGGCGCTATCTTTGTTGAAATCTCATAGATATATCCTTTAGATTTAACGTTCCAATAATCAGAGTCAAGACGGCGATACCGACGCCTGAAAAGACAAAACCTGCGATGGCAGGAAGAAAATGTTCTCCAGATAGAGCACCTAGAGAAGGCGGAAAAATCAAGTTCCCCGCACCAAAAAATATTCCAAACAGGAGTAAACCTGTTAGGGCACCTTTTTTAGCCATGAAAATCTCCTTCATATTTATAAAATACTGACCTAGTATATCATGAATAGGAGTATGAAAAAAGCTTCACGAATTAAATATTGAATGTTTTCAAGATTCTCAAAAATGAGAATTGTCTAAAAATAAAATTCTCCTACCGAGAACACACTAAGTAGGAGAAAATTCTACTGTTTAAAGTTCTTCAAAGGCCATCATACCACCTTGGACATTGATAGCCTCATAACCTTGTTCTGATAGGAATTGGCAAGCACGCTGATCTCATTCCCAGCTGCAAATGACATAATGCAACTGGTCCTTGTCCAACTGATTATAGCTATCAGCTAATTGACTAAGCGGTAGATTGTGGGCACCTTCTAAGTGAAGAGCTTCAAACTCATCCACTTCTCTCACGTCCACTAAAGAAAGTTGACCGTTTTGATAAAGTTGGTAAAATGCGTCAAAGGTTATTTCTTTCATTCTTTTTCTCCTAATACTCTTCGAAAATCTCTTCAAACCACGTCAGCGTCGCCTTACCGTAGGTATGGTTACTGACTTCGTCAGTTTTATCCACAACCTCAAAACAGTGTTTCGAGCTGACTTCGTCAGTTTTATCTGCAACCTCAAAGCTGTACTTTGAGCAGCCTGCGGCTAGCTTCCTAGTTTGTTCTTTTATTTTCATTGACTATAAAATAGTTTTAATTCTTTCTTTCAAATCCGGTACCACTTCTGACTCAAACCAAGGATTTTTGGCCATCCAGATTTGATTTCGCGGTGAGGGGTGAACTAGTGGAAAATAGGCTGGCAAGTAGTTCTGGTAATGTTTTACCCGTTCTGTCACCTTGCCACTGACTTTCTCCTGTAAATAGTAGGCTTGGGCATACTGGCCAATCAAGAGGGTCAACTGAATATCGGGTAATTCTTGCAAGAGCTGCGGATGCCATTTTTCTGCAAAACCAGTTCTCGGTGGTAGGTCACCTGACTTTCCATGCCCTGGAAAGTAAAAATCCATAGGCAAAACAGCAAAATAACCTGAATTGTAAAAGGTATCTTCATCCACACCTAGCCAGTCCCGCAAAGCGGTCACCACTTTTGTCCTTCCAGTAAAGGCCTGCTTCTTGGGTTTTAAGTCCCGGTGCCTGACCGATGATATTGATGCGAGCAGTCTTTGGCGCTGCAAAGAGGCTCGATGCCCACGCTTTTGTATAGGTAGCATTCTGCGGATCTGCCATAATAGCCTGCTTGATTCTTTCAATTTGAGACATCTACTTTCCCTCCAAAAAGAAGTCTAAGCATACAACTCAGACTTCTATCGTTTTATTTTGATCAATTCATAAATAGCTTCGGCATAGATCGCTGCTGCTCGGAAAGAGATCGTCCAAGGCGATAAATTCATTGGCTTGGTGCATGGTGTCAATTGAGTCTGGGAACATGGCACCGTAGGCAACTCCGCGTTCGAGCAAGCGACCAAAAGGTACCACCACCGATGACTTGCTCATGACCTTTGAAGACCAGTTTGTTTTTCATAAACATTCAACAAGGTTTGCACAAGTGGATCTTCCATTGGCACATAGTGAGGCGTGTGACCATGTTCAGAAAGGCTAACAGAAGCAACTGGTAAGTTTTCAAGGATTGACTTGATTTGCTCTGGACTTGTTCCTTTTGGATAGCGGATGTTGAGGGCAATGGTATTATCAGCGCTTGTTTCGTCAAAGCGGAAAACACCGGCATTCATAGAAAGGGCACCCATCTTTTCATCCACATGAGCAATCTTGAGATTTTCACCCTCATGGTCGTTCAAGAGAATCTTACCAGCGATGTCAAGGTAGTCTTTAGCTGGACCAGCAAAGTCAAACTGGCTAAGGAAGAGGGCTAGGTAGGTCGCACCATTGACACCTGAAGCAGGCATAGCACCGTGGGCTGATTTACCAATGATGGTCACCTTGTATTGGCCGTTTTCTTCTTGGAGTTCTCCTCTAAGTTTGTGTTCTGCAACAAAAGCATCTAGTTTAGCTTGCAAGTCAGCCAAAGTCACCTGAAACAACTGCTGTTGCTGACTCAGGTACCATGTTTTCACGTAAGCCACCCGTAAAGCTGTGAAGACGAGCGGCACCATTGTTTTCTCCTGAAAAGTGGAGGTATTCTGTAATGTTTCCTTTTTCACCATTGATGATAGGGAACTCAGCATCTGGAGAGAAACCGAAGTCTGGTTTCGCAAGTCCTACATGTTCAAAGTAGTAGTCCATGTCTGCCCAGCCTGATTCTTCGTCTGTTCCGACGATGAAGCGAACTTTCTTAGAAGTTGGAAGACCCAATTCTTTGATGATTTTCAAACCATAGTAACAAGCTGTTGTAGGACCCTTATCGTCCGAAGCCCCACGTGCATAAAGGCGACCGTCTTTGATTGTTGGTGTGTAAGGATCTGTGTCCCAACCACTACCAGCTGGCACCACGTCCATGTGGGCAAAGATTCCGAGAACTTCTTCTCCATCACCAAACTCGAAATGTCCTGCGTAGTTATCAACATTTTTAGTTGGATAACCATCACGGTCTGCGATTTCAAGGAATTTCTCCAAGGCTTTTACCGGCCCAGGTCCAAATGGATGCTGGGCATCAACCTTGCTATCATCACGTTCAGAGTTGATTTCCAAAAGGCTAAACAAGTCAGCCAAGAGGTCTTCTTTGCGTTTTTCTACTTCTGCTGTAAAATCAATTGCTGTCATATTATCTTCCTTCTATCTTTTCTCGATGATTTCATCTACTGGCAAGCGGTAGCTTGGTTCTAATTTTTCGTCCGTATAGCCTACCGTAATCAAAAGTTCTGGGCGGAAACGGTCTTCGATGTCCAAAACTTCGTTGACTTTTGATTTGTCAAAACCAAGTATAAGATTTGAGCCAATTCCTTGGTCTGTAAGAGCCAGAACCAAGTTCATAGCAACCAAACCTGCATTGAGGGCTAGGTAGTCGCTGACTTGTTGTTCACTGTAACGCGCAAACTCAGGCTGGCAAATTTTTCATGAAGTATTGAAGTTGTTCTTCTGAGAAATTCTAGCCCCCACCGACTACGGGCAGATCTTACGAGCATCGTTTGGCCAGATCTGTATCTGTAAACAAGGCAATGGTTACAGGTGCTGATGATACCTGCTCAAAGTTGGAACCATAAGCAATTTTGCTAGTTCGGCATTTTCTCACGTACCACCACAAATTTCCAAGGCTGGCTGTTGTGGGCACTTGAGCCAAGGTTGCGATTTCGATAGCCGTACGCATCTTTGGGATCCACTGGCTTATCGGTGAAATGCTTGGTCGCATGACGTTTTTATTTAATTCAAGAAATTTCATAATCGATTTTCCTTTTCAATTCTACTGCTTTCCATTCTACCATAGTTTGAAAGAGCTTGCCTTTCTTTTGATATGACATAATTAGTAAGTTTCTCATTAAGTTCTTTAAATAAATTTCTATTCATTTTGGAATATTTTTAACAAAAATGTATTCACTATCATCTTCAATTTTAGTTGATACGTATCGAAATTTTTCTAAAAACTTTAACTATGCTAATTATTGATTCAACATACTCTTTTTCTGATTTTTCCTTGTTTCAGCCTTTACTTCATTTTTGCCTAATTCTTTTACTATCTCTAAAAAGTAAATTAAATCCATAATTCTCATAATCAGAAACATCTTCCTTTAAATATTTTTTTCACATTTAGACAGTAAAGATTCAGATAATAGTTTCTTTTATAAATTCATCTTCTTCATAAAAAAATATTATGTATGGACTTATATATTAAAAAAATCCTATGGCTTTTTATCCCTCTCGGAATTGAGTTACTATAATCTTTTAAACCATAAGGACTAATATCTAATGAACAAGATAAAACTGAACTAATAATTTTACGATCGCTCAACCACAGATATGAATGTATAAACATTGCCAATCCTTCTTGATTCAACGTTGTCCGAGATTCAATAACTCCTCCTTTGCCTTTACTTGGCAGATTAACGTATAATATATTTCGAGTCACATCATAACCTTCTGGATCACAATCAAAACTTCCATCTTGATTCCTGTAAAAAGTACGTTCACGATATGCCGGTAAATTAGCAACAGATAAATTATTGTAAGAAAGCTTAAATCTTACTCGGTCTTCCTGTTTTCCTATTTCAAAAAGGAAGAAATATTGATTATCAGAGTCTTGCTCGCGTTTACCTGGTGAGTAGCCACTAATTATGTTTTAAAAACTGTTGTTTTCCCAATCCCATTTATCCCTACAATTGGTGAAATATTATAAATAGACTCTCCATAAAAATTTTTCAATATAGTCTGAATTTTTATCAATTTTTAATTCATTCGTTTCAAAAATCAAAATTTACTTTTATATTCATCTGAAAAATTAAAAATCTGTTCTTTAAAAAGCTCATCATACTGTTTAATCACCAAAGCAATTAATTTCATCCTTCTTCTCCTACTAGTCCAATTTCTTTGCTAATATCTGTAACCATTTTTGAAAGTGGTCTATTCCCATAATTTTCTTTGTCTGTATAATAACCAACTATCATTCTATCTATTTCAGAGTCTGAAAAAGATTTACCTGAATCCACAAATATTTGATATAAACCTGATTTATAATCTTTATTATAAATTTCATGCTTCCATAGCAACTCTTGAACTATATCCGCATGTAGTTTGTATAGATTTCTTGTATCAATCACATATTTGTCCTTCAATAATTTCTGTCTAACACTTAATTTATCCTTGCTTTCTAATTGTTTTAACTCCTCCTCCGATATGTCGTCTTTGATTATAATATCAATACTTTCTGAATTATTAATAAAAATCTGCAGACTTTATATTCAAAGAAAATTTCAACAATTCATCAATATCGGTTATGCTTTCATCATAGGGAGAGATATAAAATTTACTCGTACTCTTTTTATTATTACAACCATAACAAGAAGGAATTAGATTGTAAAAACATAAAGCGAATAGAGGATATTCATTCTTAGGGAAAAAATGGTCTAACTGACTTGTATTAGCCTCCTCGGTTACATTAATAAAATTTCTATTACAATATGGACAAACTGTGACACCAGTTATGCGAACTAACTCTTTTTTGTCTATTTTATTATAATGGGATTCCAATTTTTTTCTTTGTATCGTTCAACAACATAATCCTTCAATACTGTATGAGATTTTTAGTATGAATTCCATCAAACTTGTAACTTTGCACTAAATCATTAAACGATTTTTTCGAGCTCATCATTTCAACCAAAGTATCCATTTTATCCGGAAATATATCTTCAAAGTCCTTTAAGAATTCAGATTTTAAATTTTTCTTAATCAAGTCGATAAATTCTCTTGTATTCTTTTGTTCTATCAACAATAATCCGTATATTATCAGTCAAATTTTTTTCTTTTTTTCGAATTTTTATCTAGATTATCATCAGTCTCATATGATAATATTCTTTTTAGATTAATACTAGTACTTACTCCTCTAATATTCCCTATTTTTGACTGCTTAATTTCCTCATCACACTTTTCTATAAAAATCGTTTTTAAATGACTATAAATTTGATTAACCAAATCAGAAAAATTTCTCCACATGTATTTTAAAAAACCCATTCAACATCAGATGAGCTATCTATTTTTTTCCTTTATTTTTTTAGTAAGGTAGAGTAGTCCGCCATCATAAGTTTTAAAAAGGCTTTTATCTTGCTGTGTAAAATAGTCTTCCAATCCATTGTGAGATCCAAAAATTCTTAAAAATTAACATATCTAATTCGTCTTTTTCTGGTAATTTCTCATAAATATCACGACAAAATTTATATACTTGTTTAGAATTGCTCTTTTTATCGGAATCATTTTTCACCTCGAAAAGCTTTAGTTTAATCACAATTATACCACTAAAGACCGTTTTTTTACGGCCTTTTTATTTATATATTAACCACCCAAAAACTGCCAAGAATTCTGCAATCACTGCTTCTAAGGCTGTCGCATTGCCATGAATGTCTGATAAAATTGCAATTTTATGGTTCACGATACTCTCCTTCTGTTTGGTAATCTACTTGTTCTTCCGCCACTTGAGCCAAGTCTTCTACCTCCTGCGGGTTCAACTTCCTCTGTACAGCCTCTGCAACCGCTCTAGGTACTCCAACATCAACAATCTCATCCACACTGGCTTCCTTTGATTTTTGCTCAAAGACTTGAAATGCTTCATGAGATTCTGCTTGCGTTTAGGTCCCAGCCCTTCAATTCCATCCAGTTGTGATGAAAAAGAATTTTTGGAGCGTAGTTGACGGTGGAAAGTAATAGCAAAGCGGTGGACCTCATCTTGGATACGTTGGAGCAGGAAAAATTCCTGAGAATTGCGAGACAACTCCACCACCTCAAGTGGATCTCCAAAAAGCAATTCATGGGTTTTGGTGCTTGTCATTCTTTTTGCAGACCTGCAATGGGGATATCCAAAGCCCAGTTCCTCTTGTATGACCTGCTTGGCGATATTGACTTGACCTTGTCCCCCATCGATGACAATCAAATCTGGAGGAGTCAAACTGTCACGCTGTACTCGACCATAGCGCCTGCGAATGACTTCTCTCATACTCGCATAGTCGTCTGGCCCGACTACGGTCTTGATTTTATACTTACGGTAATCCTTCTTACTAGGTTTTCCGTTGACAAAGACCACCATGGCTGAAACAGGGTTAGTTCCCATGATATTGGAGTTATCGAAGGACTCGATGCGAACCGGTGTCGGGATTTGGAGCAAGCGTCCTAGATTTTCAATAGCCCCTTGGGTCTTTTCGACAGATTTTTCTAACAGATTGAACTTCTGCTCTAGACTGACTCGAGCATTCTTTATAGCCAAATTGACCAGTTGCTTTTTCTCTCCACGCTGAGGCTTAAGAATCTTGGTGTCTACTAAAGCCTTGACAGCTTCTTCGTCAACATCCTGCGGAATCAGCACCTCATTGGGAACCAGATGAGATTTTTCTTGATAGAATTGTCCCACATAGGTCAAGAAGTCCTCATCCGGATCATTATAATAAGGGAAAAGATTGACATCGCGCTCGATAAGCTTGCCCTGACGGACAAAGAAAACCTGCACACACATCCAGCCCTTGTCTACATAGTAGCCAAATACATCACGATTTTGGAGGTCCTTAGCCATGACCCGCTGCTTGGTTCGAAGCGTCCCAATAGCCTGAATCAGGTCACGGTATTCCGCTGCACGTTCAAACTCCATAGCCTGGGCCGCGGATGCCATCTTACCCTTGAGGTCGTCGATGATTTTGTCATCCTGCCCTTTTAGGAAATCGGAAACCTCCTGAGCCATGGACTTGAAATAGGCCTCATCTTTCTTACAGACGGTATGGGCCATGCATTGGCCGATATGGTAGTAAAAACAGACTTTAGACGGTGGATTCGTACACTTACGAAAAGGAAAAATCCGATCCAGCAGCCGCTTGATTTCATTGGCTGCCCCCACATCTGGATAGGGACCAAAATAAAGACCTCCATCCTTCTTGACCTGACGGGTGATAATCAAACGAGGATAGCGTTCATTGGTGATTTTGATGAAAGGATAGGACTTATCATCCTTGAGCATGATATTGTACTTAGGCTTGTTTTTCCTTGATCAGGTTGATTTCTAGGAGAAGTGCTCTCAATATTGGACTCCGTAACGATAAATTCAAAATCCACAATCTCAGACACCAGAGACTCTGTCTTGGTATCATGACTTCCACGGAAATAGGAACGCACGCGGTTACGCAGATTTTTAGCCTTTCCTACATAGATAATGGTGCCGTTTTTATCCTTGTGAATGTAGCAACCAGGGCTGGTAGGCAGGAGCTCTAGTTTTGATTTAATCAAGTTATTCATAGTTCCATTATAACAAAAAAGTAGGGAAAGATAGTTCCCTACTCATTGGTCTCATATAATTTTCGAAGTCTTTCAACATCCTCTTTCTGGATACCATAAAAGGAACCTGCTGGTTGCATGACAGACTTCTCATCTGTATGGTCTAAGCCAATCGCATGACCCAACTCATGTTCAGCCGTGTGGACAATGCGCTCATAGGAATAGCCATAGTTAGGATTGGACAGATAATAGTGATTCAACCGTACCGTGACAGACAAGAATTGCCCCGTCAAGAGATTGGTCTGACTTTCTGCCTCTCCTGCCACAGGAGTACCTCCGTCATTCATCTCCGTAGCCAAGATATCCGCCTTGCTGGCCTCAGTCACCAGTTCAAACTTAAAGGCACCAGTTTGATTCCAGTTCTGAATCGCTTCTAAATATGCCTCTTGAAATCCTGAATCCATCTGCGGATCTAGGTAAATACGAGCAGAAGCCTGCGGCCACCTTCCTTCAGAGTGTTGATGGCTATCTGTCTGGTTCAACTTAGGCAGTTGCCCTGTTTTTTTCCCACTGGTCGATACTTTGTTGACCAATCTTTTACTGACCGTTCTGCTTTGCTTTAGCGCTCCTTGAAAAATCACCGTTCAGATACCAGAGAAGTCCAAAAGCAAAAAGCACACAAAAGAAAAGCTATCCAAACTAGACGCCAAAAACAAACGCCACACAAAAGAAAAAAAGCCCTATCAAACGAAAAAAATCCAGCGCATGTCTCTCCACCTTTCTAGAAAATAAAAGTCTATTTTTACTAAAACAAGCTGAAAGAAAGCTAAATTATGACAATCTCTCTTCTAATTTGAAATCGATTGGCAGGGTTGCTAAAAACCGTTCCAATTGTTTTTCCCAATAATACCACTCGTGAGTTCCGGCGCTATGGCTATAGGTCACATCAAAGCCCAGTTTTTTGAGATTTTTTACTGCTAAATTATTGGCTTCGTACAAGAAATCCTGCTCGCCACACCAAGCCCAAAGTTTGGTCTTTTTATCCGATTTTTAGCCAGACTTTTCTAGAGAATAAGGGACTAGTTGTCCAATCTTTAATCTCCCCAAAAACACCTCTCCAATAAGCTGGTGTTCCCAAATTTTTGGCTCTCAGGAGAAAAATCTTGAAAACTAAGGGCACCTGAAAAGCTAGCTGCATGAGAGAAACGATTTGTTGCAAGAGCCAATTTGAAACAGCCATAGCCTCCCATGGAGAGACCAGCGATAAAGGTCTTTTCACGCTTACTAGTCATGTTAGGGAAGAAACGTTTCAGAACCTGTGGCAATTCCTCTGCTAGAGCTGTGTAATAGTCAAAACCATACTGGGTATCAGTATACCAACCATTGCTGGTATTGGGCATGACAACGATGAGATTAGTTCCTCGAAGCAAGCGTTCTACATTGGTCCGCTTGAGCCAACTATTATGGTTGCCAGACATCCCGTGCAAGAGGTACAAGACAGGGATATCTTTACACTCTGGTTCTTCCACTCGATTGGCATCAGGGGTAGAGAACATTCCTCCCCACTCCATATCCAAAACTTGTGAGTAATACTCGATTTTCATTACTGCCATAATTTTTCCTCTATTTTTCTATAAGAAAAAGCCGAAACTCGACTTTCTCTCTGTTTATTTCAACGATTATTTTGCTTCCATGACTACTGGTAAAATAGCTGGACGACGCTTTGGTTTGGTCAAAGAGATACTTGGTCAGATTATCACGAACCTTCCCTTTAAGATCTGCCCAGTCAAAGTCATCTCCTTGAAGATAGTCTTCTACCGTCTGGTTAATCAATTCTGAACTTTCACGGAGAATATCGCGACTCTTCTTGAGATAAACAAATCCACGCGTGTGAACACGAGCCTTGGCTACAATTTTCTTCTCACGACGGTTAACGGTGATTGCGACGATGAAAATACCATCCTCTGACAAGACCTTACGGTCACGAAGAACCACATTTCCAACATCACCAATGGCATTCCCGTCAATCAAGACATCCCCTGCTGAAACCGCGCCAGCTGGGACAAAGTCTCCATTCTCATAAGCCATGCTGGTTCCCTTTTTTTAGGGATGAAAAATGCGTTCTGGCAACATCCCAACTGCCATAGCAGCCTTAGCATGGGCATCCAACTCACGGTATTCCCCTTGAATTGGGAAGAGATACTTGGGTTGCAAGAGATTGATCATCAACTGCAAATCACGCGCATTTCCGTGCCCTGATACATGTAAACTTTGGGTAATCAATTTGACAACCCCTCCAGCTTGATAAATCATGTTTTTCCACACGCGCCATGACTGCTTCTTTGGCAATAGACGGAGTCGTTACGATATAGACCAGGTCACCGTCCTTGATTTCCACATAACGGTGGCGACCAATCGACATCTTTACGAAGTCCATTGATAGGTTCACCCATACGACCTGTCTCAAGAATAATCAACTCATGGTCTTCAAAGCGAGACATATCTTTACGGCTTAATCAAGAGAATTTCGTTGGCTAAAGACAACTTCTTGAGACGAATAGCAGTACGGACGATATTTTTCAATATCAAATCCTGTCAAGACACACGACGACCTGTTTGCATCCGCAGCGTCAAACACCTGCTGGATACGAGAGGTTGCTAGCTACTGCTGCAACGATGATACGACCATCCCAGTCCGCAATGGTTTGGGTGATTTCATCCCCAACTTCACTTTCGCTAGCCACTTGGATATTGCTGTCCGCATTGGCTGAATCACTGAGCAGAGCTAGAACTCCGTCACGACCGATTTCTGCCAAACGAGCGAAGTCTGTCGCATAGGATTCACTAGCTGTCTGGTCAAATTTGAAGTCACCTGTATAAACGATACTACCTTCAGCTGTCTTCAAGACAACACCCAGACTTTCTGGGATAGAGTGGGTCGTACGGAAGAAGGACACCACAGTTCCTCCAAAATCAATCTCCGTATCCTCATCAATGACATGGAAATCATTGAATTTCTTAACTGTGTCATTTCCTTTGACAAAGAGTTTGGCCAACTCAATGGTCAACTCAGAGCCAAATACAGGTACCTTGGCTTCAGCCAAGAGATAAGGCAGAGCACCAATGGCATCCGCATGTCCGTGGGTCAAGAAGACCCCAGCGATACGGTCGCTATTTTCAAAAAGGTAGTCCATATTTGGAATAACTACGTCCACCCCTAGTTGTTCATTTTCAGGGTATTTCAGACCTGCATCCAAAACGAAAATAGACCCATCGATTTCAGCGATATACATATTTTTCCCATTTTCACGTACACCACCAAGTGTTGTTAAACTGATATTACTCATTTTTCCTCCGAAAGCTTAGTTTATCTTGATTATAGGGTTGCTTGCCCTTTTATTCTAAAAGCACTATCACTTTTAGCCGAATCTTTTCCTACCATTATACCATTTTTTTGATGATTTTCAAAATGAAGATTTGTTTTCAAAAAAGAGCTGGTGCCCAACTCTTTCCTATCTGCTATTCTTTTTCCATTAAAAAGTCATAAATTTCTTGCACAGTACCCAGCGCCATCATTTCTTGGTCTTTGACGGTTTGTTTGAGATTTTGGTAAATCTGACTTTCTCCAATTTCCCTTTTCGGCGCTTCTTTATTGACTGTCATGACACCATCTTTGATCGTTACAAAGCCCAGTTCTTCAAATACTTGAATCATCTTGACCAGCAAGATTTGTTGGATATTGAGATAAGTAGCCAAATCCTTTCAGCTTATAGCGAATATCAAACTCTGGGAACTGGTAAATGGTCTTGTACAATTTTGGCAAACTGTTCTCTAGTCCCATAACCTGTCAGATAATAGGCCTTGTTGATGTCGTTTTTGAAATAGACAGCAGAGAAGTGCTGTTCTTGAAAAATTGTCTTCAGCAAGGTAATATCTTCCGGAATAGTTTTTTTCACAACAATCGCGTCGCTGGTCGCTAGATCTGGCAACTCTCCAGAAAAATCCAAGACTGGAACCCCTTCTGGCAAGACTGCATTTCTTCCCACGAATGTTAAAGAGTTGAACACCCTTCCACACGCGCATCCACCATCATCAACTGCAGAGCAGTTTGCCCATTCCATTGGTTGACAGACAAGGTGACTGCCAATTCTAAGTTTTTTGTTTGAGCAAACTCTGTCGCCCATCTACCTTGTCCAAAGGCCACCACTTCAAAACTCGCCTCACCCTTGGAAATTTTTAGTTTGAGGTGGGCATTGCCTGCTCCCATGGTTCTGGCACTTTCGACATGAAAATCCTTGATATAAAAGACAGGTTTCTGATTGTCCATTCCAAAAGGTGCCAAGCGTTCAAAACTTTTGACCGTTTCCAAGCTAAGCGTCTCCAAGTCTAGCTCTTCATCTAGATTTAACTTGTTCTTGCCACTAGCATCTGCACCTTTTTCACAGACATAGTCTTCCAAAACCTGAGATAAATCTGAAAGTTTCTCAACTTCCAGCGTCATTCCTGCTGCACCAGCATGGCCGCCAAAGGCGATAAAGAGATCTCGATGGGGATCCAGAGCCTCAAAAATATCGACCGCTTCCACACTACGAGCGCTACCCTTGGCACGATCATCTTCTATATTAAGAACGATGACTGTCTGCCCTAGTTCTTCCAACAAGCGCCCAGCCACGATACCCAGAACGCCAGGATTCCAGCCTTCCTTGGCCAAAACCTGGACCTTCTTCTCAGGATCCACCATGGTCTTAGCTTCTTCATAGATTGATTGGACGATTTCCTTGCGCTCTTCGTTTTTCTGGTGAATCATGAGGGCAATCTCATGTGCTTCCTCATCGTCAAACCCAGTCAGCAAATCAATGGCAGGATTGGGATCATCCAATCGCCCCAAGGCATTTAAACGAGGGGCAATCTGAAAGCCAACCGTTTCTTCCGTCACTTCATTCGCAGCAATCCCAGCCATGTCTAGCATTTCTTGCAGACCGATGCGCTGAGTATGCCCCAACATTTCCAGACCATATTGAACCATGATACGGTTTTCATCTGTCAAGCTCACCATATCTGCAATGGTTCCGATAGCGACCAAATCAAGCAATTCCACTTGCACTTCTTCTAAAAGAGCGCAAGCTAGCTTGAAAGCCACTCCGCATCCGGCCAACTGTTTGAAAGGATAGTCCGCATCTGGATGCTCAGGGTGAACAATCGCATAGGCATCAGGAAGGGTTTCCGGCATGGAATGGTGGTCGGTCACAATGACATCTACTCCCATAGACTGGGCCAATTCAATGGCTTCGTGACCTGCAACCCCATTATCCACTGTCACAATCAAGGAAATTCCCTCTTGCTCGATAAAATATTTATAGACACTGGCATTGGGACCATAGCCATCGGTAAAACGATTTGGCAAATAAACACGACACTCGGCACCAAGCTGTTCCAAACTTTCCTTCACAATCGAAGCTGAAGTCATGCCATCCGCATCGTAGTCTCCATAGATGAGAATGTTTTCCCCTTCTTCAATGGCCTGACGAATCCGTTCCACTGCCCTGTCCATATCATGGAGCAGATAGGGATCATGTAAGTCCTCTAAAGAAGGTTCTAAAAACTTCTTTAGACTTTCTTCATCCTGAATCCCTCTTTCAAATAATAACCGAGCCACCTCAGGACCCAGTCCAGCCTTCTTGGCTATCTTTGTAAAATCCGCATCTTCAACCTGCGGGGCAAACTGCCATTCATAAGTAGGAGTTATCAAAAAAACATCCACTCTTTCTAAGAATTCTATCGTTTCATTATAACATGATTTAGGCATTTTCTCTATCCAGATTGCTTTTTTATAATATTTTAGTGAATTTTTTTCAGATATGATTTGACAAGAACATTCTTTTGTTGTAGAATCATGTTATAAAATCTAACACAAAGGAGATCTCTCATGGCTTTAGTAGAATTTAAAAACGTCGAAAAATATTACGGAGACTACCACGCACTCCGCGACATCAATCTCCGTTTTGAAAAAGGACAAGTTGTTGTCCTGCTTGGACCTTCCGGTTCTGGGAAGTCCACTCTTATCCGAACGATTAATGGTTTAGAGGCTGTTGACAAAGGAAGTCTCCTAGTCAATGGACATCAAGTAGCAGGTGCCAGTCAGAAAGATCTAGTTCCTCTCCGTAAGGAAGTGGGCATGGTTTTTCAACATTTTAACCTTTATCCACACAAAACAGTGTTAGAAAATGTAACACTCGCTCCCATAAAAGTTCTAGGAATTGATAAAAAAGAAGCTGAAAAAACAGCCCAAAAATATCTGGAATTTGTAAATATGTGGGACAAGAAAGATTCTTATCCGGCCATGCTATCTGGTGGACAAAAACAACGGATTGCCATCGCACGCGGACTCGCTATGCATCCCGAACTCCTCCTCTTTGATGAGCCAACATCTGCTCTTGATCCTGAGACTATCGGAGATGTTCTAGCAGTTATGCAAAAACTGGCACATGACGGAATGAACATGATCATCGTTACCCACGAAATGGGCTTTGCCCGTGAAGTTGCTGACCGTATCATCTTTATGGCCGACGGAGAAGTTTTGGTGGATACGACAGATGTCGATGACTTTTTCGACAATCCAAGCGAACCTCGTGCCCAGCAATTCCTCAGCAAAATTATCAACCACGAAAGTGACAAAGTCAAATAAGGAGGCGCCTATGAAAAAGAAATTCTTTTTATCAGCATTATTGATTAGCCTTTTCGGTCTTGCTGCTGCAAAACCAGTCCAAGCCGATACTAGCGTCGCAGACATTCAAAAAAGAGGCGAACTGGTTGTCGGTGTCAAACAAGACGTTCCCAATTTTGGTTACAAAGATCCCAAGACAGGGACTTATTCTGGTATCGAAACCGACTTAGCCAAGATGATTGCAGATGAGCTCAAGGTCAAGATTCGCTACGTTCCTGTTACCGCTCAAACCCGTGGACCTCTTCTTGACAATGAACAGGTCGATTTGGATATCGCAACCTTCACCATCACAGACGAACGCAAAAAACTCTATAACTTTACAAGTCCCTACTACACGGACGCTTCTGGCTTTTTGGTCAATAAATCTGCCAACATCAAAAGCATTGAGGACCTAAACGGTAAAACGATTGGGGTTGCCCAAGGATCCATCACCCAACGCCTGATTACTGAACTGGGCAAAAAGAAAGGTCTAACCTTTAAATTCGTTGAACTTGGTTCCTACCCAGAATTGATTACTTCCCTTCACGCTCACCGTATTGATGCCTTTTCCGTGGATCGCTCTATCCTGTCTGGCTACATTAGTAAACGGACAGAACTACTAGATGATAGTTTCAAGCCATCTGACTACGGTATCGTCACCAAGAAATCAAATACCGAGCTAAACGACTATCTTGATACCTTGGTCACTAAATGGACCAAGGACGGTAGTTTGCAGAAACTTTATGACCGTTACAAGCTCAAACCATCTAGCCATACCGCAGATTAAGGAGGACACCCCATGACAGATTTATCATCTTGGACAGCCTATTTTCAGGATTTTGGACAATTTTTCAATGGTTTCCTCTTCACCCTTGCCCTAGCGGTTGGTTCCTTTATCCTCGCTATGGTTTTGGGCATCTTCTTTGGAGTCCTATCAACTAGCAAACATCAAATTTTAAGAATTTTGGCTCGTATCTTTGTCGAATTTTACCAAAATACCCCCCTCTTGGTACAGTTTGTTATTGTTTTTTATGGTTTGCCTCTTATCAGTGAACACACCATCATGATTCCGATTTATTGGACTGCTGTACTTTGTGTGGGACTCTATCACGGTGCCTATATTGCGGAGGTTATTCGTTCAGGGATTCAGTCTATTCCTAGCGGTCAGATGGAGGCCGCCTTGTCGCAAGGTTCACCTATATCAGTGCCATGCGCTTGATTATCTTGCCTCAAGCCTTCCGTATCATTCTCCCACCTTTGACCAACCAAATCGTCAACCTCATCAAGAACACCTCTACAGTTGCCATCATCTCTGGAGTAGACTTGATGTTTGTGACCAAATCTTGGTCGGCCCTCAACGGAAACTATATCCCAGCCTTTTTAGGCGCTGCCCTTCTCTACTTTGCTCTATGCTTCCCTGTTGCCCAGTTTGGTCGCAAGATGGAGCAAGCCAACAAAAAAGCCTATTCACTTTAGGAGGTTACTATGGAATCTATTTTAGAAGTTTTGACCCCAGATAACCTAATCTTTATCTTTAAAGGATTTGGCTTGACCCTCTACATTTCTCTAATCGCTATCGTTCTCTCGATCCTTATCGGAACAGTGCTAGCCGTCATGAGAAATGGGAAAAATCCTATCTTACGGATCATCTCCAGCATTTATATCGAATTTGTACGTAACGTTCCCAACCTCCTCTGGATTTTCACCATCTTTTTGGTATTTAAGATGAAGTCCACACCAGCTGGTATTACAGCCTTTACCCTCTTTACCTCAGCAGCCTTGGCTGAGATTATCCGGGGCGGTCTTAATGCCGTGGACAAGGGCCAGTATGAAGCAGGAATGTCGCAAGGATTCACCTCTGCGCAAATCCTCTACTACATCATTCTCCCACAAGCGATCCGTAAATGCTGCCAGCCATCATTTCTCAGTTTGTAACTGTGATTAAGGATACCAGTCTTCTCTACTCTGTTATCGCTCTACAAGAACTCTTTGGCGCCAGCCAAATTCTCATGGGCCGTTATTTCGAACCAGAGCAGGTCTTCAGTCTTTATATCCTGATTGCCTTGATTTACTTTATCTTTAACTTTGCTATTTCCAGCCTTTCTCATAAGCTAGCAAAACGTTGGCAACAAGCTGCGGAATAAAAACGAAATGTGAACTCAAAACAAGGGTTCACATTTTTTTCTATAGATGGAAAAGGGTAACTCAATGCTATGCAAACGTTTTACTTTTTGGTAAAATGACTTTAAAACCATAAAGCAAGGAGAAAAATCATGATCCACGAACTTTGCAAAGAATTCTCTCAACTTGAACAAGTAGAAGCTATCGCTCTTGGTGGCTCTCGTGCAGGACAAAACTATGATCAAAATTCTGACTATGACGTTTATGTCTACCTCAACTCTTCTATTGATGAGGCGACTCGCCTCAAAATTTTGAGTAAATACTGCTCCTATATGGAAATTGGAAACCAGTTTTGGGAGTTAGAGGACGACTGTGTACTAAACAACGGTATCGAAATCGAGTTGATTTATCGTTCGCTGGAGTCATTTGAACAGGAATTGAACTCAACCGTTTTTCAACACAAAGCTCAAAATGCTTATACAACTTGCATGTGGCATAATCTACTCCACAGCGAGATTTTATACGACCCGAATGGACACTATGCTTCTCTCCAAAAGACTTACCAGATTCCCTATCCACAGGAACTCAAAAAGCATATCATCGAAAGGCAACTCCTTTTGCTAGAACAAGCCATGCCTGCCTTCTCTCACCAAATAGAAAAAGCTATCAAACGCCAAGATCTTCTCAGTATGAATCATCGTACGAGTGAGTTTTTTGCTTCCTACTTTGACTTGTTATTTGCGCTCAATGAACAAACCCATCCTGGTGAAAAACGAATGTTGGAGTACGCAAAGACCAATTGTACACTCCTCCCTAAGCAATTTGAAGAAACTATTCGCAAGTATTTCCAACTACTCTACCAACCACAACAAGGAGAACAAGCGGTCCTAACCTTGCAAACTATCCTGAAGGAACTAAAAGCCATTTTGCCATAGACCAAAAAGAAAATGTGAACCTCTGTTGCTGTTCACATTTTTATTTGTCGTTGACTGTAAAATTCTAGTCTACTCATATTCAGTTGCCTATTTTTGACCCTCTCTGAAAATCTGCAACTAGGTTAGAAATTGTTCAATTGATTGACGAGCAATCATGAAACCATTCCAAAAACCGCACTCACAATCACTTACCCTGCTCTTTCATTACTAGTGACAATTTTTCCCTTAGGGTTACTACAAGATTTTTTAGAGATTCTAACAAGAATTACAATATGAATTTTACATATTACCATAGAACACCTCTATAAGAGAAAATCAGAGCTAAAATCAATAAAACATAGAAGGCGATAAAAAGCCATTTCATCTTCACACATAGAGCAATATATTCTCTAATAAAAGCCGATGGAATATAGTAGGCGGCCGTACGGCAACCAAGACCATCTCCCTTCATCCCAATACGGCGAGCATAGGTACTGGTACGAAAAACATGGTAATCATTGGTCACAAAGAGAAAACGTGGACTGGCCACCAGCTTCTCTCCCATTTCTTTTGAGAAGAGAAGATTCTCATAGGTCGTCGTTGAGTCTTCCTCTAGGAGAATCGCTTCTCTCGGAACATCCGTCTCTTCCAGCAAATAATTACAAATTGCCTGAGCCTCGGAAATCTTCTCATCCCCACCTTGACCACCACTTGCGATGATTTTAACATTGGGATTGAGAGACTGGTGATAGGCTTCTACTGCCTTGTCAATGCGACTCTTCAGTAAGGGAGTGACTTTTTCTCCATTCAACAAGCCTGCTCCGTGAATGATGATAAAATCATAATATTTTTTCTTAGGAATGAAAAGATACAGAATGGAATAAAGCAGAAATCCTGCAAAGGCAAAACCAAAAATCAAATACGAATAAATCAAAAAGAAAAAGATAATATTCACTAGATGATTGGTGTAAAACAAGCCCTTGGTATCGCTCACTCGAATCGCCATGATCACAAAAAAGAATAGAATCACGCAGCCTAATCCTAGAGACAAATAATTTGCCTTGGATTTTCCTTCTTTTTTCAATAACACAAATCCATTATAAATAAGGAAAAAACCACTTAGAAAAACTAAAAGAGGCAGCAGGAGAAAAATCCCTGCAAAGAAAACCATGTGCACTTCTTTCTGTCCAACTTCGTAAAAAAGATTGGCAATAGACATATAAGAAAAAAGCAGAGACAAAAGCAAGAGAGCTGGATTCCAGAGACTACGATTGTCCCTTAAAAACGAAACGAGAAAAAGTAGGACAAAAAATCCTGTGATAAAGTACATATTCTCCTCCTTTAATGACTACATTGTACCATAATTATGGCAATAGAAAAAGAGAACCTTAGTCCTCTCACTTAGACAGTTTATTCTGAGCATCGGCTACAACCTGAGCCAGACTTGTCTGACGCAGTTGGTTTTCCATAGCTGCTTGAACATCGAACAACTTTTGGTCCAAGACCGCATGGATATTCGCACCAATTGGGCAATTAGGATTTGGATTGTCATGGAAACTAAAGAGCTTACCAGATTTTCCTAAACACTCTACAGCTTGGTAGACATCCAACAAACTGATATCCTGAAGGTCTTTTATTATCTCAGTTCCTCCCGTACCACGAGCAACTGAAATCAATCCTGCTTTTTTGAGTTGCGATAAAGTCTTACGGATAATGACTGGATTGACTCCGACACTAGCCGCAAGAAAATCACTGGTTACCTTGCTGTCTGTATCCTGCATTGCAATAATAATCATCATATGAGTCGCAATTGTAAATCGGCTTGAAATTTGCATTTTCTTCTCCTTTCACTGATATTTTATTCATCTTTTCCCGTATAAACATTATACCGTTTTTGGTTTTCCTGTCAAATATTAACGACTGATTATCTTCTCCATGCAAAAAGTCCTGTATCCCTCTTGGCAACCAGAACGGTAGAGGGCATACAAAGACTTATTTTTTATGCAATTTTACGGACAATCCCTTTTGTTTTATGACTTGACCAGACTGAGCTGATAGACACACCAGCACCAACTAAGGTAAACACAGCTAACATAGCTAGATTATAAAAATAGTTATCTGGGAAATCACCGCTAAAGATTAATTCATTCACCACTCGGAAAGCAAAGGCAAACTCAACCCCTAGTTTGGAAACGACTTCCATCGCCAAATCAATTTGATTCACTAGAAAGACAGTAATCACCATCCAAATAGAGGAAATCACAATCCCCTTTCGAGATACCTTTCTTCCAAGGATTTCATATCCTTTAATGGTACAAATCCCCAGAACAATACCCGCTACCATAGCTACATAACCTAGACGAGCGATAAATAGAGCAACTGCTCCACCAATCAAGGCTCCTAGCAAGGCACCAACTGCTCCAAGAAGAACATTTTCCTTCTGGCTTTGATAAGAATCCACCTCGATCTGAAGATTGCTCTTCAGCAATTGATAGCTTTCCTCGTTGATAAGGAAAATTGAATCACCTAATTGATAGAGACCAACTGGACCCTCCTGACCGCTATAGGCACACACTTGGACGAAATGATGGGTTTCAAGGAATGCTACGAGGTCTGTTATGAGCGTCTGTAACTTTTCGATTGTTTTTGATTTGCGCATTGCACCTTTTACGACAAAAGAAACAAGGTACTGATTGATGGACAAGGTCGACAAGTTTGGAAGAGATTCACTCTTAAACTCATCCCAAACCAATTCGTTTTCTTCTGAATCCGCAGGATTGCCATTCAAACTCACACTGACACAAAGTCGAAACTGATTTTTCACATCAGTTTCTTGCAGGAAAAGTAAATAGCCTGACTGCGTGCCATAAATACTACGCGAATCTTCGTCAAATTGCAAGCCCAACTCCGAGGCAATAGCGTGTAACTCTTCTGGTTTCATTATCTGTCTCCTCTTATTTTGAATATCAATTAGTATGAGATTCAAATTAGTTATATTCCGTTATTCTAACATAAATTTGAGAAGCCGTCAATTCGTATCCAGTTTGACTTATCGCGACACAGCAGTCACTAGACTATCTGATTTCTAGCTAGAAGTCCTCTTAAAACCAATCTTTCTTGTCTCTTTCCATCCAGAGTTCAACATCCTGGTCATAACCTTCTTGTTCACTAATCTGACCTAACAATTCGTGGTTATGAGTATGGTGAATTCCATTTACCAAACTTTCATAGTAGACCTGGAAATAGGGGAGCTTCAAATCCTTAGCCAACTGCAATTCAGCTTCCACATCATAATCCACTCGACGAAAATCAACATCAGACAAACCTGCTTCATCAAACTCTAAAATCATATACTGAGCCCTCAGGTCCTTACGCAACTTCGCATCTAGAAAGAAAGGTTGGCCAATGGAACCTGGATTAAGAATCATCTGTCCATCACTTCCATAACGAAGCAACTGTTGGTGAATATGACCATATACTGCGATGGAGGCATGTGGTTCCGTTACTAATCTATCAAAATCTTCTTGTTTTCCCGTATGGATCAATTCTCTTCCCCAGTTTTTATCAGGGAGATGGTGAGTGATTCCCACCATCAAATCACCAAACTGACGATGAACTTGCATGGGTTGATTATTGAGATCTTCGATTTCTTCAGGGCTGACCTCCTCTAAGATGTATTGACTTTGACGCAGGAGATAACGATGGCTCGCTTTTGTAGGATCTAACTTGCGATGCAGGCCTCGCCAGAGACTATTCTCCCAATTTCCCAGCACTCTTACTGTAATAGGCAAACTTGCTAAGAGGTCCAATATCCTTCTACGTCCTGTTCCTGGCATCAGAATATCCCCTAAAAGCCAGTATTGGTCTACCTCTGCTGCTTTAGCATCAGTCAGAACAGCTTCCAAAGCTGTCGTATTTCCATGTATGTCTGAAAGAACTGCTATTTTGGTCATTATTTCTCCTCATTCTCTCTTACTTCTTTTGTTAGTATTATAGCAGAAAACACTCGAAAAGATCACTATCACTGATCACTGGATTAAATGGTAAGAGCCTCCAAATCGTGCTATAATATAAGTAGAGATTTCCCCTTCATTTAGGATTATGTGGTCTACAATATCTCTCAATTTTTCCAGATTGGAGGACTATTGCCATGCGGAATTATCTTAAGTATATCCCATACTACCTTGTCACTTTCTTTTTTTACTGGCCCCTCTATGAGCTCCTCTCTCTACTCATCTCTGACCCATATACACTGAAGGGACTGTACATTTATAACATCATCCTCTTCTCACCTCTGGTAACCTTTATCGTATCGCTACTTTATAGCTATCGATTTCATTTCTCACTTTGGTGGCTACTCGGTATTGGTCTGCTCTATTGCTTTACCATCATCACCTTTGGTGAGTTCATTCTTCTTTATCTCGTAGCCTATGAAATCTTCGCCCTACTTGGCTTGGCTTCTGGTGTGGGCATCAAGCATCTCTTCCAGCGAGAGAAAAATAAAAAACTTATACAAAAACCTTGAAAATTCTCGCAATCATGCTATAATAATGCATAGAGACAAGTCACTTAGTCCCTTTCTACTAGAGAGTGCGTGGTTGCTGGAAACGCATAGAAAGCCTAAACTGATACTACTCTACTGACTTTTATGCAAACATAAAACGGTGGCCACGTTAAAGCCAATCAGAGGTGTCCCTCTTTTTTGAGGAACATGAATGAAGGTGGAACCACGTTGCGACGTCCTTTTATGGATGTCGTTTTTTGTTTGGAGAATAGAGATATTGCCAGGTTAAATGAAACATAGCTAAGAAAAGAAGATGGAGGTTGATATGAATAAATCAATGTCTTGGGTAATTCCCTGTGCCTTCCTTATCGTCTATGTATGGCTAATGAAAACTCTCAGTCTATGGGGGTTAGAGTACATTGTTGTCTTTTCATTTTTTGCATTTGTTCCTCTTTTGCCATTTCTTGCTCCTTTTCTTGGTATCTTAATGTTTTTTAAGAAAAAGAAACTCATCCTGTCAGGATATTTTCTAAGCCTAACTGCTGGTATTTATTTGGTTAATGCTATAAGAAACTATCCGCTAAGGATATACATGGAAGGTGAGATGACTGATGAACAATATCTGTCACTAATCCTTTCCTTAGTATGCTATCTATTCATTTCTACAGTTTTCTTTATCTTTAGAATGAGAAAGTTAAACTATCATTTGTTTAGATAATCAATTGTTATGATTCTTTGTAGATATCGAATTCTCTATTTCTTCAACCTCAGCTTTTAAATATGATAAATTTTTAAGGAGAAAACACATGATTAAGATTACTTTCCCAGATGGCGCTGTTCGTGAATTCGAATCTGGCGTGACAACTTTTGAAATTGCACAAAGCATCAGCAATTCCTTAGCTAAAAAAGCCTTGGCTGGTAAATTCAACGGCAAACTCATCGACACGACTCGTGCTATCACTGAAGACGGAAGCATCGAAATCGTGACACCTGATCACGAAGATGCCCTTCCGATTTTGCGTCACTCAGCGGCTCACTTATTTGCCCAAGCAGCTCGTCGCCTTTTCCCAGATATTCACTTGGGGGTTGGTCCAGCTATCGAAGATGGTTTCTACTACGATACCGACAATACTGCTGGTCAAATCTCTAACGAAGACCTGCCTCGTATCGAAGAAGAAATGCAAAAGATCGTCAAAGAAAACTTCTCATCTATTCGTGAGGAAGTTACCAAGGACGAGGCGCGTGAAATCTTCAAAAATGACCCATACAAGCTTGAATTAATTGAAGAGCACTCAGAAGACGAGGGTGGCTTGACCATCTACCGTCAAGGTGAGTATGTAGACCTTTGCCGTGGACCTCACGTTCCATCAACAGGCCGTATCCAAATCTTCCACCTTCTTCATGTAGCAGGTGCTTACTGGCGTGGAAATAGCGACAACGCGATGATGCAACGGATCTACGGTACAGCTTGGTTTGACAAGAAAGACTTGAAACTACCTTCAAATGCGTGAAGAGGCCAAAGAACGTGACCACCGTAAACTTGGTAAAGAGCTTGACCTCTTCATGATTTCACAAGAAGTTGGTCAAGGACTTCCATTCTGGTTGCCAAACGGTGCGACGATCCGTCGTGAATTGGAACGCTACATCGTCGACAAAGAGTTAGCTTCTGGCTACCAACACGTTTACACTCCACCACTTGCTTCTGTAGAGCTTTACAAGACTTCTGGGCACTGGGATCATTACCAAGAAGACATGTTCCCAACCATGGATATGGGTGACGGCGAAGAATTTGTCCTTCGTCCAATGAACTGCCCTCACCACATCCAAGTCTTCAAACACCATGTTCACTCATACCGTGAATTGCCAATCCGTATCGCTGAAATCGGTATGATGCACCGTTACGAAAAATCTGGTGCCCTCACTGGTCTCCAACGTGTTCGTGAAATGTCTCTCAACGACGGTCACCTCTTTGTCACTCCTGAACAAATCCAAGAAGAATTCCAACGTGCTCTTCAGTTGATTATCGATGTTTATGAAGACTTCAACTTAACTGAATACCGCTTCCGTCTCTCTCTACGCGACCCTCAAGATACTCACAAGTACTTTGACAACGATGAGATGTGGGAAATGCCCAAACCATGCTTCGTGCAGCTCTTGATGAAATGGGCGTTGACTACTTTGAAGCTGAAGGTGAAGCAGCCTTCTACGGACCAAAATTGGATATCCAGGTTAAAACTGCCCTCGGTAAAGAAGAAACCCTTTCTACTATCCAGCTTGACTTCTTGCTTCCAGAACGCTTCGACCTCAAATATGTTGGAGCAGATGGTGAGGAACACCGTCCAGTCATGATTCACCGTGGGGTTATCTCAACCATGGAACGCTTCACAGCTATCTTGATTGAGAACTACAAGGGTGCCTTCCCAACATGGCTGGCACCACACCAAGTAACCCTCATCCCAGTATCTAACGAAAAACACGTGGACTACGCTTGGGAAGTGGCTAAGAAACTCCGTGACCGTGGTGTCCGTGCAGACGTAGATGAGCGCAATGAAAAAATGCAGTTCAAGATCCGTGCTTCTCAAACCAGCAAGATTCCTTACCAATTGATCGTTGGTGACAAGGAAATGGAAGACGGAACAGTCAACGTTCGTCGCTATGGCCAAAAAGAAACACAAACTGTCCCAGTAGATGAGTTTGTTGTAGCAATCCTTGCTGATATCGCCAACAAATCACGCGTTGAGAAATAAAACGATCACTGTCTGAGAAACATTTTTCAGTAAGAAAAAGCAACAACCGAAATAGTTGTTGCTTTTTTATATTTTATTTAACCTGAGCTAGTAGTGACTGGTTAAACCAGCACAAATGGTATCCTCATAAACAATCCTTTCTATCCACTAACTGCTGGATATAGGATATCCTCTCAAGATTTGCTTTCATGAGTTAGATAAGGTCAATATCCTCAATCCTTGCCTGCTTCATTTTCTTTTACGATATCTTTTTGTGAATCCTTTTCAGAGAGTTTTTGATCGATATACTTGTTAATGGTTTCATAAAATTCCTTGGTCATCTCACTATCTAATTTTGTCGAATTATGAACTTGATTGACTTTTAATTGAACAGATTGAATACCGTAAGAGGCTTGTTTTTGATGGAGCGTTTCTAATTCTTCGTCTGAAATCGGATCCCCAACAACCGTCAAGACCAATTCATTGTTACTTGACTTGTAAACTTGATTAATGACCGTATGATTGGCGAACTCTTTTGCTACAAACTGTTTGATCCCTTCTTTTCGCGCTTGATCCATCGTCAGAGTGACTGCTGAATAGCTGGCTGGAAGAACCAATAATACAATCAAGGATATCAAGCCAATTTTCATTTTAATGTTTAGCTCTTTAAATGAACTTAAAGGAGATTTTCTCATCAAAATTCTTGTTCCAACAATGTTGGTTAGCATGATAAAGACACAGTTGATCAAGAAAAGACAGAGAGCCCCAAATACAAATCGACCATTTCCAATAGCTAAGCCATAACCCGCAGTACAGATAGGTGGCATCAGAGCTGTTGCAATGGCTACTCCTGGCACGATATTGTTTGCTTCTTTTTTCCTTGAACCAATGACACCTGCTATCCCACCCGCAATAGCAATGAGAACATCCCAAATGGTTGGAGAAGTTCGTGCAATCAACTCGCTACTTGCATAAGATAAGGGAGAAATCCAGAAATACAGAGTCGATACAAGCAAACTGACCAATACTTGAGTAAATAAAACCTCTAGAGATTGCTTGATTAAACGCGTATCAAAAATAGCTAAACCAAACCCCAGTCCAACAATCGGTGTCATAAGAGGGGAAATCAGCATGGCTCCAATAACGACAGCTGTTGAATTCATATTTAGACCTATAGAGGCAATAAAAATCGAACACATTAAAATCACTGTATCTCTTAATCGAACATGAAGGTCATCATATAATTTCTCACGGTATTCCCGTGTTGAATAGTTTCTGGTCATTGGTTACTCCTTTTATTTCATATAATCTTGTTTCTGCATGGATGATAGTAGAGAGACTTCTTTTCAATTTTACATATTTTAATTCTCACCTGTCATTCTTTTGAAAATAATCCTTTAAATATCCATCAGTCCATCCTTGATATTATATCAAAAATTTTACAACCTTTCTCTGAAGAACTCAATCAATTTAAAAGATAGTGAACGGGAAAAATTCCAGTTACCTTTTTCTTTGTTCTATCCTATTTTCTCACTACATAGAAATCTAAAGAAGAGCTTGAAAGATTTCTTCCAAGTTCTTAGCATTTCTTTTTACTCAATGAGTAGGTTCACTTCCGCAAACTTAATTCGCACTGTCGTTCCTTTTCCAACCTCAGACTCGATGCGAATCTGGTGACCCAGTTCTTCAGAAATTTTCTTAGATAGATAAAGTCCAAGTCCAGACGACTGCTGGGTTAGACGACCATTATATCCTGAAAAACCACGTTCAAAGACTCGGAGCACATCACTATTTTTTATCCCAATTCCTGTATCCTTGATACAGAGCTCCTGACCTTCCATATAAATCTCTAGCCCACCTTCCTTGGTGTATTTGAGACTGTTTGAGAGGATTTGTTCAATGACGACCAACAGCCATTTCTTATCAGTCACGATGGTTTTGTCTAGATCATGTAGATTGAGCGTCAGTCCTTTTTGGATAAAGAAAAGAGCATACTTGCGAACCACTTCCTTCACCAGATCTTCCACTTGAACCTTTTCAAATACCAAGTCATCATGGAAGCTCTCCAAACGTAGGTACTGCAACACCAGATTGGTATAGGAGTCAATCTTAAAGATTTCCTGTTTCAGTTGCTGCTTGACCTCCCGATTAGAGACTTCTGCTACCAAGAGACGACTCGCTGCAATAGGGGTCTTGATTTGGTGAACCCACAAGGTGTAGTAATCCAGCAAATCCGTCAGCTTGCCCTGCGCTTCAGACTTCTTTTGATACAATTCAGACTCACGCTCTTCGAGTTTCTGCTAGCGCACATTCCAGAGGAGACTTGGGGTCTCTCTCAGCATAGAGTACTTCCTGCCGGTAAATCTGAGCTTCCACAAATATATCCCAAGCCAAAAATAAGAAGGTCAAAAAACTACTGAGCAGAAAGAAATAAAGAAAATAAGTTCCTAGACTAGCAAATAAAAACTGAAAGAGAAGGACGAGAAAGCCTAATGAAAAAATATAAGTAAAAACGCGACTGCGAGAACGCAGATAGGCTAGAAAAAATGATTTCCAATCAAGCATGTTTCAGTCCGTATCCTATCCCTTTCTTGGTTTCGATAAACCCTACCAGACCTTGCTCCTCCAACTTTTTACGCAGGCGAGCAACGTTGACAGACAAGGTGTTATCATCGATGAAAAAGTCGCTATTCCAGAGTTCCCGCATCAAGTCATCACGCGCCACGATATTGCCAGCATGTTCAAACAAGACCCGCAAAATTTGAAATTCATTCTTGGTCAAACTCAGGACTTCCCCCTGATAGTGCAGGTCCATAGACTTGGTATTGAGGATCACACCCGCATACTCCAGCAGACTTTCATCTCGGCCAAACTCATAGGAACGGCGCAACAAGCCCTGAACCTTGGCAAGGAGCACCTGCTGGTCAAAAGGCTTGGTCACAAAGTCATCTGCCCCCATATTGATCGCCATGACGATATCCATCGCCTGGTCTCTCGAAGAGAGAAACATGATGGGCACCTTAGAGATCTTACGAATCTCCTGGCACCAGTGATAACCATTAAAAAGAGGCAGACCAATATCCATGAGGACCAAATGAGGTTCTGACTGAACAAAAAGGCTCAATACTTCCATAAAATCTTCTACCAAAATGACCTCAAAACCCCACTCAGAGAGCAATTTCCCAACTTGTTGCCGAATAACTTGGTCATCTTCTACTAGTAAAATCTTGTGCATGCGCTCCTCCTTTGTTATTTCTCAAAGTATCAAAACCCTTCATATCAGATTTACGGATCAGTATCTCATACTGTTTAGCAGCCTATTTCCCAAATTCAGATCAGAAAACAGATGCTAAATAGAGAACATTCCCACTGATATCATACCTTATTTTTAATTATAGTTCCAGCCTTATCCTATATTTTCCTTTTTGTGCTCATTTAGTTAGCGTTTCTTTAACTTATTTAATAGATCTAGCCTTCTTATTGACAAGCTAGCCATGATTTGTTAGAATATGAATGAACAAATAATTTTATTCATTCATTCATAAAACAAAGGAGGTTAAATCATATTGGACAAAAAACAATCTTTAAAGACAGCAGCCTATGAAGTTTTTTCGAAAAAAGGTTACAAGGCAACAGGAATTTCAGAAATTGCTAGACAAGCTGGTATGGCAGTAGGCTCTTTTTATAACTATTACGAGAGTAAAGAAGCCATTTTTCTAGACATCTATATAGATGAAAACAACCGTGTTCGCCAAACTATGATCGAAGAACTGGATTGGGAAATTGATATGATTGATCTTATTAGTCAACTCTTTGCTCAGTCCAGAGCACTCGTTTCTTCCAATAAAATCCTTGCAGAATGGTACAATCCTGCCATAGCCGATGACTTGCATAGCTACTATTCCTCAGAAGAGGGCAAAGTCGCAAATCCATTTCATCAGTTTCTAGTAAAAACTTTTACAAACCGTATGCAGGCTGAGGGGTATTCTCCAGAAAAGATTCAAGAGATTTTACAAGTTTACAACCTATTTTACTACATGGATATGCATATCACGGAAAAAGATTTTCCAGATATTGGCAAAACTGTCGAAATACTTGCAACCAACTTCATAAAAGGAGTTCTAAAATAAAGAAAATGGTTTTCTTTATTTTTTGGAAATGTATGAATGAATTTATTTTGCGTTCATTCATTGATTAAAATTAGGAGTCATAAAAAATGAAAAGAGGTAAAAAAATGTTTATTATCATTCTATCAACACTTGGATTACTAGCCCTTATAACTTGGGGTGCCGTCGCTTATCTTGGACGAAGCCAGACATTATCAATAAAATCCATCGAAAACCCCAGCGGAGATTTATATTTAATTCATATCACAAAACCGAGTCATCAAATCTGGAAAGCTGGGGCTTATGCTAAGTTTACACTCCCTGATACGTCGTCCGCTTCTAGGAAAAACGAAGCTAAGGGTGAGCAGACCAGTCGATGGCTAACTATTGCCTCCACACCTGATGAAGATGAAATCCTCATTTTAACTCATAATAGTGGTAGCCACTTTAAGGAAACCTTGACACATTTACCGTCTGGCAGTGAGATTGAGATGAGTTGGCTGGATTCCTCTTTGACTGTTAAAGATACGAATAAGCCACTAGTTTGCTTTGCATCTGATGTCGGAATTTCTGCTCTACGCCCCCTTATCAAAGAATGGGCTGGTAAATGTCCGATTATTCTCAACCATTTTGACAAAGGAGTTACTATTTTCGATAATGAGATGAAGGAACTGGCTCAAAAAACATCGAATTTTACTTATAAAACTAGCGATGAACTTCCTCAAAGTCAAGCACTTTTAAAACATGCTATTGATGAATACGGCAATCAAGCCAGCTATCTCATCACAGGTCAGCCTGATGATGTAAATGAGATGAAGAAGTTTTTAAAGGAAAATGGGATTGATAGCAAAAACATACAAGTAAGCTCGTTTAGAGGTTTGAAATAGGAGCAATCTATCTTCTATGTATTTCAATTAAACCCTACTAGGTCATTCAAACAAGCCTACTAGCCAATTCTATGTAAATGTGGTAGGATAAACATAGAGAAAGGAGCTTTTATGGCCAATATTTTTGACTACTTGAATGATGTAGCATACGATTCCTTTTATGACCTCCCCGTGAACGAGTTAGATGTTCTTGCCTTGACTGAATTAACCTATCTTCCTTTTGATGATGTAGTCGCCCAAGAACCAAAGCCTCTCATAGATCTAGCACCTCAAATCCCTAGAGAAACGACGATGCTGACCAATAAAAACCGTCTCCAGTTGTTGGATCAACTCTCTCAACACAAACGCTTTAAAAATTGCAAGCTATCAAATTTTATCAATGATATTGATCCTGAATTGCAAAAACAGTTTGCAGCCATGACCTATCGTATCAGTCTCGATACTTATTTGCTTGTTTTTCGTGGGACGGATGATAGTATCATCGGTTGGAAAGAAGATTTCCATATGACCTATATGAAGGAAATCCCAGCTCAAAAACATGCTCTCCAGTATTTAGAGAACTTTTTAGCCCAACATCCTAATCAGAAGGTTATTCTAGCAGGACATTCAAAAGGAGGCAATCTAGCTGTCTATGCTGCTAGTCAACTCGATCCACTTTTACAAAAAAACATTGTCGCTGTCTATACTTTTGATGCGCCTGGACTTCACAAGGAACTAACCGAAACAGCTGGCTATCAAAACATGATGGAAAGAACGAAAGTATTTGTCCCACAAGGGTCTATCATCGGGATGATGCTGGAAATTCCTGATAAAAAAATCGTCGTTCGAAGCACTGCCTTGGGTGGTCTTGCCCAGCATGACACCTTTAGTTGGCAGGTTGAAGACAAACACTTTGTCCAACTAGACGAGACCAATAGTGACAGCCAGCAAGTCGATACGACCTTCAAGGAATGGGTTGAGACGGTCCCTGATACGGAACTGCAGCTCTACTTCGACCTCTTTTTTGGAATCATTCTCGATGCAGGCATCTCTTCTATCAACGACCTCTCTTCCTTCAAGGTCATTGAACACATTCACCATCTCTTTGTCCAAGCTCAATCCCTCACTCCCGAAGAAAGAGAAACCATGGGACGACTAACCCAACTCTTGATCGACACCCGCTACCAAGCTTGGAAAAATCGAGAATAGACAAAAAACCAACTAATCATTAGATTAGTTGGTTTTTTGTTTAAGAAACTAATGGATACTACTTAGAATCTCGAGTATAGAATTAGTCTTCTTTTTTCTTACGAGACACAAGTCCAAATCCGCTCATCAAACCAAGTACTCCTAGAGTTGCCAAAGCTACATGATCTTCCGTACCAGTATTAGGTAATTCTTTGGTTGCTTTAGTAGTTGGAGATTGCTTAGTCGGTTTTTGTTGAGGGGCAGTAACAACTTTTTCGTAGACATGTTCTGTGTCGCCGTTTGGAAGTTTCTTAGTCTCTACGAAGCGGTAACCTGGAATATCTTTCTTCGGTTGTTGGCCGTCTTCGGTTGGGTGGCCTGGAATTTCATTGCCTTCCTTATCCTTATGACTAGTCTTAACCTTCTCATAAACGTGTTCTGTGTCACCGTTTGGAAGTTTCTTAGTCTCTACGAAGCGGTAACCTGGAATTTCCTTCTTAGGTTGTTCGCCGTCTTCGGTTGGATATCCTGGAATTTCATTCCCTTCCTTATCCTTGTGACTAGTCTTCACTTTTTCGTAGACATGTTCTGTGTCGCCGTTTGGAAGCTTCTTAGTCTCTACGAAGCGGTAACCTGGGATATCTTTCTTAGGTTGTTCACCGTCTTCGGTTGGATATCCTGGAATTTCATTGCCTTCCTTATCCTTATGACTGGTCTTAACCTTCTCATAAACGTGTTCTGTGTCGCCATTTGGAAGTTTCTTAGTCTCTACGAAGCGATAGCCTGGAATATCTTTCTTAGGTTGTTCGCCGTCTTCGGTTGGATAACCTGGAATTTCATTGCCTTCCTTATCCTTGTGACTAGTCTTAACCTTCTCATAAACGTGTTCTGTGTCACCGTTTGGAAGTTTCTTAGTCTCTACGAAGCGGTAACCTGGGATATCTTTCTTAGGTTGTTCACCATCTTCGGTTGGATAACCTGGAATTTCATTGCCTTCCTTATCCTTATGACTAGTCTTAACCTTCTCATAAACGTGTTCTGTGTCGCCGTTTGGAAGTTTCTTAGTCTCTACGAAGCGGTAACCTGGAATATCTTTCTTAGGTTGTTCACCGTCTTCGGTTGGGTGGCCTGGAATTTCATTGCCTTCCTTATCCTTATGACTAGTCTTAACCTTCTCATAAACGTGTTCTGTGTCGCCGTTTGGAAGTTTCTTAGTCTCTACGAAGCGGTAACCTGGAATATCTTTCTTAGGTTGTTCACCGTCTTCGGTTGGGTGGCCTGGAATTTCATTGCCTTCCTTATCCTTATGACTAGTCTTAACCTTCTCATAAACGTGTTCTGTGTCGCCGTTTGGAAGTTTCTTAGTCTCTACGAAGCGATAGCCTGGAATATCTTTCTTAGGTTGTTCACCGTCTTCGGTTGGATAACCTGGAATTTCATTGCCTTCCTTATCCTTGTGACTAGTCTTAACCTTCTCATAAACGTGGACCACATTGCCTTTTTCATCAACCTTAGTTTCAACAATTTTATATCCTGGAATATCTTTCTTAGGTTGCGAACCATCTTCACTTGGTGCTAGGATATTTCCTTTAGTATCAACAAATGAAGTATTCGGACGTACAGTAGGGATGTATTTAGCTGTAATTGGGGTTCCATTCTTATCAACACGTTTAACTGTTACTCCAGTTGCTCGACCTACAAATTCTGGCTCTGGTGTGAAAGTAACTTTTCCAGCTTCATCAATAGTATATGTACCCTCACCTGGTACCTTCTTCTCTGTTGTACCATCGTCAAAGGTCGGCTTAACTGTTTCATCAATTTCTACCGGAATTTCTTTACCCTTGATTGTTACTTTTCCGCCTTCAAATGTTGGTGTTCCTGATTGAGGTTGTCCTTTCGGACCTTCTGATTCAGAATCTTTTGAAGTAGGTGTAACCGGGATAACAACTGGGGTATACTTAGCTGTAATTGGGGTTCCATTCTTATTAACACGCTTAACAGTCACACCTGTTGCTTGACCTGTAAATGTCTTCTCGGGAGTAAAGGTTACTTTTCCAGTTTCATCAATAGTATATGTACCTTCACCTGGAATTGTCTTCTCTTTTGTACCATCATCAAACGTTGGTTTGACTGTTTCATCAATTTCAACAGTTTTCTCAATACCATTAACTTTGACTTTTCCACCTTCAAATGTTGGTGTTCCTGATTGAGTTGCACCCTGAACATCTGTTGTAATAACATCCGAACTTGTTGGAGTTGCTGGTTTAACAACTGGAGTGTATTTAGCTTTTACAGGAGTTCCATTCTCATCTACACGTTGAACTCCTACGCCTGTTCCTTTTCCAGTAAATTGTGATTCTGGCTTAAATTCTACCATACCATTATTTACAGTATAAGTTCCTTCGCCTGGAATGACAATTGGTTGATCTGTTGGTTTTCCTGTTTTTGGATCAATAAGTTCAAGACCCTTGGCTTCATCAATAGGAACAATTTTTTCCACCCCATTAACAGTAACCCTACCACCTAGGAATGTAGGCACTCCTTTTTGAGTTGCACCTTGAATGTCTTCTGTAACAGCATCAGTAGCTGTTGGAATTGCTGCCTTAACAACCGGAGTGTAGCTTGCTGTAACGGGGGTTCCATTCTTGTCTTCACGTAAAACTTCAACGCCTGATGCTTGACCTGTAAAGGTTTTTTCAGGAACAAAGGTTACTGTTCCGTCCGGTGCTACAGTATAAGTACCTTCACCCGGAATAGTGATAGAATCCACAACATTTCCAGTTTTAGAATCAATCAATTTAGCTGGAACAGTGTCATTCATCTCAACAGTAACTTCTTTTCCATTGACAACTGCAGTTCCACCTTGGAATTCTGGTTTTCCAGTTTGAGTTGCACCTTGAACATCTTCAGAAGTCGCAGGAACTCCAATAGGATTTACTGGGATAATTTGTGGCGTGTAAGTTGTCGTCACTTTAGTTCCATTTTCATCTTCTGCTTGCACAGTTGCTGGAGTAACCTTACCAGAATACAATTTATCCGTTGGACTAAAGGTTACCTTTCCAGTTGTTGGATCAATAGAGAATGTACCAATTTCAGTAGTCCCATCTTCAGCATAAGCTGGAGTTGTCTGACCTGCAGGAACTTCATTTCCTTCTTTATCAAGAAGTTTTACTGAACCTTGTTTAATTGGTGCAATTGCATCACCTTGAACAAATGTAGGAGTGCCTGTTTGTGTTGCTCCTTGAATATTTTCAGAAGTTGCTGGAGTTGCTGTTGGTGTAACTGGCGTAATCAATGGTGTGTAAGTTGTTTCAACCGAAATACCATTTTTATCTTTAGCCTGTACACGAACAGGTTGAACTTCACCACTATAAGTCTTATCAGTTGGTGTAAAGACTGCAACGGCTTGTTCACCAACTGTTTCAGAGTATATGTACCAATAACATTTCCACTAGGGTCTTTAGCTGGAACAGATGTTGCTGGAGTTCCGGTTTCATCTAAAAGAGTGAAAGTAGCTGGGTCAATATCTACAGTCACCTGTTTACCATCCAGTGTAGTCGTACCACCATTGAATGTTACTGTACTTTCTTGAGTTGCTCCTTGGACATCAACTGACTTAGCAGGTTCTGCTGTTGGAGTAACACCTACAATATGTGGAGTATAAGTTGTCTTAACTTTTGTACCATTCTCATCTTCAGCCTGAACTGTTGCAGGTTGGACTTTACCTTTGTAAGTCTTATCGGTTGGACTGAATGTTACAGTATTTGAAGTTGGGTCAATTGTATATTCCCCTACTTTGTTACCATTCTCATCCAAAGCATCTACTGAAGCTCCAGGTGCTACCGGAGTACCATTCTTATCAAGAAGAACAGCTGAGTTCGGCTTGATTGGAGCAACAGAGTGTCCTTCTTTGAATGCTACCGTTCCTGTTTGAGTAGCGCCTTGGATACCAGTTGATTCTGCAGGAGTTGCTGTTGGAGTAACTGGTGTAACAGTTGGAGTATATGTTGCTGTCGCTGTAGCGGTAATAGGTTGTCCATCTTTATCTTGACCAAGAGTTGCTGTTAATGATACAGTCACTGGGGTTGCTGTACCTGTGAATGTTTTCAACGGAACAAATGTCACAACACCAGTTTCATTATTAATTGTGTATGTTCCTTGACCATCAATTGTTACTTGGTCAACTAACTTACCAGTGGTAGGATCTACCAACTTAACAGGTGAAGTAGCACTTGGTGCCACAGGTGAGCCATCACCAACAGATGTAAAGGTTGGAGTACCTGTTTGAGTCGCTCCTTGAACATCTGTGGATGTTACATTATGACCTTCAATCGTGTCTGTTACTGTGATGTGGTAAGTTGTTGTAGCTGTTGATGAGCCAGCCCCATGATCCACACCAGATTCAGTTCCACCTATTGTAGCATCTGTTGTGTAATTGCCATTACTATCAATAACATCAACTGTTACTGTATAGACTCCCACTTCACTCAGTGTATAACCACTAGCAAGATTATAGTTGTTTGCATCTTGTTTAGTGTCATAAACCTTCTGAACTCCTGAAGGAGATGTTACTGTAATACGAGTAATGTAAGTTGTTTTTCCGTACTTAGTATCTTCTGCATCAGAGATTGTCACTGCAGCTTTTGCTTCATTACGGAGATCTACCGCAGTTCCTTTAGTAGAAGTATAATCTTGTGAGCTTGCAGTTGGTTTCGTATTGACAACAGTCGCAACATCTGAGTTAGTTGCGATTGTTCCTCTAATGATTCCACCAAAACCTGATTTAGTATGAACTTCCCATGAATCATCACCCAACTTTTTAGCAGTAACTTCTGTTCCATCTGATGATGTCCATGTGTTTGAATGTTTGTCAAAAGTAATAGTTACTGACATACCATCGCCAGCTTGGTTAGTATTTGAGAAACATATTCCGTCATTGGACGATCAGGAGTAGTTACACTTGTTACATTTCCATCTTTATCAAGTTGACGAGTATATTCGTAAATGAAGAATTTCATACCGCCATCTAGTTTCGCTTCAGTGTATACTTGGCGTTTCGTCCAAGTTGTAGTCCCATCTCCATTTGCTGTTTTCACTTCGGAATAGTCAGCAGGAAGCTCCCAGTGACCAGATGTACTATTTAAAACTGCAGTGTGTTTTTGCCCATCAGTTCCATTCAATTCAACTCGCTCACGTAAGAAAGTTCCCTTAACATTTTCAGCTGATGCTTCTACTTTGATATTATCAACACCAACTTTTGCAGTTGCTTCTGACGTGACTGGAATATTAAAGACGGTATTTGAATCTACAGCACCTAGTTCTTGATTTTCAGTAACCGCTGTATTGGTTGAACCACTATCTACAAGCCATTTACCATTAACGGCTTTCAAGTTTGTTACAGTTCCATCTGGCATTGTAACCTTAGCACTTGTAGCACCTTTCGAGATTTTAACAGGAACTGTTGTTGAATAGGTTTCAACGTTTTGAACTTCAACTTTAGGCTTAACAACTACAGTAATAGAACCGTGCGCCTCTTGACCTGACTGATTCCATGTCGTATTATTAGATAATTTATCATAATCTTTAGCAAATACTGAAACGGTATAGATACCTGCCTCTGTCACCTTACCTCCAATGACAGCATTACCCATGTTGGTTCCAGCAGCTTTTTGCTCTTCAGCAGTACTGTTTGTTACAGTATAGTTGGTACCAGGAATCAACACTTTAGAATCATCTAATTCTGCTCCTATAGTGTTGTAGCCTGAGACACCTGTGACTGCTTTAGAAGAATTTTGACGAACTTTAACTACTTTACCTTCAGCAGTTGTATAGTCATAGTTTCCTGCTGAATTGCCAGGTATCGCACTAGCTCCCGAAGAATCATGAAAACGAAGATTGATATTCGCATCATCACCAACAGTTCTATCATAACGAGCTGAATCTGACTGAATTGTAGAGGTGTGCTATCTTGCCAACCTACCCAACCAGCACGTAGATTCTGAATTTGGAAGGTGACAGTCCGCCCATCTGTATTCGTTGCAGTAATATTGAATCGTAAGTCATACACTCCATTTTCAATACCAGCAACTACTTTACCTTGAATGGTATCTGTCGCCTCATCATAAGTAACACCTGGTACAAGGTTAGTTGGTGTTACAGAGGTAAGACTCCAACCAGCTTGCTTAGCTTTTTCTGTAACTGCAATACGATCTTTCAAACCTTTAATATAAACTCTGTCAACTCCTTGTTCATACCCATAGCCATAAATTTCTGTAGCTAGGTATTCATAACCACCGTTAGCAGAGTATATTGACGTCGCAGCGTTTGAAATTCTTGACCCATCCGCACGGAGTTTGTTTCTCCAAAGTGGTGCTTCTTCAGCTAACTTTTTAGCGGCATCAGGGGTTAATGGATAGTCTACACGTCCTTTGTTGTTATGACCAGTTTTTCCACCTTGTTCTGTATGCATCCCATTTCCAGCATTGGTATCTTCACCAGTCCGTTGATTAGAATAGACTTCAATCTCTAGCCCTGTAGCATCAGTACCCGTAATTAATTTAATTTCTTGTACCGGAATTGTATAGGTATCTTTACCAGTATGATTTGCAGCGTTTGTTTCCGATGCATGAGTTGTGTTAGAACACTATTCGGCATAGAAATCTTGAGCAGCCAAAGCGACTCCCAAAGTTTCCATCTTTTCCGATTCCTGCTTTCTTCAAATCATTGTAGACAGCAATAATGGAATCATTTAAGCGTGACAATTGATCATTGATTTGTTTAGCTGTAACGCTATCCGTAGCTAACACTTTTTTAGCTTCCGCAATAACTTCTTTATTATTAGCTATCGCTGCCTCAATTGCCGCTTTGTTTTCAGCCTCAAGCTTATTTTTCCGGACTGCTTCAGTTGCTAAAACATTGGTTACCTCAGCTTCAGAGGTAACTTGTTCTAAGACTTTTTTAGCTTCTTGGACTGGTTTGACAGTTTCTTCTGCTTCTTTTGTTTCTTTTGTTTCTTCTGCTTTTTCTGCTTTTTCTGCTTTTTCTGCTTTTTCTGTAGCAGTGGTCGCCACTGGTTGACTGCTGTAGTTGCTGCTGTTTCCTCAACTTGTTTCCCAGCTTCGTCTGACTCAACTACAACTGTAATCAAAGCTTCAACTTTAGCATGCTCTGCATCGATATCAGCCTGTTTTGCAGTTTCGTTTGCAAGAACTGCCTTTGCCGCAGTCAATACTTCATTTGCAGTAGCTATCGCTGTTGCATCAGCTTTCTTTGCAGATGCAATCTTCGCTTCTAACTCAACTACTTTTTTAGTCAGAGCAGTCTTATCAACTTTTTTAGTCTCTACTACTTTTTCTGACGCCTTAGCTTCAGATTTCTCCGCCGTTATAGTTGACTCCGACTCCTTTGTTGCTACTGGTGTTGTCGTTGCCACTGTTGCATCTGCACCTTGTACTTCCGCTGCCGATACCGCACCATTACCTAGGAACATCATCAAACCGGCCGCAATTGCCACCGACGCTGCCCCAAAGCTGTACTTCCGAATGCCATAACGAATGTACTTCTCCGTTCTAAAATCCTGTTGCTTACTCTTCATAAGATACACAACCTCCCTATTTTTATTATATCGATATTGAAATATAGAAAAAAACGAAATTTCTTCCCTACTCAAAAAATGGTCTTTAAATTTCATTATTCTAAAAGGATTATATCCTTGTATTCAATATGCATATTCATACTAACACTTTTTTTCCTATCTTTTTTTCAACAACTTTTTATAATTTTATTTAAAAATAAAGTTATAATATTCAAATTATTTGATTCATAAAACTCTATTAAAAACCCTTTATTTACAAACTGTAAACCTTGTTTTTTATTATATGAAAATCAATAAAATACTATTTAATGTATTAAACTATATATATTTATATTTGGATATACTTCGCAAATATTATTTTTTTAACATATTTTATTTATAATTATAACTATGAAATCCAAATGCGTTCCGAATAAAAGAAACTGTATTTTTATCAGTTATTTCTTATTTATTCTATGTTCTTATTACCATTCAACTAAAAATATAACAAGTCTTCTCACAGCAATTTCCTTCTTTTTTTAATATAAATCAACCAACCTTGAATACAAAAGTGGGACTTTCTTTTCACTTTATTTCTCTCTTCTATGCTATACTTAGTTTAGTACATTCTTTGAGATTGGAGCCAGTATGAAAATCCATAAAACCGTGAATCCCGTTGCTTATGAAAACACTTATTATCTGGAAGGAGACCAACACCTGATTGTGGTTGACCCAGGTAGCCATTGGGAAGCTATTCGCAAGACTATTGAAAAAATCAACAAACCAGTCTGCGCGATTCTCCTGACCCACACCCACTACGACCATATTATGAGTCTAGACTTGGTTCGTGAGACTTTTGGAAATCCCCCAGTTTATGTAGCAGAGAGTGAAGCCAGCTGGCTTTATACACCTGTAGATAATCTCTCTGGTCTCCCTCGTCACGATGATATGGCAAATGTGGTCGCAAAACCTGCAGAGCACACCTTTGTCTTTCATGAGGAATACCAGCTTGAGGAATTTCGTTTTACCGTTCTACCGACCCCAGGGCACTCTATCGGCGGCGTTTCCCTAGTCTTTCCTGATGCTCATCTAGTCTTGACGGGAGATGCTCTATTCCGAGAAACCATCGGACGGACCGATCTTCCTACCGGTAGCACGGAACAACTCCTCCATAGCATTCAGACGCAACTCTTTACTCTTCCTAACTACGATGTCTATCCTGGGCATGGTCCAGCTACGACTATCGCTCACGAAAAGACTTTTAATCCCTTTTTCTAGCAAGCAAAAAACCAAGGAAAATTTCCTTGGTTTTTGTCTTACCAAATAATCACACGGTCCTCTGGTGAACGCCACATACCATCGCCTTCTTTGACATCGTATGTTGTAAAGAAGTCATCGAAGTTTGGTACTTGGACATTAACACGGAGTTTGGCAGGCGCGTGCACATCGACACTGGCCATGAGTTTCATCAACTCAGGACGGCCTTTCATGCGCCAGATACGAGCAAAGTTGTGGAAGAATTCTTCAGCAGAGAAGTCTGGTTCTCTCTTAGCAGCTTCAAGGGCTGCAGCAATTCCTCCCAAGTCAGCAACATTTTCTGATACAGTTAGTTTTCCGTTGATCGTTGCTCCGTAAGATTCTTGCCCATCAAACTGGTCGATAACTTTCTGCGTTTTTTCTTTAAAGGCAGCATAGTCACTCTCTGTCCACCAATCCTTGAGGCTACCATTTTCATCAAAAGAAGCGCCATTTGTGTCGAAGGCATGAGAAATCTCGTGGGCAATAACAGCACCAATACCACCGTAGTTAGCAGAAGATGACTGATGCAAGTCATAGAATGGAGCCTGTAGAATGGCTGCTGGGAAGACAATCAAGTTTTTCTGTGGATTGTAGTAGGCATTAACCATGTGAGCTGGCATCCCCCACTCCTTGTAATCAACCGGTTGGTTCCACTTGCTCCAGCTGTGCTTGATTTCCACACGCGCAAAGGCTAGGGCATTCTCAAAGAGACTGGCAGTTTCGTCCACTACTTTGTCCTTGTAGCGGGCTGGCAATTCCTCTGGATAACCGATATAAGGCTTGATGACATTGAGTTTGACAATGGCCTTGTCTCGCGTTTCAGGTGTGAGCCAGTCGTTCTTAGCCAAGCGTTCCTTATAAACGTCAATCATAGTCGCTACTTTTTTCTCTACGTCAGCCTTAGCTTCTGGGGAGAATTTTTCATGCGCATACCAGAGACCAAGAGCTTGCTTGAAAGGTCCTTGGGCCAAGTGATAAGCTGCCTTGACCTTATCCTGAGCTTCTGGAACACCTGAAAGGGCACGACCATAAGCACCTGACAGGACACGAATCTCATCTGTGAGATAGCTTGTTGAGAGATTGACCACACCCAAAATCAAGGTTGCTTTGAGTAGAGGCCACGCTTCTTCACTATAGAATTGATCTGCTGCTTGCCAGAAACGTTCTTCATCTACGATAACTTTATCTGGAGTTTGGCCAAGAACTACTTGGAAGAAATCATCCAAAGGTAGGGCAGGAGCAAATTTCTTGAAATCTTCATAAGCGTATGGATGGTAGAGTTTGGCATACTCTGAACTTTCTTCGTTAGAAAGCACTACAGCCGCAATACGACGGTCCAATTCCAATCTTTTCTCTAGTAAGTCTGCGATTTCCTCATCTGAAAAATCATAGGCTTTGAGAAGATTCGTAGTACTTTCCTTCCAAAGAGTCAAGAGCTCCTCACGCTGAGGATGGTCTTCAGCATAGTAGGTTGTATCTGGCAAGATAGTTCCTGGTGCACTTGCCCAGAGAACATTGGTTCTGGCATCCATAAAGTCTGGTGATACTCCAAATGGAAGGAAGTTTGGTTTACCTGCTAGTTCAAACTCTGCCAGTTTGCTGGTAAAATCTGCAAAGCTCTCCAAATCTTGGTATTCCTTGAGCAGAGGAAGGACAGGCTTGATTCCATCTGCATCCCTCTTATCAAAATCACGTACCATACGATGGTACTTAACAAAATTTGCGAGGATAGCGTCCTCTGGAACATCTTCGCCTTCCAACCACTTGTCCGTAGTTGCCAGCATTAACTCTTCAATTTCCTCATCAAGGTCAATAAAGCCACCTGTTCGAGATTTGTCAGCTGGAATGACAGCTGTTTTTTCCCATTCGCCATTGATTGCATCATAAAAATCGTCTTGATAACGTGTCATCTTGTTCTCGCTTTCATTTTTTCACTTATTCTTAGCTTAGCAAAAAACACTTGGGAATGCAATTAAAAATGGTTTCTCTTTTTTCTTCATTTTTCAGTTATTATTTTAAATTTTTCAAAAATTAACTTGACTTAATTTTTTTTTTAAGGTATATTAAAAGACAGGAGGAATACAACTGTATGATACGTATCGAAAACCTCAGTGTCTCCTACAAAGAAACGTTGGCACTAAAGGATATTTCACTAGTGCTCCAAGGACCAACTATTACCGGAATTATTGGTCCAAACGGTGCTGGAAAATCAACTTTATTAAAAAGTATGTTGGGAATTATCCCACATGAAGGTCAGGCCTTTCTCGACGACAAAGAAGTCAAGAAATCTTTACATCGAGTTGCCTATGTCGAGCAAAAAATCCATATCGACTACAATTTCCCTATCAAGGTCAAGGAATGTGTCTCACTGGGACTCTATCCATCTATCCCGCTTTTTCACACTTTAAAGGCCAGCCACTGGAAAAAAGTGGCAGAGGCACTTGAAATCGTTGGACTTTCAGACTATGCTGATCGCCAAATCAGCCAGCTCTCAGGAGGACAATTCCAACGTGTTTTGATTGCCCGCTGCCTAGTGCAGGAAGCTGACTACATCTTTCTAGATGAGCCTTTTGTCGGGATTGATTCGGTTAGTGAAGAGATTATCATGAACACGCTGAGAGACCTTAAAAAAGCTGGTAAAACAGTTCTCATCGTCCATCATGACCTCAGCAAAGTCCCTCATTATTTCGACCAAGTTATGCTTCTCAATCGAGAATTGGTAGCTATAGGTTCAACTGAAGAAACCTTTACCGAAGCCAATCTCAAAAAAGCTTATGGTAGCAAACTCTTCTTTAATGGAGGTGACCTATGATAGCAGAATTTATCAATGGATTGCAAAATTTCCATTTTCTACAAAACGCCTTGATAACAGCTATAGTCATCGGAGTCGTTGCTGGAGCTGTGGGATGTTTTATCATCCTGCGTGGAATGTCTCTCATGGGGGATGCCATCTCTCACGCAGTTTTGCCCGGCGTAGCCCTTTCCTTTATCTTGGGAATTGATTTCTTTATCGGAGCTATCATCTTTGGTTTGATGGCTTCCATCATCATTACCTACATCAAGGGAAACTCTATCATCAAGAGTGACACTGCCATTGGTATTACCTTTTCATCTTTCTTAGCCTTAGGTGTCATCTTGATTAGTGTTGCCAAGAGTTCGACAGACCTCTTCCATATCCTTTTTGGGAATATCCTCGCTGTCCAAGATACGGACATGTGGATTACCATTGGTGTGGGGGCATTGATTCTCTTGATTATTGGGATTTTCTTTAAACAACTATTGATTACATCCTTTGACGAGCTCCTGGCTAAAGCCATGGGAATGCCCGTCAATTTCTACCACTACCTGCTCATGGTGCTCTTGACCCTTGTGTCAGTCACTGCCATGCAAAGTGTTGGAACTATTCTTATCGTAGCCATGTTGATCACCCCAGCTGCGACGGCTTACCTTTATGCTAATAGTCTAAAGAGCATGATTTTTCTTTCATCAACCCTAGGGGCAACCGCTTCTGTTTTGGGACTCTTTATCGGCTATAGCTTCAATCTCGCAGCAGGGTCCAGCATCGTGCTCACATCGGCCAGCTTCTTTCTAATCAGTTTCTTTATCTCTCCTAAGCAACGATACTTGAAACTGAAAAACAAAAAAATCATTAAATAACGGGGAAACCCTTCTGGAGGAATCTAATGAAAAAATTAGGTACTTTGCTTGTTCTTTTTCTTTCTATCATTGGATTAGCTGCCTGTGCTAGCGGGAAAAAAGATACAGCATCTACAAACCAAAAACTAAAGGTTGTAGCGACTAACTCAATCATCGCTGATATTACCAAGAATATCGCTGGTGACAAGATTGATCTTCACAGTATCGTTCCTGTTGGTCAAGATCCACACGAGTACGAACCACTTCCTGAAGACGTTAAGAAAACTTCTCAAGCTGATTTGATTTTCTATAACGGAATCAATCTTGAAACAGGTGGCAATGCTTGGTTTACCAAATTGGTAGAAAATGCCAAGAAAACTGAAAATAAAGACTACTTTGCAGTTAGTGACGGCGTAGACATCATCTACCTTGAGGGTCAAAACGAGAAAGGCAAGGAAGACCCACACGCTTGGCTCAACCTTGAAAATGGGATGATTTATGCTAAAAATATCGCTAAACAGCTGATTGCAAAAGACCCTAGCAACAAGGAATTCTACGAAAAAAATCTCAAAGACTATACTGAAAAACTAGACAAATTGGACAAGGAAGCCAAAGAGAAATTTAACAATATCCCTGCTGAGAAGAAACTCATCGTAACCAGCGAAGGATGCTTCAAATACTTCTCTAAAGCTTACGGAGTTCCAAGTGCCTACATCTGGGAAATCAACACGGAAGAAGAAGGGACACCTGAACAAATCAAGACCTTGGTTGAAAAACTTCGCCAAACAAAAGTTCCATCACTCTTTGTTGAATCAAGTGTCGATGACCGTCCAATGAAGACTGTTTCACAAGACACAAATATTCCAATTTACGCACAAATCTTTACTGACTCAATTGCTGAAGAAGGTAAAGAAGGCGACAGCTACTACAGCATGATGAAATACAACCTTGACAAGATTGCTGAAGGTTTGTCAAAATAATTCATTAAAAAACGTCGTTCTCACATGAACAGGCGTTTTTTATCGCTTAATTTCCAGTCAAATCATTGGAAAAATCTGACAATTCTCGGTAAAATAAAAGAAAAAAAGAATGGAGTAGTTTCATGACCACTTTTCTCGGAAATCCTGTAACCTTTACAGGTAAACAACTGCAAGTCGGAGACAAGGCACTTGACTTTTCTCTTACGACAACAGATCTCTCTAAAAAAACGCTAGCTGACTTTGATGGAAAGAAAAAGTCTTGAGTGTTGTCCCTTCTATCGATACCGGTATCTGCTCAACGCAAACACGTCGATTCAACCAAGAACTAGCTAACCTCGACAATACCGTCGTTCTTACTGTTTCTATGGACCTACCATTTGCCCAAGGACGCTGGTGTGGGGCTGAAGGTCTTGACAATGCCATCATGCTTTCAGACTATTTTGACCATTCTTTCGGGCGCGATTATGCCCTCTTGATCAACGAATGGCATCTCCTTGCACGTGCTGTCTTTGTTCTCGATACTGACAATGTCATCCGTTACGTAGAATACGTTGACAACATCAACACGGAACCAGACTTTGAAGCTGCTATTGCTGCAGTGAAAGAACTGGACTAAAATCAAAGCCATTAGGGCAGAAGGCTAGAGAAATCTAGCTTTTTTTGATATACTAGATGGAGAGAAAAGACAAGAGGGAACGAATGACGCCAAATAAAGAAGACTACCTAAAATGTATTTATGAAATCGGTACGGAGATACAGAAAATCACCAATAAAGAAATTGCTACCCGTATGCAAGTCTCTCCACCTGCTGTAACAGAGATGATCAAACGCATGAAAAGTGAAAATCTCATCCTTAAGGATAAGGAGAATGGCTATCTATTGACAGATATTGGGCTCAAACTAGTCTCCGAGCTCTATCGCAAACACCGGTTGATTGAAGTCTTTCTAGTTCACCATCTCGACTATACCAGCGACCAGATCCACGAAGAAGCTGAGGTCCTAGAGCACACTGTATCCGACCTCTTCGTAGAGAGACTGGATAAACTGCTTGCTTCCCTAAAACCTGTCCACACGGAGGAACCATTCCAGCCAAGGGAGAGCTCCTGGTCGAAATCAACAACCTACCTTTAGCAGATACCAAAGAAGCTGGAACCTATCTCCTGACTCGGGTTCACGATAGTTTTGACTTGCTTAAATACTTAGAAAAGCATGAGATTCATATCGGTGACCAAGTCCAAGTCAAGCAGTTTGATAATTTTTCCAATACCTTTACACTAGTCAACAAAGGTGAAGATCTCCAAGTTAGCATCGATATTGCCAAACAACTCTATGTCGAAAAAATCAACTAAGACCTTATTCCTGAAAGAAATTCTTTTCAGGGATTTTTTATTATTTTGCTTGTAATGCCCATTTGTTTGGTGTAGAATGAAGCTAGATAAAAGAGGGAGGTCTTCCTATGAAAAAGCTCTTTAGAATCCATTTCGTAGCCATTGCAGTCAGCGATTTGCTACTATTAGCAATTTTTATCTCCAAAACCGATCTCTCTGTAGACTGGCTCCTGCTCTCTGGTTTTATTTTCATCCTTGCTCAGGGACTACTGCTATTTCGCTTGGTCAACCGACTCAAACATCATTTCGTTGAGATTTATCCTCAGATGAACAAAAAATTCGCCTCTACTATTTAGGAGTGCTCATCAGCGATTTTCTATTATTTGTCCTTTTAACCTTCGCTAGTTCTCAGCGATTTCCTCTCTTATGCCAATCGTCACTGGTTGTCATTCTACTTTATATTATATAACGGCTAGCCACCTAAGAGAAAACTATCCAGACTTTTACAATAAACACATCTCTTTCTGGGAGTGTCTATAAACAAAAACCAAGCCAGCTGGGCTTGGTTTTCTTATCTATTTTTAGTATCAAGAATGATGGTAACTGGTCCATCATTAACCAGCTCCACCTGCATATCCGCTCCAAAGATGCCTGTCTGAACGGGCACTTCCTGAGCTAGCTTTTGGTTGAAAGCCTCATAGAAGGCAGCTGCCATATCCGGCTTGGCTGCTCCTGTAAAGGCGGGACGATTGCCTTTCTTGGTGTCTGCAAAGAGGGTAAACTGGGAAATAGAAAGGATTTCCCCTTCAATATCCTTGACAGACAGGTTCATCTTGCCTTCTGTATCTGAAAAAATCCGCATGTTAACAAGCTTTCTCACAGCATAGTCCAAATCTTCCTCTTGGTCCTCTGGACCAACACCGACCAGCAATAAGAGTCCCTGATTAATTTTTCCCCGTACCTGACCTCCGATACTGACTTGGGCTTTCTTGACTCGTTGAATGATGATTTTCATAATAGCCTTTCTGGTAACTGAAGAGAGAATTAGCCGTTGGTTCGTTTGACAGAGTAGACCTCTGGCACACTCTTAATCTTGTCCACGACTGTGGTCAGTGTAGAGAGGTTGGAAATACCAAATGAGACATGGATATTAGCAAATTTCATATCCTTGGTTGGTTGAGCATTAACGGTTGAGATATTCTTGGTCGTGTTTGAGAGAACTTGCAGAACATCATTTAAGAGCCCTGTACGGTTGAGACCATAGATATCGATGTGGGCAGTGTATTCCTTGCTTGAGAATTGATCTTCCCACTCCACATCAAGGAGACGTTGCTCGTAGTTTTCTTGGGCACGGAGGTTCATACAGTCCACACGGTGAATAGCCACACCGCGTCCCTTAGTAATGTAGCCGACAATGTCGTCACCTGGCACTGGATTACAACACTTGGCAATCCGAACTAGGAGACCTGAAGCACCTTCAATGACCACACCACCCTCATGCTTAACCTTGAGGGTTTCTTTGTTTTCAACCTTAACTTCGCCACCTTTGACAAGCTCTTCTGCTTCCGCCTTGGCCTTAGCGCGTTCTTCCTCGCGGCGTTCCTTTTCGGTCAAACGGTTAAAGACGGTAATAGCACCAATTTCTCCAAAACCAATGGCTGCGTAGAGAGCCTCCTCTGTCTTGTAGCTAGTCTTTTGAAGGACCTCGTCCATATGACGCTTGTCCATAAACTTATTGGCTACATAGCCGTTTTCTTGGAACTGGGCCATCAACATTTCACGGCCCTTGTTAACGGATAATTCCTTGTCTTGATTTTTAAAGAACTGACGAATCTTGTTGCGCGCCTTGCTGGTCTTGACCATGTTGAGCCAGTCACGACTCGGACCAAAGGAGTTGGGATTGGTGATAATTTCAACCTGATCCCCTGTCTTGAGCTTGGTTGTCAGCGGAACCATACGGCCATTGACCTTGGCACCAGTCGCTTTTTCACCGACTTTGGTATGGATTTCATAGGCAAAGTCAATCGGTCCTGAATCTTTTGGTAGGGAGCGAACCGCACCATCTGGAGTAAAGACGTAAATCTCCTCCGCCAGATAGTTTCTTTAACAGAGTCCACAAATTCCTTGGCATCATCAGCCTGATCTTGTAGCTCCATCATCTCCTTGATCCAGTTCATCCCAATAGCAGATTCCTTGCTGTTGACCTGTCCTTTAATGCCTTTCTTATAAGCCCAGTGAGCTGCTACCCCGTACTCAGCCACTTCGTGCATTTCCTTGGTCCGAATCTGGAATTCAATCGGCCCTTTTGGCCCATAAACAGTCGTATGGATAGACTGGTAACCGTTGGCCTTACGATTGGCGATATAGTCTTTGAAGCGGCCTGGCATAGGTTTCCAAAGTTCATGCACATAACCCAGCATGGCGTAAACATCACTCTGGGTATCTAAGATACAGCGAATGGCAATCAGGTCATAAATTTCCTCAAAGCGTTTCTTCTTATCCTGCATCTTGCGGTAGATCGAATAGATATGCTTAGGACGACCATAGATTTTCCCTTTGAGATTTCGTTCGGTAGCGTACTCTTCCAACTTGGTTACAACTTCATCGACCAAAGCCTCACGTTCTCTGCGTTTTTCCTTCATCATGTGAGTAATCTTGTAAAACTCAGTTGGATTGAGGTAACGGAAAGATAGATCTTCCAACTCCCACTTGACACTGGAAATCCCTAGACGATGAGCAAGTGGTGCGTAAATTTCCATGGTTTCTCTGGAAATCCGTTCTTGCTTGTCCTTTCGCAGGTGTTTAAGAGTCCGCATATTGTGCAAACGGTCCGATAATTTAACCAAGATAACACGGATATCCTCAGACATGGCCATAAGCATCTTGCGGTGATTTTCAGCCAATTGTTCCTCGAGTGATTTGTACTCAACCTTACCAAGCTTGGTCACCCCATCAACGATAATTCGAACATCATGACCGAACTCTCTCTCCAGATCATCCAGTGTCGCATCTGTGTCTTCAACCACGTCATGCAAAAAACCACAGGCAACGGTTACGGCATCCAGCTTGAGCTTAGCTAGAATGCCTGCAACCTGAATGGGATGGATAATATAGGGCTCACCTGATTTCCGAAACTGCCCACTATGACAATCAACTGCGTAAATCAATGCTTTTTGTACAAAAGCAACGTCTTCCTTTGTTAAATATTCTTTCGTTAAAGCGACTACCTGATCGCCCGTCAAATTCACTTCTTTCGGCATCTATTCTCTCCAATTCTTCCTACCATTTTATCACTTTTTTAAGGATATGAAAACTAGAAAAGCTCTGTTTTTATGCCAATACCAATCATTAAAAAAACACTACCAGATTTCTCTAGCAGTGTTTTGACATTTCATTTGCTTAGTAGACTGTTTTTTCAGTTTCTACATCGAAGAAGTGTGCTTTGTTCAAGTCAAATCCAAGTTCAACTGTTGCACCTGTTTGCAAGTAGTCACGAGCATCCACTTTTGCAACAAATTCATCTTTACCAACTTGGCAGTAAAGGTGAGATTCTGAACCAAGCAATTCTGATACGGAGATAGTAGCTTTGACAACTGATTCTGGGAATGTTTCAAGGAAAGCAGGTTCTGCATTCACATCTTCTGGACGAATACCGAAGATCAATTCTTTTCCTTCGTAGCCTTTGTCACGAAGAACTTTCAAAGCACCTTCTGGCACTTTCAAGCGGAAACCGTCAGAAACAATTTCGCTACCAACCAACTTCACATTGATGAAGTTCATAGCTGGGCTTCCGATAAATCCTGCAACGAACTTGTTAACTGGGTTTTTGTAAACTTCTTGAGGGGTACCGATTTGTTCAACACGTCCGATAGTACCTGTACCAGCAGGGTTCTTAGTAGCTGACATGATAACAATACGGTCTGCAAGAGTCATCGCTTCTGTCTGGTCGTGAGTTACGTAGATAGTTGTAGCTCCGATACGACGGTGAATCTTCGCAATTTCAGCACGCATAGATACACGAAGTTTGGCATCCAAGTTTGACAAAGGTTCGTCCATCAAGAACACTTTTGCATCACGGACGATAGCACGACCCATGGCAACACGTTGACGTTGACCACCTGAAAGGTCAGCTGGTTTACGATCCAAAAATTCTTTCAAGCCAAGGATTGCTGCAGCTTCTTGTACACGTTTGTCGATGTCTTCTTTGCTGTATTTACGCAATTTCAAACCGAAAGCCATGTTGTCATATACAGTCATGTGTGGGTAAAGAGCGTAGTTTTGGAATACCATGGCGATGTCACGGTCTTTTGGAGCTACGTCGTTGACAACCACACCATCGATAGATGCAGTACCTTCAGTAATGTCTTCAAGACCAGCGATCATACGAAGTGTTGTTGACTTACCACATCCTGAAGGACCTACAAAAACGATAAATTCCTTGTCTTTGATGTCCAAGTTGAAATCTTCAACTGAGTAGTGTTCGCTGTTTGGATATTTTTTGTAAATGTTTTTAAGATTTAATTCTACCATGGAAGGTGAACTCCTTTTATATTTTGATAGTTTTATTATAAATGAAAACGCTTTACATTTCTATGGCAAGGTGACCAAAAAAATAAAAAAGTTCTGTGCAACTTGCACAAAACTTTAGAGAATATCTGGTAAAACCAACTGATAACACAAGGTAAGATCCGTTAATTCCTTCAACTGAAGCCCTGTCAATTCTTCCCATCTATCAATCTTGTATTGGAGAGAGTTGCGGTGCAGATAGAGTTGCTGGGCCGTTTTAGTTAGGACGGCACTGTTTTCCCAGAGAGAAAGGATAATTTCCTGAATCTGGTCCTGGTCCAAAATCATCTGGTGCAGGCAATCTTTAATGACTCTCAGGTCCACAAGTCTTTCCCCCATACTCCACAGATAGAGTTGTGAAAAGGTGTGAACACCTTGGTGACCTTGGCGCCACCAAGTCTTAAATAAATCTCGCTCCGCTTTGATCAAGTCTGATAGGGCTTGAGGACCTGTCTGAGACCAAACCTGGCCTAACATGATCGACAGACGAAGACCAAAGTCATACTCAACCGCTTCAATCGTATCGGATAAGATCGAGCGAACAGAGGTGTATTTATCTTGCTGGAGAACAAAAACATAGTCCTGAACTCCGACCTGCAATACTGTCTGGCAGTTGGGAAAGAGAGTTTGCATCATGTCTAGCCAAGAGGATAGATTTTCCTGTTGGAAATAGGAAAGATGGCAATAAACCAGTTGTATCTTTTTAAATGTTTGCGGTGCCTGCCCCTTCCCCTCAATCAGATAGGGATACCAAGGATTGAGCGAACGAGCCTGCTCTTGCTGGGTCAAAAGGGCAACCAGCTGCTTTTCACGCTCGCTGAGCCCAGCTTCCTCCAGTAAAATCCACTGTTGAGAAGATAGAGGAAGTGTAAGATATCCTAATTTCTCTATCGGCTGATCTGAAATCTGAGCCTCAGGAAACCAGTCTTGTAGTTCTTTTGCAAGCATTTCTACGCCTCCACTTTTTGGATGCACCAAGAAATTATAGTCTCTAGACGCTCCAGATTTTCAGTCAGATGGAGATAGCCCATCACTGCTTCAAAACCTGTAGACATGCGGTAAGTCACCACATCTGCATTTTTAGCCTTTGTGTGGCTATTGGTATTGCGACCACGTTTGTAGATTTCTTCTTCTTTTTCCGTCAGGACTTGCTCTTCCAACATGAGGGAAATCAAGCGAGCCTGAGCCTTGGCTGACACATACTTTGTCGCTTCTTGGTGGAGCTTGTTGGGCTTGGTCATGCCTTTGAGAATGAGATGGCGACGGATATACATGGAATAAACCGCATCTCCCTCAAAAGCTAGCGCAATCCCGTTAATGAGATTGACATCAAGCACGAGTCCACCTCACTCCATCCTTGGTGTCAAGGAGCTTAATTCCTTGAGCAGCAAGTTGGTCACGAATTTGGTCCGCTGTCGCAAAGTCACGATTGGCACGTGCTTCTTGGCGTTTTTGGATTAAAGCTTCGATCTCCGCATCCAAAACTTCCTCAACAAAGACAATCCCAAAGACTTCCAACATATCCGCTAGAGCTTCTTTAACACTTGCATCATAGTTGCCAGAGTTGATCCATTTGGCCATTTCAAAGACAACTGTGATACCATTTGCGGAGTTGAAATCCTCATCCATATCGGCAACAAACTTATCTTTAAAAGCCTGTAACTCTTGGGTATCCACGTTTCCTGTAAATGGTTGTTCGTAAGTGTTCTTCAGATACTTGAGATTGGTCTCGGCGTCTCGCACTGCTTTTTCGGTAAAGTTGATAGGCTTACGGTAATGCTGGGTGGCAAAGAAGAAACGCAACACTTGCCCATCAAGAGTTTTAAGGGCATCGTGTACGGTTATAAAGTTGCCCAAGGACTTAGACATCTTGACATTGTCGATATTGACAAAGCCATTATGCATCCAGTAGTTAGCAAAAGTCTTGCCTGTTTTTGCTTCTGACTGGGCAATTTCGTTGGTATGGTGAGGAAACTCCAGATCAGCTCCCCCACCGTGAATATCAATGGTATCGCCCAAAATCTCAGTTGACATGACCGAACACTCGATATGCCAACCCGGACGACCAGGTCCCCAAGGACTGTCCCAAGAAATCTCGCCTGATTTTGCAGCTTTCCAAAGGGCAAAGTCTACAGGATTTTCCTTGCGAGCCGTTTCTTCATCGGTACGACCTGAAGCACCCAGCTCCAAATCTTCCAAGGTTTTATTGGCCAACTTAGCATAGTTGTGAGATTTTTCCACGCGGAAGTAAACATCTCCTTGACTCTCGTAAGCATAACCTTTTTCAATCAAGTCAGCGACAAAACGAATGATGTCCGCCATAAACTCCACTACACGCGGATGGCGAGTCGCAGGTTTCACGCCCAAGGCTGTCACATCCTCACGAAAGGCAGCGATGTACTTGTCCGCAACCTCTTGAGGCGTGATGCCTTCTTCTTTGGCACGATTGATAATCTTATCATCCACATCCGTAAAATTGGAAATATAGGAAACTTCGTAGCCACGATATTCAAAGTAGCGACGAATGGTATCAAAGGCTACCGTTGAACGAGCATTCCCCACGTGGATATAGTTGTAAACGGTTGGCCCACAAACATACATCTTAACCTTACCGTCCTCAATAGGTACAAATTCTCGCAAATCACGAGTCATGGTGTCGTAAATTTTAATCATGCGGTCCACTCCCTTCTCTATTTCTGACTTTTTCGGCTGAAAACCAGCTCTGCAAAAGGGCCAAATTGTCTGAGGCTATCCAGTTGGTAAAAGCGCTGCCCTTCCTCTTGGGTAAAGAGGGGAACCCCCTTTCCTAGGATAAGGGGCGCTATCTGAATAATGAGGTGGTCGAAAAGATCCGCATCCAAGAGCGGTCCTACCAAGGAATTACCACCAATCACAAAGACATTTTTGCCTTTGTCAATCTGGTGAACAAAGTCCACCACATCCCCAGCTACTGGCTGGTAATTGCTGACAGGCAGGTGCCTATCATGCGTAAAGACATAGTTTTCCGTAGCTTGATAAAAACTTTCTACATCTTGCAAATCCTGGATTTCCTCAAAGGTCCGCTTGCCCATGATGGTGATATCCATTTGCCTGTAAAAATCATCATAGCCTGTATCCTCTACAGAACCAAGCTGATGCAGCCAGTCTATCCTGTGCTGGCTGTCTGCCAAGTAGCCATCCATGGTGATACAGCCGTAAAAATATACTGCCATTCTTGTAGTTACCTTTCTAGTTCCTTTGCTATTGTCAAAGCGATAGTGACAAAAGTCATGGCATCAGCTGTCCGATCTTCATGGCGGGCATCCCAGGTTCGGTTATGATGATCCACATAGTCAGCTGTGTGGAAGAACTGATAGACCTTGGTCTTGCGAAATTGACTCCAAGCCATGATAGCTGAAGCTTCCATGTCGACCACTTGTGCACCAGCAGCCAAGCGACGCTTGACCTTATCAGGCGTTTCTCGATAAAAGGCATTACTACTCTCTACAACCCAGACGATCTGTGACTGGCTTCTTTAGCCTGCTCGAGTTTATTGACGTAGTACTCCCGTTTTTCTTCGACTTCGTGGATCGTTGGTTCATCCTTCTGTCCATGAACGCGAACAATCTTAGCTGGAATACCGACAACTGTTACATCACTAGGTACGTCTGCCACAACTACTGCAGCAGCACCGACTTTGGCATTTTCACCAATTTCTACCGGTCCGATGACTTGGGCATGGGCTGATATGAGAGCTCTTTTACGCACAGTCGGATGGCGTTTGCCAACATCCTTACCAGTCCCACCAAGAGTCACTCCGTGATAGAGAAGAACGCCTTTTTCAACAATCGCCGTCTCTCCAATCACCAGACCTGAACCATGGTCGATAAAAACACCTGATTCTATCTGAGCACCTGGATGGATCTCAATCTGAGTCCAAAAGCGCCAAAACTGACTATGCATCCGAGCCAGGAGTTTGAAGCCGTGCTTCCAGAGAAAATGCGAGAGACGGTGGGCAGCTAAGGCCTTAACACCTGGATAGGTCAGTAGAACCTCCAAAGTGGTGCGCGCCGCTGGATCATTTTCTTTTACGATATCAATGGTTTCGCGCCACCATCCCATACATTTCTCCTTTCTTATTCTGAGTCTTTTGGTTTGTGTGTAAATTCTTTCTTCGGTTTGTGGTCCTTGTGATGACGTGGACGGTGAGGACGTTCAGACTTTTCACCTTTTTCATCACGCTCAGGTTTGGTGGACGAGGAAGAAGAGCTTTCATAGAAGCATCAACACGTCCTTTTTCATCAATCTTGATAACTTTAACATCGACTTCGTCTCCAATAGCCACCAAGTCTTCGACATTATTGGTACGCGTCCAAGCCATTTCCGAAATGTGAACGAGGGCATCTGTCTTGTCAAAGAGGTTGACAAAGGCACCGAATTTCTCGATACGAACAACCTTGGCATGGTAAACTTCATCTACTTTAGCCTCACGAACCAAGCCAGCAATGATTTCTTTGGCACGGTTAATAGCATCTTGGTCGCTAGAGTAGATAGAAACATTACCTTCTTCGTCGATATCAATCTTAACGCCTGTCTCAGCGATAATCTTGTCGATGGTTTCTCCACCCTTACCGATGACAATCTTAATTTTGTCCACATCAATCTTGATAGTATCAATTTTCGGTGCAGTTGGAGCCAATTCTGGACGAACTTCTGGAATAGTTGCTTCAATCACATCAAGGATTTCAAAACGCGCTTTCTTGGCTTGAGCAAGAGCTTCTGTCAAGATTTCTGCAGTAATTCCTTGGATCTTAATATCCATTTGAAGGGCTGTAATCCCCTCACGAGTACCTGCTACCTTAAAGTCCATGTCTCCAAAGTGGTCTTCCAAACCTTGGATATCTGTCAATACTGTGTAGTTATTTCCATCTGAGATGAGACCCATAGCAATCCCTGCTACTGGCGCCTTGATTGGCACACCACCAGCCATAAGGGCAAGCGTTCCCGCACAGATAGAGGCTTGAGAAGATGAACCGTTTGATTCTAAGACTTCTGCTACCAAGCGGATAGCGTATGGAAATTCTTCCAAGCTTGGCAAAACTTGCGCAAGGGCACGCTCACCGAGAGCACCGTGACCAATTTCACGACGGCCTGGTGCACCATAACGACCAGTTTCCCCTACAGAATATTGAGGGAAGTTATAGTGGTGCATAAAGCGTTTTTTGTACTCTGGGTCCAAACCATCAATGATTTGAGTTTCTCCCATCGGAGCCAAGGTCAAGACAGAAAGGGCTTGAGTTTGTCCACGAGTAAAGAGACCGGAACCATGCACACGAGGAAGGAAGTCGACAACTGCATCCAAAGGACGGATTTCATCGACTTTACGGCCGTCAGGACGAACCTTGTCTTCTGTGATCAAACGGCGTACTTCAGCGTGTTCCATTTGTTCCAAGATTTCAGCCACATCACGCATGATACGGTCAAATTCTTCGTGGTCTGCATATTTTTCTTCATAAACAGCAGTCACTTGGTCTTTAACTGCTTGAGTTGCAGCTTCACGAGCCAATTTTTCTTCTACTTGAACCGCTTTTTGAAGGTCGCTGTTATAGGCTGCGATGATTTCAGCTTGCAAGTCAGCATCCACATGAAGCAATTCCACTTCTGCTTTCCTTACCGACCGCAGCAACGATTTCTTCTTGGAAGGCAATCAATTCTTTAACAGCTTCGTGTCCTTTCAGAAGGGCTTCCAACATGATTTCTTCTGACAATTCTTTGGCACCAGACTCCACCATATTGATGGCGTGCTTGGTACCAGCTACTGTCAATTCAAGAAGTGAACGCTCTGCTTGTTCTTGATTTGGGTTGATGATGATTTGGCCGTCGACATAGCCCACTTGTACCCCAGCGATTGGTCCGTCAAACGGGATATCTGAGATAGAAAGCGCTAAAGATGAACCAAACATAGCCGCCATTGGAGCAGAGGCATTTTCATCATAAGAGAGCACTGTGTTGATTACTTGCACTTCGTTACGGAAACCTTCCGCAAACATAGGACGGATTGGACGGTCAATCAAACGCGCTGTCAAAGTCGCATCTGTTGAAGGGCGTCCTTCACGTTTCATAAAACCACCAGGAAACTTCCCGGCTGCATACATTTTTTCTTCGTAGTTGACTTGGAGTGGGAAGAAATCCCCAGTTGCCATTTTCTTAGACATAACGGCAGCAGTCAAGACAGTTGACTCACCGTAACGGACGACAACAGAGCCATTTGCTTGCTTAGCAACCTGACCAGTCTCTACGATTAACTCACGACCCGCAAAAGTCGTTTGAAACACTTGTTTTGTCATTTTAATCCCCTTTGGATTGATGAAATTATACGCCTTGCCTACAAAGATCAAGATACTAAGGTCGCAAAAAGCAAAGTAAAAATAGGAAACTGGCGAAGTCTTCGATGAAGACAAGACAGTTTATCTTTTTTACACAGCTTTTCGGCCGGGTTCAATTACTCATGATAGCATAGATTGACGCAGTGTGCGATGCACACCAGAAAATCTATCTTTTTCACTAGGGATTCAACCCGTGTTCAACTATCTAGGCACTTTGAAAAGTTTAAAAATATTATTCTTTAGCATTTGTATCTTTTATATCATAGCAGATTTGAATAGCTAAGAATCTGTTTATACCCTCATCTTTGTATCAAGTACGTACAGAGTCTATTTTATCATATTTTTCTTAAAAAGTGCGGGCTTTTCTATTAAAAAGGAACCATTCCCCTCACCTGAGAAGAATGGTTTGCTTTTTATTATCCTAAAGACTGATGGTTAAACAAGGCATGGGTTGCTTGGTGGATGTATTTGCTGTTTCAGCATTGTTCATGGTGTAGAGATGCACACCTGCGACATCCTGAGTGACCAAGTCCACGATCTGATCCACGGCATAGGCAAGTCCTGCTGCTCTGAGCGACTCAGGGTCATGCTCATACTTGTCTAAGATGGCCTTAAATTTACGTGGAAGGTGAATATTCTCACAAGTCTTCAAGAGACGAAGGGCTTGGTTACGGTTCAGAATGGGCATAATCCCCGCATGAATAGGAACATCAATCCCTGCCAAGGTACACTTGTCTTGGAAATCATAGAAACGCTCATTGTCAAAGAAAAGCTGCGTTACGAGGCTGGAACAGCCTGCATCCACTTTCTTCTTGAGATTTTGAATATCTGAGATCTGGTTTGGCGAGTCAGGGTGCCCCTCTGGGTAGCAAGCACCAACAATATCAAAGTGAGGAGCTTGTTCCTTGATGAACTCGATCAAATCTGTTGCGTAGCGGAAATCCTTTTGTGGTTCCACATCAGGGATAATATCCCCACGCAAGGCCAAGATTTTCTGTACCCCAACCTTATCCAAGTCTGCAATGGTTTCAGCAACCTTGTCCTTGGTCAGATAGATAGCTGGCAAGTGGGCAATAGTTGGAATCGCCAAGTCATTCTGGATAAAGTCAGCCAAACGAACCGTCGTTTCCTTGATATTGAATTTATTATTGCTGGCAGTCACACTGATAAAGTGCGGTGTCAGCTCCCGCATATCCTGCAAGGCTGAAATAATTTTATCATTACCCACAGCTGGGTTTGGAGGGGAACACTTCAAATGAAAGTGACGGTGTTTGGCGTGACATAGTCATTATCCTTTTCTTTTTGATTTCATGATTGCTGAGCCAGCTAGGGCCAAGCAGTTCCTTGATCAGTCAGTGTCAAGAGAGAAATCTTATCTTACAATTTCTCACGCGCAGCTTTTGCTGCTTCGACAAGTCGGATCAAGCTTTCTTTTGTTTCTGGAATACCACGTGTTTTCAAACCACAGTCAGGGTTGATCCAAACTTTCTTGCTTGGTACTTTGGCAAGAATAGCATCGATTGTGTGGTCGATTTCGCCTTCATTAGGCACACGAGGAGAGTGGATATCGTAAACCCCAGGTCCCACTTCTGTTTGGAAGTTTTTCGCTTTGAGTTCGTCCAAGATTTCAAGGTTTGAACGGCTTGCTTCAAAGGAAATAACGTCCGCATCCATGTTGTCAATAGCTGGGATGATATCTGTAAATTCTGAGTAACACATGTGAGTGTGGATTTGAGTATCTGGCGCTACTGTTGAGTGTACCAAGCGGAAGGCTGGAATAGCCCAGTCAAGGTAGTCTTCGTACCAGTCGCTACGACGGAGTGGTAATTTCTCACGAAGAGCAGCCTCGTCGATTTGGATGATTTCACACCTGCAGCTTCAAGGTCAAGAACTTCATCCTTAATAGCAAGAGCGATTTGAAGAGTAGAATCCTTGATAGAGATGTCTTCACGTGGGAATGACCAGTTAAGGATGGTAACAGGTCCTGTCAACATACCCTTAACAGGTTTGTCAGTACGGCTTTGTGCGTAGCTAGACCATTTCACAGTGATTGGGTTGAGACGAGTCACATCACCCCAGATAATTGGTGGTTTCACCCCACGCATACCGTATGATTGTACCCAACCATTCTTAGAGAAGAGGTAACCTGACAAGTTTTGACCGAAGTACTCAACCATGTCGTTACGCTCGAACTCACCGTGTACAAGCACGTCAAATCCAACTTCTTCTTGCCATTTGATCCATTCGTCGATGGTTTCAGCAAGGAAAGCGTCGTACTCTTCTTGTGACAATTCACCCTTACGGAAGGCCAAACGTTTAGCACGAACTTCTTTTGTTTGAGGGAATGAACCGATGGTTGTTGTTGGAAGAGCTGGAAGTTTGAAGGCATCTTCTTGGATAGCTTCACGTTCAGCAAAGGCTGGCAAACGAGTGTAGTCTGCATCTGTCAATCCAGCGATACGAGCACGAAGTTCTGCATTTTCACCCACACGCTCAGTCGCAAAGAGTTCTTTGTTAGCTGCAAGTGCTTCTGCACCTTGACCATTTCGGATAGCATCCAAATCACGAAGTTCTTCCAATTTTTCAACTGCAAAGGCAAAGTGGTTCAAGATAGCTGGTTCAAATTCTTCGTTAGCAGTTGTAAATGGCACATGAAGAAGTGAGCATGAGCTTGTCAAAACGATGTTTTCAGCTGGGATTTGCTCAAGAACAGCCAAGCTCTTTTCGTAGTTGTTGCGCCAGATGTTTTTACCATTGACGATACCTGCATAGAGAGTCTTGTCAGCTGGGAAGCCACCTTTCACAAGTTCAAGAGTTTTCTTACCTTCAACAAAGTCCAAACCGATGGCATCTACTGGCAAATTCACAAGATCAGAGTAAATGTCACGAACGTCACCGAAGTAAGTTTGAAGCAAGACTTCAAGACCTTTTTTGTCAGCCAAAAGTTTGTTGTAGATGTTCAAGAAGAGAGCTTTTTCTTCAGCTGTCAAGTCTTTGACAAGAGCCGCTTCGTCAAGTTGGATGCGAGTCGCACCAAGTTCAGCCAATTTTGCAAAAACTTCTTGGTAAGCAGCCACTAAGCTGTCTACGAAGTCTTCTGCTTTCACGCCTTCTTCAAAATCTGATAATTGAAGGAAAGTGAATGGACCGACGAGAACAGGACGAGTGTTCAATCCAAGTTCTTTTGCTTCTTGGAACTCATCAAAGATCTTGTGACCAGCCAATTTAACTTGAGTGTCTTTTTCAAATTTAGGCACGATATAGTGGTAGTTGGTGTTGAACCATTTCTTCATCGGAAGGGCACGAACGTCCCCTTTTTCTCCTTGGTAACCACGACCCAAAGCAAAGTAGCGCTCAAGGTCAGACAAGTCCAAGTTTTGAACGGATGCAGGTACCACGTTGAAAAGGAAAGCTGCATCCAGGAAGTTGTCATAGTGAGAAAAGTCGTTTGATGGGATTTCAGTGATGCCTTTTTCTTTGACGATGTTCCAGTGTTTTGCGCGCAATTCTTTTGCTGCCGCCAAGAGTTCTTCTTCTGAGATTTCTTTTCTAAAATATTTTTCAGTTGTAAATTTTAATTCGCGGAATTCACCCAAACGAGGGAAACCGATGATCGTAGTTGACATGATGTGTCCTCCAAAATTTGTTGTTGAAACTATCTTAACAGAAAAGAAACTGTCTGTATAATTGTAAATAATTAGGCTTTGATATAGTTTGAAACTATATCGCTTTTTTGAACAAAAGAGAAAGACTTGAGACCAGTGTTTCAAGTCCTTTGTACTGCTTGTTTTGTGGCTGTATTTTAGTTGGAATGCTCAAACGAGCTATAGATTATTCTCATAAGTGACTATGGCTTGTTATTAGAAAAGACTATAGGTTGGTTTTCTTTTCTAATTCTGATATTTCCCTGAAAAAGTGCGGACGGGAGGTAAAATTATCCAGTGGATGATTTTAGCCAACCAAGTAATCTCATCTCTATCAACTTTTTTCCTGTTCAAGTGGGACGACTGCTAGTGTCTTTCCTAAACTGGCTAAGACTTTCAAGACCGTATCCAACTGAGGACTAGTCTTTCCTGTTTCCATCCTAGCTATGACAGGCTGGCTTACTCCACTGAGTTCCTCTAGCTTTTTCTGACTGATACCTTGCTCATGTCTAGCCTCAATCAACTCACTCATAATAGCCACTCGCATATCACTTTCAAGAATTTCTTCCTTGGTAAAGAGTTCTAACCGAACATCCTTCCAATTACTCCCGATAGCACTATTCTTCATTACTTAGCCCTCTTTCTTTTATGTCCTTCAATTCACTCTTGGCTTTTTTAAAATTATAACTTAAAAGTTATTAAAAGTAAATCCAATTACTTACAAAAAGTAGACCTTAGAATCATTCTAAAGATCTACTTTTAATTATTCGAAAAAAAACGAAAAGAGTTATAATCTGGAGCTAATCTTTGCTATTACTCCAGCTCGATCCCCTTCTCTCGGAGATTAGCCAGACACTCCTCATAGTATTCTGCATCATGCTCACTATAGATAGGATTGCCCAACCTTTCCTCAGGCAAGTCTTCATAGGGAGGGCAAATTTTGCCACGGTAGTTCTTGTCCAGCCACTCTGGACTGACATTGTAGCCACGGATTGCCATCTCCTCCATGATCAAGCGATGATAGGCATAGAGATGATAGGGCGAGTGAGTAAAGACATAGTCCACCGTCGCATGCTTTCTCCCCCAGCCATTGCCACGCAATGCGCAACACTCTCGATGTTGCCCCAAAAGTTGCGGACGGGGAAGTTGTGAAATCAAATCCTCATGCCAAAGTCTCATGGGAGTCTCCTTTCAGTAAAGTCGAATGTTGCAAGTAGGTATTCGGATAGCGATCCAGCAACTCTCGAGTCTTAGCAATCAAGTCTTCCTTGGAAACCTGACCAAAGCGGTAGCGATCCAGTAAGAGCATATAGTCCTTACACTCGGCATCTGTCGCTTTCTTTTTGAAATAGCCCCAAATATGCTGAAAGGCATTGCAAACCTGACCCCTGTGTTCTGGGATTTGACAGGCACGATCAATCATCTCTTGAACCTGACTCAGCTCCACCTGTTCATTCTTCAAGTATTGGCGAATCTCATTGTAAATATTGCTGGAATGACTCAAAACGAGGTATTTGTTTCTAGCCCAGAGTTGTTGGCACTGGGATTTTTGATTAGTTTGTTCCATGTTTCTCCTTGCTTTCTATCCGTTTCCAGGAAATATGGAAACAATGTTGTATCTAAAAAATGAGCGAATTAATAACTTCACATAACTGACTGCATGAATCTTTTTTCTTCTTCTAAAATTTCTTGACACTTAGGAAACAAAGTAATAATTCTCTTTTAGTTCTCGGAAACGGTCAAAACCTAGAATACCCTCATTTTGTAATCTGCCTAAAACAACGCTCGGATGAATATCGATTTCCTCCGCAAAACGTATGATATCCGTCTTATCAAAGTTTTCTTTTTTGACAAAAGCTTGATAATCTTCTGGTCTAATCAAGAAATCTTTTGCAAACTGGTCTGCCTGTTTCTCAGAACGAAGATAGGACTCACTGTTTCCTTCATCAGATGAAAAATCATTCTCCAGAATGTGCCCAATCTCATGAAATAGTGAGAACCAGAAAATGTCTGACGCTTTGTTTCGATCCGTCAGTAAAAGCAAGGCACTGCCATTACTGAACTTTTTAGTCGCTCCATTCAAATTGGCATTTGGCAAAGCAGGTAAACCAACTAGAACAACACCACAGTCTAGCAAGATATCATACAAGCGTTGAGGAAAAACTTCTGGATCTTGTCTCGTCAACTTTCTCAAGGCAGGCAGGCTTCTCTCTAGCTTTCTACGATTGAGCTTCGTAGTCGTTTTATCACGCGCTTTTTTAGATGCCAACTCCAGCATGATATTAGAGTTTACTATACTTTTAGTTGTAAACTCACGTGTATTACGATAGCTGACCAGATGGTTAAAAGATGTAAGGTTTTCTAGACTTGCCACACCTAGAATCTTGCGAAGCTCGATAATCTTTTCCTTCAAGCTATAGCGTTTGTCTGGCACGTAGCCTTCTTCCTTAAAATACTTGAAATCTATCATCTCACAGATTTCTTTCTCGCTACCTTCTTCTAGCTCTTTTTGTTCTACAATCTCTGCAACTTTTACATCATAAGCATTTTGAAGATTGAGCCAGGTTTGCATAGAAACTCCACTTAGCTTGGCTAACTTATGAGCTGTTTCCTTACTAATGGACTCCTCCGCATTGACAAGCTTACTGACAGTCTTTGCAGAAACTCCCAAACGCTCCGCAAATTCTTTCTGCGTCACATTATAATCTTCAATCAACTCCTCAACATACTGACCTGGATGAAAAGCAATCAGGTCTTTGTATTCAACAATTTTATTACTCATAGTGATTGCTGACCTCCTCTATTTTTAGAATTTCGATTTCTACAGGACTAGGAAATACCTTCTCCATATCCTCCTCCCGAAATTCTACAATCAACCGATAGGAACTCTTTCGACCATCTATATCCAAAGCAAACTGTCCCTGTCGCTTTCCCTTGAGTTGGTGAAAGTGATACTTAGGAAAAGCCGTCACACTAGCCAAAGAATCCGCCGCTTCCAAAAAGTTGATCAACTGATGCAACTTTACAGCAACCTTATCCGAAAAATCCTTTTTCGCTCTCCTCAGCTCTGTGCACTGCTTTTTAACAGTTTTATTAGTATAGATAAGCTTCATATATCCCTTTCCGTTAAATTAAATTACCTTTTAGGTAATTTAATTATATCATCTTTAGACAATAAAAACCAGCCAAAAGTTGATTTGGCTGGGATTTCGAATCTGATAGATGTATCTAACTATTTCTCCATCACCCTTTAAATTTTTCCAAAAACTGTTTGAGTTCGGCATCGGCTTCTGGTGTGGTTCCGTGGAGTTGACCGAGCATTTCGAGTAGGGAAGCGGTCTGGTTTTGGATTGCTTCATTTGTCGTGTTAATCTTGCTGACGATATCTGTCAGTGGCTCGACTTCTTCTTCCTCAAAGGTATCTACATAGCGAGGGATATTGAGGTTGTAGTCATTTTCGATGATTTCTTCATAGCTTGCTAGATGGGCAAACTTGTCAATCTCCTCACGAGACTTGTAGGCCTCTAAAATCTTCTCAATATGAGTATCCGTCATGATATTCTGGTTTTTCCCTTTATCAAACTCCTTAGAGGCATCGATAAAGTAAACATCACGATTGGTACGGTTCTTTTTGAGAATGATGACCGTAGTCGGAATGCTAGTATTAAAGAAGATATTGGCAGGTAGACCGATAACCGTATCAATGGCTCCTTCTTCTAACAAGGCCTTACGAATGGTTCCTTCCGCATTGCCACGGAAAAGAACACCGTGGGGAAGGACGATAGCCATGACCCCATTATCCTGCTTGAGGTGGTAATATCCATGTAGTAGGAAGGCAAAGTCAGCCTTGGACTGGGGCGCCAGTTTCCCAAAAGGTTTGAAACGAGAGTCCGACATAAAGCCAGAATGTGCTGACCACTTGGCTGAGTAGGGCGGATTCATGAGAACACCGTCAAAGTTGGTTGACTCTTGAGTCGGCCAGTCTTCATCCAGTGTATCGGCATTGTGGAGAAATTGATTTTCAACAGGAACACCGTGTAGGATCATGTTCATCCGAGCTAGGTTATAGGTTGAGGTATTGAGTTCCTGACCAAAGTAGACCACTGTCTGCGGTTTATGAGAATATTTCTTAGCATTGAGCAAGAGAGAGCCAGAACCCATGGTCGCATCATAGATAGTAAAACCTAGCTGGTCTTCACGACCCAAAAAGGCAATCTGAGTCATGAGCTTGGCAACAGGTTGAGGCGTATAGAACTCACCAGCCTTCTTACCCGAGTCAGTCGCAAACTGACCAATCAGATACTCATAGGCATCCCCCAGCATATCGCCCGCATGACCAGCCACATCTAGCACAGCCAACTCTTTCATGACCGCTGCTACCGTTTGGTTTTGCTTTTGCGGAGTTGCCCCTAGCTTTTTAGAGTAGAGGTCGATATCTTCAAAGAGATTTTCATAGAGGTCGTCACTCTGCTCGATATCTCGAAAACCCTGAGCCAAATCTTCCAGCTGAAAAGTCCCCTCATTGACCCGTGCTACTAGAGCCGTAAAGGTCAACTCTGGCTTGATACTATAGTTAAGTTCATCCTTCATGACCGTGAGGAGATCCTCGTGAGTGTCCGCATCCTCGTAGTAGGAGCTATAGACCTCAAGGGCATCCTCCAGACTATCCGTCCCCTCCTCCATGGTCTCTGAAACGAAAAAGAGCATCTTGTCAGATAGGTACTTGTAAAAGATCATACCCAAAAGATAGGACTTGTAGTCGTTGGCATCCATCTTAGAGCGGAGAACATCCGCTGAGTTCCACAGGGCTTGGTAGAGCGACTGGGAAGTTTGTGTTGTTTCCATAGTGTTTCTTTCTAAGTTTTGCAATTTATTTTTAAACAAGCAATCATTTATAACAAATCACTTCATTTTCTATCGTTCGAATCAAATCTAAAGGAATAGAAGAGACTGGAAGTTGATAAACGATATTTTTTCGAGGGTTATAAAATCCAAGATTTTCAATAGAAAGGAAGTCAGGATCATAAGAATGTAGACCCATAATATAGTATACAAGGACTTGTAGCGTATGGTCTTTATTAGGAGCTGTTTTAGTCACCTTAAAATCCCATAATGTATCCTTGGTAAGAAAATCTCCATCACCCTTATCAATCGTATCTGTATAGCCTCCAAGAAAATGAAAGCCATCCTTTATCAAAGGACCATAAAGATCGAAAAAGCAAAGACTTCGTTCTACCATGATGCGAATATTCTCTATCGTTTCTGCATCCACCGAAATTTCCTCAAAAGGCTTATAATACTGTTTTCCTGCACGAAAAACGACATCAAAAGAAACCAAACGACAAGCACTTTCTATCGATAAGTCATCCAATCCTGTCACCAAATCGAGCAGTGCTTCTGCTAGGTCTTCCATGTTAACCTTATGAGCTCCCATGAGAGAAATTCTGAAAGCATCACGGGCTTCTGCCCCTTTCATAAACGAGTCAAGTAGTCCACACAAATCCCCACTAAACTAGGAGATACAGACTCTACAGGATGCAGAACTCGGTGATCTTCGAACTGCTCTACTGAAAATGATTTGATAGGCAGATAACCACCTCGAGGTTGGTTAATCTCTTTGATACGTTGTGTTACAGATACCATGTCAACTCCTTTTATCTTTTAATCCTCGAATTTGAATCCTTCTTTTTCAAGTTCGTTTAATCTTTCCTTAATACTTCCTTTTAAGAAAATAATATCTGCTTCGTCAGCATAAGTGTTAAAATCTTTTACAAAAATATATTCTTTATTTTTAGAATCATACCCAGGTTTATTCTGATCTTTATTACTTATAAATCCAAATTCTATCCAAAAACGGAGGAACTCTTCTGTACTTAGTTTCATTATGGCTCCCCAGATAGTATTGCTCCATTCATAAAATTGAAGTACTTTTATCTAGTTCATACAAGTGAATCAAAATTACTATATATTTCCACCTGTATGATGGAAATTCTTTATCATCAGGACTTAATCCTGTATTAACACCTTCCATATCTTGATATCTAAAAATTTTATGTTTGAAAATAAAATAGAATATCTCGCTTACATCTGTTTTACCTAAAACACTCTTTAAAAATAAATAAGTCTTTTCAACTAATTCAATATTCACATCTTGAGTCCCTATCCTATATTCAGGAATTTCAGTCTTAACCTTCTTCTGCAAAATAAGATTTACTAGCAAGTTATCTTCACTGTGAGTTGATACTTTTAAAGCATTTGAAAACAATAAATCTTGTTGTTGATTAGTTAGTTTTTCGTATTCTCCATTGATAAAATCTCGGAAATCATTCTGTGAAAGTAAAATTTCATTAGAAAGCTGTCGTTCATCATCAATAATCTGAATCAATTCTCCAGTGAGTCTATTTGATGGTACTTCATTTATAAGGTAAGCTTCCTTATTTAAAAAAATAACAACTAGGATATGAATTATTTTTTTCAAATAAAATATTATGAAGTTCTTTTTAATATTAACGTTTTATTCGTATCTAATTTAATAGATCCTTTATCTTTCTTTAGACTTTCATAAAATTTTTGGATAATATAGAAAAAGATATATAACAACAAGTTGTTGCTCAATTTGAACATATTTCTCTTTATTACGTCCAATCAATTCTAGATTAACATAATCATTAAAACGTTCTCTGTCTCGTAAATTTCTTTCATCTGTTATGAACGCCCTCTTAAATCCATCAGAAAGCTTTATTTCTAATCTCTTTTCCAATTGTTCGAAATAATCACTCCATATTTTTGTAGGATGGAGAACAAATGGCAACTCAATTCGTCGATCTATAATTTTTGAAAGATAATTACTCTCACTTCGATGGATTATCTCTATATCTCCAATAAAAATAATCGGAAGTTTTCCATTGAGTAAACTAAACAGTTTATAACTTGCTTCCTGTTGAGCTGGAGTCATCCTGTCAAAGTCGTCAACAACCAAGATTTTCTTCCTACATGAAAGATAATTTTTAGTCAACAACCAGCTATAAATTCCATCTGATTTTATTTTCAAAAACTGATGGATTGCAACTATTAAAGCAATTACTCCTGCAAACAAAACAACCCAATTAGGTACATAAGCACTTAGACCCAAATCAACTACATTAGTCATTAGGATTGATAATGCAATGCATAGAATTACAATTAATCTTAAGCCCCAATAAACAAATGGATGTAACCTCGCAAAAACTGTCTCTAGAGTTGATCGACTGTCATTTAATCTCCAAAAATCAATGATTACTAGTTTAACTTGTTTTGTATCGTCGACTTCTTTAAGAAAGGTAGACTTACCTGATCCCCAAGTACCATTAAGAAAATATGTCTTATTTTCTCTTAATAAATTTGCAAAATTTTTCGATGCAGTTGCGGTATCAATTTGATCTAATTTTATAAAATTATTTTCCGTCATAACCTACCTAATAATTCTCATCTACAATTTAAGATTCAAATTTTTGTTGAATATTTTCAACTTTGTCTCTGATTAACTCATCAGTATTGCTATCGAGTTGTTCAATTAGATACTGGTAAAACTTTTTAATATCTGGATCATTTAAAATATGCCATACCTGTGTATTTCCTAGTGCAATTTCTAAGAGGTCTTCCAATTCTTCATATTTCCAACTAGTATATTTTGATAACTTCTCAACTATAGCATGAGTATTTTTGAAACTACCACTACTTTCTAATGAGTTGATTAAATCTAATTTCTCTTGCTCTTCTTTTGGTTTAGCTTGTTCAATAGCTTCTTTTTGATTATTGTACTTTTTCTCATACAATTTTTCATTGTATACAGTTTTATCAATAATCAATTTTACGAGTTCGTCAAGTTCACTACCCTCTGAATAGTCTGCAGGAGCAAAATAAGAAATACGATTATCTCTCATCATTTTATAGACTTTATTCTTTGCCTTCAGTTCATCTTTTTCATCTGGATTAAAAACACCGACAGAATATCCACCTTGAGAATTTACCAATTTCATACAAGGAATATCTGTATCGCTGTCACCTAAATAAATCATATTTCGGAATGGAACTCTGATTTCGTCAGGTGCGAAAGAATCATTAACCGCTTCATCATTAACATCGAGGACACCCTTTGAGATACGAAAAAGAAACTGTGTCTTATTAGTATAATTCACTACTTGAGCAGGCCAGACAGCAACGCCATCATCATCAAAATAGAAAGAAGTTGCGTACAGTTCTTTAAACTCTTTTGCAATTGAAGTTCCTTCTATCATCTCTTTTAAACCTGAAGATATAATGTAATGCTCGACAATGATTCCTTTATCATCCCCGTAGTCTCTTATGCGTTTAAACCAATCCTCTACTCCTGGAAAAAGTGCAACCTGAGATCCATACTCAGCCAACTTTTCTTTTGTAAAAACAATCTGACCACGTGCTTTTTTCTTCATGGTATACATATATGCAAGGTTTTTATCCATATTATTTGCTGTAGCACGACCATTTGACTCCCTCCAAAAATCACCAATCATATCGCTGCCTTCTGGTTGTACTGTTTGGATGTATCCTTGAGCCTGCATATCATCTGGAGAAAGTGTCTTATCAAAATCATAGCAAAGTGCAATAACAGGTCTATCAGTTTTCTTTTCACGGTTAAAAGTTGTATCTGACATAATTCGCTCCTTTCAGTTAAATAAAAAATATTAAATAAACATATCCTGCAAGAGTTTCTTTTTAAAAGTCTCAAGCTGTGAAATTTTTTCTTGATGAGAATTGATGAGGTTATCGAGGTTAGAGAAATAGGAACCTATGAAACATTGCTCCTCGAATGTAGGAGGAATAGGAATCCTGATGTTTGCAAAATTTTCATAAAAAAGATATTCCCTCACACTCCCCTCCGTATTCCTCCTAACTTCTTTATTAAACTCTGGTGAGTTTATAAACAGTAGTGCATAGTTGTTATTTATTGACTTATCTAACGAAAAAATGACATATAGAGAACTAACAATCACCGTTTCATCTAAATCATTAAATGCAATTGATCCTACATTTATACGAGCTGGATTATATGCGAACTCGTTTGGTTCAACTATCTTATATGAAGTTTTTTCAAGATTCCCTAAACGACTTCCTTCAAACTGTTCCGACTGGGGAATTAACCCACTCTGATTGCTAACAGAATATGCGGGATAATCATATCCTTTGCTGTTTGATTTACCTCTTTTAGTACTTATACTCTTAAATTTTTTTATTTCCCACTCACCTTCAAATCCATCCAAACGAATCTCTGGAACTGTCTGTCCAGCTTTGGGAAACATCTTCGAGAGCATGGTCGCCTTGAGAGATTGGTAGTTGGCGAGATTGTCCTTGTAGCTAGACAGAAGGTCGTCGAGGGTACGGAAGAGGGAGCCAATGGCGGATTGTTCTTCTAATGATGTGGGCAAACAAACCTTGAGATTTGATAAAGATTTTTGACTAATTCCTTTTGCAGTTCCTCCACTAGATAAAGAAGTTAATTCATTAAATATTTTTGGACTACGCAATAAAGTAGCTAAGAAATCTTCCCGAATTAAATCATGTTTAACTTCAAAGGCAATCGTACGTTGACTTAGAATATACAAATCATCATTAGGAATCTGTGCAACATTTCCCATTGGTGCTTCGGTAGTAAAAACAACTTGTCCTTTATGAAGATGATTATCTCCCATCCATCGTTCATACAATTCTTGATCTCCATAATTTGCATCAGCATTGAAATCAATATAGCCGTTTTTTACATTTAAAGCTGATAAAGCTAGAAAACCAGTATCGCTCCAACTTAAACCTAGTTTTTTAGGTGTTCTTCCTCTGTAATCTAATATTTTTTCTATATTAGATAATAGAGGTCTTTTAATCCAATCTTTCTTTTCTCTATTAAAAATAATTTTAGGTATCATTCTTTTCCTCAACTCTTATAACTCTCTATCTAAAAAAATTGTTTTTAACTTTTTACGCAATTCATCATCTAGAATCTCTTTTTGTATATCTTCCTCAAAACTATTATATTTTTTTATTTAAGTCATATCTAAAAAGCAATGTAAAAATAAATAGCTATTTGAATTGCAGAACCAATAAGTAAAAAGAAAAAAATAAAAAAACAGGAACAGTATATAAATTTCACCTACCCAATTATAGATATTTTCATTAAAAAAAGAAAAAATATAACGATAATAAAAACTAGATACAAATCCTCTATTAACTATTGAGACTAGTCTCTTATACTCTTTTAACTTAAGTTTTTGATATAAGGGAATTTGTATTTGAACTTAATAAAAAAACCGTATAAAGAAAAAAATAAATACCAATAAAAAAACTGTTGAGATGGTCACTAAATTTGCATTATTTGTATAGGCATTTTTTTGTAAAAACCAATCACATAACTCTAAATAATTTCCTAAAAAAAGAGACACTGCAACAATTAACAAAATTATGGTCGATAAACTCCACCAAAAAAATATTTATCAATAAATTTAAGCATGACATCATCTCCTTTCTAGTTTTTGGATTTTTTTATATGCTATTCTCAGTTACAATTTCAAATTCACTCTCATCAACAGATAACAACGAACCAAATGAGGTATAGTGGAAATCTTTTATTACGATTCTGGTCATCATAATAATGCTCTGTCATTAGATTAGCTAATTTATTAAAAATCCTCGGTTTTTAAAGAAGTTTTTTTCCAAAAATATAAAAACCATCTTTCTTTAAATCCACTTCATCAAATCTATGTGTCTCTGGATTTAAAAAAATTCAACTTTTGCAGAAATTAAATTTTTTTATCTGAAGAGTTTAATAACTTTAATATGCCATCAACACGTTTTATATCCATTTCTCTTTTATACCGACTTTTCTTAAATGCTACAGTAGTGGTATTTATATCTAATTCTTCAGATACTTCAATCATATTACCAAATAACTTTTCTAATAGTGTTTTGTTGCTATCGTTGATATTTGGAAACAAATTTGACAATTGAAAACCTTCATTTTTAATCTGAATCACGATTGATTTGATACTCTCAGAAGCTTCTATCAAAGGTTTTAAACTATCTGTTTTCATAGGCTCAAATTTCACCGAATACTTTACATTAGGATCTTTACTCTTTATAAAGCTTGATAAATACTCTCCTATTTGGTTAAATGAAGGTCCTAGAAACTTTCTCTCCATTAAAAAAAGATACGATGTAGGAATAATCAAACAAACACTAGGTTCGAAAAGGTCTCCATCAATTTGTTTAATTTCTTCTTCACCTATCTTGCCCTCATATGGTTTTTCACTTCGATACTTTCCAATCCAGACTGTCCTATTTCTAGGGAGATACTCTAAACCATCCAAAGAAGAACCACTCGTCCTACTACTTGAAGGGTTTCTGCTATTATTCATAAACATAGTATGCTGACTCCCTAACTTTACAGTTCTTTCTACGGGAGAAGATACTCGAATTTTATCAATTAACTTAGATAAATCATAATTTGTCTTCTCACCATTACGACACAAAAAAACATTAAAATATTGAATGTTCATTATTATTCCTCCATTATCTCATAATAAAATTATACCACGAATCTACAAAAAAAACGCCTTTAGATAATAATATATCTAAAGACGTTTAGTTTTATCCAGCTACTTGTGTAGTTTCTTCTGTTTTCACTTTCTTATCCTTCTTACCTGAACCACTCAATCGTCGTTTACTGTCTCGGATTGTATTCAGGTCTTTAAGGAGTTTGGTTAGGTGCTCTTTTTCTGGATAGGCTTCTGCACTGGCTGCGGTGTAGCGCATAAAGAGGTCGTAGATACTAGTTAATTCGGTGCGGACTTGTCTGGTCTTGCCGACTTCCTTGGCAGACTTATGCGCACGCGCCTGACTTTCCACCTTATCATACTCCTCCTGCGCACTAGTCACAGCCATCAGCATAGGGGTTAGTCCTAGGCTAGTAACTGCCGTCTGGTAGGGTTCTTCACTGAGCGTTTTGAGCAGACTCTTGATTTCTGCCGTTTCCACATCATTGCTGTGCTTGGTGATATCCTTGTACTTGGCAAAGACTGGTTTCAAGGTCTCATGAGCTTCTTTGAGTTTGGTCTCCTTGATCTTAGCAAATCCTCGATGAAGGGTAAAGAGACCAACTAGGGCGCTATCACGATTGCGATCGACTTCGGTCAGGTTCGTCGCCTCTTTCTTTTCTACGATAGCGAGTTGGCCTTGGAAGTCTGCTAGCTTGCTCTTGAAGGAATCGAGGTGCTTGCTATACATAGGCTCGTCCTTATGTGCCTTGGCAAAAACTTCTAGTAGCTGACCCGTGTCAACCATGAGACTTTCAAACTCGCGGTTGGTAAAGTTGGTATAGCTTAGCGGGCGGATAGTGAATGTTTTTGTCATGATGATAACCTTTCTTTTTTCATTATTTCAAAAAGGAGTTTCCCCTTAAATTTATAAATCCATTCTAACAGTTACCTGAAAAATTTTGTCTCTCATCCGCTCAACTGTCTACTTTATCATCCCAACAGCACTTTTTTAGTCTATTTCTCACTTTTACAGAATAAATTGTTCATTGCAAAATAATACTCAATGAAAATCAAAGAGCAAACTAGGAAGCTAGCCGCAGGTTGCTCAAAACACTGTTTTGAGGTTGTGGATAGAAATGACGAAGTCAGTAACCATACCCACAGCAAGGCGACGCTGACGTGGTTTGAATTGGATTTTCGAAGAGTATTAAAAATCCCTATCTGACTGGAAACATATCCGTCTGTCAGATAGAGACTCTTACTATTTTTAGATTTTAACTTTTCTAGCTTTAGAATACATCTAAACTTTAGGAAAGATAACTATTCGAAAGTTCGAAGACCTCAAAACTTTCTCAGATAGACTATTCGAAGCTTAGAATACTCATAAATTTATGTATTTCTTATCATTCGAAGATTAGAATACATATAAACTTTAGGAAGTCTATCTCTTCGAAACTTCGAAGGACTATCTCCCCACTCTGAATGGCTCAATGACTTCTTCGACAAGTTGCTTACAAGCTTCTTTGATTTGTTTTTTATAGTGGAGGGGATTAAGTGCATCTGCCACTTCTATCTTATAGTCCTGATAGCGCTGACTCTTGGTCAGCTGGCTCTCTCCCAGTTGTTTTTTGGCTCCCTTGCGGTAGTGCTCGACATAGTAACGGAGTTCATCCTCTCCGACATACCAACGTTTGCTAAAGACTTGGATATGTTGCTGGATAACCGCCTCGATCATCTGATCCAAGATATTGGCAATGGACTGACCACGATAGCTTTCTGGATTTGCTTGGACTTCTCTCCATAGTTCAGTGATGATCTGAGCAAGATTTGGATTAGTCTTCTCAAGGCTCTCAATATAGTTATCCACTGCTTCCCTATCTTGAGCGCTTAGGTTCTTTTCTTGACTCTGACCTTGCTCGATTAGGCTTTGGATTAAGGTTAGGATATAGGCATAGTTAATCTCATCGACTTGGATAGACTCTAGTTCGTAATGTATATCCAGTGGCTCCCCATCCTCATCACCATCTTCTGAACGACTTTTAAGTTCGGCAAGGATATTTTGATAGAAGCCTAGATAGGTTTCCAATTCTTCTGCACTTAGTCCAGTCTCTGCATAGATTTCTTCCTCGTCATACTCTTTATACACGCGGATAGAGGCTAGATATTTATCAAAGACTTGATAGGCCTTGGCGAGCTTTCTCAACTCAGGTGTAGAAATCTGCTCGATTTGGAGTCCTTCCTCAGGATCATCGGTGATGAGATTTTGGAAATCACTGCAACTCCGTAAAAAGTTTCTCTTTTCCTCTTCCCAGCTAGGGGCTAGGACCTCGTTTTCTCCACCATTTGAGTAGAGCTTGAGGGCATTGTCCACCGCTTCCTTAAAGGCTAGAGGTTTTTGGAAGGTGATGATATGACCATAGGATTTACTAGAATCAAAGATACGGTTGGTACGACTAAATGCCTGAATTAAGTCCTGCGGTTGCATTGGTTTACGATCGATAAAGAGGGTCGATAGACAAGGGGCATCAAATCCTGTTAAGAGACGATTGACCACAATAACCAAGTCCAACTGCTCCTTGCGATAGAGATACTTATCCTGTTTTCGAGCAAGGCGGTTATTGACATCTGTGTTAAAGCCACGAAGATCCGCCATTGTAAAGTGAGTATCAAACTCTTGGTTATAGTCCTCCATAACCTGCTTCATATGGTCTTGGTAACCGATAGACTCTTCCTCATTTTCAGACACTGAGTAAGTGATGGTAAACTTTGGAAAATCCGGTAAATGGCGTTTGACCCGCTCGGAGACTTTGACCCGTTCCTTGCCAGCCATGATACTCTTGAGCAGATTATAATAAGCCTGTGCTTGTGGGATAGACTTGACCGTCAAAATAGCGTCATAGCTTTTTCCAACTCCTTTAGGGATATTGAGCTGTTGCTGGCTCTTATTAAGGATAGCATCCAGGACTTCTAGCATGTGTTCCTTGTCCTCATAAGCACTATCAGGAATCTCCTCCTCCAGCATATCAGAGATGATGGTATTTCGATAATCCACCTTAAAGCCGAGAACTGCTCCATCATGGATGGCTTCCTTAACTGTGTATTCATGCAGGCGTTCGCCATACTGTTGGTGGGTTGTTTGAGCCAAGTCTCCCACTTGTTTTCGTTTGTTTTCCTTGAAGATCGGAGTCCCTGTAAAGCCGTACCAGAGAGAGTTTCGGAAGTAGGCCTTGATCTCCTTTGCATTTGTGGAGTGACAGCTCGGTGGCACTCATCCACGACAAAGGCCACGCGCAGGTCCTTGATCTTCCCAGCATCCCGCTGGTACTTGCCTTCTTCAAACTTGCGCATCATGGTCGCAATTTTCTGAATGGTCGTGACTACCACGCGCTTGTCATTGCCACCTAGACGTTTGACTAGTTCGTGAGTATTATCCGTCTCATCGATATCAATGACATCGTTGGCAGCGTATGAGAGGAAGGATGAGGTCGTCTGCTGGTCCAGATCTCTACGATCGACGACAAAGATGGTCTTTTGGATGGCAGGGATCTGCAAGAGATTGCGGGCTACTTTGTAAGAGGTCAGGGTCTTCCCTGAACCTGTCGTGTGCCAGATATAGCCCGACTCTTGACGACGAGAAGCGTCCTGTACTGCCTCAATGGCATGGATCTGATAAGGACGCAGGAGGATCAGGGCTTTCTTGCTATCATCAATGACTGAATACTGCATGACCATCTGATGGGCCCGCGGTATGGAGAGTACCTCATGGGCAAAGCTGGTCAGATCCGTCACAGGCCGGTTGTCCTTATCCACCCACTTGGTCAGAAACTGTTTGTTTAGTTTATTTTCACGGGCTGCAGCGATATAGCGAGTGTCAACCTTATTGGTCACGACAAACATCTGCAAGCTTGAGTAAATACCTCGGAACTTTCCTTCACGGTCGTATTTTTCTATCTGATAAAAAGCTTTCAAATCCAACTCCTGGACTCTTGAGCTCAATGTGAATCATAGGAAGTCCATTAATCAGAAGAGTCACATCCATTCGTCTGTCTTGATCTTGAGGGTACGCCTTGTCTCGCTCGACTTGGTTGACTACTTCATAGCTCGACTTACCAGCTGCGATATTGTCTCGCCAGATAACTGATAAACGAATGGTGCCTAAGCTGGCATCTTCTCTCTGAACCTCGACTTTGGCAATGCCATTTTCTCCGACCAACCACTTGGCAGCATCATAGTAGCTGACAAAGTTGAGTTGATTTTGAATCTGGCGTTTTTCCTGCTCAGTCAAAGGATGATCTGCTAGCAGGGCAACGTTATTTTGGGCTAGTTTAGTAAAGAAATTGTCCCATAATTGTTCTTCTGTTTTTAGGTCTTCTCTATAAGTCCATTGACTTTCCCCAGTTACCAGTTGGGTGATCAGTTGTTTTTCTATCTCCAGTTCTGGTTTTATTTGCATCATTCTCTCCTTTATAATGCACAATTTTACTATATTATATCATGTTTCAGATGGATTTCCCATACGCTCCTACTCCAACTGACTTTTAACCTTCTTCTTAGTCAAGATACGGTCATTTTTGTTAGAGAGAGCTTTTATACGAGCTTCGAGAAGGGTTTTCCTTCCTGCCTCTGTTCGTGTGTAGATCAGGTGATAACGTCCAATAGTTGGCGTCAGAAAGTCAAGGAATTTCTGTGCTTCTTCCTTGCGCTTATCAAAAAGACTAGGCACGACATAGTAAGGTGACTGACCTTGTCGGACTTTCTCTGCCTTCAAGAGATAGCGCTGGTTATCCACTGGAGCAAAGAACTCTCCCACAGTCTGCGCAAACAGCTCCTTGTCCCTCATGTTTCCTCCCTTGAGATAGGCGAAAACCATGTAGTTTTCCTTGTCCTCCTCTACCTGAACACGGGATTGATCATCCGTTAGATGTCCCGAATCTAGCAGAGCCTTTCGGATCTGCTCACCCAGAGACTGCAAGCGTTTATAGGGACTCTTATAGCGGAGGTAGCGCCAAGATGCAAAGGCCAAAAAGAGGAAACAGGCTGCTGTAAGCCACCAAACACCGATCAGTCTCAGTCTAAATAGCAAGACCAACAAATCCACTGCCAACAAGAGTAATGACAGGCGAACCCATTTTAATGCATCAAGAAAGAGCATGACTGGGATTTTCTGTTTTTGAGTTGCGACTTCTGTAACTATCTCGAACTGATCCGCTACGACAAGAGCATCTTGCCATTTTTGTCTCAAGCCTGCTCGATCCTTGGAGAGACTCTTAACTCGCTCATTATACTCACTAATTTGCTTTTTCTTAAAAGGGGGCTTTGGAAAATCCAAACGATCCAAGCCGGTCTCAATACTCTCCTGATTATAAGCCAATCCAAGAAAATGCTCCATCCGTCGCGACAAGGTCTGCAGATCCTGATTGCTCTCTGGTCTAGGCTCCTCACCAGGAAGAGTGATAAGTGCTTGCGCTTGAACGGCTACCAGATGCCAGATGTTACTGGTCTTTTCTGGATGTCCCGGCCAGATACGAATGGCACGGCCACGCATCTGGTTACTTAGCATAAAGCTCCCCACAAAGCTTCCGAGTATTAGGGAATTAACACAAGGAGCATCCCAACCCTCTCCGAGGAGAGATTTGGTTCCGACTAGGACTTGAATCTGCCCTCGTTGAAAAAGCTCCGTCACTGCCGCTACGATTCCCTTAGCTGAGCTAGGAAAACCAACCTGCACATAATCTTTTGGATCCAAGTGACCAATAGATGAGAAACTAAGAGGAACCTGAGGCAAGAGCTCCTTCAACTCTGCTGCCACATCGGTAGGCAAAATAACGACACTACCTGACAAGACAGCCAAAGACACAGGTATCTCTTGCTCCTGAGCTTTTCGACGAATGCTTTCAAAATAAGGGAGAACCCCCAACTGAGAAATGGTTGCTTGATTATCTCCCAGATAGGTGGCAAAATCCTTGCGAATATAGTCAGCTAGTACTAACTGTCTCAGTTCCTGACCTAGACTCTCATACTCTGTCAAGAAGATATCGGCAATGGCAGACAACTTCCCCAGAGATTGGGTTAAAAGCTGGTCAGAAGCCTTGGACTTAACTAGATAAACCTGACGTTTTTCCACCAACCCACGCGCCTTCAAGTCAGCCTCTAACTTTTTCTTATATCCATCTGGATCCTCATACCAATCTGGTGTCAGATAGAGTATGCTCTGCAACAGCGTCTCCAACCAGTAGGAGGTCAATGCTGGAAGCTTCTGGGTTCCCAGTAAATTTTGCAAAGAGGAAGGAATCGTTAACCCCTGAGAATGCATATAAATCAACATAGCAGACAAGTACTTGGGATCTTCTAAGAGCAAATCAGATGATATATCCCCTTTGAGGACCTTAGACCCTGCTACAAATGTTTGAAAATCAGGATCGACTATAAGGTGATGAATATAGTCCCACTTAGTCTCCTCAAACTGTTTGAGACGTTCCGACTCTTAAGCTGTTGGTGAACACATATAGACAAAATCCTGATGAGGGCAAAGAGTGTCTTCCTTGACTAGTTCAGGTACCGTGATTTCTTGATCGATCTCCCCACACATACGGATATAGCGTTCCCAGAGTTCAGGCTCACTGTCATAAGGTGGTGTCGCTGTCAGGGAGATGAGTTTCAGCGGTCCATACTGCTTGCGAAAGACTTCCAGACTTTTCCACCATTCATTGCGCAGGTGGTGGCACTCGTCCAAACAAAGAGTCGCAACTTTCTGAGCTCTTAGGCTTGCAAACAAATCAAACCCCACAAAATCCTCTGCTTCTCCATCTTCTTGTGATTGCAGTTGGTTCATGGCACTATGAAAAGCCTGATAGGTCACAATCGTTAATGCTTTCATCTCCTTTAAGTTTTGGGAAACGAGATCTGAAATCTTCTGTTCGTTCCCTAAAAAGGCTGTTTGAATCCTGTCCACCCATTGTTCACGAATAGTGACAGTTGGAACCAAGACAAGGGCTGGATTGCCAAAACGAGCGATTAGCTCGATACCAATGGTGGTCTTGCCGGACCCTGGAGCAGCCACTAGATGAACATGACCGTCTGCTTGATAGTCCTGAAAACAATCCAAGACCTGTTTTTGATATTGGCGCCAGCTTCCTTTAAAGTTTAAACCTAACATGATACCCCTCATTCTATACCGTCATTTTCTTATTCTCATTTTACCACACTTATTTCTCCAGTCAGATAATCCAGATAGTTTTTCTCCTCAAAATATGGTATAGTAGAATCATACTATCTATGAGGAGTTTACATGTCACAGGATAAGCAAATGAAAGCTGTTTCTCCCCTTCTGCAGCAAGTCATCAATATCTCATCTATCGTCGGGGGAGTCGGCACCTTGATTTTCTGTATTTGGGCCTATCAAGCGGGTGTTTTACAGTCCAAGGAAACCCTATCGGCCTTTATCCAGCAAGCTGGGGTTTGGGGACCACCACTCTTTATCTTTTTACAGATTCTACAAACCGTTGTTCCGATCATTCCGGGAGCTTTGACCTCAGTGGCTGGGGTCTTTATTTACGGCCACATCATCGGAACCATCTATAACTATATCGGTATCGTGATTGGCTGTGCCATTATCTTTTACCTCGTGCGCCTCTATGGAGCTGCCTTTGTCCAGTCCGTCGTCAGCAAGCGCACCTATGACAAATACATCGGTTGGCTAGATAAGGGCAATCGCTCGAACGTTTCTTTATCTTTATGATGATCTGGCCAGTTAGCCCAGCTGACTTTCTCTGCATGCTGGCTGCCCTCACCAAGATGACCTTCAAACGCTATATGATTATCATCATTCTGACCAAGCCCTTCACCCTAGTGGTTTATACTTATGGTTTGACCTATATTATTGATTTCTTCTGGCAGATGTTTTGAGAATAGAAATCCGTTTGGTTTCCCAAACGGATGTTTTGTTTGTTTTATTTTGCGACACTCTTAGCAAGGACAAAGTTCCCAAGTGTGGCAGAACCATTTCCAGCAACTGCTGGAGTCACGATGTAGTCACGCACATCTGGTACTGGTAGGTATCCATTGAGAAGAGCTGTAAATTTCTCACGCACACGGTCCAGCATGTGTTGTTGGGCCATAACCCCACCACCAAAGACGATGACGTCTGGACGGAAAGTCACAGTAGCATTGACCGCAGCCTGAGCGATGTAGTAGGCTTGAACATCCCAGACAGAACTGTTGAGTTCGATGTTTTCACCACGAATACCTGTACGAGCTTCGAGGCTTGGACCAGCCGCAAAGCCTTCCAAACAGCCCTTGTGGAAAGGACAAACGCCGTTGAATTCTTTTTCTACATCCATTGGGTGTTTAGCCACATAGTAGTGACCCATCTCAGGGTGACCGACACCTCCGATAAACTCACCACGTTGGATAACACCTGCACCAATCCCTGTACCGATCGTGTAGTAAACCAAGTTTTCGATACGGCCACCAGCATTGTTACGAGCAACCACTTCACCATAGGCAGAGCTATTTACGTCCGTTGTGAAATACATGGGTACGTTGAGGGCGCGGCGGAGAGCACCAAGTAGGTCTACATTTGCCCAGTGAGGTTTTGGAGTCGTTGTGATAAAGCCATAGGTTTTTGAGTTTTTATCGATATCAATGGGACCGAAGGAACCGATGGCAAGACCTGCAAGATTATCGAATTTTGAAAAGAATTCGATGGTTTTATCGATGGTCTCGATAGGAGTTGTTGTAGGAAACTGTGTTTTTTCTACAACGTTAAAATTTTCATCTCCGACAGCACAGACAAACTTTGTACCGCCCGCTTCTAAGCTTCCATATAATTTTGTCATGATAAACCTCTTGTTTTTATTTTCTTTATTATAGCATATTTTGAAAGTCTAGATTTCTCTATATTTTAGATTTTCCTCTGTAAATCTTACCATTCAAGCAAAAACGAACAAACATGTCATTTGTTCGTTTTGTTTTTAGATTTGATGCTTGAAGAGGATTAGGCTTTCACTTCGATGATCGCGTCACCCTTGACAACAGAACCGCTTGCGACTGGTGTCACAGAAGCGTAGTCTGCTGTATTGGTCACGATAACCATTGTTGTGTCGTCAAGACCTGCAGCAGCGATTTTGTTTGAGTCAAATGTTCCAAGAACATCACCAGCTTTGACCTTGTCGCCTTGAGAAACTTTGTTCAAAGCCTTCACCGTTCATAGTCACCGTATCGATACCAACGTGGATCAAGATTTCAGCTCCATTTGCTGTCTTCAAACCATAAGCATGTCCTGTAGCAAAGGCGATTGATACTTCTGCATCAGCTGGTGCGTAAACTACACCTTGGCTTGGTTTTACAGCAATCCCTTGTCCCATTGCACCACTTGAAAAGACTGGATCGTTAACATTCTCAAGAGCAACTACATCCCCAACGATTGGAGTTTGGATTGTTTCATTTTGAGGAGCTACTGGAATGTTACCAGTTGTTTCTTCTTGAACCAAACGTTCTGTCGCTACTTCAGAAGCAACTTCTTTTTCGTCCTCGTAACCAAACATGTAAGTAAGGGCAAAACCAAGGACGAATGATACAGCTACCATAAGAAGGTATTGGAACAATTGACCGTTACCAACGTACAACATTGTACCAGGGATGATGGTGATACCATTACCAGTACCAGCAAGTCCAAGGATAGAAGCCAATCCACCACCGATAGCACCAGCGATCAATGAAAGGAAGAATGGTTTACGGAAGCGCAAGTTCACCCCGAAGATAGCAGGCTCTGTAATACCGAGGAAGGCAGAAAGAGCAGCTGGGAAAGCAAGTGTTTTCAGTTTAGGATTCTTCGTTTTAACACCAACGGCAACTGTCGCAGCCCCTTGAGCTGTCATTGCTGCAGTGATGATAGCGTTGAATGGGTTGACATGGTCAGCAGCAAGCAATTGTACTTCAAGCAAGTTGAAGATGTGGTGCACACCTGATACGACGATCAATTGGTGAACTCCACCGATGACCAAACCACCGAGACCAAATGGCAAGCCAAGAATTGCTTTTGTTCCGAGAAGGATGTAGTTTTCAACAACGTGGAAGACTGGTCCGATGACAAAGAGTCCAAGGATAGACATAACCAAAAGTGTCACGAATGGTGTCACCAAGAGATCCAAGACATCTGGAACCACTTTTCGGAGACCTTTTTCAAACTTGGCTCCGACCACCCCGATGATGAAGGCTGGAAGAACAGAACCTTGCAAACCAACAACAGGAATGAAGCCAAAGAAGTTCATAGCTGTTACTTCACCACCTGATGCTACTGCCCAAGCGTTTGGGAAGCGAACCAGAAACCAGCATCATACCAAGGACGATACCAACTGCTGGATTTCCACCGAATACGCGGAAGGTTGACCATACAACTAAACCTGGTAAGATGATAAAGGCTGTATCTGTGAGGATTTGGCTGTAAATGGTAACATCTTCTGGAAGTGTGATTCCAAGAGCGTTCAAGAGACCACGAAGACCCATGAAGAGACCTGTCGCTACGATAACTGGAATGATTGGTACAAAGACATCACCGAAAGTACGGATAGCACGTTGGAACCAGTTTCCTTGTTTAGCAGCTTCTGCTTTCATATCTTCTTTAGAAGATGTTGGCAAACCAAGTGCAACCACTTCGTCGTACATCTTGTTTACTGTACCAGTTCCAAAGATGATTTGGTATTGGCCTGAGTTAAAGAAAGCTCCTTGAACTTTATCCAAGTTCTCAATCACTTCCTTCTTGATTTTCCCTTCATCTTTGACCATGACACGTAGACGAGTCGCACAGTGGGCTACACTGTTGACATTTTCACGTCCACCAAGGGCTTCGATGACCTTTTTTGCAATATCCTGATTGTTCATTTGCAAAAATCTCCTTATATAAAATTTTGTAAAGTGTTTGAAAGCGATTTTATCCGCCCTACGACTATTATTTTATCATGTTTCTAAAATATGTCAAGCGTTTTGCAGAATTTTTTATTCCCTTTCTTTTTTCTCTGATTATTTTTGCTCGTTTTTGAGGGTTATTCTCTTTTTCCTCAAAAAAATATCTTTATACTTGAGGAATCAAGGCTTTTGTTTACATTTTCTTTCATTTTTTCGTGAAAATTTGCCAGATTTCCTTTACTTGATTTATGGCAATCGTTTGACATGTTTTTCTTTTTTTTAACATAAAAGACTTGCTTTTTTTGTCGAAAACGTTTACTATTAATAATAGAATAGAACTTATGGAGGAAAGATAAAATGGAATGGACAACCGAGCGCCGTTACAGACGCTATGAAGACTGGTCTAATAATGAAATCAAGCAAATCAAGGAAAAGATGGCACAATCTCCTTGGCATACTCGTTACCATGTCGAGCCAAAAATGGGGCTTCTCAATGATCCAAATGGCTTTTCCTATTTTGATGGTAAATGGATTCTCTTTTACCAGAATTTCCCCTTTGGTGCAGCTCATGGCTTGAAGTCTTGGGTGCAGCTTGAAAGTGATGATCTGGTGCACTTTACAGAAACTGGAGTCAAAGTTTTGCCAGATACTCCATTAGATAGCCACGGGGCCTACTCTGGTTCTGCCATGCAGTTTGGCGATAACTTGTTCCTATTTTATACAGGAAATGTCCGCGATGAAAACTGGATTCGTCACCCATACCAGATCGGTGCTCTTTTGGGAAAAGATGGCAAGATTACGAAGATTGACAAGGTCTTGATTGACCAGCCAGCAGACTCTACCGACCACTTCCGTGACCCACAAATTTTCAACTTTAAGGGGCAATATTATGCTATCGTGGGTGGACAGGACTTGGAGAAAAAAGGCTTTGTTCGTCTCTACAAGGCTATTGATAATGACTACACCAACTGGCAAAAGGTTGGTGACCTAGACTTTGCTAACGACCGCACTGCCTACATGATGGAATGTCCAAATCTAGTCTTTGTAGGCGAGCAACCTGTCCTTCTCTACTGCCCACAAGGATTGGATAAGGCTGTTCTAGACTATGACAATATCTATCCAAACATGTACAAAATCGGGGCTTCCTTTGATCCTGAAAATGCCAAAATGGTCGATGTGTCTCCATTGCAAAATCTAGACTATGGTTTTGAAGCCTATGCAACTCAAGCCTTCAACGCTCCGGATGGACGTGCACTAGCAGTAAGTTGGCTTGGACTGCCAGATGTTTCTTACCCATCTGATCGTTTTGACCACCAAGGAACCTTCTCATTGGTCAAAGAACTCACTATCAAAGATGGCAAACTCTACCAATATCCTGTATCAGCCGTCAAAGAACTTCGTTCTTCTGAAGAGGTCTTCTCAAATCGTACTCAAACCAATAACACCTATGAACTGGAGCTCAACTTGGAGGCCAATAGCCAAAACGAGATTGTCTTGCTCGCTGACAAAGAGGGCAAGGGGCTTTCAATCAACTTTGACCTTGTCAATGGACAGGTGACAGTGGATCGTAGTCAGGCTGGTGAACAGTACGCCCAAGAATTTGGTACAACTCGTTCTTGCCCTATCAATAACCAAACTACTACTGTCACTATCTTCATCGACAAGTCGGTCTTTGAAATTTTCATCAATAAAGGAGAAAAAGTATTTTCTGGTCGTGTCTTCCCACATGCGGACCAAAATGGTATCCTCATCAAGTCTGGAAACCCAACTGGAACTTACTATGAATTAGATTATGGTCGCAAAACTAACTGATGTCGCAAAACTTGCAGGCGTCAGCCCTACTACCGTCTCACGGGTCATCAATAAAAAGGGGTATCTATCTGAGAAAACCATTCAAAAGGTTAATGAAGCCATGCGAGAATTGGGCTACAAACCCAATAATCTGGCTCGAAGTCTCCAAGGAAAATCTGCCAAGTTGATCGGACTTATTTTTCCAAACATCAGTCATGTCTTTTATGCGGAGTTGATTGACAAGTTGGAACACCAACTCTTCAAGAATGGCTACAAAACCATCATCTGTAACAGCGAACACGACTCTGAAAAAGAACGGGAGTACATTGAAATGCTGGAGGCCAATCAGGTCGATGGTATCATTTCTGGAAGTCACAACTTGGGAATCGAAGACTACAATCGTGTGACGGCACCGATTATTTCCTTTGACCGAAACTTGTCTCCAGACATTCCTGTTGTCTCCTCTGACAACTACGGTGGCGGGGTTCTCGCTGCCCAAACCTTGGTCAAGACAGGCGCTCAGTCTATCATCATGATTACAGGAAATGATAACTCTAACTCACCGACTGGACTTCGCCACGCTGGCTTTGCCTCTGTACTCCCAAAAGCGCCTATTATCAATGTTTCGAGTGACTTTTCTCCCGTCCGAAAGAAATGGAAATCAAAAATATCTTGACCCATCAGAAACCAGATGCGATTTTTGCTTCGGATGATTTGACAGCTATCCTGGTTATCAAAATAGCTCAGGAGCTAGGTATCTCTGTTCCTGATGAGCTCAAGGTCATCGGCTACGATGGGACTTACTTTATCGAAAACTACTATCCTCACCTGACAACGATTAAGCAACCTATGAAAGAGATTGCCCAACTCACTGTTGATCTTCTCTTGCAGAAAATTGAAGGCAAGGAAGTTGCGACAACTGGTTACTTCTTACCAGTCACCCTATTACCTGGAAAAAGTATTTAAGTACAAAAAACTCAGACGAATTCGTCTGAGTTTTTTTATGATCTTAAATTTTCGAGATAGCGCTGGGCTGTCTCGAAGTTAAAGGTTTTATCTGCGATGAGGCGCTCAACGAGGGGAGCAACCTCGGACTCACTAGCACCAGCTAAGAGAGCTAGAGATTTGGCCTGCAATTTCATGTGGCCTTGCTGGATGCCCGTACTCACCAAGGCTTTGAGGGCCGCAAAGTTTTGGGCAAGACCGATGGACACGATAATCTGAGCTAATTCTTTGGCAGAAGGATTTCCTAGTAGTTCATGACTAAGGGCTACACGAGGATTGAGACCGATAGAGCCACCCTTGGTCGCTACTGACATGGGTAAGGTCATCTCACCGACCAATTCTTCTGTGTCCCTATCTAGACTCCATCGACTAAGACCTTGATAGCGTCCGTCTCGACTGGCAAAGGCATGAGCCCCAGCTTCGATAGCACGCCAGTCATTACCCGTGGCGATTAAAATGGCATCGATACCATTAAAAATCCCTTTATTGTGAGTAGCCGCTCGGTAAGGATCAGCCTGCGCAAACTGGCTGGCCAAAGCAATCTTCTCTGCAATTTCTCTGGCTTCATCCTTTTGACGGCTCAAGTAACGAAAGGCGATACGACAGCTTGCAGTCACCAGAGAATCGGTCGCGTAATTGGACAGGATTCCCATGAGACTCTGTCCCTGACTGAGTTCTTCTAAGACTGGCTTCAAGGCTTCCAGCATGGTGTTGAGCATATTGGCTCCCATGGCTTCCTGGGTATCGACATGGAGATAAACAACGAGAAAGTCTGTTTCACCTTTAATCTGCTCTACATGCAAATCACGCGCCCCGCCACCACGTTTGACGATAGAAGGATAGGCTTGATTGGCAAGTTCCAAGAGCTCCGCTTTCTTGCTGGTAATCTTCTCTTGCACTTGTTCAGGATCAGCAACTTGATAAAGGGCTACCTGACCAATCATCTGGCGCTGATGAACTTGAGCAGTAAAACCGCCTGCTCGCTTGATGATTTTGCTGGCATAGCTAGCGGCAGCAACCACTGAGGGTTCTTCTGTCACATAAGGAACTGTGTAATCCCGACCATTCACCAAAAGTTCTGGAATGATCGAATAAGGCAGAGAAAAAGTTCCTACCACATTCTCACTCAGCTGGTCTGCAACAGCCAAGCTGATTTGTTCATCCTGCTCTAGACTGGTTTGCTTTTCAGGACTAAGGAGCGCCTGAGCTTTCAGCAACTCCAGGCGCTCATAGTATGATTTTTTAGAAAATCCATTCCAACTTATCTTCATTATTTCAACCTTGCTATAACGGCGTTGGTGGTCGACAATCTCCACCAAGGCATAGTCTTGATTTTCATAAGCTGCAAATTGGGCTGAGCCAGACTCATCCAACTGTACCTCTTCGAAGAAGACTTTTTCATAGTCTACAACTGACAATGCTGTACGTTGTTTGAGTTTGCTCAAGCGATCCTTATCAAGGTAAGCCTCATAGCCTTCGACCAATTCACCACTAAAGAACTCTGAAACCGCTCCACTTCCGTAACTGTAGAGGGCAATTTTATCACCAGCCTTCAAAGTCTCTGCATTTTCCAAAAGGGAGAGGAGGCCGAGGAAGAGGGAACCTGTATAGATATTCCCAATCATCTGACTGTAGAGAATGGACTTGTCAAAGTTTTCTTGCAGACTATCCTTTTTCTCTTGAGATAAGTTCTTGTCCATCATCTTGCGCAAGCCTTTTAGGGCCAACTTAGGATAAGGCAAGTGGAAGCAGATAGCCGCAAAGTCATCCATAGTCCAATCATAGCGTTTCTTGTATTCATCCCAAGTCGTTGTCAGGCAATCAAGATACTGTTGGGTCGAGTACATGCCGTTTACATAAGGAGTGCTTGAATAGTTCGGACGCCAGAAATCCATGATGTCGCGCGTTTGGGCAACGTTATCATTATTAAAGGCCATAATGCGCGGATTTTGGGTGATCAACATCGCCACACTTCCAGCACCCTGAGTTGGTTCGCCCGGAGTTCCGACACCATACTTGGCAATATCACTGGCAATGACCAAAACCTTAGACTCTGGAGAATTCTCCACATGCAATTTAGCATAATGAAGGGCAGCTGTCGCTCCATAGCAGGCTTCTTTGATTTCAAAGCTACGGGCGAAAGGCTGAATGCCTAACAAGCCATGAACAAAGACCGCTGCTGCCTTACTCTGGTCAATTCCTGACTCGGTCGCCACGATGACCATATCGATTTCTTCTTTTTCTTTGTCTGTTAAAATAGAGTTGCTTGCACTAGCTGCCAAGGTAACAATGTCCTCAGTCAGTGGCGCAATACTAATTTCATTTAACAAGAGTCCCTTGCTAAATTTTTCGGGGTCAACTCCCCTCGCTTCTGCTAAGTCTTGTAATTTCAAGACATATTGACTGGTCGCAAAACCAATCTTATCAATACCGATTGTCATATTTACCTCTGTATTTTCATTCATTGTAAAAAATCGTTTCATTCTATTTTATCACAAATAGGGGCAAAAGAGAGAAAAAAGACTTGATTCAACAAATCAAGTCTTTTGCTTTGACAGCATTAGGAAGAGATTCCTCGTTGTTTTGCGGATGTAGTAATAGAGCTTTTAGAAATCACCGTTCCACTTGCCATTCCAATGGAAATAACAAGGGCTAACATAACCACCAAAGTCGCACTGGCAATAGCATGGCTGTAATCGCCTGTCACAAAGAAAGCTGTCGTTCGATAGGATAAATAACCTGGCACCAAGGGAGCAAGAATGGCCAAGACAAAAACTACCGCTGGTGTCTTATAGACAATACTTAAAATCTGGCTGATGCAAGAGCCAATTACTGCTGCGATAAAGGTCGCAACAATAACATTGGTTGGTTCTTTGAGCACGAGATAGAGGAGCCAAACACCCATTCCCAAAACACCACCAGGTAGGAGCATGGAGCGTTGAACATTCAGTACGATTAGAAAGGTGATAATGGCGAGTAAACTCGCCACTGCTTGGAGCAAAATACTTGTTAGAGTCATCTTATGTCATCAAAACCAGGGCGACAGAGGTGCCAGCCCCTAAAGCGAGGGTAATGAGCAGAGATTCAAACATCTTGCTCATACCAGAGTTGATATGGTTGGTCATGATATCCCGTACCGCATTTGTCAGAGCAATCCCTGGAACAAAGGGCATGACCGCTCCTGCTATGATCAGGTCTGCCGTCGAAGGAAATCCTGTGTAGCGGGCCCAGAACTGGGCAATCAAGCCAAAAACAAAGGCACCCGCAAAGGCTGTTACAAAAGGAATTCGGATAAACTTCTCGACATAGAGAGAGAAGGCAAAACCAAATAAGGTCGCAATAGCCTGCACCAAAAGCGTCATAGACATTGCCCCCAAACATCATCGAGAAGAAAGGGGCACTGAGGGTCGCTGCTACGGTCACTTGGAACTTGGTATAAGGAAGGGGCTTGATTACCGATCTCTTTGAGCTTTTGTAAAGGCTGTCGAAAGATCAATCTGTCCGCCTACAAGTTCTCGAGATACTTGGTTGACATCACAGACTTTTTCGATGTTATAGGAGGATGAGGTCACCCGTTTCATCCGAGAAATATTGGTATTTTCAATAGAAAAGAAAATAGCAGCGGGCATGGCAAGAACATTGCAATCCATAATCCCTTGTGAATGGGCAATGCGAATCATGGTATCCTCAACCCGATGAATCTCCGAACCACTTTTTCAAGAGAATGGTTCCAGCTAACATAATCACATCAATGACGGCATTTCAACTCTCTCGATTCGTCCATTTTCTCCTCCTTTTTTCTACTCCCTATATTTTATCACAAAATCTTGTTAAAAAAAATCTTTGTCATGATTTCATGACAAAGATTCGTTTAATCTCGAGAACTTTCGCGGTTTCCTTCATTGTTTGGTTGATTCGTTGGAGGATTATTGCCTTGTTGATTTCCTTGCTGGTTCCCCTGGTTTGACTTGTAGGAGAACCCTGGTTCCCTCGTTGAGCAGGGTTAGAGGATGAAGTTGACGGTGGTGTTTTCGGTTTATAAATCGAAATCTTGATGCGTGTTTCTAGCAAGATCAACCTTTTCACCAGCTTTTTGGTGTCTGATCTACAACCGTACCCTCTGCTAGTTCCTTCAGGAGCAGTCGATACTTCACAACTTCGATATTAGCTTCTTTTACTCCGACAATCTGAGTCAGATTATTCTTAGTAAATTCGAGACTTGAGCCGATGTAACTAGGCATGCTGACACGCTGGTCACCTTCTTAGCAACTGTTAAGGTAATCGTGGTGGCTTTGTGAAAGGTCATAAGTACTGAACCCTGAAGCAGGGGTTTGTCTGATGACTAGTTCCTGGTTCGCTTTCGCTAGATTCTTCCTCTTCCATCTTGATTAGATTTTTCTGGTACCTTTCTTTCTCCTTTGAGTCTCAGCGACAACATCCGAGTACTTGCGTCCGACGTAATTGCTCAATTGGAAGGATTGCTTGCCTGAAGAAACGATTAGATTTGACTTTGGTCCCTTCTTTTCGACCACTGCCAGCTTCAGGATCTGTTCGAATGACGCGACCTTCCGCTACTGTATCACTAGCCTCTGATCTTTCTCTTCACCTAGCTTCAAAACTTGGATTTTTGAGTGCTTCTTTAGCCTCTGCAACGGTTTGTCCAGCTACATCTGGAATAGCAATCGTTGCTGGGTGTTCGTGAGAAAATCCAGATCAAAGAGGCTACAACCAATAGCAAGGCTAGCTAGTAAAAGAATCATATAGCGAGCTTTAAACTTCCGTTTTTAGCTGGCTTTTGGTGCAGGTGCTGCATCTACGACCTGGTTGAGTCTGCTGTCTTTGACTGAGGGTCGCTCTTCCTGCGCTAGGCGCTTTGGGAATAGACGTCAGAGTGCTTTGTGGAACTTTAGGCAAGAGTCTTGGTATCAGCCTTGCTTGCATCATCAAAGACCAGTTTCGGTTCATTCCGACGATTGTGAGACAAACTACTCGACAAGTCCACATACATTTCTGAAACAGACTGATAGCGATCTGATAATTTCTTGGCCGTTGCCTTGATAACGACATTTTCTAAAAGCCTGAGGGTACAGATGGATTTTCAGCAATGACGGATGGAAGTGGTTTTCTGGAAATGCTGGAGGGCAATCGTAACCGCACTATCCCCATCATAAGGGATATGTCCCTGTCAGCATCTCATAGAAAGATAATCCCCATTGCATAGATATCACTCTGGACAGGTCGCTTTGGAACCACGCGCCTGCTCAGGTGACAGATAATGAACAGAGCCCGAGCATGGAGTTTGTCTGTGTCAGACTGGTCTCCGCAAAAGGCTACGGCAATCCCAAAGTCCGTGACCTTTGGCTGTACCATCAGGTGTCAAGAGGATATTTTTGAGGTTTCAAATCTCGGTGAACAATCCCTCGAGTATGGGCTAGAGCGCATGGCCAAGAGAATCTGTCCCCATAATCCGAACTGCTTCTTCGTTTGAAAGAGGATAGTGTTCTTTGATATAACGCTTTGAGGTCAAGGCCTGCTACGTACTCCATAGCTAGGTACTGTTGACCATCTTCCTCACCAATATCTGTTATCCGAACGATATGAGGATGGTCCAGATCCGCCATGGCCCTCGCTTCACGCTGGAAAACGTGCTACAGCAATCGGGTCTGTCTGGTAGTTGGTCCTCAGGACCTTCACTGCCACTTCTTCCCCGTCTAGGATCAAATCCTTGGCCAAGTAAACATCTGCCATGCCTCCTCGACCAATCTGTTTGACAATCCGATACCGTCCCGGCAAAAAAATCTTGCCGATTTGGATCATTCTGCTGCCTCCTCGTTCATGTAAACAAGGGCAACCGTAATGTTGTCTAAACCTCCTGCATTGTTAGCGAAGCGAATGAGGGTTGCCGCCTTGTCTGCTAGGGAAATATCACTGGTTACGATATCGTAGATCTCACTTGCCGAAATCATATTGGTCAAACCATCACTATTGAGCAAGAGATAATCTCCTGACTCTAGTGTAATCATCCCAAAAATCTGGTTGGATTTCATCTTTTTGTCCGATAGACTGGGTGATGATATTCTTTTGAGGGTGAGTTTCTGCTTCTTCTGGAGTCAATTGACCAGCCTTTGAGCAATTCATTAACCAAGGAATGGTCACTCGTCAACTGGTGGTATTCTTCACCACGAATCAAACCGATACGAGAATCTCCAATATGAGCATAGATGGCTTGGTTGTCCAATAATAGCAACAGCTTCTAGCGTTGTTCCCATACCCTCTGTAGGCTTCGTCCTGACCCTAGTTGATGAATTTTTTTGATTTTCAAGTCTCCAGGTAGTGGGCAAACCACTCACGAACTTCATTGACTGAGTCAATTTGGGTATCCACCCAAGCCACACCAAGGTCTGTTACCGCCATCTCACTAGCGATATTTCCTGCACGGTGTCCCTCCCATCCCGTCAGCCAAGATGATCATAGTGCGTCCTGCTCGGTTGACAAAGTGATTGACATAGTCCTGATTATTTGTCCGTTTCTGACCAACATCTGTTAATAATGCTATTTCCATTGTGTCAGTTCCTTCCTATTCTGATATCTTTCGAAATTGGCTGATAAAGAATCCATCACTTCCATACAATTCTGGAGTAATCAGGATGCAGCCATCTTTCAGGATATCTTTACATTCGTGTTCTAGTTTAACCTGCTCGAAACTCGGGATGACTTTCTAAAAACGCCTCAACGACTTGAAAGTTCTCCTCAGAGACAATAGTACAGGTACTATAAGTTATTATACCACCTTTTCGTAGCGTTTGACAAACACTACCTAATATTTCCAGCTGAATTTCCTGTAAGGACGTGAAATCTGCTGTTTCTTTATTGTATTTGATGTCTGGTTTGCGACGTAAAAGTCCAATCCCAGAACAGGGAGCATCTACCAAAATCTTATCAAAAGAGTCCCGACCGAAAAAAACTCATGCACCTTTTCTGGCATCCAATTTTTGCGTTTGCACTCGTTCTGCCACACCTAAACGCTCCGCATTTTCTTGGATCAAGTCCAACTTATGATCATAAAGATCCAAAGCCGTCACCTTACCAGATGTGAGGTAAGAAGCCATATGAGCTGTTTTCCCACCAGGAGCGGCACAGGCATCTAGGACCTGTTCATCACCTTGTAGATCAAGAGTCGGAGCAACCAGTTGACTGGACTCGTCTTGGATGGTTATAGCCCCTTCTGCGAACAAATCATGTCCTGCAAAGTGGCCTTGCTCCTTGACCAGACCAGTGGCCGCTAAAGGGGAATCAGTCGCCTCTAACACGGCCTTGATTTCCTCTTTTCGGCTCAAGTCAGTCACTCGAATACTGGCTTTGTTGCGCACCAAGAGACTTTCAAAGATGGCTTGTGCTCGCTCTTCACCGTATTCTTCCTTGAGTTTAGACACTAGCCAAACTGGGAGAGAATAGGCAATGGAATCACGCTTATTTTTGCGTTTGATGCTGTCAATATCTGGCCAACCTTCTCGCAAAATACGACGAAGGACGGCGTTGACCAATTTTTCACTGCCTTTTTTACGGGCTTTGGCTAGCTCTACCGCTTCATTGACAACAGCGTGATTAGGAATCTTATCCAGATACCGAAGTTGGTAGGCGCTCAGAAGGAGCAGGATATAGAGCCAGTTATCTAGCTTATCTCGGTCTTCGATAAAGTGGGACAGGTACCATTCCAGAGTGAGTTTGCGGGCTACCGTTCCGTAGACAATCTCTGTCACCAAAGCCCCTTTGTCTGCTGCTGAGAGTTGACTCCCCTTTGAGGTGTTTGTTTAAAGGCAATATTCGAATATGCTTGGTTGACTAAAACATCCTCTAGCACTGCTAGAGCTAGATTTCTAGCCGTTTCTACTTTAGTCACCAAATCGTTCTCCTACAGTCAATGTCCGTCCCACTCCGTTGAGGAAGGATAGCAATGTCCATCTTAGGTTTACCCAGCTGGCTGCACTTGCTTGAGAGATAGAGCTCCTTCAGCCGTTGCGACAATCAATTCCTTTCTTGCCAATTGAGAGGATCTCACCTGGAGCTCCCTGACCTTCTACAGGTAGGGCTTCATAGATCTTTAAAGCGGTCGCCCTTGAGAAAAAGTATGGGCAACAGGCCATGGATTCATCCCTCTGATTTGGTTGAAAGAGTTGACGGTTGGTCTTTAGTCCAGTCCAGTTTTTTCTTCCTCTGGTTTGATATTTGGCGAGAAAGTGACCTGGCTTGGGTCCTGAGGCACAGGTTTGATCTCCCCAGCAATATAGCCAGGCAGGGTGTCCAAAAAGCAAGTCACGACCAACAATCGCTAATTTTTTTCAAACAAGGTGCCCGACATTGTCCTCATCTGTGATAGGGAATACTGCGACGAGAAATCATATCCCCTGCATCCATTTCCTTGACCATCTCCATAATGGTCACACCAGCTTCCTCATCCCCTTGAATCAAGGCATAATGAATGGGAGCACCACCACGGTGTTTTGGGAAGAAGGGAAGCGTGAACGTTGACCGCAAAAGTCCATGCTATCAAGAAGTTTGCTTGGGAGAAACTGCCCAAAAAGCAGCAGTGATAATCCCATCTGCTCCTAGCTTCATAATAGCTTCCATCTCTGGGACTTCCAGATAATTTTTTTCAGGCTGGTAGATAGGAAGGCCTGCTTCTTTGGCAGCCTGCTTTGACTGGGGTTTCTTGGATCACTTTTTTTACGGCCGACAGCGCGGTCTGGCTGGGTCACAACAGCTAGAATCTCATAACGATCATCTGATAACAACCCCTTCAAAACTGTCGCTGAAAAAAATTCAGGGAGTTCCCCATAAAGATTAGTTTTGTCATTTCTTCTCCTTCTTATAAAAAAATTGCTGCGGTTCGTGGTCAATGCTGAGACGAAGCTCGCTATTTTCCCGTTCTTGAGTCAAGGCCAAAGACCTCGATTGAGAGTCTGTCCCAGCTCATCTTCTAAACGGTATTTAATCAAAAATCTGGTAATGATAAAGGTTGTGGGTACGGGCAATGGGTTTTGGCGTTGGTCCAAGGATTTTACTAGTTTCCGATAAACCTGAGCGCAAAATCCCCATGACTTCATAGGCACGTTTGACAACCTCTTCTTCTTTCTTGTGAGAGAGGGTAATCCCAATAGTGAAATAATAAGGCGGATAGCCGAGTTGGCGCCTGATGCTCATTTCATAGGCATAAAAACCTTCGTAGTCCTGATCTTTGGCAAAACGAATGGCATAGTGCTCAGGATTGTAAGACTGGATCAAGACCTGCCCAGCTTTTTCCGCACGACCTGCACGACCAGCCACCTGAGTTAAGAGTTGGAAGGTTCTCTCAGAAGAACGGAAATCAGGCAGATTCAAGGCCGTATCCGCATTGAGAACTCCGACTAGGGTCACATTTGGAAAATCCAAGCCCTTAGCAATCATCTGAGTTCCCAGCAAGATATCTGCTTCCCCTCGACCAAACTGGTCAAGAAGAGCTTGGTGACTACCTTTCTTACGGGTCGTATCCACATCCATCCGCAGAATGCGAGCCTGAGGAAAGAGCTCTGCTAGCTCATCGTAGGCTTTCTGAGTCCCCGTCCCGTAGTAACGAATACTGCGACTCTGACAGTTGGGACAGACATGAGGAATTCCCTTGGAAAAGCCACAGTAATGGCAGTTCATGGTCTTGGTATCCATGTGGAGAGTCAGAGAAATATCACAGTTGGGACAAGTATCCACCGTCCCACACTCCCGACACATAACAAAGCTAGAATAACCCCGACGGTTGAGCATGAGGACTACCTGCTCTTTTTTATCCAGACGGTCTTGGATGGCCTCTAGCAAAGGAGGCGTAAAGTTTGATGTCTCATTCTGCCCGATATAGTCACGAAAGTCAATCACTTGAACCTCAGGAATAGTGGCTAAAGGATTGGCCCGTTGGGTCAGACGTAAGTGTTGATAGACACCTTTTCCAGCCCGCGCACGGCTTTCTAAGCTCGGTGTCGCCGAGCCGAGGACCAGGGCTGCTTGATTGTACTGGTCCCGTAGAATGGCGACCTCTCTAGCATGATAACGGGGATTGCTGTCTTGTTTGTAGCTGGCTTCATGCTCTTCATCGATAATCATAACACCTAGATTTTTCAAAGGAGCAAAGATAGCTGATCGAGCACCAACGACAACTTGGGCATCGCCGCGCTCAACCTTGCGCCACTCGTCGTACTTTTCACCATTGGAAAGGCCTGAATGAAGGATGGCTACTTTATCGCCGAAACGAGCAATGAACCGCTCCGTCATCTGTGGCGTCAGAGAAATCTCAGGTACCAGTAAAATGGCTGTCTTGCCCTTGTCCAAGGCCCCTTGGATAATCTGCAAGTAAACCTCCGTTTTCCCACTTCCTGTAATCCCTTGAAGGAGGAAAGGAGGCTGTTGACTGCCAATAGCACTGACAACGGCATCACGCGCCTGTCTTTGTTCTGGATTCAATTCCAAAGGTTGACTGGCTTCAATGCCTTCAAAATAAGCAGCTGAGCGTTGCACTTCCTTTTGGACTATGGACACAGTTCCTTGCTCCACAAAGAAGTTGACTTGCTCGCGTGAGAAGAATTCTAACAAACTAGCCAGAGGAGCACTCTCAGGATGAGACAGCAAATAGTCTCTCAGCTCTGCCTTTTTCTTAGCACGCGCAGAAATCTCAATCTGCTCTAGTCGAGTATCATCAACCTCATACCAAGACTGGGTCTTGACCTTCTTTTGATCGACTGCCTGGTATTCTAAGCGGAGCAGACCTTTTCTAGTCAAGCGCATCATTTCTGCCTGCTTGGCAAGGTCTAGAGAAGAAAAGGCTAGCGAATCTTCTGAACCAAACAGACGCTCTCGGTCTGCCTGACTCAGACCTTCCAGAGGATAGAGAATCTTATCATAACTGGAGTTTAAAAATCCTGGTAGCATGGCTTTTAGAATGGAGATTTTATAAGAAAAGACGGACTTGCGTAACTCCTCAGCCAACCAGAGTTGCTCTTGAGTGAGAACCGGGGAAAAATCCAGCACCTCCGCAATCTCTTTCAAGTTCTGATCAGCCACCTCTTCATCCGACTGGGACTCCAGGCCAAGCACAATCCCTTGGATCAAACGATTGCCCTTACCGAAGGGGACATGGACCCGCATACCGACTTCCAGCATGTCTACAAATTCCTCAGGAACCTTGTAGCTATAGGGCTGGTCCGTCTGCATCAGGGGAACATCCACGATAATCTTTGCAATAGCCATCTTCTCACCTCCTTCTTGTCAGTAAATTCTTGCAATAGAAAAAAATAAGATTGAGTCCCCCAACCTTAAATTTTTTTCACCATCTTCTTTTTCTTTAGCGATTTGCTCTTTGATTTTCTTTTTCTTCTTCTTCTCTGCGGCGTTTTTTTCTTCTTCGATACGGAGACGAACTGCTTCACGTTTTCCTTCTGGATCTGGGTGAATGGTTACATTTCCTGACTCGATTTCTTCCAAAGCACGAAGAGTTGATTTTTTTCAGACTTAAACTCTTGAGTTGCTGGCGCACCAGCTTCTAGTTCGTGGGCACGCTTTTGCTTCCAAGATTACGAGTGAATATTTTTGATGGTACCTTGTCCAGCAAGGTATCGATAGAGGGTTTTTAACATCATTTGCTTGTACCTGTTTCCTATAGTTTATCGAGTAGTTGGAGATTTTGGCAACATCTCCTGGTAGTGACCAATGACACGGTCCACACGGAAGTGTTCTGCTTCGATCACACGCTTGACACGTTCAGCAGCGAGGGGCACCTGATCGTTGACAATGGCATAATCATACTCACGCATGAGAGCAATTTCTTCCTTGGCTTTTTCGATTCGTTGGGCAATCACTTCAGCGCTATCTGTTCCACGACCTACCAAACGATCTTGCAATTCATCCAAATCTGGTGGCGTTAGAAAGATAAAGACAGCATCTGGAACCTTTTTCTTAACCTGAAGGGCTCCTTGGACTTCAATCTCAAGAAAGACATCGATTCCCTTGTCCAGAGTTTCATTGACATAGGTCAGAGGAGTTCCATAGTAGTTACCGACATATTCTGCATATTCCAACATCTGACCTTGACGGATTAGCTCTTCAAACTCTTCACGAGTACGGAAGAAATAGTCCACTCCATCCACTTCACCAGGACGTTGCGCACGCGTCGTCATCGATACAGAGTATTGAAATTGATTCTCAGAACTCTCAAAAATCTCTCTTCTAACCGTTCCTTTCCCAACTCCTGAAGGACCAGAAAAAACGATTAGCAAGCCTCGGTCTGCCATTATGTCTCCTTTAGTTAGTCTGTGAAATAAAGTGAAATTTCTCTCGGATACTGATGATCACGTCAGTTATCCTTCTACAGTCTTTCTATCTAGTGTAACAAAAAAGCAGTAATATTTCAACTGCTCTTTCTTATTTATTTAGCATAATCTACTGCACGAAGTTCGCGAATCACGGTTACCTTGATATTTCCTGGGTAATCGAGATTGTTTTCAATTTTCTCACGAACTTTGTGAGCCAAGATTGTGACTTTGTCGTCCTTGATTTGTCCTGGATTAACCATGATACGGATTTCACGTCCTGCTTGAAGGGCAAAGCTATTTTGCACTCCTTCAAAGCCATTGGCGATTTCTTCCAAATCATGGAGACGCTTGATGTAGCTTTCAAGAGATTCACTACGAGCACCTGGACGCGCTGCACTCAAGGCATCTGCTGCAGCAACGATCACTGCAATGACGCTTTCGGGTTCGACATCACCGTGGTGGCTAGCAATCGTATTCACCACAACTGGGTGTTCCTTGTACTTACGAGCCAACTCCGTACCAATCTCAACGTGGCTACCTTCAACCTCGCGGTCAATAGCTTTCCCGATGTCATGAAGGAATCCAGCACGACGGGCAAGAGCTGCATTTTCACCAAGTTCACTCGCAATGATACCAGATAACTTAGCAACCTCAATCGAATGACGCAAGACATTTTGTCCATAAGAAGTACGGAACTGCAAGCGTCCCATGATCTTCATCAAGTCTGGATGGAGGTTTGGCGCACCAATCTCGTAAGCAGCAGCCTCACCATATTCACGGATCTTTATTGTCAATCTCTTGACGGTTTTTCTCCACCAACTCCTCGATACGAGCTGGGTGGATGCGGCCATCCTTGAGCAACATTTCCATGGTCATACGAGCAATTTCACGACGAATCGGATCAAATCCTGACAAGGTCACCACTTCCGGTGTATCGTCGATGATGACATCTACCCCTGTCAAACTTTCAAAGGTACGAATATTGCGTCCTTCACGACCGATAATGCGTCCCTTCATGGTATCATCTGGTAGGTGAACTGTCGAGTTTGTTGACTCTGCTACATAGTCACCAGCGATACGCTGCATAGCCTGAACCAAGATATCTTTCGCAATCTTGTCTGAACGTTCCTTGACTTCTTGCTCAGCCTCACGAATGCGGCTAGCAATTTCCTTGGTCAAGTTTTCCTCTGTCTGAGCCAAGATAATATCTCGAGCCTCAGTTTGGGAAAGGGAACCGATACGTTCAAGTTCAGCTTCTTTTTGTCTTTCGACTTCCTCTAATTGCTCTTCACGTGCATCAAGGTTTTTTGCTCTATCAGAAATACTTTGTTCTTTTTGTTCAAGTGTTTTTTCTTTGTTCGTCAAATTGTCGTCCTTACGGTCAAGGCTCGTAGCTCTCTCCGTCAAACGACTTTCAATTTGCTTGAGCTCCTGACGTTCTGACTTAAATTCAGCGTCCACTTCTTCACGGTATTTTCTGGCTTCCTCTTTGGCCTCCAATAGTGCTTCTTTTTTAAGAGACTTGCTTTCGCTCTTGGCTTCATTTAGCAATAAATCCGCTTCGCGCTCAGCTTGTCCTCGTAAATTAGTTGCTTCTTGTTCAGCATTTAGAAGCATCAACTCTGCAGCCTCTTGAGATGATTTCATCTTAGCTGAGATGCTGACATATCCAATGACTAAACCAATGATGACGGCAAAAACAACAATCGCAAGTGGTCATGATTTCCATGTTTTTTTACCTCATTAAATTTGTTTATCGAATGACATACATTCCTTAATATTCTATCATAAAAAAACCGATTTTCACAAACCCAAATTGAAGTTGTTTTTGGTTATTTCGAACGAATTTTTAGACAACGAATCTTCCAAGATGTCCCTCTTTCTTTCTAAATTACTCGTATTTGGCTATCACAACTTATAACTCCCTTTACTTCTTTTTTTAAAAAAATCAGATACAAATCAGAAAAAAATTGAAATCCACAGCCTTTAAAGAACCTAAATAAAAAGATATTTAGTTTTAAATTGTTCTCCAAATCTTCTCTTTTTCGAAATATCGTTTTTGCTTTATCGTATTCTGATTCTTTGTAAGGATATTCTTTAGAGATTCTAAATTCTAAATCGTGTTTTTTTGATTGTATCCATACCCCAAGGTTCTTAACTCTTTTATTTCCGAACCTTCCTCCCACAAAAAAATATAACAACTCTTCAAAAATATGATTTTTTTCTTATCAATAACTTCGATAATATTTTCCGAAGCAATACTAGAATATTCCTCTTTTAGAATCTCTTTATCAATCGTAAACTGATAAAGATCACTCTCCAAGATGTTATACAGATATTCCATATCTAAATTTATCGGTTTATATTTAAAAATACTTCACAAGCGACATAAGTATACTCTCGATTCCCATACGACCATTCATCCAATTGATAACATAGTCTGCTTTCTCGCTTTCATCAGTTTTATTTGAAAGTTCTTCTAATGACTTTTGAAATTCTCTCAAGCTCAATTTTTCTTCTTTCATTTGTTGGTTTTTTTCCTGTACCTCTCTATAATTTTTATCTACATAATAAATTTTAAAAATCAATGATAACATTTTTCCAAAGTCATCATCTCTCAATTTACTCTTTTTCAAAATGTTATCTATGACTTCTTCTGTAGATACCATTCGATTATGATTTAGCTTAAATTTATTATAAATAATCTTCTTTGCTGACCCTAATTTCCTCAATGTTTAAAAATTACAATAATTTTTAAATTTTTTTATTCTCAGAAAGATAGTCAATATAACCCAATAAATCATTGTAATCTGAAGGGTTATCTGATTTTTCTGCATATGAGACCCGTTCGAAAATCATCAAAAAAATAATGATAGAATCTCGCTTCATCAAATCCGTTCCAACTGTTTTAAAGAACCATTTAAAAAACTCCTCCAACAAGTGGAATAAAGTCCAAATTTCCAGTATGGATTGTTTTTTTCTATTTCATTGATCAATATTTTTCTCAGCTTGCTCTCTTGTTTTTAATCCCAAAGCAGGAAATATAGTAGATTTCTTTCTTTTTGTAAATTTGATTTTTCAAAAAAACGTCTTTACAAAAAAATGTTTTCCCACTCCCCAAGAACCATCTAGCCAGAAGACATTATGAATAGAGGTCGGACTATTTAAAAAAACTCCACCAGATGAGTTTGATAAGGATAGTCATCCAAGTCATATTCCGGAAATAGCTCTGGGTCCAGTTTCTTATAACTAACTTTTTTTAAAAAAATTATGTCTAAAAAAACCAAAATAGTATTATTGGCATAGTCAATGCTAACAATAGTATTACACGATTCTCATACAAAATTGAAATAATATCTTTTAAAAAAATTATAATTAGATACAAATTTATAAATAGGTAAAAGCAAAGCGTTTAAATTGTTCAATCTCAAGTGCAAGATATAGTACCCATATACTGGCTATAAATATTTTATACCACTCAACAACTCTAACATTACTACTCCATGATGGTCTTTTGAAATAGATATTTCAGTAGCCGTTCAAAAATTCAGAAAAAGTATTAAATATGCTGTTCATTATATTTCTCATATATCTCCCTTTTTAATCTATATTATCATGATTATACCACAAAAATAAGAGTTATAAAAGCGGATCCAAGGGACAAGAATCTAGTTATTATACTAATAATTTTTTTCACTGATTTTTTTAACCTAGGAAGTCTATCATTTTTCCAAAGACTTTATCTTCAATTTACTAGCTAAAATTTCTAAAATAAAAAAGCCTACCTCCCAGTAGACTTAGTTTGTTTCTATTCTAATCGGCACTCTGCCAAAATTCTGCTCTGCGATGCTTGGGTATCCCAGTTGGTAAATCTGGTCTGCCTTTTGGGTCATGGTATCCCAAGGTTCTTTGCCAATTCGGCTGACTAATTGGACTTGGTCTTTCAGAGACTTTGAGATGCTGTCTGCCTTTTTTTCGGTAAAAGCCAAGGACATGGATACCTTCTGGCAAGTCACTTTCTCTGGCCTGCACCAGGATATAGGTCAAGAGGCGTCTGACACGCGCCTTGGTATAACGCTTGGTCGCAACCGCCTCGACCAATTCGTCAACAGACCGGGTTGTCTTGATGGCTTCCTTGATGCGCACAGCCATTTCTTGATTGACCTGATAGATGGTTGTTAGGTCTGGATTTGACAAGATTTGATAGCGGAGCAAGGGAAAATAGTCATCCCAGCTCACCTTACTGGCCTGCTCAAATAGGGAACAGAAGGCATAAAAGCGGTCTAAGAAATCTTTGTCCCTCTGGTGCTGACGGAGTGCTGTCGCCGAGGCAAAGTCCACTTCCTTGTCCACAGAATGATAACCAGCACCCTGACGCTGAATCGGATGCAGTTTGATGTTTCGTCCTGCAACTGCCTTGGCATAGGCTAGAGCAAGGACATGATTGGGGGTATTGCCTGAAAAATCTAGATCTGCAAATTCCTTCCACATGGCTTGGGTTTTCTGGGGATAGGAGAGAGAGTCAGGCAGATTTGTCCACAAAATTTCTCCATCTCTGACCACTGCTCCGTGTATAGGTCAGCAATTTTCTGGTAGTCCAGAACTTCCTCTGTCCCAAAAGCCAGCCTATCAATGCCCAATCGAGTCAAGATATCCACAGCCCCTTGGCCAAAGAAATCCGCTGCCTGAACACTGACTAAAAAGGGCAATTCCACTACCAAGTCTGCTCCATTTCTCCAGTGCCATCTGGGCCCGTGTCCACTTGTCCACGATAGCAGGCTCTCCACGCTGCATGAAATTCCCAGACATGGCAACGATTTTCAGCCCCTCTGCCTGCTCAAGCAGGTATTTATGCCCATTATGAAAAGGATTGAACTCTGCGATAATACCAGTGATGGTCATGATGATCTCCTACTTCTGCGCGACAAAAAACCAACGGGTGCTGGTTTCTGTTGGCTCCTTGTCCTCAAAGTCCGCATAGAGTTTGAAGGACTTTGAAACCAGCCTGTTCCAGCAAAATATCATAGGTCAAGACCTCATAGGTCCGCTCCTCATGCACTTCATCGTGGCGACTAAAGGAACCGTCAGCCTCCTTGATAAAGAAGGTCAACTCATGCACGATGGAGTGAGGTGCTTCGTCCTCATAGGTATCCCAAAGCATGGCAAAATCTTCCGCATTTTCATGGTAAGAATAGCCTGGAAAAACTTCATCTGTCTGGTAGGTCGAATGCACGTCAAAGATGAAATACTCCGTCTTCATTGAGGGCATTATACACTTCTTTAAATACGTCCCCTACTTCCACCTCATCCTGCATGTAGCAGATAGAGTCCGAGTAACACGTAACAAAGTCGTATTGACCTGCCTTGGACAAATCCAGCATATTGCCCTCTATAAAATCAATCTTTTGCTTGGCTGATGTTGCTCTCTTCTCCGCAACCTTCAACATATCCGCACTCAAATCAAGTCCAGTCACATCAAAACCTGCCTGAGAAAATGCGGACAGACTGGATACCTGTCCCACAAGCCAATTCCAAGAGTTTCTTTCTCTCCTTAGTCTTAGGCAAATGACGCAGCGAAAAATCCGTCCATTTATCGTATAAACTATCATCCATCACAGCATCGTAAACAGCCGCGAAGGTTTCATAAGTAGCCATATTCATGATACCAAGTCCGCCCGTAATCGGAATGAAAATTAGGAGCTTGACGATGGAGCCGAGCTCCAAGGAAGGCTATCTATTTTCCGACGATTACAGGACGGGTTCAAATCCTTTCTAAAGATACAAAGAGCGTTAAAAGCAAGGAGAAAATAGGAAACTTTCTGCTATATCGTCAAATACAAAGGAAGTTACTCTTTTTCTCGTAGCTTTTAGCTCGTGTTCAGTTTCGAGATGAACAAAACACGACGCCCTCACCTTTCTATCCATTTTTTCTAAAATAAGCAAATAAAACCCAGTTGACTGCAACTGAGTTCGATTGAAGACAAAGTCTTTTTAAGACTTTCCTTAGGTGATTTCGGACGTCTGCGAGCTTCTTTCGAAGTTCCAAGACTTAGTTTTGAGCCTAAGGTCTCAAAACTCCCGACTTCTTGAAACATTATCGTTTCAAGAAGTTTTATCACAACGGAAAGTCTCGGTAATTTCTCACTTCTCACTCAGAAAACAAGAATAATCTCAATACATTGTCGAATTTCAAAGCAATTCCCATACGAAGTTCAAGTCATCTTCTACGCCAGAGTTTCAGATATATCTACTGAATCCGCCTCATGCCATAGTTTTTCTAAGTTATAGTGGGCACGCATTTCCTCTGAGAAGATATGCACGACGACCCCACCGAGGTCTAGTAGAACCCAACCTCCAGCTGCATCGCCTTCTACATGGCTGCCTTTAAAACCTGCTTGAGCTACTTTTTCACGGATATTATCAGCGATAGCGTCCAACTGACGGCTATTCATCGAGCTAGTGATAACAAAGTAGTCCGTCACGCTGGTCAAATCTTGTACATCAAGTGCGAGGATATCCTCCGCGCGTTTCTCATCAGCCGCTTTCACGACTAGTTCTAGTAATTCTTTTTCGTTCATTTAGTCCTCTTTCAAATAGTGCACAAAGGCGTTATAGGTTTCAAGGGTTTGGGGATAGATGGGAAATCCTTGATGAGCCAAATGTTCCACAGTTCGAGCTGTCTCATAGGCCACAGCCTTATTGAGCGATAGCTCAGCAATTTCACGCGCCACATCTACGCCTGGAAAGGCACGATTGTGTTCGATATAGTCTGCGACGTAGATGACCTTATCTAGCTCGGTCATCTGACCAGCACCGACTGTATGGATTTCAATAGCTCGCAGGATTTCTGGATCATGCAAATCCAAATCTTCCTGAATCTTGTAGATACCAACCATGCCATGCCAGACATTATTGCCCCAGTTTTTGAGGTCAGGATTTAGCTGATAACGGTCAATCAAGTCTAGAAATTCCTGATCTGACAGCTTTTTAGCATAATCATGAAGAAGGCCTGCTAGACCAGCTTTCTCAGCATCAACTCCAAATCGCTGGGCAAGCTCTATGGCTGCACGCTCCACACCCAAACAATGGGTTAAACGTTTTTCAGGTAGAAGCTCTGCCATTTTTTCCAACAAAGCCTCACAGGAACAGTTGATATAGTCTTGGTATGCCATCAGTAGAGCCCCTCCTTCTCGATGTAGTCTAGCACTGGCTGAGGTAGGAGAAAGTTGGGTTTCCGACCTTGGGCAATGAAGTCACGCACCATGCTGGACGAGATGTCCATGAGAGGCACATCCACCCATATAACTGGATAGGAAGTCCCTGCCTTGTAGCGTGGTCGCTGGACTCCCACAAACTGAACCATGTCGACTAGCTCATCAATTCGGTACCACTTGGGCAGATAGTCCACCATGTCAGCTCCCGATAATGAAGTAATAATCCGTATCTGGATGTTGCTCTGTCAAAATCTTCATGGTGTCGTAGGTGTAGGAAATGCCCTTGCGCTCCAGCTCAATAGTTTCAATGGCTAGACCGTTAATCCCCTCAATCGCCAATTCAAGCATCTTGAGACGGTGGTGTTCAGGGATAGTTTCTTTTTTGTCTACATGAGGTGGCTGATATTCAGGCATGAGCAGGACCTGATCCAGTCCCAACTGTTGCCGTACTTGGTCCGCCACAACAAGATGGGCATGGTGAACGGGGTTAAAATTCCCCCCTAAAATCCCAACTTGTTTGCGTTTTTTCTCCTTGATTTCCGGCTCCAACTCTACCTTGGTAAAGGGAGTCAATAATTCGATTGCCATAGGCTCGTCTTCCTTTAATTCTCTGTAAAAACAGTTGTTTGGAGTAGGGTTTTAGATTTCTTTGACTTTTTTAGAAATCTTACGATTTTCTTTTTTGCTGGATTGTTTAAATAAAATCAAGATGCGTCCGATTTTTTGGACTGTATCCACACCGATTTCTTCTTCCAAAATTTCAGCTACTTTGTGGATGTTCTCATCTGTGTTTTGTAAGAGAGTAACCTTGATCAATTCACGCGCGTCAAGAGCTTGACGGACGCTGGTCTTGATTTGGTCGTTGAGACCATTTTTTCCGATTTGGATGATGGGTTTGAGGGTGTGTGCCTGGCTGTTGAGGAAGGCACGTTGTTTTGATGTTAATGACATAATTTCTTTAAAAGAGTTTCTTTTAATACTTTTCTGAAGTGGTGACGGACGTCAGCAAAGTCCTTCGGACTTTCATGACTAAAATTTGAGCCTAAGGTCTCAAATTTTCCGCAGTTGGTACAACTCCTTGTACCAACTGACACCACGGCGAAAAGTATTCGTTATGGGCTCGCAGAGCTCGCCCGAATCCAGACAACTCTTTCCTTTCTGTGTTTAAATAATTGCTTTGCGTGTGACGACGGCGACGCCTTCTGGTGCCCAGACGGCGACTTTGGCAGTGCCTGTTACTCGGATCCAGCCTAGTCCTGAGATGACCAGGTCAGTCTTGTCCTTGATGCTAAAGACATGTTGGACTAGTTTGGGAAAATCTTCTTTTTCTTTACTATTTGGTGGTGTGAGAAGGGTTCCGAGGTGCTTGTCGTAGAAAGCACTAGCCCCTTCAAGTTTGGTACGGTGGAGTTTGAGTTCATTATCAAAGAAGGCTGTAAAACCTTGCTTTTCTCCTGCAATAAAGTCAAAGTGTCCGAGACCACCTAAAAATAGGGTTTGTTCAGGATTGAGCTGATAGGTTTTGGGCTTGATTTCCTTTTTAGGGCTGACATACTTGAGGTTTTTAGCCGTCAAGTAGTGGGCCATCTGGTGGCGATGAATAATCCCCGGTGTATCGTAGATATAAGATCCGTCGTCAAGCGGAATCTCAATCTTGTCCAAGGTTGTCCCTGGGAAGCGCGAAGTCGTGATGACATTCTGGTCACCCGTTATTTCTTGAATAATGGCATTGATAAGAGTTGATTTTCCAACGTTGGTTACACCGACCACATAGACATCGCGTCCCTTACGGTAGTGCTCAATCTTTGTCAATGACTTCCTAATGGCATGTTTGTTTTGGGCTGAAGTCAGGACGACATCCACTGGACGAAGTCCTTCTTCGTGGGCACGTTCCATGAGCCACTGGCTAATCTTGCCCGGTTTAACTGACTTGGGCAGGATATCTTTTTTATTTCCGACCAAGAGGACATCATTGCCCGATACAAAGCGTGGCAAGCCTGGGATGACAGAGCCATTAAAAGTCAAAAGATATCAATGACATTGACCACCAAGGCATCACTGTCTCCCACCTCGTGCAAGAGCTTTGAGGAAATCATCGTCCGTCAACTGGACATCTGTGATTTCATTGTAGTGGCGGAGACGGAAACAGCGTTGACAATAAACTTCGCCAGTCTCCAAACCTTTTTCAAGTGCCGACTGGGGAGTAAATCCAAGACCAGCCTTGTCTGTCGTCTGAATGGTTGCTCCACAACCAATACAGAGAATTTCTTCCATAGTTAAATTCCTTTTTTATATGTAATCGGTCCGTACTTTTCAGTAATTTGCTTCATGACACGACGCTCACGAGCTCGGTTAATCTGCGTCTTTGATCGAGTCATGTTGGACCAAGGGTTTGACTAAGATTGAGCGAATACCTGCACGGTGGGCTGCTCGTATATCTGTCATAAGCTGATCGCCGACCATGACCACTTCATTTTTCTTATAGTGGAATTCTTTCATGGCACGGTCTATTCCAAATGTGAAAGGTTTCAAGGCCCAATAAACGTAATCAATTCCCAAATTTTCTCAACTGCACGTTGGACCCGTTTTTTGGTATTATTTGAGACCACGATGATGCGAATACCTGCGTCACGGAGGTCATGTAGCCATTGCTTCATCTCTGGCGTCCCATCAGGGTTGTTCCAAGCAATGAGGGTATTGTCCAAATCGACCAAAACAGCCTTGATCCCCTGCGCCTGCAGGCTTGGGACTGTCAGATCATAGACTGCTTCCACAGCAAAATCTGGCATATAGTTTTCAATTGCCATTCTGGCTCCTTTTCTTTTTAATTTCTAGCAATTTTCTTTAAACATTGAGCTAAGACTGCCCATAAAATGAGACTAGCTATCAAAATATAAATCCAAGCATTTGGTTCATCTGTAAACGGTAAGGGAACATTCATTCCGAAGAATCCTGTAATAACCGCAAGGATAGCTAGCAAGACTGAGATAATGGTCAAAGTTGTCAAATTATCATTCAAATTATTATTTAGGATGTTGTTGTAAGAGGCTGAGAGTTGTTGCAAAACTTGAGAAATCAAGTCTGTCATCGAAACCAACTGATGCGCTTCAATCATGGCATCGTCAAACTGCTCTCTTTCTACCTCATTAAAATTGCGATAAAGAGCATGCCCTTGGATGTGTTCCAAGAGGAGACGATTTTTGTTTGGCAGCTGCTGTCAGGTAAACCATACCAGTTTCCAAATCAGAGAGGGCAAAAAGATTTTTTTTAGTTGTTTTTTGACGAAGAAGTGCACTGATTTCATCCTTACTTTTATCCATCTCTTCAATAACTGGATAATAAGCATTGCTAATAATCTCTAAACTGGCAAAAAGAAATTTGTAGATGGAAATGACTTTCATGGCTTTTCAAGATAGGTCGCCATACGTTTAATCACATAAGTATTCTTGTGATTGCTAATCGTGATCAACCGTTGTTTTTCAACGATAAAGGTCATCGGAATCGCTTCATAATATTCCTTTGTCTTTTTCTAAATCAAGAACATTATAAATGAAGGTTACCGTTCCCCGTTTCACGGTGATAGTCCATGTGGGCACGCTCATTTCTATCCAGAGCATACTCGATGGTTTCCTTGTCCAATCCATAGACGTCAGAAAGATCTTCCATGTTTTTTTAATCTTGTCCACATCAAGGTCTATCCAGGTACAATCGTGACCTAGTTTTTTTCTCTACAAATAGCATACTCTCTCCTTTACCAAACTCTTTCTATTGTACCACAAATCTGCTAAAAATAGCAGACCTACTCTGTACGAGAGAAGTTACTGACAACAGTGATATTTCGGTTTGGAACAAAGTGAAGGGCTTGGTCCTCACTTCGAAGTTGGGTCGTACGGATTCCCTACACTAACGACCTTTCCAGATACGGTAATCGGGACCATTTGTGAGGATCACTTCGTCGCCCACATCGAGCTGGCGTTCAAAGAGGATGAAAAAAAGCCATTGATGACATCGGATAGAAAACCTTGCGCCCCCATCCCAATGGCAACCCCAGCAATCCCTGCCCCAGCAAGGAGGCTGGAAACTGGCAAACCTAAAATGGACAGGATACAGTAGATCAAAAAGAAATAAAGAGTGTAGTTAAAGATATTCTCAAGCAAACGAGAAATGGTCTTTTGTCTGCCCAGCATCTCGATTTGAAAAATTTAAGCGAGGGCTTTGACAATCTTTCGTACAGTCGCATGAAGCATCTTTTTAGCTATATAAAATAGCAGAAACAAAAATCAAAAGAGAGATCACCTTGGTCAAGAGATTCTCTAATACAGTTGTTAAATCAAGTTTATCAAAGATAACGTTGAAAAAAATTCTTGCATACAAAACTCCTTTTTCCCTATTATACCATAAAATCATCCCTGTCTCAAATTTCTCTCATAAATTATTCAATTATTCGCCCATATCTTTCAAAAATATGACTTGCCTCTATAGCATATTTATACTATAATTATAAACAATACACTTTTGAAGGAGACTACTATGAAAACGAATCATTAGAGCCTGGAACAAGGCAAGCCTCATCAAACGAATCCTAATTGGCATGCTTCTGGGAGCCTCATTAGGGATGCTCTTTTCCTAATCTGTCAGGGGCTCGGCATTCTTGGAGACCTATTTGTAGGTGGACTGAAAGCCATCGCTCCTGTCTTGGTCTTTTTGCCCTCGTTGCCAAATGCCCTCTCCCAACATCAAAAAGGGACAAAGATACCAATATGAAGACCGTTATTTTTCTCTATCTACTCGGTACCTTTGCTGCTGCCTTTGATTGCTGTACTGGCTAGTTTTCTCTTCCCTGTCCAGATTACTCTCAGCAGTGCAAAGCACAGAAGTTGCTCCCACCAGACGGTATCGGTCAAGTTCTCAGCAACCTCCTGCTGAATCTCGTGGACAATCCCTCAACGCCATCGTCGAAAGCCAACTATATCTGGAATTCTCTCATGGGCTGTTGTCTTTGGACTTGCTATGAGAGAAGCTAGCAAAACACAGCAAGGAATTGCTCAAAACCATGGCTGGATGTAACTTCCAAGATTGTGGAGTGGATTATCAATCTGGCACCTTTTCGGGAATTTATGGGCTTGGTCTTCAAGACCATCTCTGATAAAGGAATTACCAGCCTGGCTAACTACGGAATGTCCTCCTAGGACTCTTGATTGCAACTATGGCTTTTTGTGGCTCTTATCATCAATCCCTCATTGCCTTTCTCCTTTATGAGAAAAATCCCTTATCCTCTTGTTTTTTTGAAATGTCTGCGTGTCAGTGGAATTACAGCTTTCTTTCACTCGTAGTTCTGCTGCTAAATATCCCTGTCAACATGAAACTCTGCCAAGATCTTGGGACTCAATCCAGATACCTACTCTGTTTCTATTCCCCTTGGCTCCACTATTAACATGGCTGGCGCAGCCGTAACCATTAACATTCTGACTCTAGCTGCAGTCAATACGCTAGGAATCTCTGTCGACTTTGGTACAGCCTTTGTGCTCAGTGTCGTCGCTGCTATTTCTGCCTGTGGAGCTTCTGGAATCGCTGGTGGATCACTTCTCCTCATCCCTGTCGCTTGTAGTCTCTTTGGGATTTCAAACGATGTTGCCATGCAGGTAGTCGGAGTCGGTTTTGTCATCGGTGTCGTCCAAGATTCCTGCGAAACTGCCCTGAACTCTTCTACCGACGTCCTCTTTACAGCAGTAGCTGAGTACGCGTCGGCACGTAAAAAATAGATTTTTTAAGACAAGTCTTCCAAGCCTTGTCTTTTATACTCTTATTCTAGTATTATAGGAAATTCTCATGTCTATCACCCAACGTACGACAAAACTGATCTTAGCGACCTGCCTCGCTTGTTTTCTCGCTTATTTTTTAGATTTATCATCAGCAGTTTCAGCTGGAATTATCGCTCTCTTAAGCCTCTCCGACACGCGCAGAAGCACGCTGAAATTAGCCCGTAACCGCCTCTTTTCCATGCTCCTAGCACTCGCTATCGGTGTTCTAGCCTTTCAACTGACAGGATTTCACATCTGGAGTCTCGGCCTCTATCTGGCTCTCTACGTGCCTCTAGCCTATAAAATGGGCTGGGAAATCGGCATCACACCTAGCAGTGTCTTGGTCAGTCATCTCTTGGTACAGAAGTCTACCTCTCCAGAGCTCTTGCTTAATGAAGTGCTCCTCTTTCTCATCGGGACAAGCTTTGCTCTATTGGTCAACCTTTATATGCCCTCTCGTGAGAAAGCCATCCAAAGCTACCACCTTCAGGTCGAAGAAAAGTTAAAAGACATCCTGCTTCGCTTTAAGTACTATCTGTCGAGGGGAGACGGACGCAATCAAGCCCAACTCGTTGACCAATTAGACAAGCTCCTTTGATGAAGCCCTCAAGCTGGTCTATCTGGATCACTCAGATCACCTCTTTCACCAGACAGACTACCACATCCATTACTTTGAGATGAGACAACGGCAAAGTGGTATCCTGCGAAATATGGCCCAGCAGATCAATACTTGTCACCTGGCCGCAAGTGAAAGTTTGATCTTGGCCCAGCTCTTTTCAAAGATTGCTGTCCAGCTAAGTCAGACCAATCCTGCTCACGACCTGCTTGATGACATTGAACGTTATCTGCAAGTCTTCCGCAATCGGAGTCTTCCAAAAACGCGTGAAGAGTTTGAAACCCGTGCCACCCTCCTGCAGCTACTACGCGAAGCCGAAACCTTCATTCAGGTCAAGGTCGATTTTTTTATCAGAAAATATGGAAACTAGAAAAACCTCAGAAGAATTCACGTAACATGATTTTTCTGGGGTTTTTAATTTACCTTTGACTTCAATTACCTTTACTATATGAAAAAATCCACGAATCGATAATATTCGTGGATTTTTCCTAGTGAAGCGTTTAGGTAGACCGCCATAGCGGTTACCGTCAAATGACAGCAACTTTATGTTGCTAGTCATTTGTAACGATTT